>Ga0255753_1000465_pt1 | contig 53388 bp, 35 predicted proteins | sample 041ome_10_FD_179953 | JGI IMG/M metagenome (GOLD analysis project Ga0255753, IMG submission 179953) | Coastal salt marsh microbial communities from the Groves Creek Marsh, Skidaway Island, Georgia - 041412US metaG (version 2) | ecosystem: Environmental > Aquatic > Marine > Intertidal zone > Salt... | reverse complement strand
TCTTCTCCAGGAACGCTTTCATCTCCTCGTCGGACGCGACGCCTGGTTTCCGCGCTTCTTCGGGGACGACATCACCACCATCGGAAGACGCCGACGCTTTCATTTTTCTTTCCGACGACGACGACGACGAAATAATATGCAACGACGACGACGCGTTCCTTCTCCTTCTCCAAAAATCACCGGCGGTGGTGGCGGTGGTGGTGCTGGCACAAAAGAAAGCGCTTCTTTGAAGCATAGCGCGCTTTAAAAGTGTCGTTGCGCGAGTAGTATAATAGGGAAAAAAAATATTCCATTTTCACTTCTCACGAGGCGCGTCAAGAGGCTTCACCACCACCGAAGAACCACCACGACAACGCGTTGTTGCCGCGCGCCGTGACGCTCGCGCTCTCCCACATCTCGCGTCCAAAAACGCTCTCGCCGAACGCCAACCAAAACACGGTCCACGAGGAAGCCACCGCGACCCAAACTGTGAACCCGAAACGCATCTTAGAGACGTATTCGTCGACGACTTTGTCTCTTCTCACGACGACGCCGATGGCGTCTTCTTCCCGGGAAGACGACGACGAAGAAGAAGAAAAGTAGTACGCGCACGCGCCCCAGACGAACGGGAGGCCGAAAAAACCTAACCGGTAGGAGTTTCGGCACAAAGTGCGCGCGGACGATAACGGTTCGCCGTGAATCGCGTCGTCAATGGTGGAAACGCGCGAGGGAGGCGCGTCCTGTGTGTGTTAAGACCGCGGAAAAGAGAAAAGATTTCAACGAGAGAGATTGAGATTTGTTGTGTTGAAAAGATGAGAGCGAGAGATGTCGTCGAAGAAAGAGTCGTTCGTTCGTTCGGGAAAAGAGCGCACCTCCACGTCGTCCTCGATTTCGTCTTCGCGCGAAGACATTATTATCGCGACGACGACGACGACGGCGTATTCGTGTCCGTCCTCGAAAAGTGAAGACATGAATCACTTTTTTTTCCAATTCGATGAGATTTCTTTCTTTTATGAGTAGAAGAAATAACAACACACACGCAAAAGCGCGCGCGCGCACACGCACACATCAAACACAATATGAGCACCAAAGAAGAAGAAGAAGAAGAACGACCGTTTGAAATCTGGCCCTCGCTCAGAGGCGACAAACACTTCGTCTGCTCTCTCCCTTTATCGGACGTCTATTTAAACAACGACTCCACGTGGCCGTGGGTCGTTTTAGTCCCTCGCAGAAACGGTCTCGTCGAGTACACGGATTTGCCGGACGATTTGCAACTGCAACTGATGCGAGAGATGAGTTTACTCTCGAAAGTTTTACTCGGAGGGTGGCCGGAGATAACAAAGTTAAACACCGGGATGATCGGGTGCGTGTGCAGGCAGTTGCACTGCCACATTTTAGGACGGTTTGAGAACGATATTTGTTGGCCAGGGCCGGTTTGGGGCGCCAGCGAGGCGGTGCCGTACGGCGAGGCGGAGGCGAAAGAGACGACCGGGAAAATAGAAGCGTTGATCAGAGAGTTGTCTTCTTCTTCGTAGTTTTTAAACGCGTAGTATATACTGGTACACAAGCTATGTATAAATATCATCGCGCGCCTCGAATTAAGTGGTCCCCGAGAGCACTCTTCGCCGGCGAAAGCGTCATGATTTCGCACCCGGTATCGGTGACGAGCAAAGTGTGTTCGCACTGCGCGGTCCATTTCCCGTCCGCGGTGACGGATGTCCATCCATCTTTCCACATGATATCTCTCGTCCCGCCGATGGTTAACATCGGTTCAATGGTAAACGTCATTCCGGCTTCGATCGTTCCCGGGTCGTTGTTTCTGTGGTGTCTGACGGTTGGTCCGGAGTGGAACTCTTTACCGACGCCGTGACCGACGAACTTATCCACGACGCCGAACTTGTATTTATCGGCGATTTCGTGAATGGTGGCTCCGATTCGTCGCAAAGGCACGCCCGGTTTCACAATCTTAATCGCCGCTTCCAACGCGTCCTCGGTCACTTTGCACAACGTCTCCACTTGCTCGGAAACTTTCCCAACGCGAATCGTTCTCGACGTATCCCCGTGATACCCGTTCAAATACACCGTCACGTCGACGTTTATAATATCTCCGTCCATCAAACTCTCGTCCGGTGTCGGTATCCCGTGGCATATGCACTCGTTCAACGACGTGCACACCGACTTTGGAAACTTGCCGTAATTTAAAGGACTCGGATACGCCCCGGCATCGATAATCATCGCGTGCACTTTCTCGTCGATAAATTCCGTCGTCACCCCTACCTGGCACAAACTCTCCGCGTAATCCAAAACTTGCGCCGCCAACAACCCCGCCGCGCGCATCCCTTCGATCTCCTCCGCCGTCCTCGCAAATTGATACTTGGAATCGTTATACGGCGGTAAAACGCCGCTGTCCGCGTACGGAGGTTTCATCGTGTCCTCGTATACTTTCCGCATCGGCGTCACTAACCCAGGTTTCAACGCTTTCCGGTTTTGGAAGCCATTTTCCGAGCGGCCGTTGACCGTGTTCGAGACTTTTTCTTTCGTCTTAGAGACGGCGGCGTTCAGGATTTCAGACGCGAAACCTTTCTTCTTACACGTCGTCTCGGTGTTGACCATTCTTTTATTACTCGCATTATTATTTCTAAAGGCAGAACTACCTCCTCCTCCTCCGTACGAAGCGGTCGCGCGGAGCGAGGAGAGTCTGATGCATTTCGCGCAGGAGTTGTGCATTGCGTTCATGTTTGGGGCAGCGACAGACACACCGCGCGCGCTTTTTAGTGTGAAGATTTAGGGAAAATTTTTTTATCCAAAACGCAAATTAATTCACCACAAAAAAAATGCGAAGAGAGACATAGAAAATGAGCAACAGCATCGCCGCTCGTTTTGCCGCTGGTGGTGGTGGTGGTGTGGTCTCGAGGAGGAGGAGGAGGAGATGCGATGAAAAATGCATTCGAGGTTTTTCGAGAAGCGGAAGAGGAGCAGGTGTGCCCCGTCTTCTCTGCGACGATGATGATGACGATCGTTTACGTCGTCTTCGTTCCAATTCGAAGGCGGCGAAGGAGACAGTTACGGAGGACGACGACGACGACGAAGAGGAGGAGAGAAAGAAGCAAAAGCAAAGAGACCATCGGAAACGAAACAGAAAAAGGAATAAAGAAAAGACGGACGAGGTCGTCGAGGAGGTTTTGGGGAAGTTTTTGGCGGTTTTGAAGCCTTTTCCGGAAGATGGCGCCGCGGTGTCTTCGATGTCTTCGATGTCTTCGACGAGACGACTCGACTCGTTTTTGGAGTTGTACGTTCGCGAAGACGAAGACATCGAAGACGTTCGCGAAGATGCACCGATGATAATAAATTGGAGCGAGTTTCCGAAGAGTGCCGATCCGGTGCAATCGATTGGAACGGCGAAAAAAACGTCGGAAGCGAGAGGCATTCGGAAGCGGAAACAGATCGAACAGATTTACAACGCGTTGCGCTCGCGAAACGTGTTGAGCGACCGTAGAAATAGCAATAGCACTAGTAGCGAAAAGAACGAGAAAAAAAGGAAAACGATTGTCGATTTCGGATGTGGCACTGGGAATTTGCTCTTAGCTTTGGCGTTTTTATTCCCCGAGCACGACTTTATCGGCGTCGATTTGAACGAAACGTCGATTCGCATGCTCGAGGAACGCGCGGCGAATGCGAAATTAACAAACGTGCGATCGAAATTGTCTTTAATCGAAACGTTCGACGAAGATTTCGACGTCGCGTTGGCGTTACACGTGTGCGGAAAAGCTACGGACGTTGTTTTACAAACGTGCGTGGAAAAGCAGAAGGATTTCGTGTGCGTGCCGTGCTGCGTCGGCAAAGTTCAAGTCAACGGACATCGCTCCGTCGGCGGCATGCGTAAAAAATTGATAGACGTAAAAAAAGTAGACCCGAACGCAAACACCGACGGCGAAATCATCCGACACCCGAGATCAAACTTAATGCGATCAATCTGCGACGAAGAAACGTTCATGGAAGTGGCTAAACTCGCCGACTGGTCCGGTAACGACACCGTCTCCGCGTACGATGAATCCGCTCACTCTCGCTTACCGACGAAAGCGAAATCCGCGGTTGAAATAGACCGCGCGCAGAGGTGCGTCGAGAGAGGTTATCGCGGGTCTATTTCGCTCCATAAGATGCACCAGTCCGGATTGAGAAACGATTTAATCTTAGGCGTCGTTGAGTGATAGCGACGACGAGGAGCGGTCGTAATGGTAGCGGTCAAATTATAAAACAAAAGTATATTTATCACAGAGTCTCTCTCTTCTTCAGAATTTGTGCGCACCCACCACGCACCGCACCGTCTTTCTTTTTTTGAAAAACACAGAAAGAAATATGTTCGAGGAAGACTCGAGCGGTGGTGGCAATAACGACGACGATTCCTCCGACGCGGAGTACGCGGACGTGGACGCCACCCTCGACGATGGCGAGAAAGCGTTCGGCGCGAAAAATTCGCTCCAATCGCAGCGAGAATCGATCGTTTTTCTCGTCGATTGTTCGAGAACAAACCGGCATCCAATTTCGAAAAATTACTTTTACGTTCGCGAGGACGAAGAAGAAGATGAAGAACTAAACGAGGACGGGACGAAGAAGAAAGACGCGAAAGAAATATCTTCTTCTTCGAAGTATAATTACGTCCAAGTCGCTCTGAACGCGTACCGGAACGTTCTTCGAGACCGGGTCGTCTCTTCTCCGGAGGATGAAATCGGACTCGTGTTGTACAACACGAAAAATCGTCGAGGGGAGTTGGAGTTTGACAAGATTTTCGTCCTGCACGAACTGGCGCCGATCACGGCGGAAAGAGTCGGGTCGATATCGAATTTTATCGACGAGGGCGAGTTTGGAGAGATGCTGTTCGAAGAGCAGATCGGGAGCAGGAAGGAGGAAGACGAGGGCGAGAACGCGGTGAACCACGCGTTGTGGACGGCGTCGCACATGTTGAGTAGGAACGCGAAGACGAGGAGGAGCGCGTACGTGTTTACGAACGACGACGTCGTGTTTAAGACGAAGAGCGAGGATATAAACGACACGCCACAGAAAAATAAGAAGATTAAAAGTAGTGGTGGTAAGAAGACGGCGAAAGAAGCGACAATCGCGAGGTGCGAGGAGATGGCAAACGCGGGCGTTCGATTAGAACTGTTCCCGGGACCGAAAATCGGCGACGACGGGAGACTCGTCGAACGCGACGGGGAGAAGGAGTACGCGTTTGACGATTTCGACGTCTCCGAAGGATCGTTTTGGAGAGAGGTGTTGAGAAAGTTCCGCGCGGCGAGGAAGAAACGCGAGAAGGAGGAAATGACTCGACGGCGGAAGATTGTGATGCAAACGCTGAAAGACGCCGGAGACGACGAGGAGGTGCAGAGGATGTTGAAAGAAGAGGAACAGGCGTGGATGGAGAGACGGAAGAAAATTCGAAACAACGGCGGCGAAGTATCACATCAAGACAAGACCATCGTTAATAACATCAACATTAACGACGAATTAGCATCGGACGAAGACGAGTGTTTCGATATCGTCGCCTCATCGAAAACGAGAGTGGAGAACTTGGAAGTGGTTTCCAGACGTAAAGTCTCCAGACGTCGCCCCAGAAAAACAAAAGTTTGGTTCAACGACGGCACGTTCGCGTTACCGTTCACGATCGTGCACTTGGTGCAAAAGACAACTAAACCGGCTCCGAAGTACGTGGACGCGGAGGATCATCAAGATTTAAGAACGGAAACGGTGTATTTAGACAAAGAGTCCGGAGAAGTCGTCGCGCCGAAGAAGTCGTACTTAGAGATTGGGCCAGAGAAGCAAAAAGTCATCGTCAAGAATACGGAGAAGCAAGCGACGTACGCGGCGAGCAAGAACTTTCACGCGAACGCGTGTAAACTCGGGATGCATTGTTTGGGTTTCGTGGATACGAGCGAAGTGGCGCAACGAGATCGACTGTTGAAAGGTCAAGGCAAATTTGTACGACCAGACGAAACTGTTTTCGGCGGCAAAGAGGCATTCAGCGCTCTCTTAACGGCGTGCGCCGAGAGACGCGTGTCGATGTTGTGCGCGGACGTGTATAACACTAAATCGCAGGTGAAGTACGTCGCGTTGATTCCTCAAGTTGAAAACGATGCGTATTTAGGTGTTCCCGCGGGATTTCACGTGGTCAGAGTTCCTTTTCGGGACGATTTGCGCCAACCGGAAAAGACGCTGGGAAATGCAGCGCAAACGAGCGCGACGGAGACGCAAATTCAAGTCGCGGAAGGTTTGGTGGAATCCCTAGAACTTCAAGAATACCATCCGACGAGAATTTCGAACCCGGAGTTACAGGCTCACTACAAAGCCCTGGAAGCGATCGCGTTGAACAAACGCAAGGTGGAGAAAATCTCCGACGATACCGCCCCGCCGATTGAACAGCTGTGGAAAGAGCACGGCGTCATCGCACACATTCGAAATTTCAGTCGAGCGACGTACGGCGTCGAACAACAAGACAGGGGAGGAAACGGCGACGACGATGAGGAGGCGGACGACAACGATGGGAACGGTATCGTTGGTCGAAAACGAAAAGCCGCGAAAGACGCCGCCATCAAAACGGTTCTCCAAGAAATCCATCCCGGATTTGAAAGTTTTGTCAAGAGTGCGAAGAAAGGTAACTTGAGCGAGTACACCGTCGATAAGTTGAAAACGTACTTGGACGCGCACAATTTACCGAAAGGTGGGAATAAGGCGAGCATAATATCGCGCATTGAGAAACACGCGAGAGATTACGACGACGGCGACGGCGAAGAGAGAGGAGCGAAGGACGACATCGTCGCAGTCGAGGAGGAAGATAGATTCTAGACAACACAGGTAGTTTCATAAAGTAGATATTGTAGAGGAAAATAGAGATACGCGCATTCTTCATTCGATAAGTAGCGACTACTTACTAAGTATTTGGGCTCAGATATACACTCTAACTATTTTGTAATCATCTCGCAAGTTTGCTTTCATTCAGCGTTTTTCTCGTCATCGCCCTTTTTTTCTACCTTTCACGCAAAAGCGTCGAAATGCTCGTTCCTCGGCTCAAAATAAATTTTGTAATCACCACATCACGCGCATTCCGCGTCGTGAAATCATAAATACATTTCGGATTATTAAATCATCATCGCCGAAGAAAAAAGACCACCTCGACACCCCTGCTATTGCATATAAAACTCTACCGTGGCAAAAAATATTTCCAAGAAGAAAAGAGAGATGCAAAAAAAAAAACGAACCGTTACCGCCCGCGCGCGCCCTAGAGGAGGCTCAGGATGAAGTGTGTAGTCATGAATTGAATTCATATATATTAAACGGTACTTTTTTATATCATCGCCTCATCTCGTCGAGGTTCGGGCGGTCACGCGTCTTCACATCGCTCGCGCGAGAGAGAGAGAGAGACGAAAAGAGAGACACTAAAAAAAAGACACCCTCGGGAATAAGAAAAAAATGAGAAAAAAGAAGAAGAATGAGGCTCAGAATACAGTCTTTTGATCATCGCTCTCGCGCTCTCATAAGTGAATGTGTAAGTTATCGATCGTCATCGCCTCGGATTCGTGTACTTTTTTCAGAAGATATATAAAAGTGAAGAAGAAGAAGAAGCGAGAAGAAGAAGAAGACATTCCGAGAGACATGCGAGAAAAAATATCTTTCTCTCTCTCTCGTTGGGAGGAAAAAAAAATGCAAAAAAAAAGTTCTCACAAAACACAAAACAACACAAAAAAAGAAAGAAGAAAGAAAAGAAAATGGCTGCGCGAACGACGACGACGACGGCGGTGAAGAGAGAAGCCATCGACGACGACGACGACGAAAACGACGAGAACAACGAGAAGAACAAAGAAGGAGAGACCACCGATGGTGGCACCAGAAGAGACCCTCTGTACCCACCTCTGGACTACTCGCGGATAGCGAAGAAAACGCTGACGAAGGACGAGATCGAACTCGCCGCCCTGGCGGCCGAGTTTCGAAACTTTTACCGAACGTCGCCGTATTACATGCGCAGCGAAGACACGACCGCGCGAGACGAAGACGAGAAGTTCACGAAGAGTTGGAAAGAGCTGAAAAAAGACGAGGAGCGAAGGCGCGAATCGACGACGTCGTCGTCGTCGGCGCAAAAGAAGAAGAAGAAGAAGAAGGGAAAAGAAACCGACGACGACAACGGCGGCGAAAATGGAAGCGAAGAAGGAGAACAGGATTCGGGGAAAGAGAAAAAGTCGAAGAGTTGGACGCTGGAAGACACCGTGGAAGATTGGATGTTCGACGAAGAAATCGGGTTTCCGGATGAAATCATGGTGGAATTCGAGCACTTGCGGCCGAAACATTTGAAAGAGAAGAAGAAGATGAAGATGAAAGAGGAGCGACAACAACGGCAACGAAACAACAACAACAACAACAACAACAACAACAACAACAAAGAGAAAAAGAGCGGGAACGCGAAAACGGTTCCGGCAAAGAGGAAAGCGAGCAAAGGCGGCGACGACGTCGGCGACGCGGACAACTTTGGCGAACGTTTGAACAAACTGGAAGAGTTGGAAGCGGAAGAAGAGGACGAGTATCAATCGTCGTCCGAAGACGACGAGATGGACGGGTACGAGTTTGACGACGAGGAAGAGGAAGAGGAATATCGCTCGTCTTCGGACGACGATGATAAAGTGGCCACCGCGAGTGGGAAGGCGACGTTGAAATCCGCCGGGAAGGATTTGACTCGACTCTCGAAAGCCGCCAGAGACGCCGAGGAGAGGAAACGAAAACGAAGACGGAAACGGTTGTTGGAGAAACGAAAACGAGGCGGAAAATCGGCGACGACTTTAGACGATTCCACGGACGACGACAACGACAAAGACGAAGGCGGAAGGAAAGACGACGACCACCACGGGACAAAAGACAGCGCCGCCGCCGCGAGGAGAAGCGGACGCCGAGGCCGAAGCGCCGATCGTGACGCCAACAAAACCGGAGGCGACGGCTCCAAAAAGAAGGACGACCACCATCACAACCACGGCAAGAACAATCGCGACGACGACCACAGCGACGACGACCACGCACACAACGACGAAACCGACGACGACGACGGTCCGGAAGATTTTGGTCAGTTTGAAAACGACGAAGACTCGCTCGAAGAAACGGAACACGAGGCGTACTTCTAAAAATGTAAAACATACAAAACAGAGATCCGAGAGAGCGAGAGCGAGAGAGGATACGCCGCCCGCCGCCGTAGATATAAAAAGCTGTATTTAGAAAAGAAGAAACGCGCAGAAGTAATAACGAAGCGATAAGCTCTGTAAAGAACGACAATAACGGTACCATCGCGTTCGCACTATTCACAAAACCCACTAAAAACTCTACTACATGTGTTAAAAATGTTCCGCCGCTTTTCCTCTCTCTTTCGCGAACAGAAGAAGCCCTCTCTCTCTCTCTCTCTCTCGCTAGCGCGCGCGAACACACACACACACTCTCTCTGCTACTAATCTACTCGTGTACACTACTACTGTTTGGAAAATAACAACAACGCGCATTTTTCACTGCCCTTGCATCTTCCCTAAAATAACCTGCCCGCTCTCCATGTATCTCAGCGCGCAATGGCTCAAACACGTCGCCTCGTACGAACTCAATTTCGAAGACGGCGACGTCACGCACTTTTCAAAGCACACGTTCGCTAACTGCGCCACGACTTCGTTGAACACGGCTTTGCGCTTTTCTTCTTCGAGGAACTGTTGCATTCGCGGGTCCATTTGTTGATGATCGGACATGATGTCGTGATGTTTTGATTCGTTTCTTGTTGTGTGCACAAAAACGCGCGTTTTTCTGTCGAGAAGAGAGACATTTTACGAGAAAAAAATCTTCAAAACAACAACTATAAAATGGATCCGGCCGCCATCCTGGAGCGAGAGCTCCGGGCGCAAGAGCGCGTGAACGACGGAGGAGGAACTGGCGCGCCGTCCTCGAGCGGTTCCATCATCTCTCGTCGGAATTCACACGGCGGCGGTTTTGGAGGATATGTTCGCGACGACGATGAAAATGATTTCGAACGACAACACGACTTCAACTCCCCACCGAAAGGGAAAAGAATAAGCGCCGTCGACGTCGGCACGAACTCGAAGAATAAACATTATCCGCGAGCGGCGAAGAGCGGGAAATACGGGCGGGGTAGAATCGCGCGCGCCGTTCAGATTGGATTTGGCGTCAGAGAACCCGAGGACGGAGAAGATGGCGACGTGAAATTTGCCTTTAAAATCTTCTTTGGTCTCTTCCTCGCCTTGCTTTCGATGCTGGCGCGCGAAAACGCGAACGATTCCTACCGATGGCTTCAGCTCGAGAAACGAGCAGAAAAGGAACGATTTACGAGTTTACGAGTCGAAGGTGCGGTGAAAGAGTTGGAGAAGAACATGAACGGGTTCATAGAGACGATTTTGAAAGAAGCGAAGGAGAGCGCGGCGTCGGGCGAGGCGATTCGGTGTCCGCCGAAGCGAAAGTGTCCGCCGAAGCCGACGTGCGAAGAAGAGGAAGAGGAGGAAAGGGGAGGGGGAGAGTCTCAGAGACGCAGGCATTTGTTATCGTCCGGCGAAGACGGAGACGATGAAAGTAGCAGCAGCAGTAGCAGCAGTAGTGGTAGTAAACGTAGTAAAAGTAGCAAAGCGGCGGACGATCCGTTCTTGGACGATTTGATACCAAAACGAGGCATACACGATTTCAAGATTTTCGTCTACGATTTGAAACCTGAATACAACGTGGATTTAGTCAAGGACCAACCGAGGTGTCGCACGGATCAATACGGCACGGAAATTCGTTTTCACGAGAATTTGTTGCACCATTCGGTGCTAACCAACGATCCGGAGGAGGCGGAATTTTTCTTCGTTCCAATCTACGGCGAGTGTTACTTGTTCCGCGAGACGCAAAAGTCGGGCACGAACAACGCGATGAAGGTGACAAATTTATGGTATCGAGACGCGTTGAAAACGATTCAAACGGAATATCCGTATTGGAACAGAACGGATGGGAGAGACCACGTGTGGTCGTTCCCCGGCGCAAGAGGGCCGCATATTTTTAGAGATTGGAAGAAGCTGATTAAGAAATCAATCTTTCTCACGCCAGAAGGCGATCGGTCGTTTGGAGAACAGTTCAACACGTGGAAAGATATCGTCATCCCAGGGTTAGAACCAGATTCAGAGTTTATCGACGGTAAGTTGAGGAAACAATCGTCTCTGAAAAAAGATATTTTTGCGTTTTTCCGAGGCACGATCTTAAACAAAGCTGGAATATTGGCGTACTCGCGAGGTATTCGACCAAAGATGGAAGCGGCGTTTAAGAAACACAAAGACGTGATTTTCACGGAAGAAATTTCATCGTGTGATCGAGACTGTTATCGCAAAGAGCTAAGAAAATCCACATTCTGTTTGTGTCCGAGGGGATGGTCGCCGTGGACGTTGAGAGCGTACCAAGCGATGATGGTCGGATGCATCCCAGTCATCATCGCCGATGAAATCGAGTTGCCGTACGAAAACAGTTTAGATTGGACCAAGTTGAGCGTAAAAATCGCCGAAGTCGACGCCGAGAAAACGATTGATATTCTGAAGCAAATTCCAAAATCGGAAATCAAGAACAAACAGAAAGCGATCGAGAAAGTGTGGAAATCGGTCGCGTGGGGAAGCAATCCGAAAAAGTTGGACCCGATGGATGCAATGGAGTGCGTTTTGCACGAACTCGGTCGAAAGAAACGCGCGATGAAAGCGAGCATGCAGACGTTCTGGTTCGAGTAAAATCATTCAATAATTTAGATAAATGTAGTAAAATATAGCAATACAAGGTACCACCCGCTGAAGATGCGCGCGAGTGGAGAGAATAATAATAATAATAATAACGATGATGATGATAATGGTAGCGCTTTACGTCAGAAACCGTAAAAAACCTAACCCTAGCGCTCCAATCGAGACCAACGTCCCAATTCCATACCTGATGATATCATTCACCTTAATCTCTAACTGCGTTCGCATTGATTGGATCTCTCGATCCAACCGTAATTCGGTGCTCAAAAGCTTGTTATCGATTAGCGTCAAGTTATCCTGCATCCTACCTTTCTCCAAGTTCAAATCCAATCGACTCGTCTGGTTCATCTTCTCAAAGTTATACCGCAATTCCGACCGTATCTTCTCCGCCTCTTGCTTTAAATCTCTCTCCACGGTTTCCGATTTCACGTTCGCTCGTTCTATGCGCGCGTCCGAAATCATTTGATACGTCGCGAATTTGTGCCGGTTCCTCTGCGCTTCCACTTGCAACTCCGCGTGCGTCACGAAATCCGCCGCTTTCATGCACTTCATGAACATCTTGACCACCTCTTCCGCCTGTTGCTCGTTGAACGCGTTGTTCTTTTGCAGCTGACGCATGAGCGCGAGAGTGTCAATCTCACCGCCAGTTTTGAAGTGCAACGAAGCGTCGACGGATGATGCGTTTTTGTCGTCGTCTTCGTTGGCGGCAGAGAACGAAGAAGAGGTTGTTGAAAACGAGACCAAAAAACTTTGTCTTCTCCGCGACGACGACGAGTGAAAAGAAGAGAACCGATTATTCGTGGCGGAAGAAGAAGAAGAACAAGCGCGCGCGGCCGAGAGCGCTCGACGAAGCATAACGTTTCTCGAGATTTTGTTGAATTGGAAAGTGAAGAAATGTTCGTTAGAAACGCACGCGTCGTCACTTTATCGTCAGCACAACGCGTTCGATCGCGCGAACGACGACGACGACGACGACGACGACGACGTGTGCACATGCGAGCGTCCTCCTCCGCGTTGACTCCGCGCCGTTGCTACTTCGCGGCCCAGTCCGCGTCGTCTTCGTCGCCTTCCGAGAAGAAGAAGAAGAGAAAGCAGAGAAGGTCTTCTTCGTCGTCGTCGAAGCCGCCACCGACGGAGACGAGAAACAACGAGTTCGTCGCCGCGTCTTCGACGACGAGAAGGACGACGACGACGATAAAAGAAGAAGACGAGGACAAAGAAGAAGAAAAAAACGGATGGCGCGTGTTTGACGTCCGCGTCGACGCGGACGACGACGCAGGGAAGGACGATTTTACCATCACTCGGCCAATCGCGGAGAGAGTGTGCAAAGTGTTACACCTGAGTTTTGAGAGCGCGTGGCGAGCGCTTTGCGCTTTGGACGACGAGGAAGAAGAGGAGAAGACGCGTCGTCGTTTTTGTTCGATGAGAGTGTCGCGGAAATCGTGCGACGCGCGAAGAGCTGATTTTAAAACCGCCGCGAAGAGGAGTGGTGGTGGTGACATTGATGATGGTGGAAAGCGCGTACAATTTTCGTACGTGATTGACGTTTCGGACGCGTTCGTGGAGAGGTGCGGCGGATCGAGGAAGCGCGTGTTCGCGGAGAGGAAGAAAGTGGAACGGGCGAAGATGGAGGACGAAGTTGACGAGGAGGATTTTGAAAACGCGGAGAGAAACAATGTGGCGTCGACGAATGATGCAGGGTCGACGACGGAACAGAAGAAAAAAAGAACAGTCGTTATTGTCGGTTTAGGTCCCGCGGGATTGTTTTGCGCGTTGACGTTGGCGAGACAAAGCGCAGCGGATACGAAAATAATAATATTAGAGCGAGGTGAACCAGTAGAGAGAAGAGGAAAAGCTATCGGCGCTTTGTTTCACAGAAGACAGTTGTCCGAAACATCGAATTTGTGTTACGGTGAAGGCGGCGCCGGGACGTGGAGCGATGGAAAACTCACGACGAGGATTGGTAGAAACGGCGAGGAAGTGCGAGACGTGTTTAAAACGTTCGTGGAATTTGGAGCGCCGCCTGAGATTTTACAAATGGGAAAACCGCATCTAGGAACGGACCGAATGGTCAAAATTTTGCGGAACGCGCGAAATAAATTGGAAGAGATGGGATGCGAGATTATGTTTGATGAGACGTGTCGAACGGTCCTTGTTGATGATAACAAGGCAGTTGGTGTGACGACCGAGTCGGGGAAAACGATCGATGCCGAAGCCGTGGTTTTAGCCACAGGTCACTCCTCGAGAGCTTTGTTCGAACAACTCTCCAACGACGGCGTTTTACTCGAATTTCAATCCTTCGCGAGTGGTTTTCGCATCGAGCATCCGCAGGAGTTGTTGAACGAGCTACAATACGGCGCACGGTTCGCAAAAGAAGTCGATCGAGGGAAAGGTCGCATACCCGTCGCCGATTATAGAGTCGCGCACACGAACAAAGCGGATAATCGAGGCGTTTTTTCATTTTGTATGTGCCCGGGAGGTCAAATTGTCCCGACCTCGACGAATGTGCACGAGTTATGCATCAACGGGATGTCGTTCAGTCGTCGTCAATCGCTATGGGCAAATTCTGGTCTAGTCACGAACGTCAAGTTGGAAGATTGCGCGCCGTTCAACGAAGAACACGAGACGAAGCCACATTTGAGCGGCATTTTGTTCCAACGGGAAATCGAACGGAAGGCGGCTGTTCTAGGTGGCGGTGATTTGATCGTCCCCGTTCAAACCGCTCACGATTTTTTGCTCGGAGTTGTTTCGGACGAGAAATCTTTGCCGAGCTCCTCGTACCGTCTCGGCATTAAATCCGCCGATTTGACGACGTTGTACCCGAAACATCTCACCGAAACTATTCAGTTTGCGCTGAGAAGATTCGATAAGCAAATGCCGGGGTATGCGGGAAAAGAAGCGTTGATACACGCGCCAGAAACGCGAACGAGTAGTCCCGTGCGCATCGTCCGCAACTCGGAATCGTTAGAGAGCGAAAACACGAAAAATTTGTTCCCGATTGGCGAAGGCGCAGGGTATGCTGGAGGCATTGTTTCGGCGGCGGTCGACGGAATGTGCGCTAGTAAAAAAGTTCTATCTGTGTTGATGAAAGTCGTTTGAATAATAATAGCTACCTCGTAGTAGCTTAGTGTAATAATAACGATCTGTAATATTAATATGATACATATTGTGTCTTCTTAGGAGTAGATTCTATCGGGATCTTTGCGAGCGAGAAAGTTACCTCCAACCACGGGAACCTCGCTCGTCCACTCCTTTTCCTCTTCGCTCAAGCCTTCGCCAATCGGCACGTACTCTCCCGCTGGTGCGTCGCTCCCGAAATTTGCATACCCTGGCGGCGCGTCTAAAACCTCGTCAGGAATGCACCCTAAAGTCCTCTCCATGATTTCGGTCACGGTCAAATTCGGCTCTTTCTTTCTGGAACCTTGTAACTGATCGTCCACTAGCCGTTTCCAAATCTTGGCGTTCGTGCATCCGGCAAAAATATTCTGAATCGAATGCATGAAATGCCTCGGCGCCGGGACTGGGCTTCCGTCTTTCATGGTTCCATTTTTACCTTGCGTCGCGTCGCAGTACTTGGCGTATTTCGCCAACAAGTCTCGCCTCGATTTGCACGGATTTTCCGATTCGCCAAACAACTCCACGTCAGCTCGAGACAATAAACCCCATGGGTCCGCGTGCGCTTGTCTGCCAATCATGACACCTTTGATCGTGTTTGCCGTCGCTTTATCGGTCGGTTGACATCTCAGTTGCGTCTTCACTTCCTCCAACGTCTTCACGCCTCCGTTCAAGAAGAACTCGCACTCTGGAAAATCTCTCGCCAATGCGTACACCCACTCGTGCCTCAAGGGCGGTATCGAACGATTTTGGCTCGGAGAAATTCCATTCAACAGCGCTTTTCTACAGTGCACGTGAAACCTTCGCACCGGTGATTTACTCACGATCGTCTCTACAAACTTATGCAACTCGTCGTACGAGTCGTTCCCGTCGACGCCAATCCTACACTTCACGGAAATGGGAATCCCGCCCGCGTTCTTCGCCATCGCGGCGCAACACTCCGCCACTAAATCCGGATCTCGCATTAACGTCGCTCCAAAACAACCTTTTCCGGCTACTTTTTCGCTCGGACACCCGCAGTTTAAGTTAATTTCGTCGTATCCGTGCGGCTTGGCTAAACTCGCCGAAAATCCAAGCGCGTCTGCGTCCGACCCTCCCAACTGCATCACCAACGGGTGCTGATTCAGCGTAAAATCTACGTATTTATTCCTCAGCTCTACGGGCACGTGCTTCAACGTCATGTCCACTTCCATTTCCGTCCACAGCCACACTCGCTTAGAGAGCAATCGACACAAATACCGAAAATGATGGTGCGTGTACTCCATCATCGGCGCAATCGACAACAGCGGTTGCGACGTCGACGGCGCGTTCTCCGTCTCCCTATTTTGCGACCATTTCGGCCGAGCGTGTTCCTCTAAGTAATCCTCCGGTACATTCAATCGTTTTGGCGTTAATATCGACTCTCCGGTTCGTTGGTTTTTCTCGTGCGCTTCTCTCGCTCTCTCTTTGCCTCTCTCGAAATTTTCGCTCTTGACCATTTTTTCCGTCCAGTCTCTCTTCTTCGTTTCGGAAGAAGAAGACGAAGTATTCCCTCCTCCTCCTTTCGCCGCCGCCGCCGAAGAAGAAGAAGAAGAAAAGATCGGCGAGCACCCCCCTCGAAAAGAGCAGAAGGAAGAGGAGAGTCGCTTCGTCCAACCAGAAGCAGACGACGACGACGACGACGACGGCGCGAACGAAGAAGGAGAAAGAACAAAACGCCTACTCTCCGTCAAAAGCGGATTGGAATTGGAATCGCAAGAACGATGACGAGCGAAAACTGTTGTTTTCTTCTGCGCGCTGCTGCTGCGAGAAGAACGAGACACGGCGCCGTTAGAAAAAAGAGAACTCTTCGTGCACGTCGTCGTTATCGTCGTCGCGCAAAAGTGACGCATGCGTCGTTGTCAGCAATCAACGACGACTTTGCCTTTAGGAGGAGCCCAAAACGATGATGTCAACTTTTTGTGACGTGGGGCACGTCGTCGTCACTTTTTTTAAATGTTTTCCGCCGCGCGCGAAACATCGACGACAACGACAACGCGCCCCGGGAGCTTTCGTTTTCGACGACAAAGACGCGTCGAAAGAAACGTTTCGGTCCGAAGCGGCGCGGGAGGGGTAAAAGAAGATGAAGACGAAGACGACGACGCCGTGGCGAGCGTCTTCAAGAAAATCTACGTCACGAACGCCGGGAAGCGAATAAAGTACGGCGTGTTTCAAGAGACCATCGTCGCGGACGACGAGAATTACCGGACGAAATACACGGAGGAGGAGAAACGACGGCTGAGAGAGGAAGCGGCGAGAGATTTGACGGTCATCGATGCGGCGGAGAGGAAACGGAGAGGTGAGAAAACCTTTCGATATCGATATCTTTTTTTGTTCGTTCGTTCGTTCGTTCGTGTTCTTTTCGGATAAACCGTAAGCACTTTATGCGCTTTTTCACTGAGGCAAACATCACGCGCGCGTAATACGCGACAACAACAACAACAAAAATACAGGAACTATTGGTCGCGCGTTTGTCTCGGCGACGGCACTCGCGGCGGTTTTACAAGTTTTCGTTTTCCCGCAACCGGTGTTGGCGCGAGTAGCGCTTTTCCCGATGGTGTACTTGTCGTACGGATTCCTCGCTTCGGAACAGAGCGGCATGTGAAACATAGCGCAAGCCGGCGCTTGGGACGTCGCCGGGGAGTTGGAGGAGATCGAGGATAAGGATTTAGCGAGGAGGATTCGGGAGAAGGTGAATTCGTTTAATCAAAACGGCGCTTTGATTAGTTTGGGGATCATCGTGTTGTATTTGTTGGTGCCGGATTTTTCGGCGGCGACGGCGGTGCAAGCCGGCGCGAACGGAGGAGGGAACGGTAACGGCGCGAGTGATTTGAAACATTTCATGCACAAGGAAGGGAGCTCTTTAAAAAATTTCATGCATTTAGACGGCGAGCGGCTGAGGAATATACTGTAAGAATAGGTGAACGGGTGGAAATCACGCGCGTTCAGTGCGCTTTGAAATTTGAATGAAGCACAACACGCGCGCAGATTTATTTATTTTCACGAGGTGACGACTGGAACGCAAATTCGTAATCTTTTGTGTGTGCGAAGCGTTTTCTCAGTCCGATATGGAGGTAAATCTGCGTAAAAAGTGTTTCATCATCAACAAGAGAACGCGATGCGTCGTAGTATATTTAGAAATGTAAATTATAGAATAGCAGCTATTGGCGCGTACCATACATAAAAAAATTACCCCTTTTACTCTATACGCTTGATGTTTAATTCCGCCAATTGTTCTGTCGTCGCCTCCCCTGGCGCTCTCGTTAACAGACACTGTCCAGTGGTTGTCTTTGGAAACGCGATGACGTCTCGTATACTCTTCGCACCGCACAAAAGCATGACTAATCTATCGACTCCAATGGCGAATCCACCATGAGGCGGCGCACCGTATTGAAACGCGTCGAGCAAGTACCCGAACTTATCCTCGGCTTCCTCGGTGGACATCCCGATCGCTTTAAACACTTTTTCTTGAACATCTCTGCGGTAAATTCTTAAGCTACCGCCTCCAATTTCGACGCCGTTGTAAACTAAATCGTACGCAATCGCTCGCGCTTCGGTTAAATCGTCTGGATTCTTCTCGTAATCCTCCGTGTTCGGCGCCGTGAACGGATGGTGACACGCTTCGAACCTTTCCTCGTCTTCGTTATACTCAAACATCGGGAAGTCAGTCACCCACAAAACGGCGTGCGCTTTGGGGTCGATCAAGTTCAACATGTTCGCGCATTTGTGTCTCACTTTATCTAACGCCGTGTTCACAACTTTTGTTTTTCCGGCGACAAAAAGAAGTAAACTCCCGGGCGGCGCGTTGGACGTGTTAATTATTTTCTCCGCGCAATTCGCCAAGCCTTCGACCAAACCTTTCGCACCTTCCAAAGTCTTCCCATCTTCCGCGACTCGGCAAAAGAACAACCCGTTTGCACTCCCCGCGTTTACCGCGTCCTCGAAAATTTCACCTTTTGGTTTCAATTTTGCGTTGGATATTTTATTCTTGCCCGCTTGAGAGTCGTCCACGACTAAGACTTTCACGCTCGATCGAGAAACCTCCAACGCCGATTTAAACGGTGGAAACTCGGTATCATTCAAAACGTCGTTCAACGTCGTCATCTCTAAATCGAAACGCAAATCTGGTTTGTCGCTGCCGTACTTTTCCATCGCTTCGGCGTAAGTCATTCTTCGAAACGGTTGTTGCACTTTCTTGTGCATACCGCTCGCCTCTAAAAATACTCTCTCGGCGACGTTCATGATGCCATCCGCGTCGGTAAACGACATCTCTACGTCCAATTGCGTGAATTCCGGTTGCCTATCCGCGCGCAAATCTTCGTCTCGAAAGCACCTGGCGACTTGGTAATACCGATCGCATCCAGAAACCATCAACATTTGTTTGAACAACTGCGGCGATTGCGGCAGAGCGTAACAACTCCCCGCCGCGGCGGTTCTCGCCGGAACCAAATAATCCCTCGCGCCTTCCGGCGTCGGTCGACTCAACACCGGCGTCTCGATTTCCATGAAGTCGAACTCATCCTCTAACACCTTTCGCATCTTCTTAATCGCCTCGTGTCGTCGTTTCAAGTTCTTCAACATTTTCGGTCTTCGTAAATCCAACACTCGGTTTTTCAACCTCACCTCCTCGCTCGATTTGTCCGCGTTCCCGGACTTTTCGCCCTCGGAAATCGAAAACGGCAAAGATTTGGACACGACGTTGAGAACTTCGATCGACTCTACCTCGACTTCCACCTCTCCCGTCTTGATGTTCTTATTCTTGTTGTTCCGTTCGCGAACGACGCCGACCACTTTCACCACGCACTCCGAGCGCAAACTCGATAAAATCTCATCAATCTGCGACTGATTCGCGTGCACGCCCTCCGCGGCGCCGATAATTTGCACCAACCCGGAGTGGTCTCTCACGTCTGCGAAACATATCCCGCCCATGTCTCTCTGTTTATCCACCCAGCCGCACAGGGAAACTTTCTCGCCCACCGAGGATATGTTCAAAGAACCGCACAAGGTTGTTCGAGTCGGCCAGGAGAGAAGAGAGGAGACGTGTTTATTACTCGACGACGACGACGACGACGAGGAAGGTTCATCTCCTCCCGCCTCCGCCGCCACGGAAGAAGAGGCAATCGCTCTCCTCTGAAAACGATGTCGCTGCTTCTTCCTGGTCGTCGTCGCGCGCGATAAATTATCGCCGCCGCGAGTAGTAGTACTCGCAGAAGAAGAAGAAGAAGAAAACATCATCATCGTCATCGCGCGCGCGTTTTTCACGCGTTGGTGTTGTTGAATCGGACGCACCGTCGTCTTATTCGCGGTATTGGTTGTCTTGGTGGTAGCGATAGCGGCCGTGGTCCTCCTCGCGGCGCTATAGGCGGTTTTGTGTCTCGTCGTTCTCAGAAGCACGAACTTACTCCCGACGAACATTTATTTTTTGTATGTGTGTGCTCTCGCGATTTGTTTGGAAACGCGTTGTTGTTGCGTCGTCTTTCAAAGCGGGGGAGATGTTTTTTGCGCCGGCCCCCCAATACCTCGACCACGTATATACACGCGGTCGGTGTGTTTGTTTTTGTTGTTGTTGTTGTTTGGGGTGCGGAGAGGAAGGGGAGAGAGCAGTTTTTCCCCGAACAGAGAGAGGAGAAGAAGCAGCTCGAAGAAAAAAAGCAAAAGCAGAGAGAGTGAAAAAAAGCAAAAAAAAACGAACAATTAAGTTGCGTTGTTTTTGTCTCTGCCCCTCGCTCGCTCCCTCCCTGCTAATAATGAGCAAGGAGGTGTTGTCGTCGGCTTTTTTTTCTGAGAGATGTTTTTTTGCGTTCTTCTGGACCGCACGAACGAAGGGAGTTTTAATAAAAAGAACCCGAAACGTCACTTTTATTACGTGTTTTTGAGTACACATATTCATCATGGCTATCAGTGAATGTACTCAAGCGCTCTTTGAGGCGACCCCGCTTTCGGGCTACGGAGCCGTCGGTTCCAGAGAGTACTACTACATGGACTCGGAAGTCTCGACGACGCATTGCGTCAAGCAAGCCTCGTAAGTTCTCTCTCGTCATTTCATCTCTCTTTTTCTCGTCTGTGGTTTAAAGTGCAATCGCGTCGTCGGATTCTCGAATCAGTGTCGCGCTGTCTGGACGTCCAAACGCGGTAATCGCCGATCTGAATGAACCACGAGACGAAAGGTTTCGTCGTCTTTCGTTTTTGTTCTTCTTTGCGTCGATCGGGTGGTGTTTTACACCATCGGCGCGTCCATTTCTTCGCCGACGCCAAGGTCGACCTTTCTTCGAAAAGGCCAAAACGCGGCCGAGAAAAAGATGAGATCAAAAGGCGTTTTATGCGCCAAAGGTCGCGAAAGAAACGCTTTTTCAAAAACAAGAAAAAAGAAAGAAATTAAATTTAAGTTTGACTTTTGGCGTTTTTTTGCTTTTTTTCACCCCTTAAAATGTAAGAAATTTTTGACTGACCTCTTTCAACTCTTTTTCTCTCTCTTCTTCTTTTCAAACAGGTTTTTCGGCGGCTCCGCGGCGCTCTCCGAAGGTGCCGGTTACGGTATCGTCCTCGGCTTCGGGGTTGGTTTCTCTTTGATCACCACCCTCTTGGTCTACTTGGACAAACGATTCAACGGGACGAACATCTCGTCTGAATTTTTCAACACCGCCGGTCGTACCGTGAAGACGGGTTTGACCGCGGCGGTTATCGTTTCTCAGTGGACGTGGGCCGCGACTTTGTTGCAGTCCTCGAACGTTGCCTATCAGTATGGTGTTTCCGGTCCGTTTTGGTACGCGTCCGGCGCCACGATCCAAGTGCTTTTGTTCGGTATCTTGGCGATCCAAGTGAAGAGGTATGCGCCGCACGCGCACACGATTTGTGAGATCATCGACGCCAGATGGGGCGCCACCGCTCACAAGGTCTTCTTGTTCTTCTGCTTCTTGACGAACATCATCGTTTCGTCTATGTTGATTTTGGGCGGTGCGGCCACCGTGAACGCCTTGACTGGTATGGACATCTACACCGCTGGTTTCTTGATTCCGTTGGGTGTCATCGTCTACACGATGGCCGGCGGCTTGAAGGCGACGTTTATGGCGTCGTACTTGCACACCGCGATCATCTTCGCCGTGTTGGTTACGTTCTTGTTCGCCGTGTACGCCTCGGATGACGACTTAGTCGGTTCCCCGAAGAAGGTCTACAAGGCTTTACAAATGGTTGCCAGCTCCGAAAGAGACTGCTCCGCCTCTGTGCAACCGTGCGGTCCGGTCAAAGACAACCAAGGCGGTTCGTACTTGACCATGTTGTCCAAGGGTGGTATCATCTTCGGTATCATCAACATCGTCGGTAACTTCGGTACTGTCTTTGTCGATCAATCCTACTGGCAATCCGCCATCGCCGCCAAGCCGAGCTCCTCCACCAAGGGTTACTTGTTGGGCGGTTTGGTCTGGTTTACCATTCCGTTCGCGTTGGCCACCGCCATGGGCTTGGCCACTGTCGCTATGGATTTACCGGTCACCAGTGGTGAAGCCGGTGACGGTTTGGTCCCGCCGGCCGCCGCTGTCCACTTCTTCGGTAAGGGCGGTGCCATGATGATCACCATCATGTTGTTCATGGCTATCACTTCCACGGGTTCCGCGGAACAAATCGCCGTCTCTTCCTTGATCGCGTACGACATCTACAAGAAGTACATCAACCCGAAGGCCACTGGCGAGCAAATCTTGAAGGTTTCCAGAATTGCAATCTTGGGCTTTGGTTTGTTCATGGGCGTCTTGTCCATTATCCTCTTCGAATTGGGCTTGTCTTTGGGCTTTGTCTACTTGATGATGGGTATCTTCATTGGCTCCGCGGTCATGCCGGTTGCCTTTGTGTTGACCTGGAAGGACGCCTCGGCGACTGGCGCCATCGCCGGTGCCGTTATCGGCCAAATCTCTGCGATGATCACCTGGATTGTCTGCGCCACCTTCGAAAGAGATGCGGACGGCAAGCACGGTACCGTTGACTTGCTCACTTTGGGCGGCAACTACCCGATGTTGGCCGGTAACGTCATGGCGATCGGCATGTCTGGCATTGTCTGCGCGGTCATCTCCAAGATGAACCCGCAAAACTTCGACATGAACACCTTGAAGGATGGCATCGCTTTGATCGATGACAAGCTTCCGGAATTGGATGCCGAAGAAAACGACCAAGCCATGTTGGATGCCGCCTTGAAGTGGATCACCAAGTGGGGCGTCGGCTTCACCGTCGTCATGATCTTCATCTGGCCGGTGTTGTCCTTGCCGGCCGGCTGCGGCGACGGTTCGTGCGGTGTCTTCTCTGAAGGTTACTTCACCTTGTGGGTCTCCATCGCCTTGGCGTGGGGTCTCCTCGCGACGGTTGTCATCATCGTCTTGCCGTTGTACGAATCCAGAGAAGTCCTCGGCAACGTCATCAAGGGTGTCTTCACCGGTGCCAAGCCGCACGAGAACGCCTAAATATTTTATTCGTTCTCCCTCGTAATATACTAAATGAACCAAAATGTATATACACTACGACGTAAACGAAAGAGCGTGTTCTAGATAATATTCGCAGGAGTGTCTTCTCCTGAGTTTTCTATTTTAGATGTCACCAGCGAGACGCGCGAGTGCGAAAAGTACAGAGATTACTATGTGTTGTGCATATAAAGAATGCTCTAAATAAATATATAAGAAAATAAATGTTGATTGTGATGCCCTCTTTTCTCGCCGACGCGAAAAATCTAATTCGTCTTTTTCCTCGCCGACGACCTGGTCGACCTTCTCGCTGGCGGTTGACCCCTCGCAGCGCTACTTTTACCACTCGATGAGGACTTGCCCTTCTTCTTCTTTTTACCAGCGCCACCGAACAAGGTCGTTTTCGCTTCTTTCGCAATCTGCAACAACCACGCCACGTTCAACAACGTAAATAACCCGAGCATAACCACGACGCCGTAGACGACTTCCCTCGGGCACGGATACTCGAATCCAGCCGGTAAATTTTTCGCGTCTAAAATGAACATCGTGTCTTCGTACACTTGCTTACTCATGAAGAACCAAGTGAACACTCGAAAATACACGAACAAACTGGCAAAGAGAACCTTCAACGCGAGGCCGAGAACTCCCGCCATCCCAGCTCCGATCGATGGATAATACCTCCCCAAATCGATCGCGGCGAGAGGAAGATTCGTCCACTCGCACACGCCGAAATAATACACCGCGTAATACTGCATATACGGAATACTCATCGTCCAGTAACTCAACACGACCGTTAGCATCTGAGAACCGAGAAATTCCGGCCACGCGAGCTCAAACTCGCCCATGGAGATGAAAAACTTCCATATCTGAGACGCGAAGACAATCTTCGCAATCTCCCCAACCCCGTCCACCGGTTCGAACACTCTCCCATACGCCGTCGTCTCTCGCAGCGATAACGGAGCACCATCCCCTAAATACCATATCCGACTCGCTTTCACGATCACGTGAAACGTGGGCATCAAATACACCAACTGAAACGCCGCCAAGTACGTGCTCTTGCGCACCTCCGAATCTTTCCTCGCGTTCGCCTTCATCCACAAGCACACGATCGGAAAACCGACGCATAAACCTAAAAGCCATTTAAAAACGAGCAAATCGCTCCACACCGGACTCGACTCGCGCCATCCCAACCCGGGAACGCCCCATTTCGGGAGGTTCATGTCCGCGTGGCGGTCTGGAATTCCACCACCACCAACACCATCACCACCAGAAGAAGAAGAAGACATCGCTGCTCTGTATTTATTATGCGTCGTGACCACCGCTTGTTTTCTCTTCCCACTTTTTTTTTGTGCGGATATGCGTGCGCGCAAATGTGGTTTTGTGGTGCGTGTCGACTCTTTTTTTTTTTTCAACTTTTTCACTCGGCGAGCAGCCGCTTTTTGGACCTTTTGTGCACAGAGCGCTGACGAGGCAAAACACGCCCCTCGTTACGAGAAGCAACATCATCGAAAGATACGCGCAATAACGAAGACATTTTATCGTCGTCGCAGAGAGACAGAGAGATAAAACGCATCATCATATCATCTGCGTCTAGAATACGAATCTAGTTTTATTTATTTATTCACGATTAAGCGTAGTAAATCGCACGTATGGGATTGAGCGCGTTGCACGTCGACCCGGGAGACTCCTCGGTGCATTCGGGGAAAAATGCGCACGGGGAGAATCAATCGGGCAACCGGTGGGCGGTGAGGACGATCGTGAAGAAAGGCGAGGATCGATTTTTGATTTGCGAAGATTTGCGAGCGCTTTTTATCGACGACGAGGAGGAGGTGTTGGTGCTGCCGGCACCGAAACCCGGGTCGATCACGGCGACGTTTACCGTGTTTGATGGACACGTGGATAATTCTGCGTCGAGTTTTTGCGAGCAAAGGTGGTTGGAGCATCTGAAGTTGGCGGTGGAGAAACAGACCAAGTTTGGGAACGATTTGAGCGTCCACGGGAGCGCGCGACGGAAGGAGAGGACGATGAATAATGCGATCAATACTAGTAGCGATGGTAAGAATAGTAATAATAATGAGATCATACACGATTTGGAATCGGTTTTGAGCGAGGCGGTGAGCTCGATGGAGACGGCGTACAAGGAGAGCAATCGGGGCGCCGGAGGATGTTTCGGAGGATGTTTCGGTAATCCGCAAGGGAATTTTCCTAAAGGCGGGTCGACCATGTGTTCCATTTTGATACAAAGAGGCGTGACGGACGACGAAGACGATGCAAAGAACGCGTCGTTTTATATAGTATGCGCGAATGTAGGGGATAGCTCATCTTTGATGCTGCCGCACCCGGACGATAAAGACGAGTTCGCAGAAGGGGACGGCAAGTACCAAAGGTTAGCTCGAGAACACTCGCCGGACGATCCTTTAGAAGCGCAACGATTAGTTTCAGCTGGGTATAGACTCGCACGAATGTCGAATAATAGAAGCGGGAAGGAGGCTGGCCCGTTGCGGATGTACCCTGGAGGGTACGCGGTTTCCCGAGCAATCGGCAATTTCATGCGCAAAGACGCGATTATTAGCGAGCCCGAATGCACGAGAGTGAAATTACCCCGAAACGGGGCGAGGATTTTAGTCGCATCAGACGGCATCTTCGCCGCTCTTAACGATTCCGAAATAGCAAAGATCTGTTCCAAACACAAACTTGCGACGGATTGCGTGGATGCTGTCATGGATAGAGTCCTCGAAAAAAGAGGAAGGCACGACGATATCACATTGATTGTTTGCGACGTGCCAAAACCGGAAGAGTATCTAAAAGCATTCAGAATGAACGTCGGAACGAGCGATACGCTGAAAGTGTACACGAGGGTGTGTGCACCCAAAGGTTTGAAGGGCAGCAGTAAGAGCAGTCGAGAAGAAGAAGACCAGATTCCAGAGTTTGTCGAAGGCGATATTACCGTTCACGAGGGCGGCGTCTTTGACGAGCAGTACGAAAAAACTATTTTCAACGATTACGAGTTTGGCGATTTGCTCGGAAGAGGCGTATATGGATCCGTTCGATTAGCTAAAGCGAAAGTGAACGATACCGGCGAAGATTTTGCGATAAAATCCGTGGTCAACTCTGTGGACTACGCTCACCAAATTCGAAACGAAATTGAAACCTTGCGCGTGTTGTCCGGGAAGCACCCAAACTTGCCGACGTTGGTAGCAGTATACGAGGATAAATCGAAAAAGCTTTTTGGTGGTGGCATCATATATCTTGTCACTGATGTCTGCAAAGGCTCTTCGTTGTTCGATTCGATTTCGAAACGTAAAGTCTTTGACGAACGCGATTGGCGACTGGTCGCCACGCAGTTACTCAGCGCGGTGTCGTTCATGCACTCTTTAGGAGTCGTACACAGAGACATTAAACCAGATAATATCATGTGCAAAAATGAATGGACTGTAGATTCCGAACCGCATTTGCAGATTATAGATTTCGGGTCGGCTTCGTTCTGTAAAAAGCACGAAAAGCTTCGCGGGTACCACGGCACGAAATTCTTCGCCAGTCCGGAAATGTGTAACAAAGGATTGTACGACGAAAAAACCGATAATTGGGCTGTTGGGGTCGTTCTTATTGTTTTATTGACGGGTTATCCTGAAGGTGAGCAGGTGCAAGAGACCTGGCAAAAGTTGTTGCGAGGTATTTTACCAGAATCTTTAATAGAAACCACGCCGAACGATAAGTTTATCGAGTTGATTAAAATGTGTTTGACGATTGATTATGAGAAACGACCGAGTTGCGCGGCGATATTAAAAGCGTGCGAAAAATGGCTGCACGATCCCGGCGATAAAAAGAAGAAAAAGACGAGTGATAGTAGCAACAAAGCGTTGTTGATTTCCAAATCTGTCCTAGCTGCGGAGTATGAAAAGCACGTCGCTAATCTTCTCTCCGTGTGCGCATCCGCGAACGTCGTGTCTAAAATTTTGAGCGTCGTTAAAGTCATTCAAAAATCAAGAAGTCAACGCGAAAAGGATGGTGATGAAAGCGATACGGACGCATCCGTGCTATACGACTCGTATATCTTAGCCGAAGATTTAGAAGACGCCGCGCGACGAGTCAAAGCGAACGACGTCGCCATGCAATTAGAAAGCTTGCGCCATCTCCACGGCTCTTCGGCGCTGACGATTGATTTGGAAAAGTTGAAAGAGCTCGAATCGTTACACAGAAGACACGATCACGTATTCAAAGCAATAAAAGAAGCTTCATCGAGCGAATCGAAAGTGTCGGAGTTTACGCAAATGCGTGAAGATAGAGACGTTGTTCAAAGCACCGTCCACGGAGAAATGTTGTATGCCATGTTGTATGCGAAGAGCAACGACAACTCAGTTCGCGGATCATCCGTGCACAACAGCGGAACAGGAAAAGACGAAAAGAGCGACTGGGTGCAAGAACCGCTGCACGATGAAGTGCGAGTGACGAGGAGATCCAGCTACGTAGAACTCGAAGGACTCGGGGGTGGTTAAAAAGAAATTATTAAAGAAAATTAGTTTTTTTTTACAACATTCATCGATCAACTCCTCAACTCCCGCCTCTTTCGTTATATGGCGGGCAACCGATTTCCGTCTCGAGCGGTTGAAGACAATCGCGCAACACCTCGTAGGCAGATTCAATGTCGCTCGCTAAGACTCTGAGTACCAAGGTATCGTTTTTACCTCCTCCCTCGTTCATTCTTTGCGTTTTGGATTCAGATGCGGTTGTGAGCGAGTACGAAACGCCAGCCGGAAGTGGCGATTTTGCAGTCAACCAACTCGCGGCGTTTGTAGTTCTTTTGGACGTTTCTCTCGCATATTCCGCGCACTTCTTACGCGCAGCTTCCGTTCTTGGTCCGATTAAAACCACGCTCGCGATGACGTGTGCGTTTGCCATGCGTTTCGCGAGATTACTCTCTTCCTCGTTATTCCATGCGGCGTTCTCCAGTCGTTGCGATTCGATGACATTCACGGTATCATCTCCGGTCGTCACGGTCGTTCGCGTGGAAAACGAACGAAACGCCCATCTCGCATCGTCGTGGGCAACTCTTCCAGCGGTGATCCAATCCACAAAACATAAACTCGAAGAGTCATCCTCTAATGAGATCTCGTGCACTTGCTCAAATTTCGCGTCTTTGAAACACTGCGCCGGATCGGGTAACCAACAGAGAAGCGCATTCGTTCCAACTTTTGCCTCAAGCGTTTGTCTCGTCGTCTTAGTGAGCTCGCCGTTGACATTATTGTCGGTATTATTCGTCGATGATGGATTGACGGATTTATACACTTTCGTCGTGCCCTGAGTGCATACGCTCGCGGTGCAATCTTTCTGAACGTCCACCAACATCGGCACCGAGTCGCCAGAAACCAGACCTCCACCGTACGAGACGGTATAAAACCAAGCGCAATCGACTGATTTGTCAAATTGAACCTTTTTTGGATACAAAATGCGCAAAGGATAGGTCGAAAACAGCTTCGTCGCGGATGATATCGAGGACTGCAAGGAGACCTCGATGAGACCCGCAAACGCGGTAGGTTCTTTCTCGACTTCCATCATTGCAGTTTGTTTCTTGTCTTCTTGTTCTCGTTCACCGTTCATTTTCGATTGATTCTTAGCTGTTGAATAAACGACCATGCAACTGATCGTGCGCAGTTGCGAACATTTCTGCCAACGGTGCTGATACGGCGGCACTGTGAATATCGCTTCCTCTCTCGATTGCTTCTTCGCACATCTCCTCCATTGTCTTCGTCGATTTTCGCAAAATCGCCGCTACTTCAAGCGGTCCAACGACGTTCAATCGCGTCGCCGCCGAGCAGGCATCCCGAACAGTCACGTAGACGAACATGCGAATCGTTATTTTTTCGGAAACGCCTAAAATACCGCACACGGCGCCAAAGACGCAAGCGAGATGACCGACGCACGAGTTTGGTTTCGAGGCTTGTTTCAGCGCCTTCAACTTTTTCGAAATATTCGAGGAGTCTCCTGAAAATGCAGCGACAGCGGCTCGGCAGAGCGCTGTACCCGTAGATAAAGACGCTCGAAGCGCCGGTGCGTTACCAATTAGCATGGCGTGAAGAACTGCGTTTTCTTTAGACCATGTCGAGATATCTCCGTTTTCTTCTCCTCCCTCAGATGAAGATGTATCGAACCTGTTTCTCGAGGCTAAAACAAAAGGTGCGAGCGTCGAGCACGCGTTTCGAGCAATTTCCGAAACAAAAGTCGAAACGTCTATGCCATAACCGTTTCCGCTATCTATGAATCCAAATTGCGTTGCCGCCTCGAGACCGTTGGAGTGCGCAAACCCGCCCGTAGGGAGCAAAGGATCTAGCAGCTGCCACGCGGTCCAAAAATCGTTGTTGTTGTTATTGTTGTCGCTCATGATTGTTGTATTCTTTCTTTCTCTCTCTGTCTTAAATAATGTGTTTTCCTTCCGTAATCTAATTTCCGGTTCTGTCGTATTTAATAATATCACAGTTTTTCGTTGTAAGATATCCCGATATCTCTCGGTACTCAATAATAATTTTGTAATTTTAGTAATGATAAAAAATAATAAGTGCGTTCAAAGATTCAAATCTTCCCTCCTTTTTAGAACAAAAAGTATCTTTGCGCCAACGGCAAATCTTGAGCCGGTTCGCACTTTAATTCAACGCCATCTGCGGTCACTTTGTACGTTTCCGGATCGACTTCAATCTTTGGCATGACGTCGTTCAACTTCATGTCTTTCTTCGTAACGCCGCGAATGTTGCACACCGGCTCGACGCGTTTTTGCAAACCGTACGTCTTTCCGACAGACTTTCTCGCCGCGAGTTTACTCACAAATGCGATGGAGCTTTTACCCACGTTTGCGGCAGCAAACATTGGGCGAGAAATAACCGGCTCCGGGGATGGAATAGACGCGTTCGCATCGCCCATTTGCGCCCAGGCGACGAGACCACCTTTTACGATGAGTTCTGGCTTGGCGCCAAAAAAGCTCGGTTTCCATAAGCACAAATCGGCGAGCTTACCAACCTCTACAGAACCAATTAAGTGCGACATTCCGTGCGCTAGAGACGGGTTGATGGTGTATTTCGCAATGTAACGCTTCACGCGGAAGTTATCGCTGTTCGTACCTTCATCTTCCGGTAAAGGACCTCGTTGCTGCTTATTCTTGTGCGCGGTTTGCCACGTGCGCGTGATGACTTCGCCAACGCGACCCATGGCTTGGGAATCGGAAGACATGATAGATAAGGCACCCATATCGTGCAAGACATCTTCCGCGGCAATTGTTTCCGCGCGAATTCTGGACTCGGCAAACGCAACGTCTTCGGCGATGTTCTTGTCCAAATGGTGACAATGCATGAGCATATCCAAGTGCTCGTCGATGGTGTTCTTAGTGAACGGCCTCGTCGGGTTCGTGGACGAGGGTAACACTGCAAGTTCACCCGCAACTTTGATAATATCCGGGGCATGTCCACCGCCCGCACCTTCGCTGTGATACGTGTGAATTGTTCGACCTTTGAAAGCTTCAATCGATGTCTCCACGCAACACGACTCGTTAAGCGTATCGGTGTGGATAGTCACGGCGATGTCTTCTTTTTCGGCGACGGTCAAGCACGCATCGATAGCCGCAGGAGTCGTCCCCCAATCTTCGTGAAGTTTTAACCCAACCGCCCCAGCTTCGACGATTTCGTTTAGGCCAGACCCTTTATGGTCTGAAGTGTTACCTTTCCCAGTAAAACCAAAATTCATGGGAAACGTATCCGTGCTTTGTAACATCATCTTCATCTGTTCCGGCGCCGGCGTACACGTTGTCGCGCACGTCCCCGTGGCTGGACCGGTTCCACCGCCTAACAAAGTCGTCAAACCGCTTGATATAGCTTCATTCAAGATTTGTGGACAAATGAAGTGCACGTGCGTGTCTAAACCACCCGCGGTGACAATCAAACCCTCGGCGGAGATGACCTCCGTGTTCACGCCTACAACCATCCCCGGCGTCACGTTTTCCATAACGTCCGGATTACCAGCTTTGCCGATGCCAACAATCATGCCATCGTTGATACCAATATCACATTTGAATATTCCAGTGTAATCGACGACGAGCGCGTTCGTTACGACGCAATCTAAAGTTTTGTTTGCGCCTAAACCGGCGTTTTGTCCCATGCCTTCTCGAAGCGTTTTGCCGCCGCCAAACTTGCACTCGTCGCCTAAAGTGGCGTAGTCCTTCTCCACGGTGATGTATAAATCCGTATCGCCTAGGCGAATGCGGTCGCCGGTTGTAGGGCCATACATATCTGCGTATTTGGATCTTGGCAAAGTGATCGCGTCGTTCGACTCTTCGTCATCGTCTTCGCTCTGGTGAGCGTCGGCGCCCATGATTTTCGTCACCGAATCCAGCACTTTCTTCTTGTCGTTTTCACTGAGAGGATAGGTCATCTTCATACCATCGCAGACGTTATTCCCACCTTTAACGACGCAGTTGCCACCGATTGGGCAAATTTGAACTTTTTTCGTTTCCCCTGGTTCGAATCGAACGGCCGTGCCCGCTGGAATGGCGAGCTTATACCCGCACGCTTTCACTCGATCGATGCGCAAAGACTTGTTTGTCTCCACCAAATGAAAGTGACTGCCGACTTGAATCGGTCGATCGCACGTGTTTGTCACGAGCAAAGTCTTCAGTTTTCTCCCTTCCAACAGCGTCAAATCGCCTTTGGCAGTTTCTAACTCGCCTGGAATCAAATCTGGCGACGTCGCCTTTGGAAACGCATCCGAAGATGGCACCGGTAAAAACGATCCTTTCAACGCCAACGCTAAATCTCCGTCTTCGCGGCAAATCGGCCCGTGCACCGAGACTAATTTCGTTCCGTCCGTGAACGTTCCTTCAACTTGGACTTCCCCGCACAGCGTCGCAACGCCGGGTAGGACTTGTCGCGTCCCCAAAATCGTCCTCGCTTTCTCCACAATCTGCGCGACGGACTGTTCGCTTCCATTCTCTGGACCTTCTCGGATGAGCTCGAGAATCTGATTCGCGAGTAACGCCGTCGCCTCGGGGTGATTGAGACGAATTCCTGACGCCAATCTTTTCTGCGCCAAGTGCGCGGCTTGCGCCAAGGCGAGCTTGTCCACTTCTCTCGGAGACAATCGCATCTTGCTGTTGTTCTTGTTCTTGTTCTTGAGTTCTTTTTCCTCCTGTATCCCGTGCAGGCAACCGTCGCGAGTTTCGGGACGAGCTTCTTAAGTATAAACGTCCTGTACGAACTCGACGGCGCTTTCTGTTTCAACGCGTGCACGAACGTTTTTATCTCTCTGTCTTTAGCGAGCGCGGAGAAATAATCGAGCCTCTCCGGAACGAGTTGTTTTATAACCAACCTTTTGGTTTTTGTCGTTGTTGTCGGAGACGATGTAGGTTTCGCAACCGCGTCTTCCTCTTCTTTTATAGAAGAGTTGCTTTTGGAGGCTTTTTTCTTTGACCTCGGCGCGTGTTTGCGTCTGTTTCGCTTCCTCCTCCTCTTTGCTAACGATGAGCGGAGTTCCTCGACGATGTTCTTCTCGGAGGAGCCTTCTACGCTCTTTTTAGTGCACTCTTCTTCTTCTTCTTCTGTCGTGCCGTCGTCCCGCGTCGCTTTTATTTCCATACACCCGCGAACAAACCCTCTCGTGCTCTCTCTCTGTTCGTGAACTCGGCGTGTGCGTATAATTAACCGATGGGTTTTTTACTAAAACGGAAGAAAATGTAAAAACAACAAATCACTTTTTCCTCCTCCCGCCCAGAAGAAGAAACGAAAAAGCTTTTTCCAACGATGCGCTCTCACAACGAACGTTCCTCCTCGTTTTTCTCTTTCGTCGCGCGTCGCGTTGTGCGAAGAAGAGAACGAACGCGTCTCTCGCCTTTTCTTTTCGCGCTGCTTCGGAGCGTTGCTTTTTTTTTTTGCCGTGTGCGGCGATGGCTTTTTTTGTGTGAAAGGACGCAGACTCGAAACGAAAAAGTGCACGTACGAGTGCGTATTATTGGCTCTCTCGCCGCCGCTTTTGGAGTCAAAAATATAAACACGGCTCGTGCGAATGCAATCGAGGTCGACCTGACAACACGCGAAAAGGGGGTCTCGGTCGACGAAAAAATATTATCGACAAAAAAAAGGGGATTAATATCGTGCTTATTATTATGAAGCCAAAAGGTCAAGATAAGTTGAAGATACGGGGATACGATACTAATTGTTTTTTATGAACCTCGCGCGCGCGTTTTTTCACGCGAGCCGGGATAAGAAAATCACGCGCGCGTTTTGTTCTTTCACCGAACGAGAGAGGGAGAGAGAGAGAGAGAAAGAAAGTTTCTGTTTCGAGGATTCGCGCGCGCGCGAATTGCGAAAGGAGAGAGCGTTTAAAAGGAAACTGAATCACGTTCTTACGAGTGAGGATGTCGACGGAACCGGCGCAGCTCGAGCGGAAGTTGACGCGAAGCGACAACTTTGGGAATAAGTATCTCAAGGCGTTGTCGTTACCACTGTCGTGGTACGATTTCGATGAGTTAAACCCGAATACCGTGCATCACGAGAAGCCTCTCAAGCTCGCGCTGATTCTTATTAACGTCATCGGCGTTTCAGCCTTCGTCGGTCAGTGCGTCTACCATTACCTCGATAAGATGTTGGAAACGACGGTTGCGGCGAAGGATATGAGCGGGTTGTCGGGTTGGTCGTGTCGACCACTCGTGCCGGATCCTATTTATAGTTTAAACATGACGTACGATGAGTGCATCAACGAAAATTACGTGCCGCCGACCGTGGAGAACTTGGTAAGATACGGCTTATTCGGACCGTTGGTATACTCGGGCTTCGACGGGGGTCAACCGGAATCTTCGTACGACGGTCCTTGGAATTTTAGCACCGGGAAGCGTTGGTCAATCAACACGATGACTCTTTATCATAAACCGTTCCCGGGTCTTTCTGATGTCGTCTATACGTACCCTTCTACGTGTATTGTTCCGTTTTACGCCGGATACGAAAAGACTGAGAAATTCAATCCTGAAGATGGGTACACATCACCGCTGGAAATGCCACTATCTGAGGCATACAAACGAGGCTACGACTTTTTCAACGGCTACGGCTTCATTGGATTGGGTAACAAAGAACCAGAATTCGATGAAACGTGCAACGTAAATCAACCCTGGAATTGCGGAAAATATATCACGTTTCATCCGTCGAGCGAGACTGATTATGTTGCTCAGTGCAACGGAGCCATCTCTGAGGAGGAGCAAGCGGACCTGTTCGCCAATGGCACCTACGCGTTTCCGCACGTTTTCGCGCAAGAGTTGAAGTGGAGCGCACCCGCCAACGCTCAACCGTATGTCGAAGAAGGCAAAGGAGATTACTTTGTCGTGTATAAACCCAAAACGGTTGGGATTACCCCGCTCTATCCGAAGACAACGACTCTTGAATTAGTCACGAACACGGCGAGTCCGAGAACCGACGCGACGTTTTTTGGCAAAGAGCGATGCAACTTTTACGAAAAACAAATCGCCGTCGAGGCTTTTGAATACATTTTTTCGTGGCCAAACTGTCATCCGTGCGACATCTTCAAGCAAAATTCGCCCTTCTTCTGCGAACGCGACGTGGAAAAAACGTGGCTGAACATATTCGCTCTCAGTATTTCAAACACGCTGTTTGTGATGGGCATAATGATAACTTGGGCGCCGCTCGCTCTTCGAGTATTTCTCGGGAAGTACGGATGAGGTGTACGTATGCTTGTATTTAATCGACGCGTTTTAAAAAGCTTTTGTTGTACATACGAGAAATATCTTCACACTTAAAAAGCGCGTTTTTACAAAACCGCACATACTGCACACACACAGCTTTGTATAGTAAGACGGGCAAAGACGTTTGAATAATTATTGCCGTAGAAAAGAAAAACGATGCAAGGACACGGACACGGACACGGACACGGACACGGACGCGAGGAGGAGGAGAAGAGTTCTTCCAACTCCACGTTGCGGCAAATTTCCGAGCCGACGGCGGACGGCATCGTCTACTACGAGGACAGTTCCGGACGGAAGTTGCACTCGCACGACGGCCTCAAACCGCACTCGCACGACCCGATACCAAACGCCGGGAGTTTTTTGAATCGACGATTGGCGACGTATAAGAACAGAGATTTTCGGGAGCGGTGTTTTACGGTTGGGATTGGCGGTCCCGTCGGGACCGGGAAAACGGCGCTGATGTTGCAGTTGTGCCGGTATTTCACCAAAGGAGGAGGAGGAGAGAACGATAAGAGAGAAAACATCGTCGCGGTGACGAACGATATATTCACGAAAGAAGACGGCGAGTTTTTAGCGAAACACGAGGCGTTGCCGATCGAGCGCATTCGCGCGGTGGAAACTGGTGGGTGTCCGCACGCGGCAATACGCGAGGACATCGGCGCCAACTTGAGCGAAGTCGAAAGCTTAACCGGGAAGTTCAACCCGGAGTTTTGTTTGTTAGAATCCGGAGGGGATAACTTAGCCGCGAATTTCTCTCGAGAGCTCGCTGATTTCATAATCTACGTCATCGACGTGTGCGGTGGAGATAAGATCCCGAGAAAAGGCGGACCCGGGGTCACGCAGGCGGATTTATTAGTCATCAACAAGAAAGAACTCGCCGAGGCGGTCGGCGCGAGCGTGGACGTGATGACCCGAGACGCCGACAAGCAACGCGAAGGAGGGCCAGTCATCGTCGCCAGCGTGAAAACTGGAGACGGCGTGAAAGAGATTGCCACGCACATTTTGAAAGCCTACGACGAGGCGCTGAGTTACGGTCACGAGCACTGATTGTATGATTGGACGACGACGTTGATTCGATTTTTTTCTCATTTCTTTCTTTTTGTTTGTTGTGTGTGTAATTTTACTTCATTCTTCATAATGTATAAAAATATGTCGTGTTATCAACAACAACAGCGCTTTTCTTCTCCTTCGCGCCCGCCGACGACGAGGAAGAGCGGGAGGACAAAAGTCGTCGCGTCGTCATCGGTCAACGATGATGCGTCGCGAAATTTTCTCCGCCGCGGAAGAGAAACGCCGACGACGACGACGACGAAAACGAAAACGAATTGGATAACAAAACGGACGACGGTAACTGTCGTTTCTTCTAACAAGCGCAGCATCAGCGCCAACGCGAGCAGTACTAGCGACGATAATAATAACGATAAGTGTGATGGTGAAAGCAACGATTATAACGGCGGTATCGGAAGATCGATAACCAAGCGCATACAGCTCGCCGCGGACGGCCACGTTCGCCTCGCGCTTCCGGGAAATGCGACAGGAGAAGTGGACAGAAGACCGATATCGGACGCCGTGTACGGCTTTCTCTTCGCGTTTGCAACTTTACTCGTGCTGGGCATCATCGATGGTATGATCAACTTCAACTTTCAGCAACCGTTTTTTATAGGCGCTTGGGGCACGATTTCTGTTTTAGCCTTTGGCACGAACGATGCACCGGCGTTGCGGATGTGGAACGTTATCGTCGCAACCGTGTTCGCGTCCTTCGTCGCGATTTGCTTCGTGAAGTTCTTCGGGACGACGGTGGTTACGAGAGCGTTAGCGGTGGCGATATCGATCGCATTTATGATGTTGACAGGGGCAATTCATCCGCCCGGCGGTGCCGCGTGCGTCATCGCTATGGATATGATTAAATGGCAAGAGCTTGGATTTTGGTACGCTTTGTATCCGACGGTTTTAGGAAGCGTGTTCATATGCGCGAGCGGCGCGGTGTGCTCTAAAGTCAAGAAACGTTGGCCGTTTACGATGGAAGATTTGAAAAAGAAGAGCACGAGCGGAAAAGAGTTGATAGAGACGTTGAAAAACTGTGGGAGTGGTGGGATTTTCGCCTACGGCATCATGAACACGCTGTGGTACAGTTTTGGCATCGTTGCTGGCGTGTACGCCATCACTGCCAGCGGCGCGACGTCATTCGCCCTCATCAAACCAAAACTTTTACCGGCGTTAGCCGCCGTATGGGCCGGCTCCCAAGCGACCAAGCTCTTCCGCATCTCCTCCTCCATAGCGTTGGCGCCTTTATGCGATAGAATCTTAAACCGAGTCCACCGTCGATTGAACGAAACGTATAAAATCGGGAATGGATTTTCCAAATCCCAAACGCTGTTCTGGTCGTGCATAGCCACCGTTCTCGTCGGGTGCGTCTTCATAGCCGCGTCGACGTTAGCTTTCTTAGCCAAAGCGAAGTTGTTCGTGTAAATTTAAAATACGATACCGCGTGCGATAGAAAAAATCTGCCAGCCAGAGAGAGGCAACCTCAGGGAAAATATCTTTAAACTTCAGAAAAACTCTCTTTGGGACGAGAGAAAATACATAACACCAGCGCGAGAAACCGCAGCTTAAAATGCTCTCCCCGATCGACCGAATGGTTCCAGAAACGTGCGTAACGTGCGATTTGTCGTTTGTTTCCTCCTCGCGCATCCCGTTCTCTTCGTCTCTCTCTCTCTCTCTCTCTGACGCCTCTTTTCCATTTTTAATTCAAAATCACGCACACAGAATGTCCCGAGATGCAGACCACGCCTCCACGTCAGCCGTCGTCTCCGAAACCGACTCTCGATGGTTAAAATTCAAATCTAAATGCTACGATTGCTTCTGGGACTTCGAAGCCGAGCTCGCGGATTGGTTCGGATTAAACACGAGCAAGTTTTACGAAGAGTTGGAGATGAAGAAAGATTTAGAGAGGGAAGAAGAGGAGGAGCGGTTGCGAAAAGAGAGGAAAGAAGGCGTGGAGATGGCCAAAATGGAGATGGCTGGGAATGCCAACAACGAGGAGGAATAATAGTAGAGAGCGAGCGGTGTAACGCGTGTGATTCTATCGTAACTCTGCCGAAAAGTCTTCGCTCGCTCGTCTCTCGCAGATGTTTACCCAATTAAATTTTCACACCTCACAACGTTTCTTTCCCAGCCACATCACCAAAAGCGCCATTCTTTACACGCGCGCGATATACACATAAAACACGCACGCGCGTGAGAAGACATAAACGAAAGCGCTCTTCATCTTTATATTCGTCGTTTTGCGCGCAAACGTTGCGTGAAATACATAAATAAAACGAGACAACCATGATGAGAAGAATAGAATCCTTCCTTCTTCTGTGCGTCGCTTTCCTTCTCCATCACGCGGCCATCATCTCTTCGTCGTCATCGTCGTCGTCCTTCTTCGTCGTCGAAGCGGCGAATAAGATGGATTTCAAAACCTTGCGAAAGTCGCGAACGGTCTCTTTAAACGACGATTCGAGCGCGTGCACGATGACGCTCAACGCTTTTGGTAGCTTTGGGTGTCACTTGAAACGAGAGGAGAAACCGAGACGAGGGAAGATTGCGCGCGTGGAAAGCGAGGAGGCGTTGGAGGCGTTTTTGGAGGCGACGGCGTCGTCGGCGACGGAAAGGTTAGTGGTGACGACGCCGATGAAAACGATGAAAAGTGTTTTGAAAAAGATCAAGAGCAAAGAGATGGCGGTTGGTGGTGTTCTCGTCGAGCATCCGCTGGCGTTTCTCGAGGAGGAAGATTCTTCTTCTTCTTCTTCTTCCGTCGCGGAAGCGGAGAAGGAAGCGGCGGAGAGCGGGTTCTATCGCGGCGTGCCGGAATCCGACGCGAAAGAAGATCCGAGGAGGGTGAAAATAGGCAACACGCCGGTGATGTTTTTGGGCGTAAACGCGACGAAGACAGTCGTCTGGGCGGCAAAGGAGAACGTGAAGAGAGAGAAGGTGACGAAAACAATCATGGGTAGAGATGAGCTTTTGTACGCTTCGATGGATGCGTCGATGGACGCCGCGGGAAGGACGACGCAGGATACAGAGCGCGCGAATAGCATCACGTGCTTAGAAGAAGGTACATGTTTACCTATTGGAGGGTATTCAATCGCGACGGCGTTTTTAGATGGGTTTTCCAGATACTTGTACAACGAAAGCGCGCCATCCATATTCGTAACGGCGAGGTTGGATAAAACGACGTCCATGTTTCGAGACGAAGCTCGAGGCGCAAACGCGGTGTATTCGAGTTTGATTTCCTTCTTAGTCGCCGCGGAAGTGGTAAACGACTTAGTCGTAGACGGACCAAACTTGGAGAAACCAATCGTGTTCGCCGCGTTTGCCGGAGAAGAGTACGATTTAGTCGGGTCAAAGAGGATGATGGAAGAGTTTCCCGGGTTGGTGGATACGGTGGTTGAAATTGGACCGGTAGGTTTCGCCTCGTCTTCAAAGGATGCGTTGTACGTCCACGAGCAGTACAATCAAACCGACGACACGTTCGAAGACTTCTTAAAAGCCCAAAGCGAGGCGAATCGGGAATCTCTCGGGGAAGATTCTTTGTCCGTAAAAGAAGTCTCTCGAGGCGTTGACGTTCCGAAAGGATCCTCTTTGAACTCGTTCACCAACGTCAGCGGAAGTCGATTGACTTTAACCGATTACAGCACGTTTGAAACGGACGATCCTTTCTACGGGACGATGTTTGACTCTGGTTTAGATAAAATTAACGTGAAACGAATCGCCGAAGTTGCTCGATTGATCGCCGGCGCTACGCTTCGCATGAGTATGAAGGACAAAGAACAGTTCACCTTGAAAACGGACGTTTTAAACAAGCTGGTCGACAACGATTTCGTGCAACAAACGATCGCGACGGCTACTGAATTGGCAGAATGTTTAGTCGATCCGAAAGTTGGTTTGCGAAAGTGTTTGTTTTCTCAAAAGTACGACATGTTCAGTGGTTCGGACGACGCTCCGTCCGAAGAGGACGAATCAAACAACGTCGGATCCTCCTACGTCGGCGTCGTTCAATACATCCCAGAAGATATTCAAACTTCCGAAGGGAAATCTCCTATCGAAAGATTCGTGTACGAGCACCTCTCGCGCGTAGCGAACGGCACGGCAAGCACGACGTATCGTCTCGCCTTACCTTCGCAACTCAAGTTTGACCGAGACTCGTACAGGTGGCAAGTTCGGGACGGCAACGCCAACGGGTACGAAATCTGGACCGAATCGAATTGGTCGATGAAAATTGGCGTTACGATCGAAAGTAACAAAGGTTGGTACTTCGAACCCATCGCGACGGCGTGTGCCGTTGTGATTGCCACTTTGCTTTGTTTCCTCGGCGAAAAGATGTTGGAACGCACGTTGACCGGGGGAGGAAGCGCACTAACGAAAACTTCGACGCACAGTGGCATGGAATTAGATTAGTAGAAACGTAATGTTGTATTGATATGTAGTTGTAGTAGTAGTACGGTAGCATTAGTGAATTACACACACGATGATTACATGTGAGAAAAAATTTAATAACTCCACTGGAATGAATCGTTCGCAACCGCCGCGACTAACCCGTTCTTCTCGTACCTATCGCTTTCATCCCACGCCATCAAACCGCCCATAACCTCCATCTTTATCTTCTTCGCGCACTCGTCTTCCGTGGACATGTATTTATACCACCTCTCCAAACTCGGTCTCCCGTCGAAAACGTTCTCCCAACCGAAATACTTGGGCAACAAGTGCGTCATGAACACAAACGTCGGAAACAACGCGGCGTCCGCCGTGGACGGCTTATCCCCACATAAATACGGTCCAGGTTCAAACCCACACACGGTTTTCTCCAAAACGTCCAACAATCGATCGATTTCGCCAATTTGCTCGGCCCTAACTTCCGGCGCCATAGGACCTCGATACATGCAACCTTGAATCGGCGTCAAATACACGTCGTGCCACCTCGTCGCCAAATTACACGCCGTCTTCGCCTCCAACGTTTCCGGCCTCAAACTCGGTCCTTTATCGCCAAACGCGTCGCACAAGTACTGGCTGATCACCTCCGACTCCGGAATCGCCTGACCGTCTTTCGTCACCAAAAGAGGCATCTTACCTTGCGGATGCATCTCGAGAAACTCCGGCGACTTCAACCCTCCCAACGTGCTCGGATTCTTAAACTCAAACTCAGCCTCGATGTTTTTCCAGCAAATAATCAACCGGTTTCTCGCTCCGTTGTTTGAAACCGGAACGTCGTAGAGGGTGTTCTTATACACCGGATCTAACGCGGCTTCGAAGTCTCCGGAATTCGAAACCTCGCTCGACGCAAAAGCCGAAGAAGATCTCCTCCCTTTCGCCGTCGTCGTCGTCGATGTCCTTCTCAGTGGTGATGACGATAATCTTTCGGTGGTTGTGTTCTTCTTAGTGGTACTAAAGCGCGCAAAACTCTTTCCAGAAGAGGACGCGGAGTTACCGCTCTGGTAACGCATCGTCGCCGAGGAAGCAGAAGACGCGCTCGTCGTGGTCGTCGCGACGACGGTAGTAAACATTTTCGCGTTCTTTTTTATAGCGCGTTTCTCTCTTTTTTTATCTTTTCCCTTTTTTTACTAAAACCCTAAATTAATTTTTTAAAGCTTTCTCTTCCAAAGACAAAATCGACAGAAACAAAACGCGCGTGCGCTCGATCGAACGGAGAAGAGAGAGAGAGAGAGAGAGAGCAGCAGAAGAAGAAGAAGGAGGGAAAAAGAAAGATTTGTATCTTCACTTTCTCTCATTTCCATATATATATATAAGAGTTGTCTTTGATTTAAACGCACCGAACGCGCGCGTAGAAGCAAAAAGAACTTTTAAAGCCGAAATTTTCAAAAATCCACACTTCAGAAATCTCTCAAAAGACGATACGCACATAAACGATGCTCAGACCGAACGAAATCAACGCTCTGTTCCAAACTCAGTCGCTGACGCTTCAAGCGAAAGCGATGAAAGTTTTATCCGCGCTCATACAAAAGAAAGAGTTCGATTCTAGCGCGGAAGAAGAGAAATACGTGGAGGAGATTTTGGTCGTTTTGGACAAGAAGTGCTTGCAATCGAGCGTGGTTTCGGAGGAGATCGTGCGGGACGCGATTGGCGAGATGGAGAGACAGAAAGAGATCGAGAACGTCATGGTGGATTCGAATAAAAAGTCGAAAAAGAAGAAAAATGTGAAGAGTAGCAGCGAGAACAAGGTGTACGAGATTGATGACGACGACGAGGATGGAGCGAAGAAGGCGAAGGAGGAAGGAGAAGAGCCGATGGCGGTTGACGAAGAAGAAGAAGACGTGGAGGAAGAAGAAGAGGAAGAATCTGACGACGAGGATCGAGCGAACCAAGAGAGATTGCGCAATGAACTCGCGGATGAAGCCATAGTCGTGTGCGACGCGTTCGCGCACGCGCCTCGGTATCAGTACGACGAAACGAGGAACGTGTTTGCGAAAATAAACGAACCGGCGACGATGGACGCCGAGGCGGATTCGAAAATTAACGTCTATCGAGAACGGTTTCATTTGCTGAGGCAGAGAATGAGCAGGCACGCATCTTTTATGAAGCCGGCGTTCGGGAACTTGAAGAAATCGAAAAGTGGTGGAGGAGATGCGAGTACGAGTAACACGAACGAGTTGACGCCGCTTCGATCGTTGGTCGGTCAGTGTTACGGGCCAAGAGTGGTCATGGGATGTTTGTCCCAAGTGGAAGATGGCATTTTTCACTTGGAAGATCCCACTGGATCTATGCGAATTGATTTGTCAGCGGCGGCGTCGTCGAGTGGAATGTTTTGTGAAAACTGCGTGGTGATCGCGAAAGGAGAAGTGCGGAAGGAAGACGGCATTTTTGAAGTGTCCGAGTTGAGCCATCCGCCGGCAGAGACGAGAAGAAAAACGTTGGAGGCGACCAACGCCACGGATTTTATGGGTGCCGCGCAAGGTGGGAAACACGTCGCGCTGCGATCGAGAGATTTAGACGAGTTGAAAAAGACGGAAATGAAAGCAAGAGATGAACGATTTGTCGTCATTTCTGATTGTTACTTGGATGATTCTAAGTGTTTGAGACGTTTGAGGAATATTTTTGAAGTGTACGATCAATCTGAGAAACCGCCCGGGTTATTCGTGTTTATGGGGGATTTCACGCGAGTACCGTTTGGTCCGACAAAGTATGATTTCGCGTCGTACACGAAATCTTTCGACCAGTTGGCTGATTTGTTGGAGGAATATCCGTCCATTCGCGAAGAGTGTCGCTTCGTGTTTATCCCGGGGCCGGGCGATCCCGGAAACACGAGCGCCTATCCGAGACCAGGATTACCCGCCGCGTTGAGAGGTCACAAAATCACCGCGTGCCTGAATAAAGTACAGTTTGCGTCTAATCCGTGTAAGCTTCGATGGCACTCGCAAGATTTGGTCTTTTTCCGGGACGACTTACAAGCCAGAGCTCGACGAGCGTGCTTGCGACCTCCGGAGGACGATTTAGGCACCGAGGAAGATGATGAGCGATTACAGCTCGATATGTCACCTAAAGAGATTGAGCGACGAAAAGCAATGCGAGAAAAACCTTTATTTCACCACTTGGCGATGACGCTAGTGCAGCAATCGCACTTATCACCGTTGCCTCTATCACAAATGCCAATTTATTGGGAGCGAGACCAAGCAATGTGGCTATACCCTGCACCGAACGTTATTTTCTTAGGCGATCGATCGGAAACGCAATGTAAAATGACCGACGTGTGTGGTGTGGGAACGACGATGGTAAATCCAGGATGCTTCGCTGACGATGGGAGTTTTGCGATTTACAATCCGAGCGAAGGAGCGGTGGATCTATCCGTAGTGAGCGCCGCAGAAATGATGTAAAACAACAAAGACAAAGACAACAAACAACAAACAATCTAGAAATACTACCAGTAATATGAAGGCCTACCACTAACTATAGTAATAATACAAAGAACAATACCAAAACGATCTACCTTACGAATTGGCGATACTATTTATCTATCATACGTATCCATCTATGAGTCTATCTATTTGCGCGTCGACGAATAATACATTTTTCTTGCGTTGGCGCGCCTCCTTCGAGTTTGTTCCTCCGAGCGCGGAAGGAAGGATTTCGCGAAGAGTGTCTCCTTTGCGGTGTCGTACTTCTGTATCGTGTCATTCATCGCGGCGAACTCTTTCATTTGTTCTTCGATGTTCAAATCAGCGCAATGCGATGATTCTCTGAACGTGTCGAAGAACAATGACTCGAACGCGGAGGAGCAGTATCGCGAAGAGGAACCTTCGCGTTGACCGGTTTTGCCGTCGCATACCTCAATCACCTCTTCTTCACCCACCGTCCATATTAGACTATTTGGATTATCAAACACGACGGCAGAAGTCGTATCGATGGGAGCCAAGTCGAATTTTCTCTCGCATTGCATGAGTACCGGGTGATTGACACTCGGAAATACTTTTGAAACTCGACAGCAAAACGCTCGCGCGCAGTGCTTATACGCGAACTTTCTCCCGATGGTTATCGATTGAATGAAAATTGGCTCCATGAGTTTGGTGGATAATAAACTACCTTGGACGCCTACTACATTCCACAAAGCTATTTTATCCGAGCACGTGCACATTCGTCCTACTCGATTTTCGCCGACTGGCACAGTACCGTTTGCGAGCGTTCCCTTCTCGTGTAACGCGTTCACCGCCGCCGCCACAACCTTCGCATCGTCGTCCTCATCGCTCCTTGCAGTCATCGAAGACGTCGTCGCTTTCTTCAACGCTACCGCAACAGAGCCTCTCTGTGCGTCTAGCGGTAAAAATGGTGTCTCGTGCGTTTGCGCAGGCATCGTAAACGGTCCGAGTTTATCGCCGTTCCCATCCTCCATTCCTCCCTTGGCCCATTTTCGTACGGTTGCGTTTCCGCACGGACACGAAGAGACATACAAATGAATACTTTTGTGTGCTTTCATTCGGAAGAGTATTCTATCACGTCCGCCGTCTTTGCCGTCGTCGGCTGTGTTTTCTATTCTTTCCAGTAAAAATGAATCCTCGTCGTCCTCGCAACCTTCGCTCGAGACCAGCGCTTTCATTTCCAACGCCAAATACCTCTTCAGCGCTCTCCTCGCCAAAACCTCCGCGTGCAAATCTCTCAGCTTGCCTCTCTCGTGACTCTTCTTTTCCATCTCCCGATCAAACTCCTCGTCTGAAATCGTTTTCGTCCCGTTCGCGAGAGTCAAACACGTCATCGCGTTCGTTCGCGCGTCCAGAGCTATAAACGCGCTCATAACAGTCCTCAGCGGAGCGGTGGTGGTTTCTGCGCTCAAATTATACTTTCTCTCTGTTTTCTCTCGCAACCGCTCGAACGTTTCGATCGCAACTTTTGCCACCGATTCCGCGAACGCGCACGAACTCTGTCGCGACTTTTCGCCGTGTCTTTTTATCGCTTGGTTACTATTCGCGCTCATCCCTCTCGTCATTGGGTGCACCTTTTCAGCGCCAATTGGTATTCCTCTTCGCACGCATTTTCACCTAACTTCTTCGACGACTTACACGCGAATAGCGCTTCTCTGCTTCGATTTTGACATTTCAGCGCATTCGCATCGTTTGCGGGAAACTCCTCTTCTTTAGACGCGTAATACGTCGCGATGCCGAGCGCAGAGAAGGCAAAGACCACCGGTGGTACAAATATAAACGCCATGTATAATGAAGAAAAAAAAAGAGAGAACTCTTCTTCTTCTTCAGTCACGACGACGACGACGACGATGATGATTATACTTTTGAATACCTAGACGTGTTTACATTAAACATGAATACACATGCGCTAAAATATATATGTATATATATATACGTGTGTTCAAACGAACGCTCTCTCTCTCTCTCTCTCTCACATGGCTTTCCCTAATTGCATTTTCCTCTTGAACATCAAACTCGTGTTGTGCATCAAGCCGTCGATGATGCCGACGACGCTGTACACGCCGCCGACGATGGCCATCAACGTGGTGATGAATTGGTAAAACTCGCGTCTCTTCTCGACGCCTAAAATTTGCACCGGGGATGGGGTGAAGTGGAATTTTGCTCTCGGGGTTTCTCCGTCCGGGGTTTTCACCGAGTGCGTGTGTTGGGTGTATTCGTACACGTTGAACGGTTGCGCGAACGGGCCTAGGGGTTGCATGGTCGTTAACACCGTTTGTAAGTAGTGCTCGTGCGACGTTCGCGGATTTTTCGAGACGACGAAATCGTTCGCCAGTTTGTCGTGCCAATCGCCCTCTTTTTCGCCTCTGTGAAATTTTGCCATGTACTTTTGTCTCGACGCGGATAATTGTTGACCAAAGTAAAAGTGGTGGACTTGGTGCGTGACGTTCAACTTGTCTGTGTCGAAGGAGTGGCCGTTTTTGGCATCCGCGGTGAAAAAGACGTGTCCGGGGACTTTCTTCACCAAGACGAAACCGGTGATGGAACAACCCGAGCTCGCTCGGGTCTTCACCACGTCTGCGTGGTTGGCGACTTTAAAATCGATCTGTTCGTTCGGTCTCGGCGGTTGCGGTTTCTTGTCGTTTTCTTTCGTCGGTTTGCCTTGCGGCACTGGAATTTTACCTTCAGCGGCTGGAATGTCCACCATGCTCTTCCCAAACTCTACGATTGCGCTGACAGTTCTGTCCCCGTGATACGAGGCGTGATCTGTGTGTCTCCCGTGCGCGATTAAATCCGAACCTCTCGTGAATATTCTCACCGTCGGATACCCTTGAATGTGATGTTTCCTACATAACTGCTCGTGCTCCACGCAGTTGACTCTCCCGAGCGCAATCGAGTGCATGTTTTGTGAATTCGTGTTGAACATTTCGTGTAACTGAATCGCTGCCGCGTCAAACACCGGTTGTAAACGTTGGCTCCACGGACACCACGGCGCGTAAAAGTTAATCATCGTCACCGAGTGCGCGTCGTTGAACGCTTGCAGCTCTTCCTCCGTCGTCAGCGGTTCCGCGCTCGAGTGCGTCACTCGCCCCGTAGCTAACGCCTCTTTGTGCTTTTCCACGAGAATCTGCGCCTCCGTCAGCTCTTCCTCGTTCACGTGCTCTCCGGCATCTTTCCCGGGAGTCTTCTCCGCCCACGCCAAAGGTCCAGTCGGTCGAAAATTCCCGTCTATCGGCCTCTTGAACACCGTCTTGGTCAGATTATACCTCGTCAATCCCAACGCGTCCCCGACATCCACCGACGCGAATTCGCACGATAACGCCGGAAATGAAACGTTAAAGTTAATCCTGAGCAATTCTCCGTCCACCGATCTATCCACGACGACTTTCGTTTCAAAACTCGTCTTCAAATACGCTCTCGTTTCCGCGATCAGGAGGAAAATTATCAGCGCGGTGGCAACAATCGAAAGGAGACTCCCGAGATACGTCCCTTGCGTCATGTCTCGGGGGATTTTTCGGTAGAAATCCATGCCCTTCGCTTTCGTGAGAATACCCATTATTGGTTTTGCTGTCGTTGTTGTTGTGTGTTCTCTGTCTGTGTGCGCGCGAGTGTCTGTGTCACGCTGGAATACCCCTCTATATCGATTGATGTCGTTCTCTCTTCTCTCTCCGCGCTCTAGAAATGATGATGCGATGATGGAATTGGAAAAAGAAACAAAATTCTCTTTTTAGGGTTTCAGTCAAAACGAGCTCCCAAAGTCAAAAAAAATTAGGGGAAAAGGTCAAAACTGTTCATCCCTTCTTCACATAAAAAAAAACGCAAGCTCATCAGAACCTTCGTTTTTGCTATCCGAACGCGCGTTGAACATCTGCGACACCCAATACCACCGAATTTAAAAAGTAAATGAGAGAGGTTATTTCCATCCACATCGGCCAAGCCGGCGTCCAAACCGGTGCGTTTGTTTTTGTTCTCTTTTTTATTTCTTTTTTTTTTCCTCGCATCTGTTGCATGTGTGATGAGAGATTCCCGGCTCGTCTCTGTTGACTTTTTTTTCTGTTCCTGGCTGACCTTTTCGCTTCTCCCCGGTCCGCTCCGAAAACGAACGACACAGGTAACTCGTGCTGGGAGCTTTACTGCTTAGAGGTGCGCTTCTTTTTCTCATCATCGCGACGTGGGATTTTGATGCGAGGGTCGTGGGAGGTCGCGTTTGCTTTCTTTCCCTCTCCTTTTTTTGTGTTTCTAAATTTGGGTATCTCGCGTGGAGGGTGCTTGTAAGACTGACTTTGACTTTTCTTCTTTTAATGTAAAACAAATAGCATGGCATCAACCCGGACGGGCAAATGCCCGCCGATAAAACCATCGGTGGTGGGGACGACGCGTTCAACACGTTCTTCTCCGAAACCGGCGCGGGAAAGCACGTCCCGAGATGCGTGTTCCTCGATCTCGAACCCACCGTCATCGACGAGGTGAGGACCGGAACCTACCGCCAATTGTTCCACCCAGAACAGTTGATTTCCGGGAAAGAGGACGCCGCGAACAACTTTGCCAGAGGCCATTATACCATTGGTAAAGAGATTGTTGATTTGGCGCTGGACAGAATTCGCAAGTTAGCGGATAACTGCACCGGTTTGCAAGGCTTTTTGGTGTTCAACGCCGTCGGCGGCGGGACCGGCTCTGGTCTCGGGTCGTTGCTTTTGGAACGTTTGTCCGTTGATTATGGAAAGAAATCCAAATTGGGCTTCACGATTTACCCGTCACCGCAGGTCTCCACGGCTGTCGTTGAGCCATATAACTCTGTTTTGAGCACGCACGCGTTGTTGGAGCACACCGACGTGGCGGTCATGTTGGACAACGAGGCGGTGTACGACATCTGCCGCAGGTCGTTGGACATCGAACGACCGACGTACACGAACTTGAACCGTTTGATCGCGCAAGTGATCTCGTCGTTAACTGCCAGTTTACGATTTGACGGTGCGTTGAACGTTGACGTGACGGAGTTCCAAACCAACCTGGTGCCGTATCCGAGAATTCACTTCATGTTGTCTTCGTACGCGCCGGTTATTTCCGCGGAAAAGGCCTACCACGAACAACTCTCGGTCGCTGAAATCACCAACTCTGCGTTCGAACCGTCCTCGATGATGGCCAAGTGCGATCCGAGACATGGTAAGTACATGGCGTGCTGTTTGATGTACAGAGGTGACGTCGTGCCGAAAGACGTCAACGCCGCCGTCGCTTCGATCAAGACGAAGAGAACTATTCAATTCGTCGATTGGTGCCCGACTGGCTTCAAGTGCGGTATCAACTACCAACCACCGACGGTTGTCCCAGGTGGTGACTTGGCGAAAGTGCAACGCGCCGTTTGCATGATTTCTAATTCTACCGCCATCGCGGAAGTCTTCTCCAGACTCGACCACAAGTTTGATTTGATGTACGCCAAAAGAGCGTTCGTCCATTGGTACGTCGGCGAAGGTATGGAGGAAGGCGAATTCTCCGAAGCACGAGAAGATTTGGCGGCTTTGGAGAAGGATTACGAAGAAGTCGGCGCGGAATCCGGTGAAGGCGAAGGTGAAATGGACGAAGAGTATTAAATTTGTTTTGCCCTTGATTTTTCCGATGAATGCGTTTTTCTCTTTCGAGATGTAAAGCGCGGTTGGTGGCGGCTCTCTCAATTTAACTACCTGTTAGGTACAACTCTATTTAAATTACATACAATACAAAGCAAATCTAAAACGCAAGGTTATTTTATTTACTGGTACTGGCATCGCCATCGTCTCCGCTACTATCGGGTTCCAGCCATTCTACGTTTTCAAAGAGAGCATCGTGGTCGCTTTCGCAAATGTCGTTCTTTCCAACCAGCTCTTTCACCACGATATCGTCGAACAAAACTTTCCCTTTTCGGTCTCGGTAAAGAACGTACACGTTGGCTTTCTGAACCGGTTTGCGGGGCGAAATTATGCCAACGCGTTTGTTCCACATTTTCAAAGCAGGGAAACCGAGAGTGTATCCATATGTAGACGTGCCGTCGGTGTGTTCGAGGTCGATGTAGACCCCGTAAGAGGACATTTTTGGTTTCGGGTAATTAAACGGATCCAAGCGGTGAAACTTCGAGGCTTCGTCGAAAATCGCTTTGCTCTTGGCAGAAACGTATATCGGCGTCGCGACTTTCGCGAAGTTGGATGCAAATTCAACAACTTGCCTCGCGCCCCGAGACTCACCAAATCCAGGGTTCTTAAGAACCAAGGCGCCGTACGTGCTAGAGTCGTCACCGCTACTGCTCTCGTCGTCGTACGTGTCACCTAAGCCGTGTCTCGATAACTTGTTCTTGACGTTGTTCGGGCTGCGCCAATCGAACCCTTTCTCGAAACCTATCCAGGCGTCCACGTACCCACCAGTTTCCGTTTCAAACCCTCCGTTTATTATTTTGTTATTGTTGTCGTTCCCTCTCGCGCTTACATCGTCTTCGTTGTTCAAACGAGCACATAATAATCTCGATATCGCGTGGACTTTCAAACCCAGGCGATTGATCTCTTTCTTATGCATCGCTCGAGCATCTTCGAACGCTTTTCGATCATGTCTCGCGTATTTTAAGACGCTGCCTAATCCAACGCTCTCAACAATTTCGTTCGTTTCGTACGGGAGTAACGTTCTGGCTCGGTAATCGAAGCGTCGACTCTTTTTGGCCAGAGAACCAACCGAGTCGATTCTGTAGAAGAACGTCGGGAGCGGTACGACAGTAACACCTCGATGTTGACTATGCGAAGCGTCTTTTGCGCGCATGGAAAGCTTCACAAAGACTGCCCAGTCTTCGCCGGCGGCGTCGTTACCGGGAATATCATCCCATCCGCCGACAGCCTCCAATGATTTTCTATGAAAAAGTGCGTTTGCATCGCCGAAGCAGTCTTCGTAAACACCCAACGAGGTGGACGCCCCGAGAGGTATCCAGCCGCCGAGATCGAATTGATTACTTAGGGCCGGTTTCCTCAAATCGAGTTCGCTGGTACCGACGAAGTAGGCATTTCCGGGCGCAACAGCATCTGCCGCGGAGGCAAGAATGGCTGTGACGAGCGTTGATACTTGCGAAGTGCTCGATAAGTTGTCGTCGTCTGCAAACAAAACGTATTCACCGCGAGCGTTTTTCAAGCCAACATTTCTGGCACCGGAAAGCGAGGTTCCGCTTGAACCAAGACGAATGAGCTTGTATATATTCCTATGCGGATTCATTTCCGAGGATTTTTCGCGACTGGTGAGAAGATTTTCGATAGTGTTGAGCATTTCAGTCGTGTCTGGCGTTTTCCTCGAGCCGTTATCGACGACAATCAAATCCATTTTATCGTAATCTTGCGCCAGGTGTGAGGCGACGGCATCCATCAAATATTTCGGCCGATCTTTGTGCACGACAACAACGGTGACGCGAGGAGATGGATGCCTCGAAGCAGGTGGGATCGGCAATAAAGCATTTTTCTTTCGTTTAATCGCTCTGTGCAATCCAATCCATTTCTTCTCGATGACATCGTCGTGCGATTTCGCAAACGGCGTCTTACTAGAAGCATCCGGGCGATAGACGCCACCGCCTTCGCCAACGCGACGATCATAAACGCGCAACATTGTTTCCACACAATCGTGCGCCGTATCGTCTCCGTAAGAAACGCGCGAACGAATGCTTTCGTCAAAAATCTTTGCGCGATCTAACGCCACGTTTGAGGCTAAAAACGGCACGTTCGCGGCGACGAGTTCCGCAACTTTCAAACTTTCTCGCGCATAGTATAAGGTCGAATTTTGCGATGGTGGGAAGATGACGACAATGGCGCCGCTACTTTTTGCGACGTCTCTGCTCGATTTGACCGACGCGTCATCGTTCGCGTAGCGTTCGAGCGTTTTACTGTAAAAATGTTCGTCCTCGTATTCTTCAATCGCGGAAGTATCGATCAGATCCCCTACGACTTCCTCGCTTCCGTACCCGGCAAGGAACGACGCGATGCGCTCCGTGCCTTTCATTTTATCACCCGCGTGACCGTGTACGCTAATATCGTCCAAATCGTATTCGGAATTTTCGCCTCGAAATTCAACCTCGAGCGGCTCCACGGAATTCCCTCCCACTGACGCGACGACGCTCGCTCTGCGTTTCTCCAACACGCGATCCAGAACGTCCAAAAAAGACGCCAAACCTTCACCTTCGTCGAAATTTCCCCAATAGGCGAACGATTTAACTTTTTTCCTCGTCAGCGGATTGTTGTTGTCGTTGTTGTTGTTAGCTCCCTCGCCTTCTTCCATCTTTTCCACTTTCGATCTCGTCAGTCTCGATTCCGGCGAGCTCGGCAATTTCAAAACCAGAGATCTCGCCGTATCGAACTGTTTCGTTTGAAGTCCGTCTGTTATTGCGTTACCTCCTATTCCTCTCGCTAATAATCCTCTTGGAAACGCAAAGTCGCCTCCTAACCCGTTCTTCATTCTTCGCGCTTCAAGTGTTGCTAAATTTTCGTTGTCGAAAATGAGCACATCGGCCGTCGCGAATACGACCGCTTCCATGTGCTCCCTCTCTAGCATGTCTCTGCTACTACTACTGCTACTGCTACTGCTGCTGCTACCACTACTACCACTGCTAAACGCTTTATTCATTGCATCCAATTCCGTTCGCGACGCGTCAACCCTGTGCGCAATAATCGGTACATCTTTCAACGCCACTCTCTCTCGTCTCGCCAACGCGCTGAAATGCGCTAAGCTCGGATTGAAAAAATGCGCCGCGTCGCACCTGCGCTCTGAAAACTTATCGCTCAAACGCACGAAAGCCGCGTGCGACCGCTTCACCGCATCGCTCCCATCTATAGAACTACTTCTGAGCACCTCGGTAACTAAAACGTCTTTACCTCTCCTCAGCGGCTCTCTCGATCCCATCGCCGCGTCGGACGGCGCGAACATCGCCCTTTGAAACGCGTCCGGATTAAAGTTGTTCTCGTTCTCCGAACCGACCGAGACGATCGCCGTAACTCGTCCGTACACTTCTTCACGCGCACTCGACAAAAACAAGCGCATCAAACCGGCAACTTTATGCGAGAGCGGGTGTTTCGTGTTCGCCACGCGTTCGTCTAGAAAGAAGCACAGATTTTGTTCCCTCGCGTTGTTCTTCTCGGCGCCGGAAGACGACGACGTTGGCTTTCCTTCCTCTTCGAACGAAAGTTTGAACCCTTTGACACTGAGAATCTCATCTCGCTTTTCTCGCCCTCTCTTCTCGTAATAACGATCGCTCTCTCCATCAGCGCTGTAGTTATTACTATTATTATTATTATTATTATTCGCGGAGAAGAAACCGAGCGTCGCTAAAAGCATCGCCAGGAGGAAAAGCAGCGACAAAAGTTTCCGCGATGATGATGTAACGACCAAATTGGAAGCGCTGCTCCAAAACCAAGACGTTTTTCTTCTGTTCTTTGACGGCG
>Ga0255753_1000459_pt1 | contig 53624 bp, 43 predicted proteins | sample 041ome_10_FD_179953 | JGI IMG/M metagenome (GOLD analysis project Ga0255753, IMG submission 179953) | Coastal salt marsh microbial communities from the Groves Creek Marsh, Skidaway Island, Georgia - 041412US metaG (version 2) | ecosystem: Environmental > Aquatic > Marine > Intertidal zone > Salt... | reverse complement strand
CGCGAACTGCGCCGCTCGACGCGACGCCGCGGCGCCCCTCCGCCGCGCGTCGAGTCTAAATTTTCACGCCTCTGTACATGGGCTCAAAACGCCCACAATACGCACATTTACGACCGCGCGACACCGCCGCGCGACACCGCGCGCGCCCGCGTCCGCGCGCGCGCGCGCGCGCCCGCGCCGTCCGCGCCGTCCGCGACGCCGATCGATGTCGACCTCGACCGCGACCGCGACGACGACGACGACGGCGACGCCGTCGCGCGCGCGCGCGCGCGGACGCGGCGCCGTCGCGCGCGCGTCGTCGTCGTCGTCCGCGTCGTCGTCCGCGTCCGCGCGCGACGCGGACGACGCGCGGCGCGCGCGCGCGCGCGGGCGCGTGCACGTCATCTGCGGACCGATGTTCGCGGGCAAGACGACGCACCTGATGCGATGCGTCGAGCGCGAGCGCGCGCGCGGACGGACGGTGTTCGTGATCAAATCCGAGCTCGACGTCGAGCGGTTCGGCGAGGCCGCGCGCGACGCGCTGATCGCGCACGACGGGAAGCGCGTGCGGTTCGACGCGAGCGACGACGGCGGAAGGGTGCGCGCGGTGCGGACGCTGGACGCGGCGGGACTGGGCGCGGACGCGGCGGCGTGCGACGCGGCGGACGTCGTCGCGGTGGACGAGGCGCAATTCATGGGAGACTTGGCGCCGTTCGCGCGACGGTGCGCGGAGGAGCTGGGACAGACGGTGTACGTGTGCGGGTTGGACGGGGATTACAGGCGGGAGAGGTTCGGGGGGGTGTTGGATTTGATTCCGCTGTGCGACACGGTGACGCGATTGAGAGGGACGTGCGCGGAGTGCGGAGACGAGAGTTTATTCAGTCGACGCGTCGAGGCGAGCGAGGACGTGGTGCGCGTGGGAGGGAGGGATAAGTACGCGCCCGTGTGTCGAGCGTGTTACGTCGCGGCGTCGACGCGGGAGAGAGGGTCGGCGTCGGCGCGGTGAACGGGACGCGTGTAATCGATAAATCGTACCGGTGGCTATTCACGTTTCGCTAATCGTATCGTTTCTTCGTTCGTCGCCTCGCTCGAGGCGCGCGCGCGTCCTAAAATTTTAATCGTTTCTTCGACGCCGGTTTCGCCGCCTTTTGCGCGGAGTTGACGGCGCGCTTTTTCGACGTCGTCACGCCCGCGGAGCGCAAGCCCGGCAGCGAGGCGTCTTCGTCGTTTTCGTCCTGGTCGTCGTCTTCGTCTTCCTCTTCGTCGTCGTCGTCGTCCACCACGACGGCTGCGCGACGTCGACGTCGGCTCGCTGGAGTCCCCGGAGTCGCCTCGGCGTCGGCGTCGGCGTCGGCCTGCGTCTTCGTCGCGCGCTTCCGGCCTCGCTTCGTCGCCGTTTCTTTGAACATGTCTTCGGCGAAATCGCTCGCGTCGCGAGTCATGAGATCGCGGAACGTGTCGACCGCGCGCCGAGCCGAGCCGTAGGATTGTCCAGCGGTTGCGTCGACAATACCGGTCTCAAATTTCACGGTATCGTCGAATTTCACGACTTCTGCGTTTCTCGTCGCCTCCGTGGGGACGTACGACGCCACGCGAGCGTCGGACAACTCGTACGCCTTCTTGACGTGAGATTTGAGCAACAAAACGACGCTCAGCGCACACGCGAGTTCGACGTCGCTCTTGAATTCGTTATCTGGCACCGCATCGTCCGCCTTGGCCGCCGACGCTTCCACGCCCTTCGTGAGCTGTTCGAGCAACAAGCCGCCCTTGAGCGATATGACGCGATTGAGCTGAAAGACGACGTAGAGAGTCTCATCCACTGATGTGAACGGAAGCTCGGTGACGACGCTCGCTAGGAATCGCAAGAATAGCGCATCGGACGATCCGCTCGTGGTTTCAAACCGACGCAAAAGAGTGTTCAAGAACGCGTTTCGGGACGTTCTAGACGAGTTCACCAAGCTGTAGACAAACGCGAAACCGTCCGAGGCGTCGGCGATTTTCTTTTGCCCGCTTTCGCTTCTTCTAGCCGCCGTTTCCAGACGCTTCTTGAAAGAGTACGCAAGCTCGACGCCGTGAGTGAGCTGATGCTCAAAAAAGTCACCGTGTCGTTGAACTTGCGCCTTCAGGAGCTTACGCGCGAGACGCTTAACGCTCGGCACTGGGTCGATTTGTAGCGCGATGAGCGTGGGGAACGCGCTTGCCGGGTGAACCAAGCCTTGACGAAGGACCACCTCGACTAAATGCAAGCCTTTCAACCGCACGCTGTACGCGGAGTCGACGCAAAGCGCTAAAACATCTGTCCAATATCGTTGCGCGATACCGCCGGCGATAGAACGATCACTCTGGCCGTTGACGACTTGCAATTTTTCCGCGTCTCGCGAGCGCTTTTGCGCCGACTTGAGCACCGAAGCCTTAGTGGAAGCGTTGACTTCATTGGCCGCCGCCGATCCACTCGTCGCAGTCATACGAAATTCTTCCTCTCGAATGAGCTCGCTGAGATTCGTCAGCGCCTGCTCCTTCAAGCCACGCTCGGCGCTGGATGCCAACGCGGCTCGCATGATGGAATCAAAGCTTCCTTTGCCGAAACCGCCGTCGCGATTAAACATGAGTTCTGGTCGAGCGACGAACAAGTCTCCGCACGCCCCGAGCGCTCCACGAGTGAGATCGTACTCTTCTGCAGGCTGAGACTCCAGGGTCTTGCGGAAGACTCGAAGAAGATCCTGAATCGAGATATCGCATTCACCATTTTCGACGGCCGCGTCCACGACGTCGGCTCCAAATCGCGCAATATTACCCAATACGTACAGCGAACGCGCGCAGTGCGATTTGTTCTGAACGCTCAACGCTTCATCACTAGATATGGATTCGATGACGATGGCAACGAATCGTTTCAGCATAGACATCGTTCCACTATCCTTACCGCCGCGAGTCTCCGCCACGGCGCACAACGTCTTACACGCGTAATAAATGACAGCTTTGTCGTGATGGCGGAGTAAGAGGATGCGCAAGTCTCGTTCGATCTCTTTCGCAATCGGCGCTGGAAGACGACCAGCGTGTTTCGCAACAATATGCACGACGGACATGCAGCACTGGAGCTTCTCACCGACGAAAGGCGCGTCGTCGTCGACCCGCTTCAGATACGGCTGGAGCGCCACGGCGAAATACGATGGGTCGCGTTTCGGAAGGCAGAGACACGGATCGACGACGGTCAGAATGTGGAGACCGAGTGCGTACTTGACGCTCATCGGCACCGACTTCGACGTGCCCGGCTCGTCTTTCACGACCACGCCATTGTGTGCTCCGTTCGATTTGACTCGTTCACCGTTTGGCGCGCGACTTTGCTCGTCGGATTCGCTCTCGATGAGCGCGTGCAACACCTGCACCGATAAACGCTTCGCTACCTTTCGCATACCGCGAACATTGACCCATGCATCAACCTTCTCGTCTTCGCTCGGATACAGCACCGCGCTGATGATCGCAACGACCGGAAACGTGGGCAGTAAAGGAAGCTTTTGTTTGCCGCTTCGGGAAACGAGTCGGTAGACGCCCCAAGCGACGGAGACCATTTGCCGCGCGCGAATCGCGATTGGATCATTATCCTCGATACCATCATGCCCAACGGTGGCTAAGTGCGCCGTAGATGCGTCTTCGTCATCACTGCCATTGTTTCCGTCCCCATCATCTTCGTCGTCATCGTGTTCATCGTCGGCTTCGTCTTCCAATGCAACCGGTGAAAACCAAAGCTCGCGAAAAATCTTCACAACGTGCGAACGGATCGTTTCTTCTTCATCCAGTATGCGAAACGCCAACACTTGCATCGCCTTATCCGCTTTAGTAAAGTCAGGATTACGCAGGCATTCTTGCAGGGTGGAAACCACGCGCTTGCGCACAGATACACCGACGTCGGATACGCGGTCTTCAATCAAGTCGTAGTACTTTTCGGCAAGACTGACGTTTCGCACCATCTGTCTGCCGATGACATCCACCACGGCGGCTCGCACGGACGATCCCGTATCTTTCAATCGGATTTTCAGCGCGCGAACGATATCCGGAGACTCTAACAGTTTCGGGTCTTCGTTCACGATACCACCGATTGCTCTTGTCGCTGATGTGCGCACCAAGACGCTCGCGTCATCGAGCATAGCCGTCACGCGCTGCACGAGCACGTCGAGCTGTCTTGCCAACGGTCGTCGAGCGTTGAGTTGAAGACACAAAGACTTGGCGAGCTCGCGCGGAAGTCCAGCCAGCGAGCCATTTGTAGCCTTTTTCGCAGTGTCCGCGACTCGCACCATGCTAGCGTGCAGAGCTGCGTACATCGCCCGCGAACCGCCAGCGACGACTTCTTGACGAAAACCGACGCCCGCGCGCTCAGCGTCCCGCGCAAACTGACACAAATGGTACGATACTGCGGAAGTGTTGAGCGTCACACGCGAATGAGACGCCGTATCGTCCGACATCCTCGCGCCTTCACGCGGTGCTGCGCCATTTTCGTCGTCTTCATCCGCGTCGTCGTCGCGAGTAAACGTCGTTGAAGACGGGCCTCGATTGTTCTCTGCCAAATAGCGCGCGATAATCGATTCCATCGCAAAAATATCCGCACTCGCCTCGTCGGCCTGCACCAACGCACTTTCCGTTTGCGCGTCGACTCGAGTTCGAACGCGCGCTGCGTCTTGATGAGCAAACATGACCGCTTTTTCGTGCAGCGTCTCGGCGTTTGACGTAAATTCTAAATCCTCCGCGCGTGGCAACTCGCGCCAGAACGCATCCTCCTCTACTGCTTTCGAGTCAGCGCGAAGTTTTGATGCGATTTGACCAAGGAAATCGAGCGCAATCTCGCGAATCTTGGAGTCTTTGCACTGCAGACCGGCAGACCCGAGCAGGTTCCCGGCGAGATTGAGCACAAGCAAGTTTGCCACGGGCCATTCGGGAAGGTTTCTGCATGTGAGCGCGTCCACGAGAGCGTTGTGGATCACCGCGCGTATCTGACGCTCGTGTTCCGCCGCTTTCACCTTCGGCCACCTCGTCAGCAAATCTTTCCAAAAGTAGTTCGTCCAGTAAAACGCCGATCCAAACGCACGCGCGTGCACGTCTGTCGTCATTTCACCTTCTTTATCCGCCTTGGGCATTGTCGCTTCGTCGTCGGAAAATTCCACCGTGGCTTGCAAACACTGCATCAACAGAGCGAGCAAGACTTGGATTTGCACTGAGTCTTCGCCTGGGACGTTAAAACATCGCACGCTACGCCCCTCAGTCGGAAGTTTCATGAGAGACGACAGAATATTGTCCACGACGAAGCCTCTGTGCTCAGAGTATTGCGTGAAAATGCTCGACACGAGTTCGACGGACTTGAGTTGCACAAAGCTCACGTCCTCAATTTCGAACGCCGAGAACGCCAAAGACGTCAGCTGCAGTACCGTCGCATCTGGAAGTGCGAGGAGGGAAATCAAATTGGCCAAGTGCGTGAAAATGACGCCTATTTTCGCCCCCAACATTTTTGCTACCTTGTATCCCCCGCTGCCTGATTTCTTCGACGATGAGGGCGGCGGCGGCGCCGAGACGCCCTTACTCTTGCTGGCCGGTGTCTTCTTTTTCCCATCTTGCTCGACGTCATCTCCGTCTTCGTCACTGCCGCGATGAACGTTCCACATGCCGGCATCGTAAAAGACGAAGACATTCCGCACCAAGTGTTGCCTCGCGCACTCGATCATCTCGTCGATGCCTTCCTCGCGATAAATCTCCTTCGGCATGTCCGTCGCCGCCAATATGACAAAGTACGCCCCGATAGCTTCCAACGATTTCAACACACGCTGTGCGTCGGCACCTCTGTACTGCGCGTTCGCGGCGATCAACGTTTCGTTCGCGCTCTTTGCGACTCGTTCCAACATTGACAGCGTCTTGACTAAATCTCGTTTCCCGACGCCCTTCAACAACCCGCGTTCTCGCAACAATTCACATCTCGAGCTAAAGTCGCGAAGTTCGCTCAGCATCACGGCGCCAGATGCGTCGTCCATGTCGTCGCCAGCGCTCGCGTCTTCATCATCCAATTCAATCCTGTCGCACAAATCTTCCGCCGCGCGCACAAAGTCTGCCACCAGCGCCTCGCCGTCTATCGACGTCACCAACTCCGTCGTCGTCATGACACTCTGCGGCGCCGCGATCGCACGCGCGACTTCTCCACCCCTCGATCGCCCGACGTCATCCTCTCCATCCTCCATCGCGTCCGCGCTACCCTGAATCATCCCCGTCGACGCGTTCGTCGCCGCCGCGGGCAGCGTCGCGTTCGCTCGAACCGTCACGCACGCCTCGTCTCCCATCGCCTCCACGATCTTCGCCGTCATCGGGCAGTGCACCGCGTCTGTTTTCGCATATTTTCGTTTCGCTCGCATCAGCGTCGTCGACCTATCGCATCGTCGTTTCGCGCGTCGTCCGTCCGTCAGTCGCTCGCTCGCTCGCTCGCTCGCTCGCCTCGCCTCGCCAATCGCATCCGTCCCCCTTCCGTCATCGCGCGCGCCTCGCTTCGCTCGACGCACAGGTACGACACATCACACGTCTCCAGCAGCGCGCCGATCGCTCGCGCGAGCGCCACGGAGCCCTCATCGTCGCCTTCGAGCGTCGCATCCGTCGACCATCGCTCGCCATCGCGTTCGACGTCGTCGGACGCCGCGAGCGCGACGTGCGAGGCGTCGACGCTCGGCAGCGCGCCGCAGACCGCGAGGTGATGTTCACCCGGACCGATCGCGGTGAACCGCGGGTGCGTCGCGCGCGCGGTACCCATGGCGTCGCGGTGTGACGCGCGGGTGGTTTGAACTCGAGTTTTGGCGGGAAGCCGACGCCGACGCCGACGCCGACGCCGACGATTCGATTACACAATTCTGCTAACGCTTGCGCTTCTTCTTCTTGGAAGAGGGCCAGAGAACGACGAAACCGCGACCCGGGACGTGATCGAGCGGGTGGAACGCGCCGGATTTGCGCTGGGCGGGATTCTTGCTCTTGGCGTCGTAACCGCGCACGGGGACGTAACACTTGCGAGCGAAGAGACGACGCTCGAGGTCGTCGGAGGACGCGCGCGCGGACGCGGACGCGGACGCGGGCGCGGACGCGGTGAAAGCGTCGTGGGTCATAACCGGAGCCAAACCCTCGAGCGCGGCGATCGGGTTGACGTCCACGGAGGTGCCGAGGAAGATTTCTTCGGGCTCGGTCGACGGCGGAAGGTCGCCGCCCCACGCGCGCACCTCGTCTTGCGTCATGAACCAACAGCACTCGATCATCATCGATTTATCGTCGTCCTCGAAGCATCGCTGGATTTGAGCCAAGTACATGTTCTCCGTCGTGCGCTCGGGGAGGCAGTAGACGCAGTCGCCGTTTCTGAACTCGACGCCCTCGCGACGGAAGCCTTCGTAAAACGTTCTATCGCGCCTGACGCCATCCTTCTTCCCTTCGCCGATCCAACTCACGAGCGCCAAGTGATTCCCAGCCTTTTCGTTCGCTAAATCCTTTCGTCTCTTCTTCACCACCGTCGTCGCCGCCGCCGTCTTGCCGCCCGCGCCCTCGGCGGTTGACTTCGCCTTGGCCTCCGCGCGCGCCCTCTCCTTCTCCGCCAACTCCGCCAACGGATTCGCCGTCCGCGGCGCCCGTCGCTTTTCCGGCGACGCCGCCGCTTCCCCGAACACCTTCTCCCTCGGCGCCTCGTCCGCGCCCTGCGTCTCCCGACACATCCGCAGCACCTCCCGCACGCTCGCGTGCGGCGCGCGTCGCCGCCGTTCCTTCCCCTTCCGCGCCTCCCCCCCCGTCCCCAACCACGACCTCGGCGGCCTGTACTCGCGCCCAGGGAAATCAAATATCGTCTCTCGCATCTCCTCTCGCGTCGCCGTCCCCCCCGACGCGTCCTCCGCGTCCGTCCGCTTCGTCCCGCTCGCGCTCGTCCTCGTCGTCCACCCCCCGTTCCCGTCCCTCCCCGCCGCCGCTCGCATCGCCTCGTACGCGCTCCGCTCGCGCGCGTGATCGACGTCGCCCTCCATCAGCGACTTCCGCGCGCGCTCGCACGTCATCTTCGTCAGCGCGTCCGCGACCTCGCGCGCGGTGACGCCGTCGCTGCCGCTCAGGATGCATCGCGCGGCGACGGACAGGATCGTCTCCGTCGCGCGCGGCGGCACGCGGCGCGGCGTCGGCGGCGCGCCGCGATCGTTCGCATCGCGTCGCATCGCGGTCGGCGATCGCGCGCGCGGCGTCGCGCGGTGACGACGCGATGCAGGGGCGACCGGGACGACGACCGGGACACGATTTGAATCCGCACACGCGCGCGCGATGCGCGGCGCGAGCGCGGCGCGCGCGCGCGCGGTGCGACGCGGTGCGACGCGCGCGGCGTCGAACGCGGGCGCGCGCGCCAAGGCGCGGGCGCGGGAAAATCCGCGAACGGCGGTCGAGCGCACGACGCTGCGGTACGACGGCCACGCGCGCGTCGACGGCGACGCCGCGGGACGCGCGGGGAGCGGCGACGCGATCGCGCGCGAGCGTGGGTCGGTCGCGTTCGCGTGCTCGGCGAGCGGGAGCGAGGTGCTGTGCGCGTCGAGGGACGGTGAGGGGTGGGAGGCGGCGTACGCGCCGACGGCGACGCTGCGGGACGGGGACGCGAGGGCGGATTTCGACGACGCGGCGAGCGCGGTGTACGTCGGGAGAGACCTGAGACGGGGAAAACGAGGGGTGTTCGCGATGGTGCTTCGGGGGGGGGAGGCGGGAGAGCGCGCGATGCGAGCGGCGTTCGAGGCGGCGGCGCCGGCGGGGACGAGGTTCGCGATGAAAAACGTCAAGCGAGCGACGGCGAGTTTCGAGGACGAGATCGACGCGGCGATCGTCGCGAACGGCGCGGCGCTGATTGGATGGGGCGGGAGACAAAAGTTTTGTCGAAATTGCGGCGCGGCGAGGCCGAAAATCGTAAAGGGTGGGAGTAAGGCGACGTGTCGCGAGTGCGGGCGGAGCGCGTATCCCGAGTTGATGCCGTGCTGTTTGGCGCTGATCACCTGCGGTAATTACGTTTTGCTCGGACGAAATGCGAAATGGCCCAAGAACTTTTACTCTTTACTCGCGGGGTTCGTCGAGGGGAGCGAGAGTTTGGAGGCGTGCGTCGCGCGCGAGGCGCTGGAGGAGGCATCCATCGTCGTCGACGCGTCGTCGGTGGAGTACATCGCGAGTCAACCGTGGCCGTTTCCGAACCAGTTGATGATGGGATTTCGCGCCGATGTCGCGCCGGAACGTCTAGGGCCGTTGAAAATGCCGCCAGAACCGAAGATGATCGACGGCGAACTCGCAGACGCGCGATGGTTTCACGTTGATTACCTCGCAGCGCGACTGTCGCCAGAGCGCGCCTTCGCCGATCCGAGGGGCGGCGACGACGACGACGCCATTCCTTTCGGCGAGATCGCGCTTCCCGGCGAACACGCGCTGGCGAGAGTTCTGGTGCAGAACTGGGTGGATGAGAAAATGATGTACAGAAGACGAAGATGCGACGATCGACTCGTGACCACGGTCGTGGAGGGATCGTTTTTCACCGAATGCGAATTAGCCAGCTTTGACGACGACAAGGGCGACGCGTTTGTCTTTGAGAACGATAACGGGGAACTACAAGATTTGGCTTTGCACTTTGTCATGGTGGAAGTATTGCTTGCGCAAGAAGGTCAGGCACCCGTCGTCTTTCGCGCGGCACCGGGCGACGTATCCGCAATTCGCGAAGACGTCGTCGCAGAAGTCGAACGCGTGGGCCAAGGCGCTCGAGCCATCGCCTTCGTGCGCGCGACGGGTCGAATTAAGTGCAAGCGTCGGTCGGATGGCGTGCAGTCCATACGCATCACAATGCTTAGCGAAGCGAGCGATGATGGGTTCGACGCGCGTCGATGCGTCGTCGCCATGCTTCAGAAAGCTTGTCCTTTCCACCTGTACGAGTTTGACCAGCCGTAGCAGTCATGTCGTTCTGTTTTTGGAGTCGTGACAGTTGGACGGCACAGACGCACGCGCGCCATGCCCGCGATTGCACCTACCTATGCGCAAAGGCGCGGTCCCATTCGAAGCAGTCAGTTCATGGATCTAGTTCGCGCGTTCGGCTTGAACGGCGTCGATAGGGATCTGCAGCACGTCATTCGGGCTCTCAAGGCCGAGGAACGGCACGACGCCGCGGTGCTCGCGGTAGAGATGCGAAACTTGCGCGCGCTGCGCATCTGTCACGAAGAAGGCGCGTGGTTATCGGCCGAATGTCTACGCGCCGCTATTCGCGTCGACGATTACGGCATCCTGATGTTTTTGTGGCAGAATAAGTCACCCGGCTTTGACGAAGCGTCGATGGCTGCGGTGGCTGCCTTCACCGGAAACGCTCGTTTCATCACCGATTTCATGAAAGATCTCGTCGACGAGCGCACGACGAGCGCAGCGGCCGCGGGCGGTCAATTGGGATGCCTGCGACTCGCGCATTCGTACGGCGCGCCTATTAAGGCGTCGGCGATGTTGAACGCCGGTGAACGAGGCCATCTGAATTGTCTGAGATTCTGCATCGCCGTCAGCGGCGAGGACTTCACAGCGGCGGATATCGAGAGATGCGCGAACGCAGTCGCCGCCCAAGGAAATGACTTTATTGAGATATTTCAAGCGTTGCAGTCGGCGCCAGCGTTCAGGTGGAACCCTAATTATCTCGTCGTCGCGGCGAGTACTGGTGCGTTTCACATGGCGCAGTTCATCCTCGAAAATGGCGGCAGGGAACTGAACACAAACCAAGCGCGCGACGTTGCGCGAGCCGGACGAACATCCGGCCATCGTGCTTGCTACGAGTTATTGGATCGCAATTCGAGCGGGCGGGCCAAACCGTCTTTGAGAGAGGAGGCGGCGCGCGACGTCGCCGCCGTCATCTTCATCGCCGCCGCGGCGTCGGTGTTCGTGAGCACATATCGCGTCCTCGGTCGAGCTTTTTCACGCCAAGACTAAACGCAGCGTTCCCAACGTTGCAACACAGCATACGCTCACCGCGAAGACGAAGTTTAGCGCGTCCTATAATCTAAAATATGCGTTACAACGAGACGCGTCGACGACGCCGCGCGTCTACACCGGCGGCGCGCCCCCCCCCCCCCCCCCCCCCCCCCCCCACCCCCCCCCCCCCCCCCCCCCCCCCCCCCCCCCCCCCCCCCCCCCCCCCGACTCGACGCCGCGAACCCGATCGCGCGCGCGCACGCCCCCATCACCGGCTGCGCGATCTGCCACGCCGTCGCGCACACCGTCCTGAACCCTTGCGCGCCGTACGGAAAATAACTCACCTGATAATACCCCACCGCGCACGTCTGACACGCGCTCCAAAACACCGTCTGCGCGTACGAGTGTCGAACCGCCGCCGCGCGCACCGTCATCACCACCGTCGTCACCATCACCACCGACGTCACCGCCCGCTCCTCGCTCAGCATGTGCGTCACCTGCGCCTGCGCCCCTCGCAGCGCCCCCGTCGCGCACACCCCGCTCGCGCTCGCCGCCGACACGCACAGCCCAAACTTGGCCGGCGCGATCGCCAGCGTCGGCGCGCCCACGACGAACGCCAGCGCGTACATCAGCGCGCTCGTCGCGCTCAGCGCCAGAAACCACGCGACGCGCTCGGGCGTGAGCGACTGCAGCGCCGCCGTCGTCGCGCGCGCGCCCTGGCTCGTCCGCCGCGCGAGCGCGCGCGCGCGATCCGACAGACTCTCAAACTGCGCGCTCGCGCCGTCCGCGAACGCGCGCCAGTCGTCGGCGAACGACGGCGAGGGAGGTCGGTCGCCGACCGGCGCGTCGCTCGCGCGCATCGCGAAAAGCGTCGTCGAGTGGCGACGAACGATTCGTCGCGCGATCGACGATGGTCTGCGCCGTTCGCACTGCGCGACGCGCCGCGCGCGCCGAGATGCGCGAGGACGCGCGCGCGTCGCGCGTCGCGTCGCTGCTGTCGTCGTACTACGACGAGGACGCGCGAACGGCGCGAGACGCGACGTCGGCGCGCGACGAATCGACGACGCGCGACGGGACGCATCGCGCGACGACGACGACGACGACGACGACGACGACGGGACGCGCGACGCGCGCGAGCGTCGATCTCGACTCGCCGGACTTCGACGTCGACGCGTACGTGCGGGAGACGCTGGCGAACGGCGACGGGGGGGGGGCGCGGGACGCGTACGCGCGCGTGAGCGCCGAACTCGGCGTCGTCGAGAGCCGGGCGCAGATGTTGGTGTACGACAACTACGGGAAATTCATTCAGGTAACGCGGAAAAGCGCGCGACGCGCGATGCGAGGGACTGACGGATGGCTCGGTGGTGACAGGCGGCGAGCGCGGCGAGCGCGTTGCGAGAGGCGAGCGCGGCGATGCGGACGCGATGCGACGCGCTGCGGGAGAGCGCGCTGCGGGCGAAAGCGCTGAGCGAACGCACGCAGGAGCGATTGTCGGCGAGGAGGGAGGTGGTTGAACAGTTGCGAGGCGTGCGAGGGTTGATCGGGAAGCTGAGCGCGAGTTTGCGTTCGGCGCCGGCGTTGGAGGCGCTCGCGAACGCGTCGGCGGCGACGGCGACGGAGGGCGAGGACGCGAGGACGACGATCGCCGAGTACGTCGAGGCGAAGGAGGTGCTAGATGCGCTCGGGGCGGAAGGTTCAGACGCGATAGCGTTCGTGCGCGCGAAAAAGCGGTGCGATGCGGCGATGGAAAAGATTGTGGCGGTGTTGAAGGCGCGCGCGAGAGCGAGCGCGATCGGGGGCGACGAAGATGACGGTGCGTCGAAGTCAGCGTTCGGGATGTCGGACGAAGTTTGTTTGGAACTGTTATCGGCGTTGAAGGTGTCACAGGACGAGCTCGTGGACGACTTCTTGATGTCAAGGAAAAAGAAACTCGACGACGCGATCGAGGCGTCGAGAAAATCGTTCGCCGAGCTCGCGTCGACGCCGGTGAGCGAACGGAATTTGAAGGATTTCATGAGCGCGTTGAATCAATCTTTCTTGGGCGAGTTTTCAAACGCGTCAGAGGCGTTCGAGAAACTGTTTTCGAACGTCAACAGCGCGCGAAACGCCCTGGTAAAGTTTACCAAAGATGCGTTTGGCGAATATTTCGCCTTCATTCGAGAAATCTACGCACCGCACGTGGATAAGACAGACATGATCGCCGCCTCATCGAGCGCAGATTTGTTGAATCCCAAGCAGTTGATGTGTGCCATGGGTACTATGGCGGCTGACCTCGCGAGCGTGCACAGATCCGTTCCCGAGGCTGCGCTCGGCGACAGAGCCGTGGAGACTATAGAGCGCGCCGTGCGTAGTCGCGTCGGCGCTGCGTTCATGTGCCTAGAGCGTGACTTGGTGCGCGAGCTTGACGCCACGTATGTCGCGGCCAAGGCAGTCTCAGCGGCGGCGGCGAATCGCGCGTCGGGCGCAGACGCCGCCACGAGCAAGTCGCTGCTGCATCGTTTCATAGCGCTCTCAGACACCTTGCTCACGAGCGTGCAAACGCTGTTGAGTGACGTGGAATCTTTGATGGACGAACGTCCAATCTTGATTTCGAGTTGGCGCGAAGAATTCGCGTACGCCGTTCGCGGGCATTTTGCGAGCCTGATTCACGCGCTTGTCTCTCGACTCATCGTCGGATCGCCCATCGCGCCGAATCCCGCGCCGAATCCCACGCCGTTACGGACGCCTCTCGCGGTGGCGGTCGATGAAGCGCGGGAATCGAGTTCGAAAACTCCACCGCCGCCGAGCTTCCTACTCGTATGCGCTCGAATGTGCGCGTTTTTGCACACTTCGGCGACGAAGCACATCGCGGATGCGTTGACGAAGATGTTCCCGGCGTCGTCGGCGATGGGTGGAAGTTTCAGCTTGGATGAGACGCGTGCGATGTGCGAGTCGGCGTCGCACGTATTATTGATGTGGTACGTCGAACAAAGCGCGCAGCGCATTAGCTTTATGATTCGAAAATCGCTCACTGCGGTGGATTGGAGCAAGGCGCGCGAACCTCGCGAGGTTCGCCCGCTCGCGGATTACATCGCGGACGATTTGGCGACGATTGAGAACGAGTGCGCGCAAGTTTTGGATGTTGGAGAAATCGACAGCGGCGATGGCAGCACTTCGTTCGTCGCGGACGGCGCGTTCACGCCCGTGAGGTCGACGCAGTCTTCGGTGATGTGCGCCGTGATCAAGCGCGCCGTCAAATCGTACGTCGAGTGCGTTCGTTGTCAAACCTTCCACACGAAATTTGCGTTCCAGCAAGTCTCGCTGGACGTGCGCTATCTCGCCGAGCGCGTGCTGTTTCGCTTCATGCCAAGCGGACAGTTCGAGTCGGATGTGTACGAGCGACGGGCGATCGAGATTTTACTCAAGGAGTTGCGCTCGGCGTGCGAGCTTCGAGCGTGCGACCCGACGCCCATGGACAAAGCCGTCGGCGATCGCATTTTAGAAAAAATCTGAACACATTACGATAGAAAAATAGAGTGTGAAAAGTACGTTTCGTAAGCGCGAGCGCGCGCGTCGACGTGAATCGTATCGGTCCGTCATTCACGTTCTCTCGCGGCGCGTTTCGACTCGACGCGACGACGCACGTACGCCGTGCGCGTTCTTCGCCGTTCATTCAACTTGACTTCGCTCGGACGTTTCTTTTCAGGCGCCCGAGCTCGCGAGACGAGCGACGAGACCCACGCCCCGTCCTCGCGTTCGAAACCGCGCGTTTCATCGACGAAGGCGCGCCGACCGTCGTCGTCGACCAATCTAAAGTGCAAGCACTCGCCCGGCTCAAACGGAAACACGAGATAATCCTTCCCGCACCCCCCCGGCGCGCGATCATCGCACCAGGACCACCCATCGCACCGCCCGTCGTCCTCGCACGCCCCGCAGCACGCCGCCGCGGTCGCCGCCGCCCGCGCGCGAATCCTCCGCGCCCCTCGCTCGCGATCGCCGTCCATCGGCGTCTCCGATCGAAACGCCCGTCCCTCGTCCTCGCACCTCTCCCTCGACCACTCCCGCAGCGCCTCGTCCAATTCCCCTCGCGCGCCGTCCCTAAAAAACGTCGGCGCGCATCCCATCGCGCGCGCCAGCGCTCTCGCTCGGATCGTCGCGTCCTCGACGGCGCCCATCGCCGCGAGCGCGCACGCGCGCGCCTCCGCGCCGCTCGCGTCGCTCGCCCCCTCGCCGTGCGCCTCCCAGAGCGAGGCGAGGCACGCGCCGCACGATCGCGTCGTCGCGCACGCGTCCGCGACGCGCGTCGCCGTCGCGTTCGCGCTCTCGGCGCGCGCGAACGCGCACCGACGCGTCGCCGCGCGCGCCGAACCGGGCACCGCGAGCGCCGTCATCATCATCGTCGCCATCGCGCGTCGACGCGTCGCCCGGCGCGTCTCGGACGCGCGCGAGCGCGTCTCGGACGCGCCTCGGCGCGCGTTCGCGCGCATCGCCGGGTCCCGTATGCGTCGCGCGCGACGCGCGACGCGGCACAGTGCGGATGCGACGCGAACGCGACGACGACGCGAACGACGACGACGGCGCGCTCGCGCGCGCGATGGACGCCGCGCGGTGCGCGACGTCGACGACGACGCGCGAGCGGTGCGCGACGACGCGCGACGCCGCGGGCGCGGCGCGGCGGACGTGCGCGCGCGAGCGAATCGTCGAGCGGAAATGTCCGGGACGGTGCGCGACGCGCGACGACGCGACGCGCGCGCGTTCGACGACGTCGAACGCGCGATGCGACGACGAAAAAACGCGCGTCCGACCGCGACGCGGAAAACGCGCGGCGTCGAACGCGGGACTGACGCGACGGGACGCGCGCAGCGCGCCGGAGACGCTCGAGCGAACGCGCGAGACGGTCGAGGGCGACGACGACGACGCGGAAAACGCGATCGAACGCTCGAACGCGTGGTCGACGACGTGGTCGACGACGTCGTCGCTCGGCGGCGGGTTCGGCGACGGCGAGGATGGGACGGCGGCGCGCGCGGCGGCGGCGGCGGCGCGAGCGCTCCTCGGGGGCGCGACGGAGGGCGATCGCGGAAAAGATTTCGGCGCGATCGAGCGCGGGATGTTCGACGCGTTCGTCGCGGGCGCGCGCGCGGTGGCGGCGGAGGTATCGCGCGCGGCGGACGCGCTGGAGACGAGAGGCGCGGACGACGCGGCGGACGGCGAGGACGACGCGAGGCGAATTCCGCCGCGCGCGTGAGCGCGGTCGAGCGCGCGCGCGACGACGCGACGCGGACGACGTGAAATGAAACTGAACGCTAGAACACGCGAGCGAACGCCGCGACGCGACTCGGTCGACGACGCGTCACATCATGACGCGCGTCGGCGTCCCGCTCGTCGCCGCCGCGCCGCCGCGCGCGTCTCGCGTCGCCGCGCGCGCGACCTCCGCGCGACCGATCGCGCCCGGCTCGGCGTATCCCGCGAAAGAGCACTGCAGCGAGTGCGGACTGTGCGACACCGCGCACGTCGCGCGCGTCAAGGAGGCGTGCGCGTTTCTCGGTCCCGGCCAGTCCAGGATAGAGACCTTGGAGCCGGTGGTTCACGGGCGCGCGCGATCGGCCGCGCCGAGCGACGAGAGCCGCCTGGGCGTCGCGCTCGAGACGTTCTACGGCGCCATGCGAACTCCGGTCGACGGCGCGCAGTGGACGGGGATCGTGACGAGCGTCGCGCTCGCGGCGCTGCGAAGCGGCGCCGTCGAGGGCGTCGTGTGCGTCGCGTCGCGCGAGGACGACTCGAGAGCGCCGAGACCGATATTAGCGACGACGGAGGAGGAAATATTGAGCGCGCGAGGCGTGAAACCGAGCCTGTCGCCGAATCTGAGCGTGCTGGCGGAGGTGGAGGCGAGAGGCTTGAAACGCGTCTTGTTCATAGGCGTCGGCTGCGCGGTGAGCGCGCTGCGCGCCGTCGAACCGCACTTGGGCCTGGACGCGCTGTACGTCGTCGGCACGAATTGCACCGATAACGGGAGGTGGGAGGGATTCAACAAGTTCATCGACGCCGCGAGCGACGACCCGGACACGGTGATGCACTACGAATTCATGCAAGACTATCAGGTGCACCTCAAGCACGTCGACGGGTCGTACGAAAAGGTGCCGTATTTCTGCCTGCCCGCAAAAGATTTGACGGACGTCATCGCGCCGTCGTGTTACTCGTGCTTCGACTACGTCAACGGTCTCGCCGACGTCGTCGTCGGCTACATGGGGGTGCCGTACATGGACAAACCGATGGATCGACATCCCCAGTACGTCACCGTGCGAAACGAGCGCGGACGCGAGATGATTGATTTAATTCGCGACGACATGGAGATCACGCCGTCCACGTCCAGCGGCGATCGTCGACCGTTCGTCATGCAAACCGTCGTCGCCGACGACGAGGCGAAGCTCGGTCGAGGGCCGGATAAACCGGCGCCTCGCGTCGTCGGCAAGCTCCTCGCGTGGCTGCTCACCAAAATCGGTCCCAAGGGCAAAGAGTTCGGGATGTACTCGCTGGATTACCACACCATACGAAACTACATGTACGTCAACCGCGCGTGGGGCGCGAAGCGCGCGGAGGAGCACGTCCCCGAGTACGCCAAGCGCGTCGTCCGCGAGTACGACGTCGACGGCGCGATATCCGCCCGTCTGCGCCTCAAGTGACCGCTCGCGTTCGCATCGCCGCGCTTCGCGCGCGCTCGTCTCTGCGTTACAACGCGCCTATAGTCCTATAGTCCTAGTGGTCCTATCCGTCCCGCTCAGCCGCCGCGCGCGTCGTCCCCGCCTCCCCGCCTCCGCGCTCGGTACTCGTGCGGATCCCGCGCCGTCGCCGCCGTCGCCTCGCGCCCGCCGTCCATCTCCAGGCTCGCCGCCGCGCCCAGCGCCGCCAGCGTCGCCGCCTGCGCGTACAAGCGCGAGTGAATCAGCTTGACGCTCATCGCGCTCGCGCGTCGCGCCCTGTGCTCCATCGCGAGCGCGCTCGCGATCCCGAGCGCCCAGAACGCGCCCAAGACGCGAAGTTTATTCTCGCGCGCGTAATCCCCGATCGCCGTCGCGAGCGACGGCGCGTCGGTCGGCATTCCGCGACGCGATGTCGCGCCCGACGACGACGGAAAGCGAACCGGCGCTCGACGTCGACGCCGTCATGACGCAGCTCATGGACGAGTTCAAGCGAAGAAACGGACGCGAGGCGACGGAGGACGAAGTGCGGCAGTGGATGGCGGAGATCTCGGCGGCGATCGCGGAGGGCGGGCTGTGAACGCGTCGCGGACGCGCGCGTGAATGAAAGAATGGATGGATGGATGGTTGAATGTTTCGGACGCGCGAGGACGACGAGGGCGAGGACGAGGGCGCGCGACGCGACGGACGCGCGCGCTCGAAAACGATCGCGGCGGTGGCGTCGCGCGCGGCGCGCGAAGACGGCGCGCGGATCGCCGAGGTGGGGACGCTCGTTTGAAATGATGAATAAAAGTTTGAAATTTTGAAATTACAGCGCGGCGAGACGACGCCGCGCTCACGCCTCGGTCGGGTCGTCGTCGCGCGTGGGGGTGAAATAATCCTCGCTCGCCGTCGGCGTGGACTGGTAGTAGTGATCGAACGTGTCCTCGGGCGAGGGCTTGATCAAGTGATTGGCGTCGTCGAAACACGCCGCGTTTCGCGTCATCAACGCCGAGGCGGCGACGAATTCGAAATCCCTAAAATCAAACCCCGGGCTCACCCCCTCGCCGATCAGCGCGAACTCCGCGCCCGGTTCTAACACCGCCGCCTTGTACGTTCCGCCCGCGACGACCAACTGCGGCGTCTCGCCGTTCTCCACGTCCGATCCCAGCGTCCGTCGCTCGTACGTGCCGTCCGCCGACACCAAGTGATACGTCACCGCGCCTCCCGCGTGATGATAGTGCACGTGATCGCTCGCGTTCAGCGCCCACCACTGATGATCGCTGTCCCTCGTGAGCATGTAATATATGCTCGTCATCTGATTTCGCTTCCCGTCGTCGTTCGGTTCCGTCCTTCGCGTCGTCGCCGCGCTCGCGTCGCCGCGTTCCCGCGCGTCTTCGTCGAACGCCGTCTTCCCTCGGCTCGACATCGGCGCGCACCCGGCGCGATACGTTTCCACGAAAAATCCTCCCTCGGGGTGCGGGATCAGTCCCAGGCGAGTGATCAGCGCGTCCTTCGCTCGGCGCGCCGCGTCGTCGCCGCGCCGTCCTCCGTCGCCGCCGCGCGCCGCGCGCAGCAGCGCGTCGCGCGCGCGCGCGCTCGTCGCCACCATCGTCAGCGCGCTTCCGAGGACGACGCCCATCGCGAGACCGCGCGCGAGCGCGTCGGCGCGCGCGTCCGCGCCCATCGTCAGCGCGTCGCGGTGTGCGGGACAGCGCGCTTTCGCCACTCATCGACGCGCCGCGACGCGCGCGAGCGTCGCGCGGCACCGCGACCGCGTTCGAGCGTCGCGGCATCGCGTCGCGGAACGGCGCGCGCTCGAGCGCGGCGTCGCGCTCGAACGCGCGCGCGCGAAGGGCGAAAGATTTGATTTCGATTTGAAATCATCGATTCGCGAACGCGAAGTAAAATCGAACGCGGAGCGCGCGCGCGCGCTCGAGACCGCGCGCGATCGCGGCGACGGACGCGCGCGAGATGTCCGCGTGGCCGGACCCGCGCGCGGGGCTGCTGCGCGCGAACGCGACGGCGCGGGGGGGTGATGAGGCGGCGCGAGGACGCGACGGCGCGCGCGGCGGCGGCGCGGCGGCGTTGACGCTGGATGATTTGATCCTGCGACGCGCGGGCGACGCGAGCGCGGGCGCGAGCGCGAACGTCGTCGACGCGGGCGCGCGCGGGACGGGCGCGAGCGGGACGGGCGCGAGCGGGACGCTGTTTTCGAGAGCGCGCGCGCCGGTGGTGGTGACGGGGTGGGCGAATCCGCACGCGGGCGGCGACGAAGCGCGGGACGGCGCGCGCGGTCGCGACGGAGTCGATCGCGCGTTTTCGGACGCGCGCGATCGCCGTGGCGCGGGGAGACAGCCGTTGGAGCTCGCGGGACGGCGAAACGCGGTGGGCGTGGTGCGAGACGCGGTGGATTACAACGCGGGATATTTGTCGCCGGACGAAGTAAACGCCGATCTCGACGGGCCACCATCGCCCGTGCGAGGGTTCGCGCAGCGGTTGATGTCGCTCGATGCGTCGCCGACGCCGCGAGGGAAGCACTCGCGGAAGCGTGGGACGACGAATCGAAGCGCGGAACCGGATGGGGCGTACGAGTACGAGCAAAGGCGAAAGCGCGCGCGCCGCGCGGCGATGAAGGAGGCGGAGGCGCTCGCGGCGGCTGCACGGCGGATGCCCGTGAGTCCAGGAAGCGATTCGGGCGCGCCAGGATCGGCGTCGCGATCGGGCCGCGCGTTGCGCGCGCCTGGAGCGTTCTGGACGGGTGCGGGTGTCTCGAGAGATGAGCGCTCCTGGCGGCAGCCGGCGTCGCCGCCGAAACGCGGACGAGGCAGACCGCCGAAGAACGCGAAACGATACTCACCGCCGTCGTCGGAGGACGAATACGAAGACTTCGGCGGTGCGGAGGAAGGTGAGCGAGGCTGGAGCGAGGACAAAGACGCGCACGCGCGAGGTGGTCGTGCGCCCGCGAACGCGGCGCGCGCGCTGAATAGCATTAGAGGACACGCAGCGCCGACTCGGCGACAACCGCAGGCGCCGCGCGAGCGCGGCACGCGCAAGGGTAAGCCCGGACCGAAGCCCGGTGTTGCGGCAGCGAAGAAGGCTGCCATGATCGCCGCTGGGATTCCGATCCCCGTGCTTCCACCGGGCGTCAAGCGCGGTCGCGGTCGCCCGCCGAAGAGCATGCTTATCATCCCGGACGGCCCTCCGAACGCAAACCTTCCGGACACCGTCATTCGTTCCATAGCCGAGGTCGACCCAAGAGTGATCGAAAAGGTGAAACCCGAACTTTTTCGCGCGGTCTCTACGACGAATTCAGCGCTGAGATCTTCGTACGTGGCGCCGCCGCTTCAAGAAGAGCGAACGGCGTGCATCGCGTGCGGCCGCGTCGACGGCGAAGACAGAATGCTCCTGTGCGATGGATGCGATAAGGGCTATCACACGCACTGTTTGGTCCCTCGACTAGACAAAGTCCCAGAGAATGAATGGTTTTGTTACGAATGCGTGACGCAAAATCGACCGAAGACAGCCGCGGCGGAGGCGTTTGAACGCCGCCAAGCCTCCAAGGCGCGGTTCGCGCCGGAGACGACGTACGACGAATGTCAGCGCGTGAGCGACAAATTGAAGCTCAACGGCGAACGCAAGCTCAAACCCGGACCGAAACCAGGGTCGAAAATGAAAAAGAATCACCGCCGCGACGACGAGTTCGATGACGACAGATACGCCGCGGCGCCGTCGACGGAGAAGCGCCCGGTCGGTCGACCGAAAAAGGACCCCAACGCTTGGTCGGACGAGCAATTAGAGGCGTTACAAAACGCTCAAGTGCGCGTGGATCTCGGTCGTAAAAACTTTTGGACCGAAGTCGCGAGTTACGTTCCTGGGAAAACGGCACAGCAGTGCAAAGAACAAGTGTACGCTGGCTTGAACATCGGCGCCGACGACGCCGACGACGCAGACCGATCCGATACCGACGAAGACGTCGAAGATACCCCACACAACCAGCATCAACAACGAACGTTTCGAACGCCCACCAAGCCTAACTCATCGCGCGAAAACGCAGAGCGCTGGCGCAATCGCGCGCCCCAGCGCTCGTAGTCCTGGTTGCAATTCACACCTCGACACGCCACACAACCCTGCGCGCGCCGACCCACCGCGAATGCGCGACCGAACCTTCGGTGCGCTCGCCCTCGCCGTGCTCACCGCGCTCTTCGCGTACTACACCGTCTGGGCGCTCGTGACGCCGCTGATCGACGTCGGACACCCGGTGTTGAAACTGTTTCCCAGTCCAGAGCTCGCGGTGGCCATCCCAGCCTACCTCGGCGCGTGCGTCGTGTGCGCCTCAGCGTGCGTCGTTGGCGTGGCCATGATCACGCACAAGCCCAAGCGCGCGTGAGCGGCGAAGCGCGCGGCGATGGCGGCGCAGGCGAGGGCGTTGGAGTCCCAGGTGTGGCGCGAGCGGGACGAGGAACAGGACGACGACAAAGCATCGACGGCCGACGACCGGCGCGCGCAGGAAGAGGAGATGTCGATTCTCGTGAGTATTTTCTGCGACTGCGCGAGAGGCGACGACGCGAACGCCGTGAGGGAGGCTTTGGCTTCGGGACGCGACGTCGGCGACGCGACTTCGAGCGGGCGGTTGTTTCGCGCAGAACTGGAGATCGACGTCGAGATCGACGGCGAAGCAGAGGTCTTGAACGGAGATTCCACGCATCGTGTTGCTGCTTTACCGCCGATATTTCTGGAATTCATCTTCCCGAGAAGGTATCCCTCGCGCGAGGCGCCGAAGTTCGTCATTCGTAGTGATTGGTTGTCGAACAGCCATTTGAGCGCGATGTGCGCGAGATTGGACGCCATATGGGAAGACCAGCGTCCAAACGGTGAGCCAATAGTGTATGAATGGACTCAATGGATAAAGAACGACGCGATGCGAGACGTATTGTTGAATGCGCAGGGCGCGCTCGACGTCTCAGCTCGAGGTCTTGGGTGGGCGGACGGCGAGTTTGAAGTCGACGCGAGAGCCGTCGTTACGGCTCGAGACGCGAATGAGGCGGTGTTTACGATTTTACGTGCAGACGCACATGCTAGACGACGAGCATTTCTGATCAGCTGCGATAATTCGTGCTCAATGTGCCTCGCGGATGACATCAAAGGCGTCGACGTTCGACGAGTGTCGAGCGCCTGCGCGCACACGTATTGCGTCGAGTGCGTGACGCGCATGGCGCGCGTGCACGTGAGCGAAGGCTCTGTCTTACGCTTGGTCTGCCCGGAATGTTCGTGTGCGTTCGATCCTCATGTGCTGCGCGCCATTCTGAACCATGATGAGTATGAAAAGTATGAAGCCACGCTGCTCGCGCGCACGCTCGACTCGATGGCGGATCTCGTGTACTGCCCTCGATGCGAGCATCCCGTTATTGAAGAAGAAGATCAAAATTTTGGGCGATGTCCCGGTTGCTTCTTCGCTTTCTGCACGCTTTGCCGCGCGTCGTGGCACGCTGGGTCCGAGTGCCTCAACGCTGAGCAAAAGCTCGCGGTGCTCGAGGCGAGACGTCGCGGTGACTCGAAAATGTCCGAAGAAGCGTTGCGTCAGTACAAAGAACAAATCGCCGACGCATCCGCGGCCGCATACGTCGAACGGAACGGCCGCAAGTGCCCAGTGTGTGGTCAAGGGGTTGAGAAAAACGAAGGCTGCAACAAGATGACGTGCGCGTGCGGCGCCTACTTTTGTTGGAAGTGCGGTCAAAAGCTTGAAGGCGACGGGTATTCTCATTACCGAAACGTCAACGGCGAACCCGGCACGAGCACGTGTCAACTCTTCGACCTCGACGCCATCGAAGCGTGGGAGCGCGATATGGCCGCGCTTCGCGTCGACGGTCGCGCGCCTCGCGCGCCGAGAGCCGCCGACGTCATCTCCTGCATCCGCTGCAAGGCCCAAAACGTCGCCTTCGATCGAAACAACCACGTTCGATGTTGGGCCTGCAACTCTTCTTTTTGCGCCGCGTGCAGGCGCGTCGTTCTGAAGACGTCCGAGCACTACGCGCCGAGCGCCCCGTGCAAGCAGCACCGAAAGTGAAGCGAAAGCTTGAAAACTGAACGAAAGCTCTCACAGCGCCCTCGCGTTCCCGCACTCGCGCGCGCTCGATGTGATGGAAGCGTTCGTTTTAATCGACCCGTTGCTACCGACGGGCGCGTTCGCGCACTCGCTCGGGCTCGAGCCCGCGCGAATCGCGCGCGCGGTCGGGACACTGGACGAGACGTCTCGCGAAGCCTCGCGCGCGGTCGAGACGTACGCGCGCGAGTGCGCGCAGAGCGCGATCGACGGTCAACTTCCGTTCGCGCTCGCCGCGCGCGCGCTCGCGGTGCGAGCGAACGAAAAACGCGCGCGCGAGGGAGACGAGGACGGGACGACGCGCGCGTGGCGAGCGGCGAACGCGGAGTGCGCCGCGCTCTGCGCGTCGAACGCCGTGAATCGACGCGCGAGCGCGGGCACGGGCGCGGCTTTACTACGAGCGTCGATAGTGGCATTCGGCGAGGACAGAAGTTGGTACTTGAGGGCGATTAAAAGAACGCTGCGACGACCGCCGCCGCTCGGCTTGGGCGAGGCGCACCACGCGTGCGTCTTCGGCGCGGTGAGCGCGATCGCGAATTTAGACGCCGAGGCGTGCGCGCGCGCGTACGTGTACTGCATCATGCGCGATGTGTGCTCGGCGGCGACGCGATTGAACGCGAGCGGACCTTTGGAAACCGTCGCGGCGTTGCGGCGTTGCGTCGAAGACGCCGAGGCGGCGTGCGCCGTCGCCGTCGCCGAGTTCAACGCCTCCACCGTCCGCGCGTCGACGATCGACGACGACGACGACGACGACGACGACGCCATCATGAATTATCTCCGTCGCGCGCCGGCGACGTCGGCACCGATATACGAAGCCGTCCAGGGCGCGCACGACCACGCGCGCGCGCGCCTCTTCAACTCCTAGCCTTCGCTTCGGCGACCGAACGACCGCGCGTCGCGCGCGCGTCCCGCTGTATTTTCATTCATAGTTGTATTTTCATCCTCTGTACGTCACTCGCGCGCATTCGCGAACGCGCGAATTCGCGCGTAAAAAGGTCCCTTCGCGTCCGGGTGTCGACCCTTTCGGAAATCTCGTCAATCTCGACGCCCACTGTTTACCCATATCAGAAAATATGAGCCCGACGTTTCGAAACGTCGTTTCGACGACCTTTCGAAACGACGTTTCGAAACGACGTTTCGAAACGACGGCGCGTGCATCGCCCGAGCCGACGCCGGCGCGGCAGTGCGAGACGCGCGAGTCGACTCCAAAGGTGCGACCGCGAGCGCTCTTCGCGCCATCTTCGTCACCGTCCATCGCGCGCGCGCGTTGTCTTCGTTCGAGCGCGCGGCGACGCGGCGACGATGGAGGCGAATCACGATGGCGGCGCAAGTGACGACGCGATGACGTCGCGATGATTGCGCGATGCGGGGACTGACGATGACGCGCTTCGATCGGGCGACGCAGACACGCACACTTGACATCAGCACACATGTCTTGCGAACAGTATGAAACCCTGGTCGGGGGCTCGTGCGTTCGCGACACGAGCTTCTTCGGCGGGAACGCCGTGCTCCCCGAAGGCGCGGGCTACGGTATCGTCATCGGTTTCGGTTTGTTCTTCTCCCTCGCCACGGCGATCATCATGGGTCTCGATAAGCGTTACGGTGGGACGAACATCTCGTCTGAATACTTCAACACCGCCGGTCGTAACGTGAAGACGGGTTTGACGGCGTCCGTCATCGTGTCCCAGTGGACGTGGGCGGCGACGCTCTTGCAATCGTCCAACGTCGCGTACCAATATGGTGTCTCCGGACCGTTCTGGTACGCGTCCGGTGCGACGATTCAAGTTTTGCTCTTCGGTATGCTCGCCATTCAGGTGAAGCGATACGCGCCTAACGCGCACACTATTTGCGAAATCATCGACGCTCGATGGGGCGCGAACGTGCAAAAGGTCTTCATCTTCTTCTGCTTCTTGACCAACGTCATTGTGTCTTCGATGCTCGTGCTCGGTGGTGCCGCCACGGTGAACGCGCTCACGGGTATGAACACCACCGCCGCTGGTTTTTTGATCCCGATCGGTGTCATTGCGTACACTATGGCTGGTGGCTTGAAGGCGACCTTCTTGGCGTCGTACATCCACACCGCCATCATCTTCGCTATTCTCATCACCTTCATCTACATCGTGTACGCGGCCGACACCAAGCACGGTCTCGGCTCTCCGAGCAAAGTGTACGATCTCCTCCAGAGCGTCGCTCAGCGCAGTCCGACTTCAAGCGAATGCGTCGCTCGCCTTGCCGCCGACCAAAACTGCGGTCCGGTGGCCAAAAACCAAAAGGGCTCTTACTTGACCATGCTCTCTGAGGGTGGTGTCATCTTCGGTATCATCAACATCGTTGGTAACTTCGGTACCGTTTTCGTCGACCAATCGTACTGGCAATCCGCCATCGCGGCCAAGCCGAGCTCCTCCACCAAGGGTTACCTCCTCGGCGGTCTCGTTTGGTTCACCATCCCCTTCGCCCTCGCCACCGCCATGGGTCTCGCCACCGTCGCTCTCGACTTGCCGGTCACCTCTGACGAAGCTGGTAAGGGTCTCGTGCCGCCCGCCATCGCCACCCACTTGATGGGTAAGGGTGGTGCCGCTGCGATCACCATCATGCTCTTCATGGCCATCGTGTCCACGGGCTCCGCCGAGCAAATTGCCGTCTCCTCCTTGTTTGCGTACGATGTGTACCGCAAGTACATCAAACCGAACGCCACGGGTGAAGACATCCTTCGCGTGTCTCGTTACGGTGTCGTCGCCTTCGGTATTTTCATGGGTATCCTCTCCTTGATCCTCGACGAGCTTGGATTGTCCCTCGGTTTCGTGTACCTCATGATGGGCATCTTCATCGGCTCCGCCGTCATGCCCATCTCTTTCGTTTTGACTTGGGACAAGGCGAACGCCAAGGGTGCCGTCATCGGCGCCATCAGCGGCCAAGTTCTTGGCTTGGTCACGTGGATCGTCACCGCTCAAGGCCTGTACAAGGCGGTCACCATCAAGACGCTCGGCGAAAACTACCCGATGCTCGCCGGTAACATCGTCGCCATTTGCTCCTCGGGCATCATCCACGCGTTCATGTCCTTCCAAGATCCGCAAAACTTTGACTTCAGCACGCTGAACGATCGCATTCAACTCATCGACGACAAGCTTCCGGAATTCGAACAAGATGAAGATTCCAATCCGAAGCAGCTCGAGGCCGCGCTCGCGTGGATCAAGAAGTGGGGCATTGGCTTCACCTTCGTCATGATTGTCCTCTGGCCGGTCTTCTCGCTCCCGGCGGGTTGCGGCACCTCCGCAGGCTGCGGTGTCTTCAACAAGGGTTACTTCAACCTTTGGGTTGGCATCGCCCTCGCGTGGGGCACCGTCGCCACCGCGGTGATCATCCTCCTGCCTGTGTACGAATCTTGGGATTCCATCTCCATCGTCTTGAAGGGCATGTTCACCAACGACGACGTGCACATGCGCATGGATGTCCTCGAAAGCAAGATCGACGCGCTTCTCGCGCCGGGCTCCACGAAGTCTACCGAGAAGTTGTCTCAGCAACCGGGTTACCGTGCGAAGCTCATCGCCGGCCACCTGTAAGTCGTGACCCGACTGACGCGGCGAACGCCACGAGCGAACCGCGCAAAGCTACATTTATTCACTTTACAGCAGTACGAAGTCATCCGTTGTTGCTTCAGATAGATTTAGTGATCGAAATTCTTCATTCAGTATTGTAATTTTTTACATTAATATCTTTCCTGCAACCGTCGTTCACACGATAAAGTATCTTCTCGCGAGGGGCAGCTCTTGCGCAGGCTGACTTTTCAACACGACACCGTCTGCTCGAACCTCATATGTTTCTGGATCGACTTCTATCCTCGGGCACGCGTTATTCAAAACCATATCGTCTTTGCTAAGGCCTCTGCATTTGACCACAGCCTCGACGCGTTTATTGAGACCGTACTCGGCGCCAACATCCGCGGCGGCGGCCGCGGCGCTCACGAACGCTATGCAAGTCTTCCCCGGTTTGAGAGCACCGAACATTCCTCGCATGATGACAGGCTCAGGAGTCGGAATACTTGCATTTGGATCACCCATCTGCGCCCACGCGATTTGTCCGCCTTTAACGACGATTTCTGGCTTGGCGCCGAAGAAAGCTGGCTTCCAAATGACGACGTCGGCGAATTTTCCCACTTCTAGGCTGCCGACCTTGTGCGACATGCCATGAGCTATGGCAGGATTGATGGTATACTTCGCTACATACCGTTTCACCCGAACGTTATCCGCACCCGAGTTTGCATCTTCTTCAAGAAAACCTCGTTGTTCTTTATTAGAGTGTGCGGTTTGCCACGTGCGGCGAATGACTTCTCCGACCCGTCCCATGGCTTGCGAGTCGCTCGCCATGATACTAAGCGCACCCATATCGTGAAGAACATCTTCGGCCGCGATAGTTTCTGCACGAATGCGTGATTCAGCAAACGCAACGTCTTCCGGGATCTCGGGATCGAGATGATGGCACACCATGAGCATATCCAGATGCTCGTCCACGGTATTTTTTGTGTATGGTCGTGTTGGGTTCGTGGATGAAGGAAGGACCATTTTTTCACCACAAACCTTGATGATATCCGGCGCATGGCCACCACCAGCACCTTCAGAGTGATACGTATGAATAGTGCGACCTTTGAAAGCCTCAATGGATTTTTCGACGCAGCATGATTCGTTGAGCGTATCCGTGTGAATGGTGACGGCGACGTCGTACTCTTCTGCAATGGTGAGACAGTTGTCGATCGCAGCCGGTGTTGTGCCCCAATCCTCGTGTAGTTTCATACCGACAGCACCAGCTTTTATGATTTCGTGCAAGCCTTCGGGCGACGCCGTGTTTCCCTTGCCAGTGAACGCGAAATTGAGTGGTAGCGCATCCGTCGTCTCAAGCATGAACCGCATGTGCGCAGCAGAGGGCGTACACGTGGTCGCGCACGTTCCCGACGCTGGTCCTGTACCGCCGCCAAGGAGGGTTGTGATGCCGCTAGCGACAGCCTCAGTGCACAGTTGCGGACAAATGTAGTGAATGTGCGTGTCCAGTGCTCCCGCGGTGACGATACATCCTTCCGCGGCAATGGCTTCGGTATTCACGCCGACAACCATCCCAGGGGTCACGTCAGCGACGTCTGGATTACCACCGTGACCTATACCAACGATGTGACCATCTTTAATGCCGATATCAGCCTTATAAATACCACTATGATCGACTATCAGTGCGTTCGTGATGATTGTGTCGAGAGAATCAGCGTCGCCGACACCCGCCTGCTGCGACATTCCCTCGCGAAGCGTCTTACCGCCGCCAAATTTGGATTCTTCACCTTTCATCGTCAAGTCGCGCTCGGGGGTGATGTAAAGGTTCGTATCTCCCAGTCGTACGCGATCACCGATTGTGGGTCCGTACATGTGCGCGTACTTGTGTCTCGGAATCATCAACGGCTCGCCTTCGCCCAAATCGTCAGCGTCGACGTGCCCGAAGCCGCCGTCGATCACCCGCTTCATGACTTCGTCCAACCGATCCGCGGTCGCGGGTCCATTCACCAAATTGTTCCCACCTTTGACCACCCGGTTACCAGCGATATTCACCATATTCACAGTTTTCGACTCTCCAGGCTCGAATCGCACCGCCGTGCCGCTCGGAATGGCCAAACGCGCTCCGTACGCTCGCCGGCGATCAAACGTCAGAAACCGATTCGCCTCGATGAGGTGAAAGTGGCTTCCCACTTGAATCGGTCGATCACACGTGTTCGTTACCTTCAGTTTTCGTTTCGGTCTTCCCGCCAGGAGCTCTAAAGAATCCTTCGACGTACGAACCTCCCCCGGCGCCGGTGTCTTCTCCTTTGTCGCCGGAGGAAACGCCTTCTCGCTCGGTTTCGGTAAAAACGATCCCAGCAGCGCGAGTTCGAGATCGACGTCATCCGCACATATCGCATCGTGAATCGTGATCAACTTCGTCCCATCGTCGAACGTCGTCTCTATCTGCACGTCGCCCACGAGTTCCGGGACGCCGTCGAGCACGTGTCGTCGTCCGAGCACGCGCTTTCCCAAATCCTGCACCTCCACCGACGTCAGCGCGCGCCGTTCCCCGTCCTTATCGAACTTTGGATCTCTCACGAGCTCGACGCACTGCATCGCGATCAACGCCACGGCCTCCGGGTGGTTCAAACGCATTCCACGCGCGAGTCTTCGCTGCGCCACGCGTCCCGCGGCGAAGAGAATGTTCAGTTTATCGATCTCACACGGCGTGAGACGCATCGTTCGCGCGCCTTCTTTCGCCGACGACGCCGCGAGCTTTGATATGTTCGTCCGCGTCGGCGCCCGCGACCCGGCGACGCTTCCGCGCGCGAGAAAGTGCCGCGCGACGCGCGATGCGAAAAGCGCACTTTTCCGCGACCTTTCGCGACGCGTCACCGCGCGACGCCCCTGGGCGCTTCGACGGCCCGCGCGCGCGACGGCGGCGCGACGGTGGCTCAAAAATTGATCGCGCGACGGCTCGGCGCGATGTCCGGCGACGCGCACGCGCACGCGCACTCGCACGGGAGCGATGAGGTGGAATTCGGCGAATTGCACGCGCACGACGGCTTGAAGCCGCACCGACACGAGCGGTTGTACGGACCGGGATCGTTCGCGAAGCGCCGGAAGGGCGCGAAAGTTCGAGCGCAAACGTTCGCCGATCGCGCGTACACGGTCGGGATCGGAGGACCCGTGGGCACGGGGAAGACGGCGCTGACGCTGGCGCTGTGTCGAGCGCTGCGGGACGCGTACGACGTCACGGCGGTGACGAACGACATCTTCACCAAGGAGGATGGAGAGTTTTTGATCGCGAACGATGCGTTGGGAGATGCGAATCGCATTCGAGCGGTTGAGACGGGAGGGTGCCCGCACGCGGCGATCCGGGAGGATATATCGAGTAATCTGAACGCCGTCGAAGACCTCACGGCGGCGTATCCGGATTGCGATTTATGTTTGATGGAGAGCGGCGGCGATAATTTAGCGGCGAATTATTCGCGCGAGCTCGCGGATTACATCGTGTACGTCATCGATGTGTGTGGCGGGGATAAGATTCCGCGAAAAGGTGGACCAGGGGTGACGCAGGCGGATTTATTAGTCGTCAACAAGTGCGAGCTCGCCGACGCCGTCGGCGCGTCGCTCGAAGTCATGGAACGCGACGCCAAGATCCAGCGCGAGGACGGCCCGGTGGTCATGGCGCAGGTCAAGAAAGGCGTCGGCGTGCGAGAGATCGCTCAGCACATCCTCGACGATTGGGCCGCGCAGACCGGGCGCGAGAAGAAACCGTTCTAGTTTTAGTTTTGTCGGCAGTCCCGAAGAGACCTTTGCACTTTTTCGCCGCATTAAAACTCTTCACTCTTCGTCGTCGAGCGCGCCGCTCGCCGACGTCGAGCCTCGCGGCTGAGCGTGATCACGCGTCTGTCCTCGCGCGCGCGGCGCGCGCGGCGCGCGAGACGGCGCAGATGCGTCGCGCGTTCGCCGGTGACTCTTCAGCGCAGCGCGCGTGTTCCATCGCCGCGCTCGACGTCACGCGCGCCAACGGCCGTTCCGCGGTGACGCGATGCTACGCGGAGTACCCGGTAAAGTATCTCACGCCCAAGCGCGGGATCGATGGCGATTGCGATTGCGCGTGGGCGTACGCGGTGAACATGGGCGGCGGTTTGGTGAGCGGCGACGCGAGCGGGACGACGATTCGCGTGGACGACGGATGCGCTTTGGCGTTGGCGACGCAAGGCACGCAAAAGGTGTATAAACATAATAAACGACGATGGAATGACGATGCGAAGGCGGGCGAGGGTGATGGACGATCGAATGTGGGGGAGACCACGTCGGCGCTGTACGCGAGCGTCGGCGACGGCGGGTTGTTGGCGTTGCTACCAGATCCTACGCAAATATTCGCCGATGCCGTGTTTCGACAGACGCAAACGATCGATATGCACGAACATGGGTCGTGCGTGTGCGTGGATTGGATAACGGCGGGAAGGGTCGGGTACGGAAACGAGCGATGGGCGTTCAAGAGGGCGGACGTGCGCACGCGCGTGACGTCGAACGGCGAACCCGTCGTCGTCGAAGCCACGCGTCTAGAGGCGTCTTCGCGCGATTCACTGAACGCCGAAATCTCGCTCGCGATGAGAATGGGTGCGGTGAACGTGGTCGCGTCGCTCATCATCGTCGGTCCCCGCGTGCGGGAACTCGCGAAATCGTGCGGCGATTGGGCCCGCGATTCGGCGACGCGCAGTATGGCTCACGGCGGCGCTTCCTGGGTGCGCGCTTCCCCTGGCAGCGTCACACAAACCGACCCACAATCAAAATTTTTCGTTTCTGCGAGCGATTTACCCCTCCCACACTCCGGCATCGTCCTCCGTTTCTTCGCCGCGGATTCCGAATCCGTGCAAGACGTCCTCCGCTCGCTTCTCGCCCCGCTCGCGTCTCAGCTCGGCGCTCCTCCCTACGACGAGCGCGGCGGTTCCTGATTACATTCTCCATCATTTGTACACTACACTTCTAGTTTTCTAGTCATTCTTCGGCGTCCCCATTCCCGCCGCGGCCTCCGCGTCTCGCTCGTCGTGCGGCCGCTCGCCCGTCTTCAGTCGCTTCACCGCGCGCTTGTAATCCTTCGTCTTCATGTGGCTCTCCAGCCCCTCGCGCGTGCTGAACCTTCGACCCGTGGCGACGGCAAAGTACGTCCCGACGTCCTCATCGATCGCCGTCTGATTCGCGCCCTCGATCAGGTCGAGCGCGGTCGCGCCGCGTTTCAGCGGTGTCCCGTTCGCGGCGGCGGCGGCGGCGTGAAACGCCTCGAAACGCACGTCCGCGTGCGTCGAACTGGCGTACCCGACGCGGCGAGCGGTTTTACACAAATGCGTCTTCGTCGCGCGACCGGCGGTCTTGCGCTTGACCTTGCTGCCCTTCTTTTGACCCATGGGACAGAGGCGAGGTGTGCGGGACGGCGAGAGACGCGAATTCGCGATGATGCATATTGATTGATGAGCGCGCTAAGACGCGGGCGTGGTGAGGAGATGACCGTCTGGATGCATCGTGCGCAGGGTGAGGCTGACGCGATGGGCGCGAGGCACGGCGATGGCGTCGAAGACGTCTTCGTAACGCGCCGGGATGGCGTGGGTGAACCGGCGACGCGCGTCGCCGCGGATGAAGAGCAAATCACCGTGATCGAGACGCACCGCGGTCGTCGCGATTGAACTATGTTCGCGCTCGACGGGCTCGAATTCCATGGTGATGGTCGATCGGAGGCTGAGAGAGACGACGACTTCGCCGAAGGCGGCCAAATCGACGTGCTTCGACAACCCGCCTGGCGGAACGTACTGGTTCACGATGCACTGGGAAAATGCGAATAAATCGCCCTCGTGCGTGTCGATGAATTTCGTCTCCAGAGCGATGCCGCGCAGTCTGCGGGCGAATGCGTTGAGCCAGTCGGGTAGAGGCGAGAATCGCATCGCCTGCTCGTTTTCAAGCCATCCCTCGCGCGCCAGCGCGGCGTCTATGGAGGCTAACTCATTCGCCGTGAACGCGTGCTTGATGTGCATCAACCCTTGGGGGACATCATAGGCTTTATAAATCATCTCATTGGGCGCACCATGCCCTCGCGGTCAGTTTCCCGCGAACATCGCGTCGAGCGCGTCGAGCGCCACCTTGGTCTCGGCGTTGGCGCTGGCGTCGCCCTCGTCCGTCATCGCCGCGATCATCTCCCGAGTCTTGGCGATGCGAGCGATCGTCGCTGGGTTTCGAAAATCGTCCACCGCCTTGGGATTCTTTTCGAAGTCCACGCATCGAGCTATGTCGAGGAGCACGCGCGCCGCGGCTTCTCTGCAGTTGATGTCGGCTGATTCGAGACACTTGGCCGCATTCGCGATCGCCCCGAACTCCACCGCCGACGCCATGTTCCCCTCGCTTTGCGTAAAGACGTGTTTGCCCAGAACCAAAGCCTTCACTCGCACGCGCTCAGCGCCGTCGTGCCCGATCAATTTCGCGCACGCGGCCGCGCCGCCTCCCAACGAAAACGCTCGCTGCGCGTCGTCGCAACCGCGTGTCAGGGAACTCAACGCAAACAGCGCCTTGCCTCGCACCTCGTCGTCCGCATCGGATATCGCGGCTTCGATCAATACCCCCATCGCGCCCTCCTCCAGCGCGTGTTTCTGCGCCTTGGGATGATTTTGCGTCGTCGTCGCCAGCGCCTCCGCCGCGAGCGCTCGCACGCTCGCCCGAGAGCACTTCATCGTTCCAATCAGCGCTTCCATCCCCCCGATCGTGTGTAAATCCCCCGCGTTATCTACATTCTCCACGCGTTCGATCAAATCCTCCAGAACCATCTCCAATCGCTCCCCATCCTCCTCGCTCGTCGTCTCTCCGCGCGCCGCGTTCCGCAGCGCCTCCACGTCCTCCTTCATCTTCTTCACCTCATCCACGAGCCCACTCGCCATGGCGTCGTAGAACCATTTGCGTTCCTCGTCCGTGAACTTTCGCGCCTTCGGCGCGTCTTTCGCGTCCTCGGCGTCGTGTTTGCCCTGCTGCGAGAGCGACCTGCGCGGATTCGTGTGTCACTCAGTCTGCAGTCAAATTTCGTCAAATATCTGTCCGTCCCGCGCGACGCGCGCGTCACCGTCTTCGTTCGTCGTCGTCGTCCCTCGCGTCGCGCGTCGCGCGTCGCGCGCTCGCGCGCACCATTTCAAAAGCGCGCTCCACGTCGAGTTATCCGGCGCGTCGTCGCGCGCGCTCGCGCCGTCGTTCGACATTTCGCGACGCGTCGCGCAATGCCGGCCGCGCTGTCCCGAGCCGTGTTTCGCGCACCGCGCGTCGCGCGCGCGCCGCGCCGCGCGCCGCGCGCGCGCGCGCGACGCGCGCGGACGTTCGCCGAACCGGAGAAGTCGTCCGAGGGCGAATACGGGCTGAATCCGCTCACGGGGGAGCCGCTGGAAGCGAAAGGGCAACTCACCGCCATCGTCACGGGCGTCGTGAGCGTCGCGCTGGCGCTCGGGTACTTGGCGTTGGTGCAGGTGATGGACTCGAGGGAGATGGTGGCGCCGCCCGAGGAGGCCTTCGGCGACGGGAGCGTGCGGCCGGCGGATGAGCGGGCGCGTAGGGGGGAGTGAGACGCGCGAGCGGGACGCGAGGGCGAGCGGAGCGACGCGCGAGGCGAAAAAAAATGTTTTGTGTAGTAGAGATGTTGAATATGAAAGAATGGCGCGCTGTCTGCGTGATGTTCTATCGTCGTTCGTTCGCGCGAGACGCTGTGGACGGATCGGTGTGGATGGACCGGCGTCGACGACTCGACGCGACGCGAGACGCGGAGGACGCGCGGTTTCAGTCTCGCGAGGCGGGCAAGATTTCAACCTTGCAGTTCTCCTTTAACCACTTGAACGCGAGCTTACCCTCCAAAGCATCTTGCGCTTGGAGGTAAAGCTGATTCTCGTTGTACTCCGTACCGAACTCCTCGAATTCTAGCTTGGCTTTTTCGACCTCTTCGTAGAGCGCCTCGCCGGTGACTTCGAGGTTTTCGAGCTTGGCCAAGTGCTCGCACGCGATGGTGCGTCGGCACACGCGCTCGATTTCGTCCTTTTGCTTGGTGAGGTACTCGTTCACCATTTTCGCCGACGCTAATTGCTCGAGCTGCTTGGGGGCTAATTTCTGCTTGACTTGCATGGCGAGAAGTTGCTCCGAGTACATGTTCCTGCCTTGCTCTTCGATGAGCGACTTGGGAATTTTGACATCGCAAATATCAGCCAAAGCGTCGACACACGCCTCGTCGATCGCTCGTTCCAAATCATACTCATACTTTGCGGTGATGCTATCCAAAATTTTCGCCTTAGCGTCGGCGATGGAGGTGGAGCCGGGGAAAATCTTCTCCGCCAAAGCGTCCGTCTCCTTCGGGAACTCGCGCCCGAAGAGCTCGCTCACGGTGACGGTGAATTTCGCCTTTACGTTTCGCACGTACTCCTGCGGCCAATCGCCCGGGAACACGATCTCGAACGACTTCTTGTCGCCGACTTCCATACCTACGATATTCTCGAGCAAACCGGGAAGCTTGATGTTGCCGCCGTCAGTGTCGAGTTGGAACGCCTTTTGTTGCATCCCTTGCAACGCGGCGCCGTCGGTGCCGTCGTCGTTGACGCGCACGGCTTCGATATCAACCACCGCAGCGTCTCCAGAGACGAGACCACGATCGGTCACGACACGCAAGGTAGATTGATCCTTGAGCGCGTCGTTCCAAAACTTATCCGCATCGTACTGGGCGGTGGCATCATCCCCCGGGCTCTGCACCTTGACGCTCAAGCTCTTGTGATCCCCCGTAAACGCGACGGTCGGTTCCATCTCGACCATGACTTCATACTTCATGTCCTCGCACGGCGCCGAGTGCACGCCCGCGAAAGACGAAAACATATCCATAAAGTGCGTCGTAATTCGCTCGGAATCCTGCAACGCCGTCGCGGCGACGAGTTCCATCGCCTCCGGCAACGAGTTTTGCAACGCCTCCTCCACGCACGCGCTCTGGAATTCCTTCTTCCCCACGTGATTTATCAACAACTGCATCGGGATCTTCGTCGACGCCTTCGACCCTTTCTTCGACGCGTTAAATCCCGGCACCGTGACCGTATCGTTGAATCCATCGACGACGTTATCGTAGCACTTTTGCAGCAACGCCTCCGGGACGCGCACCGTGAGCTTCACCGCGCCGTCGCCCGCGTCCTCCTTATCCACCACGCATCCGCTCTTCGTCGTCACCGTCTCCGCGCCGCTCACCGCGCGCGTGAGAACGCTTCTCCGCGCCCTTCTCGTCGTCGCCGCGCCCTTCGTCGCGCGTTCGGCGACGCGCGACGAAGATTTTCGCGCGTTTGAGGTTTTAGGTCGGCTTCGCGCGTTCGTCCCGAGCGGCGTCGCGCGCGGCGCCGCGGTCGCCGCGAGCATCGTGCGCGCGTGCGAGCGCGGCGCGAGAGAGCGCGGAGGCGTTCGGCGGTTCGGCGGGCGCGCGGATGGCGCGCGTCGTCGTCTGCGGCGCGCGCGGCGGCGCGCGGAAGCCCCCTTCGCGATAAGGTTTATACCTCATATTATGAGTGTCATATACGGTATGTAGTACGTACACTGCACACACACCTAGGGTTCAGGCTCGCGCGGCAGAATCCAACCGACGACAGACGACGACGCGCGGCGCGCGCGCGCATGGCGTCCGACGTCGCCGCCGCCTCGCGCGCGCGCGAGGACGCCCGCGTCGCGTTCTTCGACGCCGTCCGACGCGCCGTCGTCGCGCTCGGGACCGCGGACGACGACGAACCGTCCGCGAACGATGCGCGCGCGGCGTCGACGGAACGCGACGACGCGGCGACGCTCTCGCGCGCGGCGTCCGCCGCGCGCGCGCTCGCGGCGACGGCGAACGCGCTGGCCGTCGCGGACGACGTCGCGGGGTCGGTGAGCGAGCTGGAGGACGAGGACGGGGCGATGGCGAAGCTGGAGCGCGCGAGCGCGAGCGCGGCGAGCGCGGCGGAGACGTTTCGGACGCTCGCGAGCGAGGACGGGGCGCGCGCGCGGGCGATGATCGGTGAGCGTGGACAGCTGACGTGCGATGCGGTGCGAGACGCCGCGTGGGGGGGGCTTCGAGCGAGGCTGGCGGCGAGCGGGTGGCCGCCCGGTTTGCGGCCGACGGAGCTGCGCGCGTACGGGTGGTCGTTGGCGCGAGACGGCGGCGAGGACGACGACGCGGACGCGGCGTTGGGGGAATTACGCGCCGTGCGAGCGTTTCACGTGCTGCGAACGACGTCGGAGGCGAGAGCGGCGTTCGCGGGGGAGGCGTCGTTCGCGCACGACGACGTCGCGTTGGCGTTTGTGGAGGATTTAGCCGAAGCCTTGCGCGTGACGTTTGCCACGCGCGGATCGTTGAGCGATCCGAGGAAACCCGAGCGCTTATTCGCGTGCGCGAAGGAGTTGACGATCAAGACGCCGATGTTGGTGCGCGCCGAGCTCGATCGCGCGGTTTTCGTCGACGAGCCAAAAATCGCCGTGGCGACGACTCGACACTACTTGTCGCTGTTGCTTCACGCCGTTTCGGACGTCATTCGAACGCACGTGTGCGTCGCGTGCGCGGCAAGCGAAGAACCGTGGTGGTTGCACGTCGCCGACGAGTGTCGCGCGTTTGACGATCACGTGTCTCGTAATCCGTACGCGGACGTCGAGGAGACGCCGAAGGTCCTCGACGCTTTGGTGTGCGAGCAGGCGCACGCCGAGGCATGGCTCGACGCCGAGTGCGAGCACGCGAGAGTGCGGGCGAGCAAGTCATGGAACGAGGCGAAGAATTGGGCCGCGAGCGCGGAAGACGGGGACGTGGAATACAAGGCGCCGTACGTCGCCCAAGTCGTCGTGGAGGAAACAAAGAACGCGTTCGAGAGCGCCAAGGGGCTGTCGAGGGCAGACTGGCGGTTATATTTCGTAAACAGAGTGGCGATACCAGTCTTAGATGAGTTTATAGACGAGTGTGAGTGTCGTGCGGTGGGTTCGAAAGGATTAGGTTCGCTCGTCGCGGCGACGGGGAGCTGGCGCTCCGGCACGGAGGGCACCGCAGTCATCGGCGCCGCCGTGAACGCATCCACTTTCGTCGCTCGAGCGTTGCGCGTGTTGGCAGAAGACACGTTTGTTTTAGAGTTTGGTGGAGAAAAGTGTTTGGAGACGTACGCGAGCAAGTTCGAAAAGTTCACCGCGCGTTGGATCGACGCCGTCGCGGACGCCGCCGCGTCGCAATTCACGGATAAAGTACTCGGCGACGCCTACGTCGGTTCGACGCACTTGCAGGCGTACGAAACGCTCGGTGACGAAGATGCACGTGATGCTAGCGATGATGGATCGTCCCGGAACGTATCGGCGAGCGGGTACATGCTCGCCGCTCTCGCGCCTCTTCGCGACCGCGTCGACGACGCTCGAGCGGCGTTCGGCGTCGCGGCGTTTGAAAAGTGTTGGCGCGCGATCGCGAGCAAGACGACGCGCGTGATCGTCGATCGCATCGTGTGCGTCGCGACGTTCTCTCGCGCGGGCGCGAAGCAACTCGAGCGCGATCGCGACGCCCACGCGAACGTCTTCGTCGAGTGCGCCAAGCGGCCGTCGGCGCTTCGAGCCAAAACAAAGACTCTCGCCGAATGCGTCTCCGCGCTTTCGTGCGACGGTCCCACGGCGCGCGAGCTCATCGAGGCTCTTCGTAGCGACGGTATGAAGGGCCTAGCCGTGGTCAACGCCCGTAAGTCATCGCTCGACGTCACCGCGCTCGACGACGCCTCGCTTCTCCGAGTCCTTCACCGCCGCCGCGACGTCGTCGACGGCGACGCCGTCGCCTAGCCCCCACGACCGCGCGCGCGTCGCCCCTCGCGATTAGAACACACTCAAACAAGCACAACCATAGTCAAAATCATTCACGCTATTCGGATTACAACCGCGCCGCGACGCCGCTCGACCCTCGACCGCGGTCTACGTCCGCCTCTGGTCCGGGTCGTGCACGATCAACTCGTCGATCCCCCAATCCTCGTAACTCCCGTCCGGCATGTACCGCCGCACCACAAACGGCACTCTTTTCTCCCTCAACTCCTTCCCCGCGATCTCCAGCGGATCCGTCTCTCCCTCGAGCTGCACCAACACCGGCGCGTTCATCGAAATCTGCAGCGCCCTCGTCCCCAGGATGCGCGCCCGCTCGTACTTTGTCATGTACGGCGTCGTCGTCCGCTCGTGCCTCGGCACCGCCCCACCGCCGCCTCGCCGCGTCGACCCTCGCCGCGCCCCTCCCGCGCGCTCGTCGCTGTCCACGATCGTCGGCGCGTCGTCCGCGTCGTCGTCGTCGGCGATCGCGTCCGCGTCCGCGAGATCGTCATCGATCGCGACGTCCTCGTCGCCGTAATCGCGCTCCTCCGCGTCCTCCATGGCAAAGAGCGCGATCGAGCGCGCTTCGCCGCGTCCGCACGCGCGTCGAGCGACGCTCGCGCGCTTGCGCGCGGCGCGGAGTGCGGCGACGCGCGCGCGGGACGCGCCGCACTGTCGGCGGCGCGACGATTCATCGGCGCCGCGCGCGCCGCGCGGCGTCGCATGGCGCTTCGACGCGCCTCGAAGGTCGCGACGGCGGTCTCGCGCGCGCGCGACGCGTCGGCGGCGCACCGCGGCGCGCGCGCGACGCGCGAGGGGACGTCGCGCGCGTCGAGGGCGGGCGGCGTCGACGCGGCATCGTCGTCGACGCGTCGCGCGGGCGCGCCGACGCGCGCGCTCGCGAGCGCGAGCGCGCCGTGGTACGCGGCGTCGCCGAGCGGGCGCGCGGTGACGCTGCTGTGCGCGTTCGCGTCGGCGACGGACCGAGGGCGATGGGACGTCTTCGGCGATTTCGAGCACGGCGGCGCGAGCGCGTGCGAGCTCGTCGCGGGACGCGACGACGATGAGGATTCAGACGACGCGGGCGAAGAAAACGGCGGTGCGACGATGGAAAGAATGGACGACGCGCGACGCGAGGCGCTGCGAAGGCGATACAGCACGCTGCGAGGGCGCGTCGACTGCGCGCCGCCGCCGAGCGGGACGAAGTCGCGGTTGAAGCGAAGCGGCTTCGCGGGCGCGCGCACGAAACCGCTGACGCGAACGCTCGTGAATCCAGATCCCACGCTCGATTTCGACGCGTACGACGCGCTGAGTTATCGCGTGCGCGGCGACGGTCGGATGTACGTGGCGAGCGTGCGAACGGAGAACTGGATGACGGGCGACTCCGCGGAGGACGTGTGGCAGGCGGCGTTTCGACCGCCGAAGGACGAGTGGGTGGACGTCGTCGTCCCCATCGAAGCGTTCGTGCAGACGCATCGCGGACGCGCCGTGCGCGATCACTCGCGCATGAGCGCCAATCGCGTGGTGTTTCTCGGCTTGGCCGTCGCCGGGAGCGCCGAGAAGAGCCTCGAGGCGCGTCGCGCCGAAGCCGACGGCCCGTTCCGTCTCGACGTGCACTCCATCTCGGGCCTGCGCATGACGGAAGAAGAGCTCGAAGCGCACGCCGCGGCTCGCGAGGGCACGCGCGAAAACTACCCGTGCGGCGGTTTCGCCGCGCGCGCCGTCGAAGCGCTCGACGCGCGCGACGATTTCGTCAATCCCTTCTAGCCTCCTCGCGCCGTCGCGCGAGGCGTGTACACCGTTGCAGTTGTCGATTTTTAGATTTATCGCGTCGTTCCTCGCGCGCGGCGTCGCTCGCGCGTCGCTCGCGCGTCGCGCGCGTCGTCTCGCGTCGCCGTCGCTCGACGCCCGCGCCGCTCGTCCGCGCGTCGACCGCACTCCTCGACGCCCGCGCCCCTCGATCGCGCCCGCGCGCGATGACGACCACCACGCGCACCGCGCGCGCGCTCAGCGCGCGATGCCTGCCGCGCGCGATGCGCCGCGCCGTCGCCTCGCCGATCCCTCGACCGACGTCCCGACCGCGTCGCGCGCGCCTCCACGAGCTCGCGCGCGCGGGCTGGAACGATTTCGCCTGGTCCAAGGCATCCGTCGTCGCGAACGATCGCCGCGCGCGCGCGGGCGAGGCCGAGCTGCGGGCGATCGGGGTGGAGATCGGGGCGGCGGCGCGCGCGGCGTACGCGACGCCGGGACAATTTTTGCAGATACGCACGCGAGAGGACGGTAAAGCGGCGTTCATCGCCATCGCGAGCGCGCCGGGTGAGTGCGCGTTCGGTGAGGGGGCGGTGGAGCTGCTGGTGAAGGCGCAGAGCGGGGCGACGGCGGGAGAGATTTGCGCGCTCGACGTCGGCGCCGAGGTGGAGGTTTCGCCGGTGATGGGGAAAGGATTCGATCTGACGGCGGTGCGCGGACGATCGAAGGCGGTGCTGTTCGCCACGGGATCGGGAATTTCGCCCATTCGCGCGCTGCTGCGAAGTGGGACGCTGAAGACGGACGCGGGCGCGACGACGCTGTATTACGGGACGCGCGACGCCGAGGCGACGGCGTTTTTGGAGGAATCCGCGTCGTGGCCGTGCGACGTCGTGCGCGTGTATTCCGAAGATTCGGGCAAACACGTGCAGGATGTGTTGCGCGAAGACATCGCGAGCGGGAAGATCGACGCGAACGACACGTTTGCGGTGTTGTGTGGTCAAAAGGAAATGGCGGACGAAGTCATCGAGATGCTCACCTCCGCCGGTTTGCCGCGCGAGGCGTGCGTGATGAACTTTTAATTTTATTCGTGCGTGAAGAATTATTTTATACAATACATTTGAAGGCTCTACTGTGCGTCTTTCTATCGTGTGCCTTCACGGCGAGCCCGAGCCCCCGGACGTTCGCTTGCGCGCCTCGCGCGCTCTCTTGATGGCCTCCTCTAGAGCGCTCATGTCCGTGACGGACGTCGAGCGGTTCACCGCGCCCACGCGTCGCATGGGCACGCCGCCGTCTTCCTCGGAGATAAGATCCGATCTCGACGGCGATCGTCCGAATGCATTGCGCGAGAATGGGATGTCGCGAATGTCGCGTTCACCCTCGGCGTTCGTTCGATACGACGGGCCCGACAAGTTGCTGACGCTACTCGATCGCGGTAGGCCCACCGAGCTCGATCGCTGTAAATTCGAACCAGCTTTTGCACTGTTCGGCTCGGACGCGCCGTTGGCTTGCGGTCGCTGAGTGAACATATCGAAGAATTGCTGCCCGTAGGAGTCTCGTCGTCGCAATGAATTTTGCGTGTGGTATCGAGGCGAGTCCGGAATCGTCGAGCTTGGTCGCTCATCGAGCACTTGATCGTAAATTTCAATTGGGCTCTGCGCTTTCCAAGCCGGAAGCCCACCCTTGGTGGTCGACGCCGGCGCCGACGACGATAAACTCGATGCATCGGACATCCGACCCGTTCGTAACGGCGACAAGTAGGACGAAGGGTTCACCGGCGCGCGCGAATTCGCCGTCTCTGAAACCGCATCCATCGCAGCTTGCAACGCGCTCTTTCCTCGAGGGGGCGTCATCGGTGCCGTAGGCGTCGATGGACGCGAAGGCACGCCTTCACCGTCTCGGGTCTCTACCTTTGGTGACGGGGGCTGCGGCTGTTTCACCGGCTCAGCAGAACTCGTTGCAGGCTCGTTCGATGTGAACGCGAACGGACTCTCCTTGCTCAGCGCCGCGACGGAAGCGGCATCTAAGCGATCGCTCGAAAACGAGACTGTGTTGTCCTTGCGCGCCGTCGGAATAACGACGGATGACTCCGAAATCGGCGGCGCCGCCGCCGCCTTGAGCGCAGCCGCAGAAGGCGCGGGCGTGACGAAAGCGGCCGGCGGCGGCGGTGGTGGCGTCGGCGGTTCAGACGTCTTCAACGTCTGTGGCAACGTCTTCGCCGACATCGCCTCCTTCGACGGCGTTGAGCCTTCTGGAATGAACGGCATCTTCACCCCGTTTACGAAGCCCGTCATTCCGATCACCTTTTCGCTCGTCTGCTCGAGGTCTCGCGAGTTGCTATTCATCAGCGCGCGCACGGGCAAATCGTACGGTCTGTTGCCAAACGGCTGCTCGATTTGCTCAGCCGCAGCCTCAATCCCGAACAGGGCGAGAGAAAGAATGGTGGTGACGGGGACGACGCCCCATACTCCGACTTCATGCACTAAAATCATCGGTAACGAGCACACGTACACCATGAGCGTAGACTTCAAGTGGGTGATGATGCAACCCGGAGGCGGTTGGTTGACGACTTTTTCGCAACTCCCGTAGTTATCCATGATCATCGCCACCTCGTTGTGGATCGTGCTCGCGATGGCGGGAGGGACGTAACCTTTCGTGAATGCTTCTTGGACGCAGCCGCGAATCTTTTCGAGGCAGTACAACACCTTATTCTCGGCGAGAAATAATCCTTCCAAGTCTCCCGCGTCAAGCGGTGTGGTGAGCTGACTCAAAATCGCTCCGTCGTTCAGCACTGTACCATTCAATCGATCAGCCACGGTTTCTTTCAAAGCACCAATCAGACCCAGCGTTCGCGCGGCGAGTATCGGGTCGTCCGGCGCGACCCACGTGCAGAACGTGCCGCCAAGATTTTTGCAGTAAAACAAAATGTTTCCGAGACACGTGCGGCCGTACCACCAGCGCTCGTGCGCGTTGTTCCATCTAAAGACTAACATGAAACCCATGGGGAGGCCCAGGACGCCGTGCATGAAGGGTGAGAGCTTGAACATGTTCGCACCGAGACGAACCTTGGCGAAAGCCACGGCACACGCGCACGTTGTGCTCAACAACGTCGGCTGCACAGGACCGAGTTCACGATTGATCACCCAGCGAGGGTTACGACCGAACACAGAGCTAAACAATCCATTATCGCTAAACTCGAGAGGATTCTCGGGGTAAAGTAGCAGCGAAGCTAAGAATAAACCGGTACCCATGACGGAGAACAAAACGAGTCGCGTCGTCTTGCTCGGGTCGCGCGTGATCCAAATATTGAGCAACCTTTGCATGATGCGAACAATCTCGCGCTCGGTTTCTTCCCACGCGAGTTTGTACCAGGGATCGGGAAGCACGACCTCGTCGTCGTCATCTTCCTCTTCGTCCTCGTCGTCTCCGTCATTCTTATCGTCTCCTCCTCCTCCTCCCCCGCCGCCGCCGGACCGCGCGTCGTCGCCATCATCGCCACCGCCCACGCCCGCTAACACGGGATCAGCACCAGATTCTGCGGCCATTCCCGCCGCGGACCTTATCGCGCCTCCGCTCACCACCGGCGCGCTCTTCGGCGTCGCCAGCTTCTTCTCCCCCGTCTCCTTCTCTCCGTCAGTTTTCGGTTTCGTCTTCGTCGTCGCGCCTCCCTTCGTCGCGCTTCCGCTCGGTCCTTTCCCATCACCGTCTGCGGCGTCCCCCCCTTCCTTATCTCCACCGTCTTCTTTGTACTCTTTCCCTCTCGGTTCCCGCTTCGACGGCGGCAACAGTTCTTCCTCGCTCAACACCGGCCGCGTCGTCGACTCCGCGCGCGCGGGCGTCGATTTCGTCGGCTCATCCCGCGCCACCGCCGGCGTCTGCGCCACCGGTCCCGTGCCCACGATCGCCGTCGTGTTCGCGCGCCGCTTTTCGATGGCGTACGAGTCGTTCGGCTTGGAGGCGCCGCTGACGACGCCGGCGCCGTCGTCGCCGTCGCACGGCTCCACCATCGCGTCGCTCGCGCGCGGCGCCGGCGCCGCGTCGTCGACGGCATCGGAACGAATCGCCTCGCTCGACGATCGCGCGTCGTCGTCGTCGCTCGAGAGCGCGCGCGGCGGCGTGATTTGCACACCTCGTGGAATCGCGACACGGCGAACGAAAACGCGCGCGCGCGGGCTCGCGTGACGCGCGATGCGCGCGGCGCGCGGTGGAACGCGCCGTGGAACGCGCGCCGAAGCGCTCGACGCGCTCGACGCGCGAACGGTAGGCGCGAGGCGCAGCATGATGCGCGCGAGTCGCGGTCTGGGGACGCGCGCGCGAGAGCGCGGCGGCGCGCTCGACGACGTTCGAGCGACGCGCGCGGTGAAGCGCGAGACGGGGTGTACAGATGGTGCGCGATGGTATTGAATCGAGAGCGACGCGCGCTGGAGCGGCGATGGGACGACGGATGGAATCGCGTCGCGCTCGCCGAGAACCGCTTCGGTTCGTCGGTTTGAGAACGCGTCGGTCATAATTTTCCGTCGTCCTCTCATCGTCGTCGAAGCCGTCGTCGTCGTAAACTAAGGCTAAAGTTCATCTCGAATGTCTCGCGCGATCGCCTGGGCGTCCATCTTCGGCGGATACCGACGAACCACGCGCCCGCGATCGTCTACTAAAAATTTCGCAAAATTCCACTCCGCCGGCGCGCCGCCCGCGGTGAGCTGCGCGAACATCGGATTGTGCGCCAAATCCAGCGCGGGTTCGAATAACACATCCATGACGTCCGCGAAATCGCGTTTGATTTCCTCATTCGTTCCTTGCTGATGTCCGAAGTCGTCGCTCGGAAATCCCAATATGCGCAACCCGTCGCCGAATTCTTCGCGAAGCGCGCGAAAGCCCTCGACGTTGGATTGCTTGTATCCTCAGTGCGATGCGACGTTGGTGACGAGCGTGAACGCGCCTCGCGAAGACTCGCGTTTGGCGACTGGAAATCCCAGGAGCGCTTCGTCGCGCACGACGCCGCCGTCGATGTCGTGAAGCACGCCGCTCAACACCGCTTCAAAAACCCCCAGCGCGTCTCGCGCCGCCAGCGCGTCCGCGGAGACGAACGACGCGGTTTGCAGCGCGCGCGCGTGCGCGCGAGCGTCCGTGAACGGGCGCACGACGACGTGAAGGAAGAAACCACCCAGAACGGTGGTTAGAAGAATCAAAACGAGTGGGCCGTGACGCGCGCGATTCGCGCGCGCCGTTCCGGGATAGGCGGCGGCGAACGGCGCGGTGCCGCTTGATTCGACGTCCGGAGGCATGGCGACGCGCGACGCGCGAGAGCGCGGCGTCGCGATGTGGCGCGAGGCGCGGTCTACTTATGGTACACTTGCGTTACAAAGCTAAAGGCTCCGACCCGCCTTTGCGGACGCGAGCTGACCTTCCCAGTTGTTTCTAAATTTCCTATAAATCGCGAGCGCGGCCAAGGCGTCTTCGGCGGGATCGTGAGCATCTCCACACTGAATGCTTAGCGCGCAAAAGTCACGCGCCAGATGCCGCAAGCGACGAGGCTTGCGGAAGTGCGGCGGACGCAACAGCGGCCGCCATTTCGCGGTATCTCGCGTGTCTTCCCGTGGATGGTGGAGCTGTAAAGCCGAAAAGTCGTTCTCCAGGGCGTGGCCGACGACGATGCGACCTTTTATGAGTTCAGCAACGTCGCGCTTGACGTCGGCGAATTCGCGCGCGCTCGACCCTTCGACGTGACGAGGAAGGATGCCGGAGACGTGCGTGCGATAGTCCGTGACTGTTTTGTACGCGCGTGAATAACTCAAATACACTGTGTTTCCGTATTCGTTGATCACGCAGACCTGCGCGAGCATGGATTCCACGCCTCCTTCGCCGACGCCGACCATCTCGCAATCGAGCGCCAACACGTCGGTGACGGAGCAATCGTCGCTGAATGGCCTCGGTCGTTCGAGTTTGGTGCGATTCTCTAACCGTTGCACGTTTTCGTAAACGTCCCTGTGCGACTTTTTCCGCGCCTCACTCACGCCCGTGCCATCCAAACATCCGTTTCCGAACGGGTCTTCGCGCGCCGCGTAAAATCGCGCGACTTCTGTGACGACTTCGCGTCTCCAAAGCGCCTTTAAAACGCGCGAAAAATTCTGAAAAAATCCAGCGCTCTCAAACGTTGCTCGCGGAATAAATCCCACCATCGACGCTTCTTCGCTCGCTCTCGAACCGACCAAAGCGAGCTGATCCGCGCGCGCGTTCGCCGTGTGCGCTCCGCCTTTATGCGCCGCCACCTTCGCGATCAAAGTCTTCTCCCGCCTCTTACTCAGCACGAACGCCGTCAGCACCGTCACCGCGTTCACAGCGATTTCGTCCACGTCTCCCCTCGCTATTATCTCCACGCACTTGCACACGTATCGCGAATCCGACATCACCGCCAACTTTTCGTCTCTCGGATGTCGAACGAGCGCCGCGAAAACCGCGCACATCTCCACCGCGTTGATATCGCACGATTTCCTCGCGCACGACCCCGCGAAATTCAAATGATGTCCAAACTTATACCACACGCCCACGCCGCTCGCCGCGCCGCTCGCGTCGACGCTTCCGTCGACGTAACACGCGTCGTCGCCCGCGCTCGCGCCCCGTCGACGCCCCACCCCTCCGCCTCCGCGCCCGCCGCTCGCGGACGCCCGCGCGTCGCACCGTCGAAACCGCATCGCGAACGCCGCGCGGACGCGCGGCATCGCGCGTCCGACGGCGCGACACGCGAAGAACTCGACGACGAACCAAAAGATGCGCAGTCGCATCGCGAGCCGTTCGAGGCGCGTCGTCGCGCGCGTCGCGCGCGGCGTCGCGTCCATCGCGCGCGCGACGCTCGAACCTCGCGCGCGTCGCGTCGCGGCGCGTCGCGGCTCGCCGGCGCGCCGGCGCGCCGCGCGCGCGCGAGGTGCGAGCGCGCGAGTGCGGCGGCGGCGCGTCACTCCGCGCCGCGACGCGCCGCGACGCGCGCCGGCGACCGCGCGGCGCGACGCGGACGCCGCCGAGACGCGCGACGCGTCGATCGCGATGGAGTACGTCAGCTTCGAGGGCTTGCGCGCGGACGGACGACGGGCGAACGAGTGTCGACGCGTCCGGCACGAATTCGCCGTCGACGCCGACGCCGACGGGAGCGCGCGGTTCGAGATCGGGAACACGGTCGTGCAGGCCACGGTGCGAGGACCGCGCGAACGGCGCGGCGGACGCGCGGAGGAGGGCGCGAGCGACGCGTGCGCGGTGACGGCGACGTACGCCGCGAGCGGGGCGGCGGCGGACGGCGCGAACGGACGACGAAAGGGGGATCGAAAGGCGCTCTCGCACGCGGAGACGCTGAAGAAAATACTGGATAGGGTGGTGATGACGGAATTGATGCCGCGGAGCGCGATCGCGGTGACGTGCACGGTGCTGTGCGACGACGGAGGGGCGAAGGCGGCGAGCGTCAACGCGGCGACGTTGGCGCTGGCGGACGCGGGAGTGCCGCTGAGGGACACGGTGGGCGCGGTGACGTGCGGATACCTCGATGGAGAGGTGTTGATCGATCTCAATCGCGAGGAAGAGCGCGGACGAGGGCCGGAGCTGTTGATGTGTTCGACCGGCGCGGGCGCGACGAGCCGCGCGGCGGCGGCGAGCGACGACGAGGAGGAAGAGGACGAGGGCGTGGATATCTCGGGCAGAGAAATCATCGCCGAGGAGCTCGATCGAGGGAAAACGACGATGGAAACGTACGATGCGATGCACGATCTCGCGCTCGCGGCTTCGGCGGTGATATCGGCGCGCATGCGCGAGGCGACGCTGGAGCGCACGCGTTCGCTCGCCGCGACGCGCGCCCTGGAGAAGTTTTGACTCCGCGCGTCGACTCGTCTCGACCCGACCGCCGCGTCGTCATCAAATATCATATTAGTTCAATCAGCGCGCGCGAGCCTCGAAATCATCACCGCGACGCGAGCCGTCGATCGCCGCCGCCGCGTCCCGAACCCGAACCGTCCCGAGCGTCGCCTCGACCGCACACCGCGCCGTTCCGGCCCGATGCCCGAATCCAGCGCGCGCTCCCGCGACGCCGTCTCCGGCTCGTCCGACGTGTTGTCGAGCAGCAATCGCGGTCGACGCAAGCGCGCGCGCGCGGCGGACGACGTCACGGGACCGAGTTTGTTGGGCTTCGTGCAGGTGGACGTGCGGTCGCTCGACGCCGCCGCGGTGCGCGCGCCCAAGTACGAGGAGCCGTTGGAGTGCGGACAGGTGCGTGAGACGATTTCGCGCGCGCGGGCGCGCGGGCGACGCGCGCGGAGGCGTGCGACGACGGCGTGAGGAAGATTGCGTAGAATTCGGCCCGGGCGCGAGCTAACTGTCGCCGCGGCGCGCGACGGCGCGATTCGTGGGCGCGTTCGCGAGCGCGCGCGAGGTGCGCGCGAATGACTGAAATGCATCGACGCGGAATGTCGAGTCGCGCGCGCAGGTGAGCAAGAGACGGGACGAACGATTGACGACGTACGACGCGACGAATTTGCGGCGGCTGCGCGGCGTCAACGCCGGCGCGGGCGCGGATCTCAATCAAGGATTCGGCACGTTTCGAGATCGCGATCGGCGAGAGATTTATCCGGCGCCCGTGCACGTGATATTTGGTGCGATCGAGGCGAGCGGGCAGACTAAAGTGTTAGAAGACGTGGACGTGATCACGTGGCGAGGAAACATGAGCAAGTTGCTGACGACGGCGTGGAACGTCTCCGAGGCTTGGACGATGGAGGCCGAATTGGTCAACAACAGGACGATCGTTTTGAACGTCAAAGAAACGGAGGAAGGGTTGCGAAAGGCGCTCACTCGCGACGGGAGAGACGAGCGGATGTGTTACTGGGGATACGCTTTCGAGGAGGCCGCGTGCTCGGAGAAGCCGTTCGAGGAACCGGTGGATTGCATGGAATGTTTTTGCTGCGTCGTCAAGACGAAAATGGGTGATTTAAACGTCTTAATGGCTGGAGAAGTCGATTGTTTCGAAGGTGACGCCGAGCTGGCGAATTACGTCGAGTTAAAGACGTCGAGGGTGATGAACGACGAGCGACAGGTGAAACGTTTTGAAAAAGAAAAGCTCTTGAAGTGGTGGGCGCAGTCGTTCGCGCTGGGTGTAAGGAGAATAATGGTTGGATTTCGCGACGACCACGGGCGCGTGGTGAAAACGCAAATGTTAGAGACGCTCAAGTTACCGGGATACGTCGTCAAGCATGCGAACTCGTGGACGCCCAAGGACGCTCTTCGATGCGCGTCAGCGGTGCTGACGAAGCTCAAAGAGTTACTCGCCGACGAACCCAGCGGGACGCGAGTGCGAGTTGAGTACGAACCGAAAAAGGCGAAGCATCGCGTGAATTTCATTCGAGATGATTCGATCCCTGACTTTTTACCCGCCGACGCGCGCGCGAAACTCATGAACGACGGGTCCTGGCGCGAGAGAGGACCGCAGCCTACCGCGAGGCCAACTTCCGCTTCGGAGCCGCCGCGAGATGCGCCAGCGCCCGAACTTTCGGAAACTGCGTCCGCGATGAGCATTCGGGCGCGAACAGAGGGCAGAACGAACAGAATAGAGTACATCCGCTCGCTCGGACCGGCGGCGCTTTTGTACATGCAAGGCAAAGACCCTCGAAGAACGTTGCGAGGACGCGTGGACGACGACACGATGGGTGGTATCGGCATCGACCCTTCGATTTGGATACAACAAAAAGCCAACTACACCGGTATCGACGCCCAAACGAGCCCACAGATGATGAATTATGATCACAAAGCGGCGCCGGCGTCGTCGGCGAAATCGAGCGGCGCGCGGCGCGCAAGTTCTTCCGGTGTCGGCGACGCGCACGATCGCGCGTCAACGGAAAATAGCGATCGCGAAAACTCACAAAATTGATTCAGATTGATTACACTGTAGAACAGAATACTGTAGCATCGGCGCTCAAAGATATGTCGTACAGAGACGCTCAAAGGAGAACACGCCCGTCCGCGTCCTCGTTTACTCCTCCTCCTCCTCCTCCTCTTTCTTTTCCTCCTCCTCCTCTTCCTCCTGTTTCTCCGCTTCCTCCTCTTTCTCCTCTTCCTCCTCTTTCTTTTCCTCCTCTTTCTCTTTCTTCTTGCCGCACTCCGATTCCTCGTCCTCCTCGTCGCATTCGTCGTCGTCGCCGCCGCCGCCGCTCGCCCGGCCGATGCGCGCGCGCGACCCACCACTTCGTCGCATGTACCGCGCCCGCGATTTATCCACCGCCGCCTTGCGATCGTACAACAACGAGCGTCGCGCGCCCGGCGTCGGCCTCGCGACGTCCGCGTCGTCCGCGTCCGTCGCCCGCGCCTCCGTCACCGCCTCCGCGTTCGCCAGCGCGATCGCGTTCGCGAGCGACGACGCGCCCGTGAGCGCGACGCACGCGACGCCGGCCGTCGTGGCGAGCGCGAACAGGCGCGCGCGCGCGCGGCGTCCGCGCGAATGGTGTTCGCGAGGTCGAGACATTCTTCGACGATTCGCGTCGCTTCGGCGCGCGTTCGACCGCGCGGTTCGTTCGGCGCGCGCCGCGAGACGTCGAGCGTCCTGGGTCGTCGGTCGCGGGGCGTCGAGCGCGCGCCGCGCGTCGGTGTGCGGTCGCGCGTCGCGTCGATCCGAGGCGTCCGCGGTGTGGTCGCCGCGCGCAACACCCCAACAAATAAATTATCTTTTTCGTATAAAAGCGCACTATACATCTAAATACTGTGATCAACGAACCTCGCTCGCACCGGTCGCGCTCGCGGTCGAAAGACCGCGACCCGCGCGGGACTTCGGGGCCGGCGTCGCCGTCGCGTCTGCCCTCCATGTCGACCGAGGGTGATGGCGATGCGTCGTTGGACATGGCGGCCATTTTCGGAGAACAGCGGCGCCTGATCGATCATTTTTTCGACCATTTTGACGCTTCACAGGCGAGCAAATTTGTGCACGAAATCGTCGAGTGCGCGGGCACTGTTTTCTTTTCCGGCGTCGGTAAGTCTGGCTTCATATGCCACAAAATAGCGATGTCGCTCGCATCGATCGGCGTGAAGTCTGCGTATTTGAATCCGCTCGATGCGCTTCACGGCGATATTGGTAACTGCGGGAAGTCTGATGTCCTCGTTCTCTTCAGTAAATCTGGTTCGACTGCAGAGCTGCTCGCTATGGTTCCAGGAGCTCGATCAAAGAATATGAAGATAATTTCTGTCACTTGTCACGAGTGCAGTGCTCTGGCGAACAAGAGTGACATGAACATTTATCTTCCGTTGCAAAGAGAGTTGTGTGCGTTTGATTTAGCTCCCGTCACGTCCACCATTCTGCAGCTCACTTTTGGAGACACCGTGACTGCGGCTGTCATGCGGAAGCTAAAGCTCACGCTTGAATCATATGCTTTGAATCATCCGGCCGGATCCATCGGCCGAAAGCTTCTACTGACTGTTCGTGATGTCATGAGAGCCGGAAGTGATTTATCGCGTGTTTCCATTCACTCAACAGTACATGCTGCTGTGCTAGAGCTGACGCGTACTGGCTCTGGTTGTGTTGTCGTCACCGAGGGTGTGTTTTTGAAAGGTGTCTTTACCGATGGTGACTTGCGACGATACGTCGCCAATAGTAGTACGTTTGATCTTCATGGTCCCATAGAAAACTATTCTACAAAAACACCGCTTTATGTTCAAGACGAAAGTATGAAGCTGGTGGACGCGGAGCGGCTCTTTCACTCAGGACCGAAGTCGGCAACGTGTTTACCAGTGGTACGAACACGCGTAGAAGGGATGGAAGTACTAGGCATGCTTGTCTTAGCTGATACTAGGAGAGCTTTAGCCTAATATATAAAGTTTGTGCTGTGAGAGTTGCATGGTTTGGATCCGTAAGATGATTATGAGCTGCGAGCTATACAAAGTAAATTGTGATCGATCGGGCCTAGTGCGTGAATGAGTGATGTCGATTACAAGGTTCTAGTCCATTAATCAGTGCTAAAACTCGTCAATTATTCATACTTGGGTAACTAGGGGAAGCTTCACACACACGTGCGCCGCGTTTGCTTGTCAGTACACAGATCTATAAGAACTATGACTAGTGCCACTTCGCGTTCGGGAAAGCCATCCGATACGAGCTGTGCTCACTCGCCATGTCGTGTGCCCCTGCCTCGTGGTACACAGATCTATAAGAACTATGCGTTGTGGTGCCACTTCGCGTTCGGGAAAGCCATCCGATACGAGTTGTGCTCACTCGCCATGTCGTGTGCCTTTATCTCGTGGTATGGAGGCCTTGGCGTGATGAAGCCGTAAAAGTGCACCTCGGCGCACTTCGGCGCGAGCGCGAAAATGGCCAAAGCTCCCGTCGACGGCAGCACAGGTGTAGGTCTACCCCCCGGACCGTCTGCGGCTTGTGCCTTCTTAACGCCGTCCATAGCATCGTCGTACGCATGCTTCGGTATGAAAGTACAGTTTTGGAAACGATGTTGGAGCTCTGACTCGGTGTACTCAAATGTTCGCCCGGGCTGATTGTGGTTGTTGCAAACCTCACCGCACTGAAACGCCGGTTCGTAACGCAACATGCAACGACGCGCATCTGCCAACTCACGAGTCAGATCCGCTTCCGGCCCTTGATGAGGCAAAAATCTGTGAGCAGTGTTTGAGACCAAGTACGTCACCTTGCGCCCGTAATTCGCGCTGCATCCGGTGCGATAAAAGTTATTTAATCGTATCACCTCGTCGTGCGAGTCGATCGACGCCCCGAGTCCGACCAAGCTCGGGTCGTTGGACACGAACGCGCACGATTTACGTCCGCGAGGGAACTCGTCGGTCGCGATCTTCCATCGACTTCGATGGAAGCCGAGGGCGGCGTCG
>Ga0255753_1000454_pt1 | contig 53791 bp, 35 predicted proteins | sample 041ome_10_FD_179953 | JGI IMG/M metagenome (GOLD analysis project Ga0255753, IMG submission 179953) | Coastal salt marsh microbial communities from the Groves Creek Marsh, Skidaway Island, Georgia - 041412US metaG (version 2) | ecosystem: Environmental > Aquatic > Marine > Intertidal zone > Salt... | reverse complement strand
GTCGCCCCGCGGCACGCGCGCGCGCGGCGCGAATTCCGTCGACGCGACGGTCGAGCGCGGCGAGGCGAATTGTGACGGCGCGCGTCGCGTGCGACCGCGACGACGACCGCGACGACGACGACGACGCGGACGCGATGACACGCGCGGCGGCGACGGCATCGACGCAAGGGGAAGACGATTGCGACTTCGTGCGCGAACTCCCGGGCGCGTCGGGAGGGCTCGAGGAGGCGACGCTGGCGGCGATGCGGGGCGTGTCGCTGGGAGACGCGTGCGCGGCGGCGGGCGTGCGGACGCTGGCGCGAGAGACGCGAGATGGGGACGCGGTGATCGATCGAGACGCGGCGGCGGCGACGACGGAGCGGGCGCTGGACGCGGCGATGCGGGAAAAGGCGCTGGTGCTGGAGAGATACGAGGGAAGGACGCACTCGGTGAAGGCGAAGGAGGGAAGCGTGCAGGGGGCGTTTCAAAGGGCGGTGTTCGCGAAAAAGTTGCACGAGAGGATCACGACGCGCGTGCGGGAGGAGGTGCGAAGACGAGCGGAGAGCGATTTGAGAACGGCGAGACGAGCGGCGCAGGAGAGACAGTTGAGTGGGAGGCGAGACGCGAAGGCGGCGATGGACGCGAAACGAGAGGCGCCGCATAAACCGTGGTTCTTGTTGGAGACGCCGAAGGATGAGCAAATGCGATTGCGAAAGGCGGCGATGGTGGACGCGGCGAACGCCGAGGCGGGCGCGGACGCGGGCGCGGACGCGTCGTCGTCGTCGTGGACGATGCCGGGGAACGTGACGATCGAGCCCGTGCCAGATACCACGGATGAATCGGTGCTAGGTGCGGTGAGGATGTGCATTTACATGGTCCAGTCGCATCCGAGACCGATTCAGAAGGTTTTGGACTACCTCTTTGGGTACTCGCCTGCGGTGGACGGCGAAGACTTGGAAGAAATCGACGCGTACTCCAAAGGGCTCCCAGTGTCGCGCGGTCGAATGCCGGCAGATTTGGCGTACTCGTACGCGGCGAATCTCGACAAAACTCTCGGCGAACGAGACAAAGTGGCGCTCAAGACGCTCATCAAGGATGTCAAGGAGGAGTGGTCGTCGCACATCAAAGCCGGGTTCGACGCGGTGAAGGAGCTCGAATCCACCCCGCTCGACTCCGCAGAGGACATTCGCGTGCAAAATCGCGACAGTTGGCTCCGCGCTATGTTCCCAACCCTCGATTGGCCGACGAGAAACGAGAAAAATTATAAGTTCATGGAGCATTTGCGCGAGCAACAAGCCTTGGACGCTCGCACCGCAGTCTCGACGTCGCGACCAGTTCCCTTGGCTCTCAGTCGCGCCAATCGCGCCAAGCAAGCGCAAGAACAAATTCAAACTTATGATCTGGGTGGCTCAAAGATTCACTACAGCAAAGATGGCGTCCCGATCATTGCTCCCGATGGTTTCTTCCCCAAGGCGAACACCGCGCCTTCGAAACGCGCCGAGACCGCACGCATCCGTCTCGCCGCCTCCGACGCCGAACGAAGGCTCGCCGAGCGGCGACGACTATAGAACACCAAAGTCGATAGCACTAGTCCATCATTGGCCCCTCCTAGCGTTTTAGAAACGAAATTATTCTCTCGACGCTCCTTCGTCGCGTCCCTCGCTTCGCCCTCACATTGCGCCTCGAGGCGCTCGCCGCCATGATTTACTTCGAGCGCCAAACCTCGCGCCTGTGCGGAGTGCACGCCATAAACGCTCTCCTCCAAGGTCCCTTCTTTAGCGCCAGCGACCTCGCCGCGATAGCCCGCGCTTTGGACGACGAAGAGCGTTCGTTACTCGACCAATCTTCGCTCCGTCGCTCGAGCGGTTCGCACGCCGAGCGTTCCGAGAACGTTGGAGACGACGGTAACTTCAGCATACAAGTGTTGTGCAAAGCTTTGGACGTGTTCGGGCTCAGCGCGCGGTACGCGTCCGCGGATGAAGAGCGCGGGACGGACGCCGCGAAGGAGCTCGCGTTCGTCTGCAATTTATCCGAGCACTGGTTCGCGCTGCGGCGGCTGGGCGACGCCTGGTGGGACTTGAATTCCATGCACGCCGCGCCGAAAAAAATCGGAACGTTCTATTTGGACGCGTTTTTGAATCAGTTGACCGCGGAAGGGTATTCGATCTTCGTGGTGCGGGATTTAGCCGCGGCGGCGTTGCCGGAGATGCTCGGGCAAAACGGCGAATACGGCGAGTGGTTGACGGAGGAGGAATGTCTGCGGTTGACGAGCGAAGCGGAGACAGCGCAAGCATCGGGACGTGCGCGACTTGCAGCTGAAAGTGCGATGAAGACGCTGAGCGATGGGCCGTCGCGGTTGGTGGTGGATGGTGGCGTCGCGAGCGACGTCGTCGACTTGACGGCGGATAGAGAGTTGCAAGCCGCTCTGGAGGCGAGCATGGAGGATTACGGCAAGCTTAACGCATCGGGTACCGATACCGACGCCGATCTCAAAGCGGTTCTGGCGGCGAGCTTAGAAGAGATCGAAGGTGGCGATGCGTCCATCGAAGCCGCGATCGCCGCGAGCTTGCGAGACGAAGAGGCGAAGATGGACGTCGACGTCGCGCGATTCGCCGAAGAGCCCGACGCGGGCGACGGAATCGTGTCGCTCGCGTTTCGACTTCCCGACGGTGACCGCATCGCTCGTCGCTTCGCGTGCGCGAGCTCGATCGCAGACGTTGAAAAGTGGCTCGAAGTCGCCAAGCGTTTGGACATGCGCAGCAACTGTCTCGCGCTCGCGTTTCCGCCGCGCGCGCTCGCGGACGCCTCGACGTCCATTCGAGACGCCGGCATCACCGATCGCGAAGTTCTCGCCGTTCGTCCACGACCGTGAATTCAACAAATAGTCCCATTCTTTTCAAGTTTCCAAAAACGTTCTCGCGTCTTGTCTTCGCGTCGCTCGCGCGTCGTCCTCACAACGCGACTGGGGCGCATCGTCATGGGCGCCACCGCCCTCACTGCCGTGTTCGGCGCCGTCTCTGGCGTCGGCTGCGCGGCGTTCGCGAACGGCTTGCGCAAGCTCCCACCGTTTTCACGTGCGTTGCTCCCCTCGCGCGTCGCGTCGCCGCGCCGAACGCGTCGCGACGCGATCGATCTAGGGTTGGATGTCGCGCACTCGCGACGCGACGCCACCGCCTGACGCGCGAATCTCGCGCCGCGCGATCGAGACACTGACGAAGTGTTGTTTGTTTACGTCACGCAGAACCCTGGAAGCACGCCGTGGCGGCGGGCGTCGGTGCGGCGGCGTTAATGTACAACGCGGATTTGGAAACGTCGCTCAAGGAGGACGTGGAGCGCTTGCGGGCGACGCGCGCCGAGCAGAACGCGGAGTACATGGCGGAGATACGGGCGAAGCGATAATAGGGAGTTGTGATGATACAGAATGTACAATATATATTCATAAATACGAAGTCTCGATATTACCGCGGATGGCGCGCCGTCGGCGCTGAGCGGCGCTTCACCGGTGTACACTTGCTAATAGCCAGCCAAGTCCATCAAATTAATTTCGCTTTGGCAGTGACGCATCTGCTTCGTGCGTCTTAAGCCACTGGGGAGAGGTAAGGTCTCTGGGATCGTGGGTGGATGCAGCGCCGGCGCGCCCGAGTCGCGAAGAATCTCGTATCGCATCGACTGAACATCCAACTTATCGTCATGCGACGCGTCAGAGTTCGACAAACGATCATCTGAGATGCGCCGTTTAGAGTTTTGTTGATGTAGCTGCTGATCGTCGAGCGTTGTGTGCTTCATCGGTGCGAAAGATAGGGGCTTTGCGTTGTCCTCAACCAACGCCGACAAGTCTGGACAGCTTTGAAATGACTTTAGCGCTGAAGTCTTCTCATCCGGATTAGCCTTAACGAAACGACCCTTCACGCGAACGCGCGCGTCTGCGAGCGTTTTACGGCATTCATAGCGCACCACTTTCTTCAACCCCATCAATCGACGCTCGCGCTTGGCGCGATATCTGTCGAGCTGCGCTTGGCGCTCCTTGCTCACCACGCGTCGAGGGATGCCGAAGAGATCGCTCGACATCGGCATCATTATGGGTGGAAAAGCCCCGGGTGGATAGGAACCTACCGTCTCTGCGGGCCCACGCTGCGCCGCGGGCAGTCCCAATCCAAGAGGCGACGGTCGCGGAGTGAAATTATCTCTCGCGCTCTTCGAGACGTACGCCTTGGCGGCGGCTTGATTCGGGCTCACCGCTTGAATCTGATCCGCCACCGCCTCCAGAGCGGCGGAAATAGACGCCGCATCGCCATCGAATAAAAGCGCCGACTCTGTTTCGGGCATCTCCAGCAAAGAAGCCAACGGATCGTCGTCCAAATCGAAAATCATCGTGTCGCTATTACTCGACATTCGCGGCGCCCTTGGACTCGTATCCTCTTCTCCGTTCTCACCTAAATTCAAAAACACGCCCACATCCCACGCACTGTTCGTCGCGTCCATGCTCGACGTCGAATCGTGCGTCGTCGTCTTCGCATCGTCCCTCTTAAACAAACTGAAACTCTTCTCCGTCAAACTCTCGCTCGTCCCGCGTCCTCGTCCGTCCTCGTCCTCGCGCCTCGCGCTCGCCGTCGCGCTCGCCGCCGCGTCCCAATCCCCGCACTCCTTCGCCTCACTCAATCCCGCCTCGAGCGTTCGTTTATACCACTCATCCACCGTGATCCTCTCGTGTCTCGCCGCGACCTACGGCGTTCAACCGCGTCCCAATCGTCAGTCCGTCGCGTCGTCGTCTCGCGCGCCCAGTCGACATCGTTCGTTCGCGCGCGCGTTCGTGTCGCGAATATCCGCGCGCGCGCGCACCGCGTTCGCCCCGTGCACGCGCGCGTCGCACGTCGCGCACAGGAACGCCTCTGCGCCGAATCGAAGCGCGATCGCGGGCGTAAAAAATCAGTCCCAATCCTCGTCGCGCGCGTCTCTCGTCGCGCGCGTCGCGCGTCTCTCGTCGCTCGTCGCTCGTCGTCGTCGTCCATCCGCGTCAGCGCGCATCGCGTCGCCCCGCGCGCGTCGTCCATCCGCGTCTTTTTCGCGCGTTCGCGACGCGTCTCTCGTCGCGCGCGCGCACCGTCGGCGAGACAAAATATATCGGCGTCGCGCGCGCGACACGCCGCGCACGCGGGCATCGCGACGGCCGCGGCGTCGTGTCGCGCGCGCGACGCCGCGATGGCGCGCGCGACCGTCACACGGAGCCACGCGGATCAACGACTTTGTCGAGACTCGTGAACACACGGATCTGTGGACATCGATCGTCGCGCGACGCGCCGCGCCGCGCGACTCGACGACGCGACGCGACGCGACGCGATTCGGGACGCGTCGAATGTCGTCGCGCGTCGTCGCGCGTCCGACGGTCGCGCGCGATGCGCGGCGCGCGCGCGCGGGCGCGATGGATGGGCGACGAAGACCGCCGACGACGACGCGGGGACGACGCGGACGGACGCGCGCGGGCGCGGGCGCGCCCGGAATCGACGAGATGCTCGACGGACGCGAGCGGAAGTATTACATGGTCGGAGGCAAGGGCGGGGTCGGGAAGACGTCGCTGTCGAGCTCGCTCGCGGTGAAGTTCGCGAGCGCCGGGCACGAGACGCTGGTGGTGAGCACGGACCCGGCGCACTCGCTGAGCGATTCGTTGGCGCAGAACGTCAGGGGAGGGCAGCCGGTGGAGGTGAACGATACGGATGGGATGCTGTACGCGCTGGAGATCGATCCGGAGAGCGCGAAGGCGGAGTTTACGCAATTCGCGCGGGCGACGGACATGAGCGGGGGGGCGAGAGATTTTATGAGCTCGGTCGGTTTGGGCGGGTTCGCGGACTCGATCGCGGATTTGAAGCTCGGGGAGCTCTTAGACACGCCGCCGCCGGGGTTGGACGAGGCGATCGCGATCGCCAAGGTGTTGCAGTTTACGAAGGATGAGAAATTTAGCAAGTTTACGCGCATCGTCTTCGACACGGCGCCGACGGGGCACACGCTGCGGTTGCTGTCGCTTCCGGATTTCCTCGACGCGTCGATCGGGAAGATCGTGCGATTACGTCAAAAGCTCACGAGCGCGACGGATGCGGTGAAGGGGATCTTCGGCGTGGGTGAGGACAAGCAGGACGACGCGGTGGAGAAGCTCGAAAAGCTCAAGGCGCAAGTCAAGGAAGTGCGCACGCTGTTTCGAAACAAAGACACCACCGAATTCATCATCGTCACCATCCCCACGGTGCTAGGCGTGAGCGAATCGGGCCGCTTGTTACAAAGCCTTCGCGACGAGGACGTGCCGTGCAAGCGGTTAATCGTCAACCAAGTGCTCAAGGTGAACGTCGACGACTTTAAAGCCACCGCCGCCGAGGCGCGAGACGCCCAAGACGCCCTCGTCGCGCGATTATCCGGCGACGACGCGGAGGCGTTACAAAAGTACGTCGATTTGAACGCCAAAGCCTTGAAAGCGGCGCAGGCCGCGGTGACGTTTTGCAGCGTCAAGGAAAAAGACCAGACGCGCGCGTTGCAAATGTGCGAAGAAGACGCGGGATTAAACTCTCTCAATCGCACCGACGCGCCGCTGTTTGACATGGAAATTCGCGGCGTTCCGGCGTTGAAATTCTTCGGCGACCAAGTGTGGCGATAGTTAGTCTCGTCGCGCGTCGAGATCGCGCGCGCTGTCATTATTACGCTTTCAATTTGTTTCGTCTCGCCGCCTCGCCGTCGCGCCTCGACCGCACTTTCGCGCGCCCCGTCTCGACTCCCACCGCGCGCGTCGCCATGAATCAGGCGGACGTGGACAAACAGATCAACCAGGTCCGTCGCGTCTCCCGTCGTCGCGCCTCGACGACGTCGCCATCGCGCGCGGCCACCGCTCGTCGATCTCGCGACGGAAACCGAGCGCGCGAAACGCGTCCACGCGCGACGACTGACGGCTCCGTCGCGCCCGCGCGACGCACGCGCAGATGGTGCAGTTCATCAAGCAAGAGGCGAACGAGAAGGCGCGCGAGATCGCCATCGCGACCGAGGAGGAGTTTAACATCGAAAAGCTCTCCATGGTGGATGGGGAAAAGATCAAAATAGCGAAGGAGTACGAACGAAAAGAAACCACCGTGGACACGGCGAAGAAGATCGAGGCGTCGACGGGGCGAAACGCGATGCGGTTGAAGGTGCTGAGCGCGCGGGCGCAGGCGATGGAGACGGTGGTGGAGGAAGCGCGCGCGAAACTGGCGGAGACGAGCGCGGACGCCGGACGATACCGGACGCTGATGACGGCGTTGATCGTGCAAGGGGCGCGAAAACTCGGCGATGCGAGCGTGCGCGTGCGATGCCGGGAGTGCGATGCGGCGGTGGCGCGCGAGGCGGTGGCGGCGGCGGCGGCGGAGATGCCCGGGACGACGGTGACGTTGGACGAGTCGTCGAGTCTGCCGGCGGCGCCCGCGTGTTCGGGCGGCGTCGAAGTCGCGAACTCGACGGGTAAGATCGTGTGCGATAACACCCTGGACGCACGCTTGCGTATCGCGTACGAAAACGGTACCCCGGCGATTCGGGCGAAGATTTTCGGCGAGTCGAGCGCCGACGCCTCCGCGCGCGAGCGCGCCGCGGTTCCCGCCTCCGCGCCCAATTTAATCGCTCTTTAACCCCTCGCCCCTCGCGCGCGCCGCGCGCCGCGATCTCTACACGCATCTCTAGCCATTGTTACAATCCTATCGAATCGAATCACTACTTGAACGTCGTCGGCGCCTTGGCCAACCTTCCGCTCGCCGTCGTTCTGATTTGCTCCGCCTCCGCCGCCAACTCCTCCACCACCTGCGAGCTCGCGCTGCTCACGCTGAACGTCCGCTCCTCCGTCTTGAACGGTTTCACCCTCTTCTGCGCCTGCTGTTTGCTCTGCGCCAGCGCCAGTTCGAACCCTCTGAGGACGTTTCCTCCCGAGCTGTGATCGGTGAGCAGCGACGTCTCGAGGTCGTACACCTGACGCTCGATCTCCGCCGCGTCGGCCTCGATCTTGGCGCGGCGCTGCTTGAGGTGCGTCATCGTCGCGTTCTTTTCGCTCATCGCGCGCCGCGTCGCGCGGGCGAGGCGGGCGAGGTGTGCGGCACGCGAATGAATTCGGTTTGGCATGCATGCATTCGCACGCGCGGCGCGGCGACGCGGCGAGACGGCGGCGGCGCGGCGACGCGCCACGCGCGGACCCGGCGTTGGACGTCTGAGAGGACGCTAAGGACCCGGACGCGCGAGTAACACCCCGACCAAGGCTTCGTGGTAATCGACGCTCGCGGGGGAGGACTTTAAGCGCTCGGGGAGGGCGTCGGCGAGCGCGCGCTGCGCGGCGACGACGGAGACGCCGACGGGCGGCGGGAGCGGCGGACCACGGCGAGGGGAATCGCACAGACCCAGACGCTGGCGCAGGGCGAGATTTTCAGCCTGCGCGCGCGCGTGCGCGTCCACCATGTCGGAGGGGTGCCGCGAAGGGAACACGCAGTCGGCGTGGTCGTTTTCAAATTTGACGTTGACGCACACGGCGCGAGGGATTTGAGCGTCGCGAACGCACACCAAGCCGTCGCTGGGCTCGCCGTAGCGATTGTCGATGTAGCGCGCGGATGGAAACAAACCGGCCGCGGCGGATTTCGTCGCCGTGGCGAAGGACACCACGGGATAGTGACTCGGAATGGGGTGCGCGGCGAGAAAAGCGCGACGTTCGCGATACGTCAAGTCGCGAATAGGCTCGAGCAATCGAGCGCCGTCGCCTTTGGGCGCGCTCACCAAAATTTCAAGAAGCGAGGCGACGGGGTCCGCCAACGGCGCGCTGAGTAAATCGGTCGCGATGGGTGACCCTCCGAACGGGCTTTGCACCGCGATTAAACCGCGCACGAGCTTTCGTAGTCTGTCGTCGTGCAACGCGAGCGCCGCGCCTCCGTCGACGCCGCCCTTCGAGTGTCCAATGATCACGACACGTTTCCCAGTCTCGGCGTGAATATCTTCAATCTCGCGCGCCAGTGCCTTTGCGTTCGTTACGACCGCGCCTTCGCCATCGACCAAACGCGAGATGCGACACTGCGCTCCGCGGTCTCGGAACGCCTGCTCAACGTCGGCGTAGTATCGCGGATAGTACGATCCAAACAAACCTGGCACGAGCAGATAAAAGTACTCCGCACCCGTCGCGAGCACGCTCCCAGGACGCGCTAAAACTCCTTCCAAAGCTTCCTCGAACGCCGATTCGCCGTCGATCGTCGTTCCCGCCGCCTCGTCGTCCAACCATCCGACGTCGCCTCGACTCGCCGCCGTGCTCGCGAGCGCGTTCGACATCTGCCGCATCAAATCCGCCGGCACCTCCGTCCAAGACGCTCGCGCGTCGACGAACGCTCTCGCTGCCTCGCGCGCCGCGCGTAGTCTCGCGACGCTGTCGCCCGCGGCGGCGTCGAGCCACTCCGCCGCCGCCGCCGCCGCCGGCAAGTCGCGCGCGCGTCGCAGCGCCGCGAGCGCCTCGCCCAGCGCCTCCGCGTCGACGAACGCGCCGCTGTCGACGAATGGAAACCGCGACCTCGCCGGTGGCGCCGCGACGTCCGTAGCTTCCGTCGCGTCCGTCGCGTCGTCGTTTCCGTCGTTTCCGTCGTCATCGTTCTCGAGCGTGTCTTCGCCAAGTTTCGACGACGACGACGTCGCGACGTCGCGTCGCGCGGCCGCGCGCGACGAACGAGCGCGTTGCGGTACGTTCGCTCGGACTGGTGCGAGGCGCGCGCGCGCGAGGGCGAGGCGCATGAGGACGACGGACGCGATGTGACGACGCGACGCGACAGTTACTCCGTTACACGCGAAAGGACTTTGCGATCGCCTCGATCGCCTCGATGGCGCTAGATTCCACCCGGTCGTTGTGTGCGATCGATTGCTTGAGGGCACGGATGATATCGCGCGCGGGCGCGACGGCGGGCGGCGCGGCGCGGAGCCAGTCGGCGGGGAGGACGTCGACGACGGCTTGAAGCGACGCCGCGCACGCGGCTGGATCCACGAGCTGTAAACGCACGTAAGGGATGACTTGGGCGCCGATGATGCCGTCGGCGACGATGCGCTGAAGCGCGGCGCGGTCGACAATATCTTCAAACGCGAATGCGCTTCGAACGAGATCCAAAGCGAGTCGGAATTGAGCTTGGGCGTGACGTGCGGCGTTCGGCGCGCACGTGGCAACTATTGGCGAATACGTCGGTACCGCGCATTCCTCTGCGCATCGCTTCAGTCGACGTTGTAACGCGATGACAATCTCCTTTGCCTCTTCGTTCGCGCTCGGTTCGACGTAGACGAAGATATCCTTGAGCGTAGACGCCAGAGCGCGCGATTGCGCCGGATCTCGCGGTTCCCACCACTCTTCCACAGCCTCCGATGCGATCGGTAAAACGACGTGCTGCACCATGTTGGGCAACAAATTCGCATCTTCGTCACCTTCGTCGATTTTTCCATCAATCACGCCGTAGTCGAACAGTTGTCCGTACCAAGACATTGCGTCCAACGCGCCTGGCGCAGTTTTCCCAGCGAGCGGAAACAACGGAGACCATCCAATCAGTTCCAATCGCACGAAAGGAGCGAAGAGATTAGGGACGGAGACCGACATATACGTGCTCTTATACGAACCAAGGTGCGTGCGCTTCCATTCCTCGGCGTGCCTTTTCACCGCGCTGAGCGTCGAGAACTCTTCTGACGCGTCCTTGAGCATCGAGCTCGCCGCGTCTCTGGCGTCCGCCCAATCTTTGTGAAACAATCCGACCTCGCGTTCGTCCTCAGCGACCGCCATTGCCGTGTCGCTCGACTCACGTCGCTTTGATCGCGCCTTGACTTTTTCCCGCATCGCGATGTTCAAGTCTCTGCCCATGTCGTCCAACTTTTCACCGTGCAAACCTTTGGCGTTGAACACGGCGTCCCGAATAGCCGTCACCGCAGTCGCCTTCGCCTCGGTCTGCGAACCGCTGCGTTGTAACACTGCGTTCACCGCTTCCGCCGCGGCTTCCGCTTCGATCGCGCTCTCCTCGAACTCGGCATTCATCGCCTGCGTCAGCGCTTGCGCTCGTTCCGCGTGGAATTTTCTATAATGCTCCTCGAGCTCGTCTAAGATGAGCTTCTTTTCGTGCAGCATGGCGCACGCGTCTCTAAAGTAATCGCGCAACTTTTGAGTGAACACGTATCGCTCACTCGCATCCTTGAGCTCCTTCTCGTAAAACGCCAAAGCCTCTTGACTCTTCACCGCGTTTTCGTCGGCGCGAGTCGCCTCCCTTCTCGCCGTCTCGCTCGACGACTCCGCTGCCTCCAACGCGCGTTTCAAACTTTCGAACGCTTCCATACCACCTCGTTCGATCGAAACCCCAGTACCCGCCCGCTCCATCGTCGCTCGCGCGTCCCGAGCGCTTCGACGCATCTCCGGCTCGTCCCTGAACACGCGTTGCAACTGCGCGCGCTCAAACTCATCGTCGTCGCTCCCCGGCAAGATATCACCCTCCACGTACCCCGCATACCTATCTCGCGCACCACCGTCTCGCACGCTCTTAAACGCCACGCGCTCTCGGCGTCCGCCGCTAGAATCTAAGTCGACGTAATCCGCCGCCGTCGATTTCGCCCTCGCCGCCTCCCGCTTCGCCTTCGCCTCCGCGATCGTCTTCGCGTCCGGAATCACCGTCTCCACCCCCCCCGCCGTCTCGCGCGCCGGCGGCGGCGGCATCCACGCCTCCGCGCTCGTCCCTCCGAAGACGTCGCTCGCCGACCGTCCCGCCGTCCCGCTCGCCGCCGCGCCCCCCCGTGCCTCCGGTCGATCTCGCAGCGTCGCCTGCTCGCGCCGCAGCGCCGCCAGCGCCGCCGCGTCGTACGCACGCGTCTCCCGCGTCGTCGTCGTCGTCGTCCCTCGTCGCGCGTCCATCGCCGCGACGCCTCGTCGTCTCGTCGCCTTCGCCGCGCGCGCGTCGCCGCCGCCGCCGCCGTCGTCCTCGTCGTCGTCGCGCGGCGCGTCGTCCTCGAACGACAGCAGCGCGCGCGCGCTCGACGCTTTCTTTCGCGCGCGCGGCGTCGTCGTCGCCGGCGTCGCGTCGTCGCCGTCGCGTTGAGCGTCGCCGTCGCGCGTTCGATTCGCCGACGATGATTTCGTCGCGCGACGACGGAACGCCATCGCGACGCGCGCTTTGGACGACGGCGCGAATGCGACGGAATCGTCGTTCAGCGCGTCGCGTCGCGAGCGCGCGTCGCGCGCGCGCGTGTGGCGCGTGTACGAATGCATCGATGCGTCGATGGCGCGCGCGCGTTCGACGAAACGGCGTCGCCGCACACCGACGCGCGCGCGCGGCGTCGCGCGCATGGAGCGCTCGAGCGCGCCGTCGCGCGCCGTCGCGTCGACGCGCGCGCGCTCGCGCGCGTCGAGCGCGTCGAGCGACGACGACGCGTCGCGCGCGGTGTCGAACGCGCTCGCGCGTTTGAAAACGCTCGCGACGACGACGACGGCGCGGGAATCGCGAGCGCGCGGCGCGGACGTCGCGCGCGCGATCGTGGACGCGTTCGAGGCGCTGGCGCGCGCGGAGGCGCGCGGAGGACGACGGGCGGAGGGAGACGCGGTGGAGGCGGCGCGACGCGCGGCGCTCGGACGCGCGACGGACGACGACGAGGGGAGGGAATCGGACGGCGAAAGCGAGCGCGACGCGCGCGCGGTGGACGCGCTGTATGGATTGCGGCGGGCGGTGCACGCGGAGGGGTGTTCGGGGGACGTGCGGGTGAATTGCGCGCGCGTGGTGGAGGCGTTCGCGCGCGAGCCGGCGTCGACGACGACGGAGGCTCGGTGGCGCGCGCTCGTGGATTGCGTGCCGAACACGCCGAGGTCGGGACGCGAGATCGTGGCGATGGCGTCGCCGAACGCGCGCGTGGGCGTCGGATCGCGGGATTGGGCGTTGAGCGTCGGCGCGGCGTTGGCGACGGCGGCTCGATGGAACGACGTCGCGGCGACGGAATTGTTTGAACTCATCGACGATAAGATTCAGGGAGGCGCGGGCGAGCGCGTGGTTGGGTTGACGCTGCTTCACGCCGCGCTCGCCGTCGATGGTTTAGTCGCGAGCGATGATTTAGTCGTCGCCGTGCACAAGGCGTTGACGGCGGTGAGCGGCGCGCCGGTGGAGAATGGATTCGCGTGCGCGAGCGTCGGCATGCGTTGCGTGTGCGCGGCGGCGAGGAACCTTTCCATGGGCGACGTCAGGACGTTACGAAGCGCGTGGCTCGAGCCGAGACTGCGTGCTCAAGGATTTACCTGGCACAGCGCGCAAAGCGACGAGTCGCGCGCGACGCTTTCGCTCATTGAATATTTAAAAATCCCGCGAGACGAGCGGCTCGGCGCGACGGCGATGTCGGCGTTTTTGATAGCTGATTTGGATCTCGTCGGTTACGTCGACGCCGAGGAGTTCAAACGCAAAGTCGTGCACGGGTCGGTCGATCTGGATAGTCCGGCGTTTCGCGCGCTCGCGGCGAGCGAACGCGCCGTCGGACGAACCGTCGCGGCGGCAATCATCGCCACGCAAATGAATCTCATTCACACGCTTTACGTCGCACCTGGTCAAGAAGATGACGCGGACGAGTTACGGATGAAAGTAGCTACTGAGGGTGGAAGGATTCTGTGCGGTAAAGCTCTCGATTTACTTCGACTGGAGCGCGCGAATACGGCGAGTTTGACAGAGAACGCGCAGATGAAGGTTGAGGAGCTGACCACGGATGCTCAACCGAGCACGTTCTTCGGGGTTTTGAGCTACGCACTGACGACGAACGTGATCGATATCGATGAAAATGAGCGCGCAAAGCTCGTTTCGTGGTGCTGCGACAAATTGAGTGAAAAATTCGTCACCGCGACGGATGCTTCGATGCGCGCGATGATCACCTCTGGCTGCTTGAGCGCTCTCTTACGCCTCGCCGAGACATCGGAGAACGCAGCGATGGCGGACGCATGTATGCAGTGCGTTTCGGTGCTCATCGATCTGATATTGGTACCTAGCACACTGTACGACTTTGTCGAAATCATAGCCTTCAAAACACCGTCGTTGGATTTACTCGGCGTTGAGAGCAAGTCAGAGGACGACAAACGAGCGACTTACGTGGTGGCGGCGCTGAATTGGTCGGTGTCTCGTATTCGAGCCTCATCGACGGTTGCACAAGCCGACAAATCACTCAACTTATTCAGAAGATTATTTTTCTTGCTCCCGGAAACGGAGCACACGACTTGGTTGGAATATTTCACTGACGCGTACGCGAGCGCCGCGTTGTGGGCGGGCTGCGTCGAAAAAGAAGTCGCGGTGGATACTGACCGCGTGCTCGCAGATGACGCGGCGCGCAAGTGTGTAGAGTCGTTCGAAGCTGATATCTCACGTGAGACATCGAAAAAGACGCCAGAGTGGTTGGGAAATCTTCAAACGCGCGCGAGATGGCTGAATGAAGCGTTTGCTGCGCTCGGCGAAGACGCCTACCTTAGAGCACACTTCACCGCAGACCTCGCCGCAATCATGTCAAAGTCTGTGGATGTCGGACTCCAAGGTTCGACCGACCCGAAAGTCAATGCATCGTACTGGCCATATGAGAGCAAGCGTCCACTCATCGTCCCTCGCGCGCCGCTGGGACCGGGTGGTATTTTGGCGACGTCGGCTGCGACGTTTGATCTCATCGCCAAGCAGCTTGAATCGCAATTTCTCGCGATCGAGACGAGTTTGCAGAAATCACTGATGGAACACACTGGTCTAATTCACATGATGACCACGGTAACATCAGCCGTCGCCGCCGCTGGCGTCGCCATCAAGACACCGGGCGGCGCGAGCGCGGGGCGCGTCGCCGCCGCCGCCGCGCGAGCGCTCGTCCTAGTGGCGCAATCCATCACGCATCTGCACGTCACTGTTAACTGCAGTGAGATGCAATTGAGAACCGAAGAACGCGAGCTCCTGTTGCTCACCAAACAGTTACTCGAAGCGTCCAACGTTATGGAGCAAAGGAAGACGCTTGAAGCCGCGCCGGGGGTGCATCGCCGTCGCTACGCCGCGGCCCGCGCGGCGTTGGCTCGCGCCCTCAGTCTCACCGATGCCTCCGCCGAAGACATCAAATTCGAGCTCAACAAAATTCGCAAGCGTCGACACTCAAAGCGCTGGACGGAAAAGCACCAGCGTCCACCGACCGCGCCGCGTCCCGCCTCCGCCGTCAACTTCACCGCTCGCGAAGCCGAGCCCGACGACTTCGTCGACGAGGACGGCGTCTCCATACTCGAAGCCTTCGAGCCGAGCACGGACGAGGAATCTGACAGCGGCGATAACGACGACGACGCCTTCGTCGTGCGCGGGATGCAGGACTTCGACGAACCATAGCTTAAATTGTATTATACGCCCGCGCGTCCCGACCGACGCCCCTCCGCCTCGCCTCACAACCGCCCATGCCCTTCACCTCCCCGCCCCTCCAGCGCGCCTTCGCCGCCGTCGTGTACGTCAGCGAGGGTCGTCGCACCGCCGTCCTCGACGTCATCGAGCGCGTCGCGCGCGAGGCGACCGCGCCTCGTCGTCCCGTCGCGCTGGTGAACGTCTTCAGGGACGCCGAGTACAACAGGACTGGGTTCACCCTCGCCGGCCGCGACGTCGATGACGTCCGACGAGCCGCGCTCGACGTCGCCCAGGTGTCTCTGCGCGAGGTGGACATGCGCGCGCACGACGCCACGCACCCGAGAGTGGGCGTGGTGGACCACGTGAGTTGTCACGCGTTGGCGGGCGAACGCGCCGGCGCGGCGAAACTCGCGAAATCCATCGGTGAAGGCTTGGGAACGCTGGGCGTGCCGGTAAAATTATACGGAGACGCGGCGAGCGATGGGATCGGGCTGGATGAGATTCGGCGACGGAGTGGGTACTTTAGCGGCGCCGCGGGCGGGCGGTGGACGGGGGAGTTCGCCGTCGAGCGCGGGTTCGCGTTCGATTACGGCCCGAGCGACGTGTCCGAGCGCGAGGGGTTCGGCATGGTGGGCGCGGTGCCTTGGGTGTGTAACTATAACGTCCCTCTGGCGTTCACGTTCGCGGATGAGGGTTTGGATGCGGAGACGAGGATGACGCGCGCGATGGCGTTTGGACGCGCCGTGGCCAAGCGCGTATCGGCGCGCGGCGGCGGTCTACCCTCGGTGCAATCCATGGCGTTGCCACACGGCGGAAAAATCGAGGTGGCGTGTAATTTATTAGACGTCGACGCGTCGTCCACGGTGGACGTGCAGCGCGCGACGGCGGCGGCGGTGGCGGAGACGGACGCGCTCAAAATTCTAGGCGCCGGCGCGTCGGCGATGGTGGAAGACGGTTACGTCACCAATCAAACCCCAGAGAGCATCATCCGCGCCATCGATGCGATCGACGCGCGTTAGTTCGCCCCGCGTTCGCTTTAATGCATTCATCTCATTCGCGCGACGCTTCGGCGCGTTCCATCGGCGCGCGCGTCTCGGACGCCTCGACTCGTCCTCACACCTCGACGCGCCGGTCGACATGCCCGACGCCGAATTGGACGATCGCGACTGCCTCACGCGCTTCGCCGCGCACCACCGCGACGTGTTCAACAAGGAGATTTTGTCCAAGATGAAGACGCCGCGTCGCGCGTGCCCGTGCGGGCGCGCGAACGAAGTGCCCAGTTGCAGAATTCACTACGCCGTTTTGCGGTGCGTGAACCGCACGTTCAGGAAGTTGCTGCCGCCGTACGAGGAGGTGATGGCGAAGAAGAACGAAGTGCGATTTCGCGTCACGGGTAGACCGGGGTTTTTGAAAAGCGAATTACAACGTTACGTCTGCATGCACGCCGCGCCGAAATTGATGGAAAAGACGATTCGCGCGCGCGACGAGGCGCGCGACATGCTGTGGTGGGCGGTGAAAGAAACACTCGATGATATGGCCGCAGGTCGAGATAACCCAAAGTATGAGTGCGAGGTGTGCGGGAAGTTCGTATGCGTCTTCTGTGGCGCGGCTTGTGCGTGTTGCAACTACGTGCGAACGTGCCGAGAATGTGCCGAGACGTATGAAAACTTTACGTTCTGCGAGTCTTGCAAACTCGCGTACTGCAACGATGGCGATGAGTACGACGATGAAAGTGATTGTGACAAAGACATAGTATACTGCTCAGAATGCGATAGATTCCGTTGCTCGGATGATTGTCAGAACGTATTGATGTTCTGCGAAATATGTTCCGACGCGGACCCATTTTGCTTGGACTGCAGTGAGCGCCATCATGTCTTTTGTGACGGGTGCGGTGGACATCTCATGTGTGAAGGACACAACGAGGTCGATGAATATCTAACATACGTGGGCGACGACGACGATCAACCAGAAGGGTACTGGTATCTGTGCGATAGTTGTCTGAATCCACGCCCGTGGAAGCCGCCGATCGAGAAACCTCCACGAAAGGCGCCGATCAAGAAACCGAGAAGCCCAAGCGTTTCGCCTCGCATGTCGTTCTCAAGCTGCACGGACGACATCGACTGAAGGTGAATATGGAACTATCATCACGATTCAACGACGTAGCATTACAAATTCATTGAAAGCATTCGACTAACTCGCAACCGAGGATTTGCCACCCGAGCGACTCTCGAATCCTACGCAACCGCTTACTCTGCTCGCCCAAATCGCTCACGGGCGTCATGAAAGGATAGACATACTTCACATCCATCGCGAACGAGCGATACAACACCAACGGCCCATTGCCTTCGTCGCCACTCCAGTTTCTATCGCTCACCGGCTCGTTCTTCACCCAAAATTCGACGACGTCGTCGCCGAGTTTGCCCGGCACGGAAAATCCAACGAACGAGCCCTCCGCCCGATCCTCTCGCATAATTAATTTAGAGTTCTCCACCGATTCCAACGTCGCGTCCACGAGCGCGTTCGCGGCGTCCTTCGCGTCGCGAAACGTATTCGGCGCCGTCCAAGGCGACGCGTACTTGTCGCTCTCGCGCGACGACGTGCTCACGCAGTTGTGTTCGCGCGGACAGCCACGCACGCGCCCCGGAGGCTGTAAACCGAGCTCAAGCTCGCCCTCGGGCTCCATGATCGTGCGCGCGTTCGTTTGCGCGCGCGCTGTGGGCGCGAACGCCGTCGCGACGAGCGCAGCGCTGGAAAACAAGATGGATCTTCTGTCGCGACGTGCGAGCGTCGATGGCGTCGACGCCGACGATGTGACCGGCGATGTGACGGACGACGAAGCGCGCGTCGAGTTTTGTATCGCGCGTAGTGCGCGGTCGCATCCGGGGACGGTCGCGAGTTGGGCGCGCATGGCGAGTGTCGCTGTGCGGGGTGGCGGCGAATTTGTTTCTTACACTGTACAGTACACTGTTTCATCGCTTCATTCGTTGTCGCGGGGATCCACGAGCTCGTACGATGCGTCCGCCTCTTCGTTGAGCATGCGATCGATTTCATCGAGACGCTCGGCGAGCGTTTCGTCTCCATCTTCGTCGCCCATCGGCGCCGACGGTTTTCCATCGAAATCGCATCCAGTATACGAGTCATTCAACCGGCAGTAATCGATGAGACTCCTCCAGTGCACGTCGTGGCTCAAGATGTGAGGATTACCCACGATGATCAAGAGTGACATTGCGCGCGTCACGGCAACGTTGAATCGCTTTGGATTCGCCATGAAACCGAGGCGATGGCGAGCGTCAAACTTCAAATGGGCAGTGTCGCTGCGAACGGTTGATAAGATGACTACGCTAAACTCTTGTCCTTGCAAGAGTTCAGTCGAACCCACGGTGACTCCAGAAATCTTTTTCGCTTCGAGGTGTTTCATCATCTTCAGTTTTTGCTTGTGATACGGTGTACAGATGGCGATGTCTTTGGCTGTCAAACCCGTGTTCTTTCGGTCCAAAATTTTCGTGATCCACGAGCTCACTCGAAGTATCTCGTCGGGATTAAACCAAGATGGCGAATTCGCCTCTCGGAGTTCTTCGCCCATGACACCGTCGAAAACGACTGGAAACGATGGATTCGGAAGCTCTTCCCATCCCTTGAAAATGTTCGTCCGCATGGGATCGGCGCAACATTCCAGCCTGTCAAAGTAGAATAACTTCGACGGAATTTCGATGATGCACGCGTGCGAGCGATAATTTTTCGTGAGCATGCACACTTTACTTGGCTCAAACGTACCGTCCGCGCGAACGCTATACGGAGTCTCAGTGTACGGCGCCGGAGGTAAGCACAGACGCTCGAGCATACTGACTTCCAAAGCTCTCGATTCCTTGGCTTGCACCAGCGGTCCCAGCTGTCGGGCGTCGCCGGCCAGAACCAGACGCCCTTTTTTTGGCTCTAATACGCTGACGATGGCGGTGAGAAGTTCGGGCTCCGATGCATGACCTGCTTCATCGATGATGACATTTTCAAAGCGACGCTCCGGCGATAAAATGAACTCTTTCCTCGCTTTCCCTTTTCCGTACTCACCAGAGTCTCGAAACGTCCGCGTGAGTCTCTGCGCCGTAATCGGTGTCATGGCAACCACTCGAGCTCGCATGAATCTCTCAACAGTCGGCGGACAAAAAACGTTTGCAGTACTATCGTAGTTTGAGACGTCTAAGAGCTTCGATGGCACCTGATCGGGCATTCGAGAGAAATTGTAGACGCGATACGCTTCGCTCTTTGGAACGCCACCGTGCTCGATGACGCGTGAGATGAACAAGTCACACGCCGCGTTACTTGGAGCCATCAACAAGACTCTTCCGCCAGTTTTATACATCTGCGCCGCTATCTCCACGACAGTAGTCGTCTTACCAGTACCAGGAGGTCCAAAAATGATGAATGGAGATTGTGAACGCGGCGCCATCGCGTTCGCAACTGCGAGCTTTTGTTCCTCGTTTAAGCGCCGATTCAACATTTTCAGATCTGATCTGCCAGTCGCGTCTACGTCGAGATCGTCGCCAAACTTTGGAAGCAAAAATGACTCATACGACGAAGATTTCAGAGAGTCTTTAATCGCGCCATGCATGAGTTCTATCGCGGTGCGCGACACTTCAAACGACACGTCAGCCTTGACCCCATTGATGTATGCTTTCGTGAAACCAGGATGGAATCGGCACACGATGTGCTCAGCTTCCACGAATTCAACTTTCCCTCGAAATGAGCTTTTAGCCGTGGACAAATTGACGATGATCGAGTCGCCACGAAGCACCGATGGACGAGCTTCAGCGAGGCCTGGGACGAAAAGTCTATACATGGCTTTGGAATTGGTCTGCGAGAGCGCGACGTTGTGCATATCGTACAATCTCACGTTTTTGGTCGCCTGCACTTCTTCCATCATGAGCAGCTGACGAAAGAACTGAGCGTAATTCGTCTTCGAGAGATACTTTTGTCCGGTTTCTAGCATTTCAGTAACAGAAGATGCCTGTGGTTCCTCGCCGTCGAGCGCTTTCCGAATGTCAGCCGTGGGAAAGGAAAGCGGAGTCGGCCAGAAGAACTTTGTCTTCGCGTTTAAAACCTCTTTCGAAGGGCCTGGATCGACGACTTTCTTCGACCCCTTCACCAAACTCGAATTTTTCTGCTGTTTCGGATACGCGAACGCGCTCGTCGGCCCGAGCGCGATTCGTTCTGCGCTCTCCTGCGCGCTCTCGCTCGCTCGAAGACTCAGCACGAGCACCGAGAGCGTAATCTCGCCCGACTCGACGTCGTCTTGATACGTTCGATACGAGAAGACGAGTGAAACGTCGTGCACCCCCGCCTTCAAATCCTTCGCCCAATCATCTCTCAAACACACGGCGTTCTCCACCTCCAGCATTCCTCCCTCCTTCACCTCTCCCTCGAACGTTTTCAGCGTCGGCTCCTCCAACACGCGATCGCCCAAATCGTCTCGGACGAGCCCGAACGCGCCGAACAAAACCGTCACCTTCTCCCCCGCATCGATCGGCAATTTCAGCACCACCGACGCGCTTTTCAAATCCGACGCCGACGAGATCACTCGCGGCACCAGCGTCTCCTTCGGCGTCGCCTCCGCGCCCGCCTCCGCGCTTCGTCGAAACGTCGCCGCTCGATGTTTCGCGCCGCGCTCGTGCTCCTCTCGTCCGCACGCCGGCACGTCCACGTCGCACACGTCGCATCGATACGCCCCTAACAGCGCGTCTCGCGCGTCTCTCGCGTTCGAGCGGTGCGCCCTCGTGCGCTCGTGCTCGAACCGCGCGCGCGCGGGCATCGACGCATCGCACGCGACGCATCGCCAGGTCAATGAGTCGCGCGTCCGCAGCTTGGCGCGATGCCGCGCGCCGCGCTCGTGCTGCGGCATCAAGCGCGCGGGAACGTCGCAATCGCACACTTCGCATCGCGTCGGCGCGCGCGCGCCGTCGACGGGCATGACGCGCGCGCGCGGCGCGATGTGACGAGTCTCGGAGATCGACGCGACGAGGGGTGCCATGTTTTTTTGACGCGACGGGACTGGACGCGTCGACGCGACGAGGGGTGCCGTGTTTTTTCGACGACGCGACGGGACTGGACGCGCGCGTCGAGACGAGCGCGGGAGAGAAGAGAAAAGTGCGTCGATCACACGAAGGAAGCGCGCGCGCGCCGGGTGCTCGAGACGCGAGCGAAGCGACGCGCGCTCAACCGAGGGCGGTTAAACCGCTGGTGCCGAGCGTCTCGAGCTTTTCGAACGCGGCGGCGAAGTCTTCGAAGAAAACCTTCTGACTCTTGGCGTAGACGTCGACGTACTTCTTGAAGTCGGCGTCTTCGATGAGCGCGATGTCGCTCGGAAGCATCATCAAGTTGCCGCTCGGGTCTTTGTATTGGAACTTTTTGGCGTCCGGATTCGGCTCCCACTTCAAGCCTTTGAGGAGGACGAAGTAGGAGTTGTTGAACAGCAACGGCGTCCCGCTCCACGGTCCGACGTAACCGGACGCGTCGGCGTGACAACGACCGAGGGCGTGGGCGCCGCTCAACGCGACGATTTCTCGATCGTCGAAACCCATGCGGTAGAAGACGTCGCGCAAGCCTTGCCTCGTCTTCGGTCCAGGGCCGTCGCCCTTGTCGGCGTCGGGCAAGCGCCCGTCGGGGGTGACCGCCTCGGGATCCATCTCGTCGACGCGACCGTACGAAAACTTCAACTTCGGCCCGCCCATCTCTTCGATCGCCACGACGCCGACGAACGCGATGAGATCGGCCCACGACACGTCCGGGTGCCGCTTCTTGATCGGCTCGAGCTTCGCGATCGCCTTATCCAGTCCCGCGTTCCCGCCGTGCGCGAGTTCCTCTTTAAACCGAATCGTCCCGCCGCCGCTCCCACCAGTCTTGCCCATCCGGTCGTACGTCCCGGACGAGTGCCACGCGAGTCGCACGAGCGTCGGCCCGAAGTCCGCGTCGGCGCGCATCAGCTCGACCGCGTCCCGTCGAACCGACGCGAAGCGTTCCTCCGCCGTCGCCGCGCGCGCGGGCGCGACGTCGAACGCCGCGAAGAGCGCCGGCGCGAGCGCGATCGACGCGAGCGCGCGTCGTCGCGGCGTCGATGCATCGGATGGCGATTCGTCCGAAACGACGTTTCGGACGACCGTCGCGCGCGGACGCGGACGCGTCGCCGCGCGCGTCGCGCGAGCGCGCGTCGAAGCCGACCCGATCGCCGCGCCGAGCTTCGCGCGCGCCGTCGTCGTCGTCGTCGTCGTCGTCGTCGCGCGCATGATTAAAACGTGCGAAAAAGTGCGGTTGTGTCGTAACCGTCCGCCGAATTCCGCAGAATGTCGCGCGCCGCGCGCGCGCCATCGACGCGCGTCGCGCGCGTCCCGACGACGAGAGCGTCGACATCGCGCGCGCGCGCGTCGGCGATGCGCGACGTCGCGGGCGTGTACGCCGTCAGTGACGTGCACGTCGATCACGAGAAAAACGCCGCGTGGGTGCGCGCACTTCGACGTCGCGATGACGTGGACGTCGCGTGCGTGTGCGGAGACGTGAGCGACGATTTAAACGCGCTCGAGGAGACGCTCGAGGGATTCAAGCGCGCGGCGTTCGCGGAGGTGTTTTATACGTTCGGAAACCACGAGCTGTGGTTGGGCGAAGCCGACGAGACGCGCGGGACGAAGGATTCCAAGGCGAAGATCGAAGAAGTGTTCGCGATGTGCGCGAGAATAGGGGTGCGGACGTCGCCGATGAAGGTTTGCGATGGGCTTTGGATCGCACCGGTGCACTCGTACCATCATAAGGCGTTCGACACCGAGCCCGAGGTCGCAGAAGCGGTGCCGCCGGTGGAGCGCGTCATGAACGATTTTCGGTTCTCGAAGTGGCCCGATGGGATGGACGATCGCGATTCCGACGACGTCGCGCGATATTGCGATTCACTGAACGATGGCGCGGCGTGGGAGACGTTCTTGCGATCGATCGAGCGGGGCGATAGGGTCGTTAGCTTCTCCCACTTTCTTCCCCGACTCGAGCTGTTGCCGGAGAAACGCATGCTTTTTTATCCGAAACTCGCGCAAGCGAGCGGTTCGGTTCATCTGCGCAAACGCGTGGAAGAAATTAAGTCACGCATTAACGATGGTGATATGACGCACGTGTTTGGGCACACGCATTTCGGTTGGAATACGCAAATCGACGGAGTCAGATACGTCCAGGCGTCGTTGGCGACACCGAAGGAGTGGCAAAAACGCCCGCGTAGTTTAATCATAGGCAACTGGACGAACGCACAACCCGAACCTATGTGCGTATACACGAAAGCGCGTTCGCTGGGGGTCGTCGACGACGCGAAGGCGATGTGGAGCGAGTATTACGCGAAGAATCGTAGAACGCCGGAAGACGTCGAATTGGCGCCGCACGCGCGCGAGTTCGTTCAAAGGCGCTGGGGCGATCGTCGATTAGAGTCGAACGGCGCTGATGCGCCGTTACCAGGCGCGACGGGTCGGGTCAAGTAGTTTAGCATATAGCATATAGCGTTGGATGATATTTATACGTGATGTCGGTCTCGAAAATGAACAAGACGTGAAATAATGGGCGGTGGTTGGTGCTTTGGAGGGATTTTACGCTACGACGCGCGCCTCGCCGCCTAACAATCGTCGATGGTCGAGAACGATGTGTAGGAAATACCCAGCGAGCACGAGATTGAGCGCAGTACACAGCGTTTGCACGCTGCGCGTCTTAAACGTCATCACAAACATCCAAAACGCGGGAATCGACGCCGCGAGCTTCTTGTCGAGCGTGTGCACGGTGTCCATGTCGTGAAAATACAGCAACATCACCCCAAGCAGCGCGGTCGTCAAGTACACGCCCCCACTTCCCGTTTCTTCCTTGCCTTTTGAAAACTTTCCCTGTGCAAAATTCGCCGCCCGTTCGCGCTTGAGCTCGTCGCGAGTCGCGTTCAACTGCTCCCTCAACCGTTCCCGAATCTGTTCCTCTTCCTTTAATTTCGCGCACGCCGCGATGAATTTCTCTCGTTCGATCTCCGACATCTTTCGAAACGCCTCAATCTTCTCGCTCGACGACCGCGAATACTCGCGAAATATCTCGCCGTCGTCTTTGATTTCCGCCGCGCACGCCGCCGCCAGGCTCGGCTTCAACGCCAGCGCGTACAACCCGCGCAACAGCGCCCGCACGTCCGTGCCGCGAGACATCGTCAATTCGCGCAGCATCGCGCTCGCGAGCTGCATCGGCAGCGCCGCGAACGCCGCCGCGTGCGCGACGACGCCGAGCGGAAGGACGAACAATGCCAGCGTAATCGTTGTGCTCAGCTCTTTCGCGCGTCCGAGCGCGCGCGTCGCCGCGTCCGTCATCGTTCGAGCGCGCTCGATTCGTGCGATCGGTGTCCTTCGTCCTTCGCGCGCGTCTCGGCGCCCGTTCGCGGCGCGCGACGCGCGTCGGGCGTCGACGCGCGTCGACGAGTAGCGCGACGGTTCAACGAGATCTGCATTCCCACGCGCGCGGGCGTCGCGGACGAGCGACGATGGCGCGCGATGACGCGGGGCGGCGCAAAAGCGAGTCCACGTCCGATCGCGCGGGCGCGCTGGACGTCGGCGCGCGCGTGTGGGCGAAGGCGTCGTTCGATGAAAAACGACGGCTCGGGGAAATCGTCGACGTGCGTCGCGAGGACGGCGTCGCGGTGGCGTATTACGTGCACTATAGCGAGTTGAATAAACGCCTGGACGCGTGGGTGCCAGTGGAGGACGTGGAGACGCGTAAGGAGGGCGAGGGCGAGGGTAAGGGCGAGGGCGGCGACGGTCGAGGCGGCGACGGCGACGGCGGCGGCGCGGGGAGCGCCGACGACGCGCTTGGGGCGCACGGTAGAGTGAACGGGAAGCAGCCGAAGACGTTGACGCGGAATTCTAAGCGGAGATATAATGAGATACACAACGTGGACGCGCCGGTGGAGGATTTGCCGCCCATGGATCAAATGTTTGAGCGCATGCACGAGGAGAAAACAAAGGTGAAGAACGTGCACTCGATCGAGCTCGGGCGGCACGAGATGGACACGTGGTATTATTCTCCGTATCCGGATGACTTCGGAAAGTGTTCCAAGCTGTACTTGTGTCAGTATTGTTTCAAGTATATGCGAAAGGCGAAGACGTGCGTGCGGCACAAGGCGGAGTGCGAGATGAAGCATCCGCCGGGAAAGCGGGTTTATCGACATCCACAGGGCGAGGGCGAACCGTTGTTGAGCTTTTGGGAAATCGATGGCGCGCACTTCAAAATGTACTGCCAGAATTTGTGTTTGATGGCGAAACTATTCTTGGACCATAAGACGCTGTACTTTGATGTCGAACCGTTTATGTTTTACGTGCTCACTGAGTCAATGGATGGAGACGAAACGCACGATATCGTGGGTTACTTTAGCAAAGAAAAGGTTTCAGTGGACGATTACAACTTGGCGTGTATTTTGACGCTGCCGGCGTATCAACGCAAGGGATATGGCTCATTCTTAATATCGATGAGCTACGAGCTGAGTCGACGCCAAGGCGTGTACGGCACCCCCGAACGGCCGCTGTCTGATCTCGGACAAGTGAGTTATAGAAGCTATTGGAGTCGAGTCGTTTTGGACGTGCTCCACAAGCACAGAGGAAACCTCAGCGTGAAGGATCTGAGCTCGATGTTGATGTTTCGCGAGGCAGACATTGTCAGCGCGTTGCAGTCGCTCAATCTGGTCAAATACTGGAAAGGCCAGCACATCATCTCTTCTTCGCCAAAAATTGTGGAAGAACACTTGAGTAGTTTTGAAAAGAAATCCGCTATAGCGGGTACGAGGCTCGAATTCAACCCGGAGTACTTGAATTGGACGGCGCCGCCGATGTAGCTTTTAAAAACAATACCGTGAAATGTGAGTTACAAAGACGAAATGCATTAATACAGAAAGAATTATTTTAGAATACTGCCAGACAAAGCACCGAGTGGTGTGCAGTGGGAACGAGAAGACATCTACGATGAAATCTCGACCCGTCCCTGTCGTTGCAAGCGCCGAATGGCGCCATTTGCGTTTCGCCCGAAAGAGTTGATGCGCTTGATCGGAGAGTTCAACACCATGAGCGCTCGATTCGTGCCGGTTGAGACCACTGATCGAACGGCTTTGGTCGCCGACGCGGCGACCGCGGGAAGTGTGAGTGAGGATGGAGACACTCGAAGTCCGATTTTCAACGGCGACGAGTCCTCAAACGACTTCGCGCGCGTCAACTTGGCACCTCTCGGCATTGGTAGTTTCCATCTCGTGCGTAAAAGTTGCGCCTCGACGCCTTTGGCGATACTTTTTGTGACGCTATTTTGTGCATCGAGAGCTAACGACAGCGCCGACCTCCCGGTCTCCACGAGAAATCCTCCGAACGAAAGCACTTCGCGAACGATGGGGACGTTTTCGGAAGTTCCCGCCACGACGCCCGATCCCCACGTCACGAATCGTTTAGCCGGAACAAATGGCATGAAGCGAGTGCCCATGCCGAACATGAGCGTCGCGCTGGCGAATCGCCCCGCCTTGTTCCAATTTTCTACGTTCTCGACGTCCGTCAAAGCCTTGGTTAACCACAGGTGATGCTCCCAAATTCGTCCCTTATTCTCCTCTAGTCTCTTCATGATGCCGTGCTTCACAAACTTACTGCTCACCGCGGTTTCTCGCGTCAAGTAGTAGCACAAGTCGTTGAGGTAATGCCGGCAATCGTTCACGTGTAACTCGTACACCATGTCGCGAGCGTCGTTGAAACCGCGAATATCGTCGAGCGACAAGTGTGTCGTCCCCACGAGATATGCTCCATCGGGTAACGAACGCACTTTGTGATCTCTAATCTCCCCCTGTACGCACGACGACTTCCTTCGCGCTCTGTGCCTGCCCACGCGACCTCTCGTCATCGCGTACACCGTTTCCCGCGCGCCTTGTTCGCTCGATCTCAGCGTCTTCCCGCCCGCCAGCGCCAACCAACGATCGTGCACGTCTCCACCCACCGGTCCGAAATCAAACTGTCGCATCTCACCCGTTTTCAAATCTCTGTACACCAGCATGAAGTGCGCCACGCCCGCTGTCAACAGCGCCTCTCTCGCGCCTCGCGGCAACGCCGAGAATATCCCCTTCCCCCACTCTTGAAACGGTCGACTCACGCAGTACACCTCCGCCTCCTTCGTCCCCGAGCGTTCGCGCGCTTCGAGTTCGTCATCGATCGCCTTATCTTTCTCGCTCGCGAATCCCAACCGCCGCGCCGTCGGTCGTCGTCGGTCGTCGCTCTTTCCCGAGAGACCCGCGCTCGTCGCGACTTTCCCTCGCCTCGCGCCGGGGAACAGCGGTTCGCGCGTCTCGCGCGTCGGCGACGCGTGCGTCATGATCGTCGCCTTCCCCGCGCCGCTTTCGCGCGCGGTCGCTCGCGCGTCGTCTCGCGCGCGCGCGCAAGATGCGTTGCGTCGGCTCGATCGATCGCTTTCTGCGTCCAGGTCAACGCGCGTCGCGCCTCGGCGTCGCGGTCTTCGCCGCGCGCGCGCGCGGTCTTCGCCGCGCGCGGTCTTCGCCGCCGTCGCCTCGCCGCGCGTCCGTCGCCGCGCGTCGCGGTCTGCGACGCGCGCGTCGAAAGTTCTCGAAGCGCCGCGACTCGTGGCTACGGTGCGATCTAAAATGATGGGCTTAAAATTTCTACACTATTGATTCCTAAAGCACAACGTGTCACGTCGCCGCGCGTTCGCGGCGGCGACGGTCGACGAGCGCGCGCGCGTCCTCGACGAGCGCGAAAGCGTCCGATGCGAATGCTTCCAACACCCGGTTCCGTCTGGCGGCTTCGTTCGCCTCTTCGGCGAGGGCGGCGCCTTCGGCCGCGTACTGTCTCAACAACCCGTCCGCGTCGTCGCAGCGCCGCCTCAACAGCGCCTCCTCCGTGATCCGCGACGCGTCCTCGCCGCCGACTGGCGTCTCTACGGATTCCTCGCGCGCGCGCAGGGCGACCGCGCGCTCGAGCGAGCGCAACGCGTCGTCGCGTTCGCGCTCCGCGACGCGCGCTCGCTCTCCGAGCCGTCTCGTCTCAGCCTCGAAAGCCGCTCGAATCCCCGCCGTCGCGTCGGTGTTCGACGTCGACGTCGACGTCGTCGCGCGTTCGACGCGCGCGCGCAGCTCATCGATCGTTCGCGCGTCCTCCTCCGACTTTCGCTCGACTTGCTCGAGTCTCGATTTCATCGCGCCTAATTCTGCAGTCGCCGTTTCCGCGTACGCCATCGCCGCCGCCGTCGCGCGTCGCAGCGCACCGCGCAGACGCGCTATTTCTTCGTCTTTATCGTCGTCGCCGCGCGCCATCGCGCCCGCCATCGCGCGTCGGTGTGCGGATAGAATTTTCGCGCCAAAAGCGTTGACATCTTCGCGGTGAACACGCGTCACATCGCGAACGAGATGCCGGGCGGTGCGGAGGACGCCGCGTGCGCCGCGACGCGCGTGCGCGGTGAACTTAACGCCTCGTGGCCGCGCGGAAGAACGCCCGCGAGCGGGTCGACGCCGCTCGTCGCGCTCGCGAAGAATATGTCCTCGGTGCTTCAACATTTTGAAGCGGTGAAGACGACGGATGCCGACGACGAGACGACGCAGGTGGCTTCGCTGCGCGCGTTTAGCGAGCGAGAGGTCGTGGTGGATGTGTACGATCGATCGGGCGGGGCGACGCGAGCGGTGCGTGAGAAGTTGGGCGCGGTGGGCGGGACGCGGGTGCGGGAAGCCAGAGACGCGAGCGGCGACGGCGACGTCGGGTTGGTCGTCGTCGACGGGCAGGAAGAAGAGAGTTTCGAAGCGATCGGCAAAATTTTGAAGCAGTCAGGCGTGGCGTCGACGCGAGTGATCGTGCTCGTGTATGGGGCGGCGGTGGGGACATTGGAGGAGGCGCGAGCGCGAGCGGCGCGAGAGACGCGAGCGCCGATTGAAAACGTCTTTGCGACGTTTGGGATTTTAGACGAGTCGACGAGCGAGCGGTTGGATTCGTTGTTGAAGAATCCTCCGCTAAGATCGACGTTGGAGACGTCCGCTGAAGTGAGAGTGTCTGTGCCAGAACCGGTGTCGGCGTTCGCCTTGGACGACGAAGACGAAGACGAAGGTTTGACTTCGATCGCGTTGTCGGACGCGAAGGTCGAGCGTGAAGAATGGGAAACGATCGTTCGTGAACACGCGGAGCGATGCTTCGAAGATGCCGTCGACGCCACTATGGAGCAGACGCGACAGTTTTGCTTGCGACGCGCGGAAAAGTTGGCTTTGCAGTACGAACCGCTGCGCAGTTCTTTATATCAACGGATTAGAGGCGAGCGTTCGAAGACAAAAATCGTGGAGCCGTCGATACAGGCTCGCGTGGCGCCGCCATCGCAATACGTCGAAGAAATGACGACGACACGTCCGTATAAATTGAATTCCGCGGCGTCGCAACCACTCGGTATCGATATGATCAAGCTTCAATCAGTGGCGATTTCTGGTGTCGAGCAAGGCGCCGTCGTTGCGTCGCAGGCGGCTGAAAAGGTTGGCTCGTTCCTCAACTGGATCGTAAGCGAGAATGAAGAGAGCGAGGACGAGCGTAGACGACGAGTTGAGCACGAGCGCGTCTGGCACGAAAGGCGCCAAAAGTTGTGGGATGCCGAGCGCGCGCAACGTGTGGAGACGCAAAACCGAGGCAAACACTCACCGACGGCGTCCTTCGTCGAAACGACGTCCAAGCTCGTAGACATCATAGACGGTTCGCTTGGCGGCGAATCTCAGCTCGATCAAGCCAACGCGAGGATTCGCGCGCTCGAGGCTGCCCTCGCGCGATACGACCCGTCGCACGAGCTGTTGCGCTAAACTAGTATTTGTATTTAACATCCGCCCGCTTTGCTACTACGTGTCGTCATCCATCAACGCCCGCACCGCCTTCAACTCGCTCAACAACACGCGAAACTTCTCCTCACTCATCTCCATATCCAAGCGTCCATCATCTACCGTATCCAACGTCAATCGCACCCCCAAGCTGTCTCCCGGCGCTCGATTCTCGTCATCGCCGTCGCTGCTTCCAAACGTCACTCCCCACCCTAAATCCCTCAGCCCATTCACTCGCACCGTGGCTCCGAGCGCGGCTCGCCGTAACCCATCTCTGTCTTTCCCATACGATTTACACATCGCCTCGGCGTGCTCTTTCGGCAATCCAAGCTGCTCGAGCTCCCGACCCAGCGTCGTTTCGTCGACGTCGAAGCGCGTGGCGTTCGCGATCGCGTATTCCAACGCTGCCACCACCGCTTCCGCGTCCTCGGGCGTGATGGCGTCGTCGACAACTTTGCGGAACTTGGAGTAATCGACCTGCACGCGCGGCGTCTCCGCGGGTGCCGTCGCGTCGTCGTCGTCGGTCGATTTCAATGTCCCGAACGGTTGCGCATTCGACGCCGCTGACGCGCGAACGGCGACCAAGTGCGAGCACAACAGGCGGACGCGCACGCTGGAAAGCTTGGAGACGGTGAAGATCTCGGCGAGGAACCAATCTGGGGCGTCGCGGTCGCCGAAGATTTTAAACTTCATCGCGCGATTTCGCGCTACGACGAATGCGGGCGAGCGACGAAGTTATGCTAATTTACCTTTTGAATCCTTCGAATCGACGTCGCCGATGGATTCTAAAATCTCACGCGTCTTTTCGAGCAAATCGTACATGTTCTCGCCCGCGTCCGCGCGGCGCGCGCGCTTGGGACCGATGACGTCGAGCGCGGCGTAGGCGAGCGTCGGGAAGAAACGCACGCAATACGTCAACGCCATGATGGGCTGTGGCGCCAAGACGAGCTCGTCGACGTCGGCGAGCGCAGAGCGTACGATGCGCGCGGCGACGTAATCGACGTTCATGCGACCTTTCGTGGACGGCGGTCGCGCGGCCGTTCGCGAAATTGCCGTTTTTGACGCGCTCGGCGACGGCGTGGAATCCGCCATATTTTTGCGAAATATGACGCGCTCTTGACCGTTCATCCCCGTCGCGATCGGACCTGGGTACACACACACCACCTTCACGCCCGTGTTCGCGATTTCAGAGCGCAACGAGTTTAAAAACGCAGCATACGCCGATTTCGCCGCGGCGTACACGGACTGGCCCGGCGCCGGAACTTTGCTCGCGACGCTACACACGCCGACAATCTTCGGCGCGATCGAGCCCGCCTTTCGCCGACGCGCCGCGGCGACCATTCGCTTCGCGACTTCCTTCGTCAGAGAAATCGCCCCGATCGCGTTTAATTGAAACAACGCCTTGTCCACGTCTTCGTCGTCGCCCGCCAAAGCGCTGCACGCCTGCGACCCGCCCGCGGCGTTCACGAACACATCCACCGTCCCACCCGCCGCCTCGAACGCCCTCTCGCACGCTTCGCTCAGCTCGCTCCGCGTTCCGCACACGTCAAACACCACGCATTTCGCGCTCGCCGCTCCCAACCGCGCGCACTCCTCCGCGACTTCCGCGCACCGCTCGGCGCGTCGTCCCGACACCACCACCCTCGCCCCGAGTCTCGCGCACGCGCGCGCCGTCGCCTCTCCGAGCCCCTGCGACGCCCCCGTGATCCACACCGCGCGTCCTCGAAGCGCGCGCGCCAGTCCCCGTCGCGCCGTCGCCCGCGCGACGACCGCGCGCGCCAGCCACGCGAGCGCGAGCGCGAGCGCGACGCGACGCCGCGCGCGCGCGAGCGCGACGACCGCGACGACGGGCGCGAGCTCGCGCGCGATCGCCGCGCGACGTCCAGCGCGCGCGAACGCCGACATCCCGCGTCGCGCGGTGCGGCTGGTCGGCGCGCGCGCGGCGAACGCGAGAGGCGAGAGGCGAAGCCGCGCGCGGTCGTTCGTGAGATTACGATCACAAGGCGTCGGACGACGAACGCGACGCGCGCGATGAAGATCGATCGCGCTTAATCGAGCTTAAAACCGGGGATCGGGGCGTACAAGAAGGGCTCGCGGGCGAGCGGCATGCCGAGGAGCGCGAAGACGCCGCCGGCGGCGGCGCCGACGAGAATGATCGTGACGCCCCATTGCACGCCCTTGCGCACGAATTGAGCGACGACCTCGGGATCGTTTTCGTTGGCGGTCGCGTTCGTCGTCGTGAGCTGACGCCGGACGTCGATACCGAGAAGCTTGCGCTCGGCGGCTCTCGCCGTTTGCTCGCTCGCTCGACTCGTCAACGCGAGGGCGTTAAATTCGATACCCTTCTCGGCGCGCATCGCGCGCAACACTCTAGCCACGCTCGCTCGCGTTTCGACGACGGCCCATTTTGCGATTTCGCTCTTCGAGCCAAACTTCTTCGACGCGTACGTCGCCCCCTCCAACGCGACGTACGCGAATTCCGCGCCGTCGCCGCCCTCGAGCGCGAACGCCCGCGCCCCCTCCTCGAAACACCGCAACTCTCGCTCGACGTACCCTTTCGCCCGACCGAGCGCATCGACGTCGCTCTTCTTCAAAACTTTCAAGTCGTCGCTCCCGAAGCACGCCTCACGATCGAACAACGCCTTCGTCTTCGCGCGTTCGCACCCGTCGCCTTCGCCGTCGGCGATCGCCTTCGCCGCGTTCGACAATCCCACCGCACCTTCGACCCGCACCTCCCGCCGCGTCACCCCTGGCACGTCCCAAACATCTACACCGCCATCCGCCACGATCGCGTCGTGCGCGAACGTCAAGAACCTTCCCTTTCTCGTCCCCGCGCCGTCGCTCGAGCGTCGCGCCGCGAACCAAATCTTCTCCTCGTCCACCGTCGCCCGCACGACGTCGTCGCGCGCCGAGACGCCCTCCGCGACGAGTCCGAGCGACGCGCGCGCGATGACGGCGAGCTCATCGAGCGTGATCGCGCGCTTCATCGCGTCGTCGCCCGTCGAGAGCCATCCATCGGTCGTGGCGTCGAAAAACGTCCCGGCGGTCTCGCGCGTCGCGCGCGCGACGTCGCAGCGCGCGACGAGCGCGACGAGCGCGATCAGTGTCGCGGCGACGCGCGCGCGAGGCATGGCGACGTTCGACCGACGCGCGCGCGCGGCGTCGCGGTTTGACGATAGATTCCGCGATTCACGACACTCATCCGCGCGCGGTCGCGCGATGTCGCGTCCGTTACCCGCGGGTGCGGCGCTGTTGGACGATCCAAACGCCAGGGCGTCGTTCGACGCGTTCGCGCGCCGCGACGGGGTCGCGCGCGATGAAGAAACAGACGAAAACGCGCGCGATGTTGATTTGGATGCATCGGCGTCGCGGCCGAAATTCGCGGCGCTGAACGTCGGCGCGACGTTGATGACGCCCGGAGTGGAGTCGGATGATGTGGACGATCGCTTAAAGGCGTTCGTGTTGGGTGGGGGTTCGAACGGGCGCGCAGTCGTGAGCGACGGCGGCGGCGGCGCGTTCGTCGGGCGGTTGGGCGACGGCGCGCGCGACGGCGTCGATGACGACGCGATCGCGCGGAAGATCTCGAGCGAAAACGCGGAAACGTCGACGAGCTTGATCGTCGTGGACGATTGGTGCGGCGAACACTGCGTGATCGGGGTGATGGGTCGAGGCGACGGCGCCGGGGACGGGGCGCGATATTGGCGGCGAGGTTGGGCGGCGGCGCGGCCGCTCGCGGGTTTGCGTGGCGTGCACTGCACGTGCGCGACGTTCGTCAAGGGGAAAGACGGCGACAACGATGGGGCAAGGATCCTCTTGGGCTCGAGCGATGGGCGCGTGTTCGACGTGCGCGTGGACGCAGCGGACACGCGACGGTTTGAAAAATCGTGCGAAGTGGCGTTAGAGTTGCGAGACGGGAAAGCCATCACGGGAGTGTGCGCGACGAAAGATCGCGCGAGCGATGGTAGTGAAAGGTTCGGGGCACTGATTACGACGCCGTCGAAATTGTACGCGTTCGTGGGGTCGTATTCATTAGAGTCCGTGCTCGCCATGGCACGCGCCCGACCGAGCGGTTTCGAGGCGGCGGTTGAGATGCCCGTGGAGAGCGATAGGAGTAAGCTGTGCGTGTGGCGAAAGCGGCGATCATCAACGCCTGATCGCATGGCGTGGCTCACCGGGGCTGGGGTTTATCGCGGGAAGCTGAATTTCAAAGTCGACGACGCTTCAAGCGTGTTGGAGCAACACGGCGCGCTCCCCTTTCCAAAACTAGAAGACGACGAATCGGGGAACGACGCCCCGATTTCGCTTGCGATGACGGAGCATCACATTTTATTGCTATACTCGACGCGTTTGGTGGCCATGAATTCAATCACGGGAGATGTGGAAGGGACGATTAAACTACCCCTAGGTGGCGCGTCGACATTCGCTTTCACCGATCCTGCGACGTCTGTTCCGTACGCGGCGAACGCAGAGAATTTGCTACAAATCGTCGTTACAAACGAAGATGCAAACATGTGGCGAGTGTACTGCGACCAGAATGATTACGACCAAGCGATTACGGCGTGCAAGTCTGATTTACAGCGGCAGTTCGTGTACACTGCTCGAGCAGAACGCGCGTTGAAATTGAAACGCTTCGACGAAGCCGCGACGGCGTTTGCCAACGCCGGCATCGCGCACGCAATCGAAACGATCGCAAAAACGTTCGTTGACTTGAACGCAAAAGACGCACTGTATGCGTACATGGAAGGGCGGTTACGCGGCTTACCGCAAGACGATGCGGCACGACGTTTGATCATCGCCATGTGGTTGCTTGAGGAGTACGTCAAGATTGCGAGCTTCTCTCGCAACGAGGCGAACGACTTCAAGGTTCGAGAGTTTTTGCGAGAAAATTTCGAGAGCCTGGACGAACGGGAAGCGTTGCGAATTTTAAGCGAAGCTGGTCGTATCGATGACGAAATTTACTTTGCCGAACTGTGCGGTGATTACGACAGGGTATTGGATCATTTCATGCAAATCGGCGACGCGAGAAAAACTTTAGAAATCGCGGCTTCGCCTAAAGTACCGCGTTCAACGTTGAATCGAGTGTTGCCGACACTCATTAAGGCACTGCCAAAAGACTCGATCGATTTCATGCTATCACGCCCGAAGACGGATGACGATGTGAAAATTATAGAGGCTTTGGCTCGCGACGATGCGTCCTACGCGGCGTCAGAGACGAGTGAATCGCTGGCTGCATACTTGACGAGATATTTAGAGTCCATCACGGCGAAACCGGACGGCGCAGCTCGCGGCGACGCCACGGTGCACGATCTTCTGCTCGATGTGTACATCAAACAGCTAGAATCCTCACCCACCGTGGTGGCAACGTTGAACAAGTACATACTCGACGCCGTGGATGAAAGCACTAATGCGCCGTACTACGACGTACATTATGCGATTCGTATGTGCGAAAAACATGGCGCACATCGAAGCGCTGTGTACGCATACTGTGTATCTCGGGATTTTGACATGGCCATGCACGTCGCGTTGACGACGCTTCAAGATGTGGAGTTGGCAAAAACCGTGACGAAAAAAGCCGCCGAGTCGAAATCAGATGATCCAAACGAAGACGAAATCACGCAGAAAAAACTGTGGATTGAGATTGCAAAGTGGTCGATTCGCAAGTCTGGTGCACTGGACAAGGCAATGGCATCGATGGACGAAGACGAAAAGCGCACCGCGATTCGCAGCGCGCTGAGCTTTTTGAATGAAACCAACGGCGCGTTGCGTGTGGAGGACATTCTTCCTCTCCTTCCCGACTTCACCATCATCGACGACGTGAAGGACTTGGTGCTGCAGTCTCTCACAGAGCATCGAACGGAGATCGAACAATTGAAAGAAGGCCTAGAAGAGATCACCGCCTTCACGCAAGACGTCCAGGACGATATCGAGGAGATGGAACAGAAAACCATCGTCATCTCCAAGGATACGAAGTGCTTTGAATGCGGCAAGCCTGTGGTGCGTTTGCGTCTGATGGAGACGGCGGATGATCCAAACTTACTCGCCCCGTTCTATGTCTTTCCGTGCGAGATGGCGTATCACACTGAGTGCCTACTCCGACGCACGCTACCTCTCATGCTCATCGATCAACGCAAACGAGCGTTGGCGCTCATGCGTGCGCTCAAGGTGCCGCTCCCGCGACGGCTCAAGCCCGAGACAAAGTTTTGGGGCGCGCCGCCGAAATCTGCCACCGGTCTCACCACCGCCGAAGCCGTGAGTGAGCTCGAAGACATCTTATGCGCAGACTGCCCAGATTGTGGCGCGCACGATTTACGTCTCATAAACCTCCCAATCTTGACACCAGAAGAGGAAGCCTTGGACGAGGAACTCGTGCGTTTGCTCCCGCCCGAGTGGTTCGAGCCCATGCACGCAGCCATCAACATGAACGACCCCGCGGAGACGTACCTGACCATGGAAGATTTCAAAAAAATAGATCTCGGCGAGGGATGGCCCGATCACGACTTCTTCCGCACGTTTTAGAATTTTAGACATCCATGTTGAAATCGACGGAGCCGTCGCTTATCCACAGCCCGTGCGCGCGCAGAGTCTCCACAGCGCGACGTGATGCATCGCGCCCTCGCTCGAACTTCTCTGCGGGCATCGCGTCACGACTTAACGACATCAATCTCCAGTCCCGCGTCGCACGCGCGTCGTCGCGCGATGCCCGCGCTGTCGTCCCGAGCCGACGCCGACTCGAAATCTGTCCCCACCGGGTCGCGAGAGCCACACTTTCGGTTCGGTTTGCTCGCCGACATACAGTACTGCGACGGCGACGACCGCAAAAACATCACCGGAACGCAAATGCGGAGGTACAGGAACACGCTGAACGTCGCGGAACGGGCGGTGGAGTATTTTAACACGCACGAGTGTGACTTTTTGGTGCACAACGGAGACATCACCGACCACCAGTGCGCGTTTGATTTCGCGAGCGATGATTTTAAGCCCATCGAGCGCGGAAGAGAGGATTTAGGGGCGGTGATGCGGATATTGAGCCGAGCGAAGTGCGCGGAGTGGTTGTTCACGGTTGGGAATCACGAGCTGTATAATTTTACGCGAGAGGAGTTGCGCCAAGGCGTGGCGAGTCCTGGGAATTCGTTGAATTTGAAATGCTCGAACGCGGATGGGGAGTTTTATTACTCCTTCAAAGCCGGACCGGGATGGCGAGTGATGGTGCTGGATCCGTACGCGGTGAGTATTTATCGCAAAGGTCGCCAGCAAGGGCTGTGCGAGGAAGCGGTGGAGCTGTTGCGCAAGCACAACCCAAACGTCGACTTGTTCGTCAAGGAAAATCCAGACGTGATAGAGACCGAACGCATGAGCGGGACTTTTCCGTACTTCAAAGACATCGAGGGGCTGGCTGGGCGATGGGTGCCGTTTAACGGAGGATTGGGGAAAGAGCAAATCGCCTGGGCTCGCGAGACGATTCGCGCCGCGAGCGCCGCAGACGAAAAGGTGTTAATCTTCTCTCACTTGCTCATCCACCCGCACTCCACGGCGAAAAGATCGGGCAAGACTTTGATGTGGGACTACGACGAAATTTTAGAAATTATCGAGGCCGAGGAAACGCGAGGGTGCGTGAAGTGCGTAGTCTCCGGCCACCAACACGAAGGCACAAAGTGGCAGTGCGAGAAAACGGGCGTGCATTACATCGGCATGGAGAGCCCGATGCTAGCCATGGACGTGTCCCCGGGACCATTTGCCATCGTTGAAGTCTTCGATGATGAAATTGTATTCAAAGGGTACGGGCGAAACGAGGACTCGCTCTTATTCCCTTTCGATCCAGAAGAACCACCGACGGAGCCGTTGTTGTGCAGTCTTCGCGTGAATTCGCATGATCCTTAGAGCGCCCATCACACCACGTGTTGTATTACTTTTACAATCCTTGTTAGTCATATTCTGTCGCTTTGCGATCGTCGCGCGCTTTCATCGGACGAAATCTCAGACGCAATGGCGTCTTTTGCGATTTCGTCGTCACGCGCGCGCGGACGTCGCTGCGCGAAAACAAATCTACTACTTTGACGCGACGAAAATCACCACCCGAAACGCGACACGCGCGGTTTATTGTAGTACTTTTGATGGTACTCTTCGGCATCCCACCACGGTGTCGCTAAAGAGACCTCCGGCGGGTAGATATCGGTGAAGAACTTTCGCTGCACTTGCTTCTCGCGCGCTTCCTTGGACGCCACCGCTTTTTCGTACTGCTCGGGCGTCTGCGCCCAAATAGCGCTCTTATACTGCGCTTTGCTTTCGTACGTGGGTTGATGCTCGCTCCAAAACTGTTCCAACAGCTTATCGAAGCTTGTCGTCGCCGCGTCGTACGCCACGTAATACCCCTCCGTGTGCCCGGTTCCTCCGGCACACACCGCTGAATACGTCGGGAAATCGCTCTCGCCTCCTGTGTACCCGACCCTGACGTTCTTCACGCCCTTGAGCGCGCTGAACGAGGCGTCGGGCCCCCAAAATCACCCAGAGGCGAAGACGGCGAGTTGGCAATTTTCCGGGACGACGAAACCATCGCCGCGGTCGGTGCGCCGCGCGTCCTTGCTCGCGGGCATCGCGGCGAGCGCGCGGACGTTTCTTTTGTTCGCGGACGCGCGCGAGGGAGCGGCGACGCGCGCGGTCGCGACGGCAGCGCGCATCGGGACGCGCGTCCCGGTGTGACGTGGCCGCACAGATTTCGACCGCGCGGGCGCGCGCGGTCGAAATCTGAGGCGCACACCGGCGCGACGCGACGCGCGCGCGAGACGAAAGCTAAAGATATGATGAGTAAAAATATTAATCTCGCGCGCGACGACGACGGCGAGCGCGCGATCAGCGCAGGATGACCAGAGACCAATCCGGGAACTTTGCGTTCCAGTATCGAACGCCCATCTGCGCGAGCGTTCGCGAGTTATCGTCAAACTTCTTCCCCGCGTACGCCAAGCGCATGAGCCCCGGCATGACTCCAGTTTTATCCGCGATGAGCTTTTTCACCTCGTTCACGCGCGTGGTGTCCGAGACGTCGATCCAGAACGGCCCTCCGTACTCGCAGTCGACGTGCAGCATGCTCGTGACGAGCAGACGCAGCGTCTTCGGCGGCTTTCTCATCGCCGCCACTTTCGCGTCGATGAAGCTCCCGAGCGGAATCCCTTTCGCCACGGCCTCGGCTTTATCCTTCAAGTATTCCTCGCGCGTCGGATCGTACATGGGCGTCCACTCCGAGCTCACCCCTCCCTCCCCGCGCGTCGCCGGCGCGTACCTCTCATCCTCCTCGTACCACGGGTACCCACCGTTCGGCGGGATCGTCGCCGTCGCCCCCGACCCCCCGGTCCCGGGCGCGTCGTTATACTTTGAAAACGCGAGGTCCGAGCTTCGATACGTCGGCATCGCGTCCGTCCGCGTCGTCCTGTGCCGTTTTTCGCGGCCGTTTTTCTCGAGAGATCCAAACCGTTTTTTATCTGACGCGACCGCGCGAGGCGACGTCGCGCGCGTGGATAAGGCGCCTCACCGCGACGCGCGCGCGCGCGACGCGCGCGGAGGCGCCGAAAAGCTAGGACCGCGCTCGAGAATGACGCGCGCGTCGATCTGTCGCGCGGCGCCCGCGCGCGCCGCGCGCGCGGCGCCGCGCGCGCGCGCGAACGCGCGACGTGCGGGACGCATCGCGACGACGACGCGCGCGGCGTCGACGACGGACTTCCCGAGCTTCTTCCCGCCCGAAGTGCGCGAACTCGAGGAACCGGCGGCGATCGCGATGGCGCGGCGGTGCCGATCGGTGTCGGTGGACGTCCCGGGGCGGGCGAAGGCGGTGCTGACGTCGTGCGCGGGCGACGCGGGGCCGGCGGGGAGCGACGCGGCGCCGTTCGTGCTGCTGCACGGATTCGATTCGTCGTGTTTGGAGTACAGAAGGTTGTTTCCGAAGCTCGCGGCGAAGGCGGAGACGTGGGCGGTCGATTTGTTGGGCTGGGGGTTCACGGACGCGCAGGATGGAGGGATCGGGGATTACTCGCCCGAGGCGAAGCGAGCGCACTTGTACGCGTTTTGGAAGGCGAACGTCGGGCGGCCGATGGTGCTGTGCGGTGCCTCGCTCGGGGGAGCCGCGGCGATAGATTTCGCGACGAATCATCCGGAGGCGGTCGAAAAGCTCGTGTTGATCGACGCGCAAGGTTTCATCGAAGGTCTCGGGCCGATGGGCGCGTTGCCGCGGCCGGTGGCGAAGATGGGCGTGAACATTTTGCGCACGACGGCTTTGCGCAACGCGGCGAATCAAATGGCGTATTACGACAAAGCGACGTTCGCTACCGATGATGCGCTTCGCGTCGGGCGCTTGCACACGTTTGCGCCGCAGTGGTGCGACGCGACTTTGTCGTTCATGCAATCCGGCGGGTTCAAGGTGAGAAACTCCATCGCGAAGGTGCCGATGGAGACGCTCGTGTTGTGGGGTCGTGAAGACAAAATCTTGGAGCCCAGCTATGCTGAAAAGTTCATGAAGGAGCTACCGAACGCACGATTGGTGTGGGTCGAAAAGTGCGGGCACGTCGCGCACTTGGAGCAACCCGATTTCATGTGCCAGACGCTTTGGGATTTCGCGGGAAAGACGAGCGCGGCGACGGCGTAGAACTGAAATTTCCATAAATTGCGTTGAAATATATATTGCATCAGATCGTTAGTGCATAAACGCTTTTCTTATTCGAATTAAAGTCGAATTAAACCATTTTCACCAAGGAAATTGGTTTAATTGCAACGGCATCGTCGTTTGCGGCTCGCCGACGAGGATAAAGCTCACGGTGTATACCGGAGCGGCGCCGATCGGCACTTGCAGCGCGCCTCCAAACATCGACATTCCGGGCATTGCGTACATTTTCCCCAGGAAAACGCCCGGGTAAATCGGTCGCAACTCATCGCGGAAGTACGTAAAGTCGTGATTGAACGAGCTGTAATCGACGACGACAGCGTTCGTGCCCGGCTGAAAGTTGGAAGAACTGATTTCGGCTCGGCCCGGGTAGAGTTCGATTGGCTCCGCCAGTCGTGGGAAGACGCTGTTCAGTAAGGTGCCGTAATTCAACTGAATCAGATTCCTTACTGACGAAGGATCGATTTGATCAAAGACTTTGCCGCGCCAGCTGTCGAAATTGAATGTTCTACGAACGCCGTACGCGCGGGCGATCGCTTCGTACGTCCCGGTACCGAGGATACACCCCTCGTAGCGACCTCGAGGAATTTCTGTGCCGGAAAAGTCCGCGGCTTGCCAGTACGCGTCGTCCATCGCCGTGTCGTCGAGATTCGCGCGCAAGAAATCAGAGCCACACACATCGTTTTCGACAAATTTACTCACGTTCAACGGGTTGTATCCAAACTGGCCGTCGTCATCGACGTACGAATATAGATTTTGGGCAAAGGTTGAGTTCCAGCTCGTCGGCGCGAGCGCCGCTCTCGCGCTTTGATCTGACTGGCGCTCGACCGTGGCTGTCAAATTGAACCGCAAGAGCTCAGAAAAGAAAAAAGTCGTGGCGCGATTCACCACGCGCTCGACGAACGTCGTCGGCCCGAAGAGAGTGTTATCGGTCGCAAAGTCCAGAAAGTAATCTAGCACGGGCGTCGACGTTTCCTCGCCGCTTTGTCGCGCGAGAATCCAATCCAACACTGGCGTCGCAGTTTCCTCACCGCTTTGTCGCGCGAGAATCCAATCCAACACTGGTGTACCGTCGCCCTGAGATCCCAAGAGCTTTCGTCGAGCGATCGCGCTGGTGTACTCCGAATCCGACGTCCGGTCGTCGAGCGTCCTCGCGCTCGCCGCTGTCGCGCAGCCAAGCGCCGCCAAAACCAGCAGCGCCGTCCCCGCCTTCTTCATCGCACATCGCGCGCCCTTCACGAACCGCACGTTCACGAAGAATTTTCGCGTCATTTTCCGTCGCGTTCGTCTCGCGTTCGTCGTGCGCGTCGCGTAATGCCGCCGCCTCGAAACGCTCAATGTGACGGTTAAAATCCATTCGCCTCGAAACGCGCGACTTCGCGCCTCGAAACCATCGACGGTGGCGTCGCGCGTCCGAGTCGACGCGCGGCGCGCGAGCGCATTCGCACTCCATGTCCGCGTCGCCCGCGTCGCTCGTCGCTCTCGCGCGTCGCGTCGCGCAGTGGCGCGCCGTCGACGATGACGCGCGTGGCGGCGGCGTCGTCGCGCGCGCGAATCCCAAGGCGTCGCGCCGCGCGCGCCAGCGGAGAGAACCGAACGAAAGCCACCCGAAACGCAAGTACACGATCGAGGAGCGTTTGAAGCACAAGGGCGTGGACGTCGAGCGGGCGCGGATGGGCGGCGCGCGGGACCGGGACGGCGGCGGCGGCGCGGCGGCGTCGAGCGCGGCGGTTTCGACGAGTGGAGACGTCCCGAAGGGCGAAGACGTGTGCGAACGCGTGGCGGAGTTGGCGTTCAGGCAAGACGCCGAGGGGTGGCCGGCGCAAAAGACGGAGGCGTGGGCGTTCGCGCGGGCGAGCGCGTTGACGGCGAGCGACGTCGGGCGAGTGTTGAGCGGCGACGGCGCGAAAGTCTTGATGCGCAAACAGCGCACGCGAGCCGCGGAGCAGGCGTTAGAGCGCGACCGTGCGACTTCGGCTTTGGTGCGAGAGGTAACAGAGGCGCCGGTGGCGACGGGGTCGTCGAAAAAGGAAAGGAAAGGGAAGGGCGGAGGTACGTCTCCCGCGATTCGACACGGTAACGAATTTGAATCCGAAGCCTTGGCGCACTACGAAGCCGTATTTGGGACAAAGTGCCTGGAATTCGGACTCAAAATACATGACGTGCACTACTGGCTCGGCGCTTCGCCCGATGGCGTGCATCCCAGCGGTCGCATCGTCGAGATAAAATGTCCGTACTCTCGACCAATCATCGCGCGTCGGCGCGCGATGGAGCACTATGCCCAAATTCAAACCTTGTTGGAAGTCTTCGACCTCGATTATTGCGACTTTGTGCAGTACAAGCCCGCGGGACGCGGCAAAGGCCGTTCGGGCGACCCTGACGCTCCGGAATTCCTCTGCGAAACCATCGCTCGAGACGCCGAGTGGTGGTCGACGCACTTCGACGAGCTCCAAACTTTCGCCGCGAGCCTTCCTTCGCCCTAGCGCGCTGTGCACGCATGTAAACATGTAAACATTTATTGGTTTCTCGCCGCACTCCGGACGTCGAGCGCGCTCGTCGACGCGCGCGCATTCATCCGCGCGTCGTCGCGCGCGCAAAAATTTGAAATTTCCCACAGCTCGAGCCGTCCCGTCGTGCCCATCGCGCCGTCGCCAAACCGCGCCTCGCGCCCGGGGCGTCATCCGCTCGCCATGGATTGGGCGTGTCTAAACGACGCCTCGCAACCCCCCGACGACGTCGAACGCCTCGCGCGTCGCACGGCGGAGGCGGAAGAGTCGCGATTGATTTCCTCGTACGAACACGCCGTGCGGAGAGCCGCGTCCGGAAACGCGCACGAAGCGATCGAGAGCCTGCGCGCGGTGCTCGCGCACGCGCTGACGAATCGCGAGGACGTCTCCGCGCGATTGCTCCGGGTGAAGTTTCTGTCGCTGAAAAATCTCGGGCGATTGCTGGATGAACGCGGGACGGCGGCGAGCGAAGACGACGAGGCGGCGCGAACGGATCGAGAGGAGGCGGTGCGGTGCTACGCGAGCGCGGTAGAGATAGACGACACGGATGCGTTGGTGTGGGGAAGATTGGGACGCGCGGCGGTGGCGGTGGGCTCGATGGCGGTGGCGAGGATGGCTTACGAGAGAGCGGTGAGCGCGAGCCCGCGGAATCAGCTGTTTTTGGAAGACTTGAGCGAAGTGTGCCTGAGCGCGGGGGATTTTGAAACAGCCAAGGCGTTGGCCGGGGCGGTGATGGAGATTGACCCTGGAAATGCGCGCGCGCGAGCGATGAAACGCGCGCCGGAGGCGCTGGAACCGACTCGGGCGATGAAGGTGGCGAGAGAAAGAGCGGCGTCGGCGGCGTCGACGAGGGATGAGGGAGAAATCGCGATTCGGTTGAGCGCGGACATGGACAAGAATTGGGGGGTGATAACCGCATTATTAGCGCGCCTCGGTGGTGCTCCGACTCCGGAATCGATCACGAGGAGCGGCAAAGCGAAGGATGCCGCTGAGCCCGAGACGCCCGCTGAGGCGGAGAATGCCGACGCACCGGCTACACCGACGCAGTCAAAAGAGGTGGACGTGGTGCCAGGATCGGCAACGGCAGACGACGAGGATGTTTCGGAAGATGATGTGATTTCTTCTTCATTCGCAAAGTATATGCGCCACGTGCGAGACGTCCACATCCCGAGAGATGTGATAGGGAGAAAGGTTCGATTCGTGTTTGATTCGCCGTCTTCGATGCCGATGGAATTAGGAACGACTGATGTCGTCGATCTGACGGACAAAGACGTTTTGACACAACCATCTGTGGACACGCCATCTACATCCCAGCCGGTGAGCGAAGTGAGTGCAAGCCAAGCCAACAAAACGCCCTCCAAGGCGGCTGCAAAGGCCAAGGCGGCTGCAAAGGCGCAGAAAGATGTCGCTACAATTCGGAAATCGCGACGTCAACTGGAATTAGACGAGAAAAAAGCGCTCGAAGACGAAAAGATGCGCATTATCGCCGAACAGGAAGCCATTCAAAAAGCGCTAGAAAAGGAGGAGAAGAGAAAAGCTGCCGAGGCAAAGGAATGGAAACCGGAATCGAACATCTCTCGCGCTCTGTTGAATTTGATAGGCGCTGAAGACCCAGTCGTGTCAGCGGTAAAAAAAGCAACTACCGACGTCGCGGGTGCCAGAGATCGTGCGAATACCATCAAAAAGCAACATCAGAGAGAATTGAAGGAGGCAGCTGCGAAGAGGGCGAAAGAGGAGCGTGAAATGAAGACGCATAAGCGAGTTTCTTCATTCGTTAACGCCATTGACGATGTGCATGCAGGCGCCGCGCACATCGCTTGGCGATTCTTATCTACAACAGCTGCTCGCTGGCGACCGGACACTGAAGATGATTGCTCGCCACCTCCTTGGTCGATCATTTACCTGTATCACATCTTTGGCGTTGGACAGGGAGACGAGCTCGCGCCCGTGGCGCGAATATTGTTGTGCATCGCTGACACCGCAATTCTTGCGGCGCGCGAATGTGCGCTTGGACATCCGGGGCGCACGTACTTCAGAAACATGGCAGTCGGGTTGTTAGACGAGGTATCTTTAGTGATGAACCGTGATCCGAAACAAGACTTTCACGCAGAGAGCCTGTTCTTACGTCATAAGCTTGTGGATCTAGATGGCGAAGATCGAAGTGTGAGCATGTTCTACCTTGAACGGGCGCAAGAAGTTGCTCCGGATGATGCAGATCTCCCGCCGGCACCTGCCTCAATCGAAGATGCCGCACCCGCACGTTTCAGTAAGCAGTCATTACGTGCCGCGATGGACGCAATGAAGGTGAAGGAAGTTGTCATTGGCGCCGCGGCGAGATTTGCCAAGGGTCAGACTACCGAAGTAGTATCAACGTTGACACCTCTACTCTTACCCGATGAAGATCAGGAAGAATCGACCGATAATTTGGACGCGCTTTGCTTGACGCAATCAGAAAAGCAAAATGCACTTAAGGTGCTCGCGGCGGCGGCGAAAACGCAAGGTCCATCGTGTGTCGTTATTCAGATAAAAGCTCTCAAGATGGCTTACGACTTGGACGTAACGAAACATCACTCGATGCTGAGACTCATCGCTGAGGCACTGGAATCCACCGACCGCGCACACACAAAGCAAGCGCTCGAAGTCGTTGAATCTATGGGATTAGCGGCGATCGCGGCGTCGCTGTTTGAGGCGCATTACACCGAGTTCGCGATGGCACCTGGAGTGAAGAAGAAAAACAAAGCTTCGCGTTATGCTGCCGCAAGCTTGGAGGCTTCAGCACTACTAATCTCCGCTATCCAGCGAGCTTCAAAGCCAAAAGATTTGGAACTCATTGAGTTGCATGAGAAACTTCATGATCGCCTCGCGGACTGTCGATGCTGTTGCGGCGACTATCGGAAAGGAGTGTTTCTGAAGTCGTCTCTTGTCCAGTTGGCCAAATGCAGAAATCGTATTACAAAGGCGCGAGATCAACGACACGCTACTGAACCCACAAAAAAGCGGACAACGAAAGTCACCATCGAAAACCGTAGCAAGGACACTTCCGATAAGGTGAAAAGGAAAAAGAAGGTGGATGCGGATGATGAGGGTGAATTCCGCCGACGTGTGCGTCGTCAGCGTAGCAGCATCAGTAGCATCGAAGACGACGATAGAACACCGCAAGACAAGGCTGATCGTAAACTTCTAGATCGGTTGGATAAACTCATAATCCAGCTGTGTCACTGCGTGTATGGATTTACATTGGATCAGCCCACTCGGAATTGCCGAGAAGAATATGGCGCATGTACGACCACACTTCATATTTCGAACGAAATGGAAGCCGCCAACCTTTGGTTGGCCATTCAACCTTACGCCATGGTGAACAAGGAAAGTATTCCCAGCGCCGTCATTGAGGAGATCCGCAAGAAAATATCCGATCCACCGAAGACCGAGCAAGCTACACTTATCGAGAAGTACTTGTCCACAGGCTCAGACGACCTTGCGTGCTCGTCTATCGCAAACTTTGGAGAGATAACCGAGCAAGATCGACAGCTCGCTCGAGAGCTAATCAGCACGCCGACCGCAGATGAAGTCATCGTTGCTCGACAAGGAGGCTCGACTCCGAAGAACGGCCCCAGCGCGCCGCCGACTCCGGTTGTCACTACAGACGTCATGCATTATCTCACGAGTACTCCAACTACAGACCGTGCGCTTCGCACCGTTCAATCCGATGAGAAAATTTCGTTGTTTGCGAGCTTTTACAAAACTTTCTTGCAATTTTGTGCAGACATGGACGTTGTTGCGCTCGAAACATTGCTCGAGGACGAACAAACAGATTATGATCAACTTCATGCGTTGCTTGGAAGTGTTGCATCGTCGACTCCCACGGCGCAGCAATCTGCTGTGGCGGCCAAGAGCGAGGAGGTGACGAAGCTGTACAAGTTTGACGTCGAGTACAATCCCACGCGCCCGCAAAGTTGGATCGCGCTGGCCGATCACCTGGATAACATCAAAGATATCGTTCTTAACGATGCCGCCAAAATCTTGGCAGTCGGCACCTTCCGCGCGTCTCCAATGTTGACAATGCTTCAGTCGACGCAGCTGGCGATTCGACGGGCGTTGATTGCGGCGGAAGAGGCTTTAACAATGACTCATTATCCTGGACACCCGGAGACGGAGTGGGTGCGGTCACAAATTTACGAGCGCCTCGGCCAAACTGCGTACGAGCTCGTACAGGATGCTCCACCAATATACGACTCTCGCAAGTTTGCTTTGGTCAAAACTACTCCTACGTACGCATCCACGCTTGCGTTGTGCAAACAAGCGTTCACGAAAGCTTCCGAAGCTTATCCCGACAATTGGATATACCCCCACTACCTGGCGAAGATCGCGAAAAAAGATGGCCAACCTTTATCACACGTTCTCGAAACCCACGCACAGGCGCTCGCGATAATGCCGGGCTGTTTGGAAGCAATCTATCAAGTGACGAATATTCGTTTGCACATGCTCTTGTCCATCGAGGTTAGCGGAAGAAAGAAGATGACTCCAGAGTCACAAGCAATCACGCTTTGCGTACTCAAGCAACCGTTTAACCCAGAAGACATGCAAAATAGTTGGATCGGTGCATATCGAGATTGCATCGAAGCGTTGCTCTTCATCAACAAGAATTATCCCAAGTTCCACAAGGCGAGCTATCGTCTTGCGTGGGCTCGCTTGAAAAAGTCTCCGGGAGAACTCGGGCACTGTCAAAAAGCTTTGGAGTACCTGAACCCTCTATTCAAAAATCCTCGGACTGGAACGTTCAAGATTTTCATGACTGAAATCGATGACACAAATTTGGGCATCAAGACTCCCGTGGAGACGGTCGACGGAAATATTGCGTATGAGTGCGGTATCAGCGAATCTCGACGACGCTTCATAGCGAACGTTCGCCGTACGCTTCGCTTGTACTTGACGTTGCTTTACACAAACGAGGACATGGGTACACTTGCGGCGGTAGTTTCTTACATCACGGACTATTCCAAAACCGCCACGAAAACGCGTCTGCCAATCATCGCGAACTCACAAGACGTGCGCTTCTTTGCTTTCGGACTTTTGTTGCGAGCCCTTGCGGCAAGGCTCTCGGTTTTGGGTCGAAGAATTCAAGAATCATTGCAGAAAGAACAAGCAAGGCTCTCGGTTTTGGGTCGAAGAATTCAAGAATCATTGCAGAAAGAACAAGCGTCCATGCTCGCTGGAAAAGAAGGCGCGAATACAGAAGCGGGTACGCCACAAGCGGCGTCGGTCGCATCGACCAAACTAGATGTGTACCTCGAACAAGCGTACAATGTTTGGTTTGACTTCGCGGTTCCCGCTCGAGGAAATATGTTGTCTTGGGAGCAAAATGTCGACGAGGCTTTCACACAACTTGAAGTCGAGGAAAGCCGCACCGACGAAGGCCCTGATCTCGTCAAGGAACCTTACAAGACGGCGTTCAGTAGCGCGAGCAAGTTCACGAAGTCATCACCAGAGATGAATTTCGAACAGTACGCTCTCGAGTGCATAACCGACTTGGAAGCCAAATCTGACTTGAATACGCTCGCCGCACGGCTATCCCTCTGTCAAAACCGTTTCAGGGAAATCGAACCTGAAGCCGACGCGCAAGTGAAAGAATCAGGCATGAATCGTTTGAAGATTCTTGGTAACGCGTTGAAGGATGCGTTCATCAGATGCTCTGCGCCGACGATTGAACTCTTGGCAAAAGGGGAAATCAAGTTATGCCCGGGTGGTTTAGAAAACGTCGAAGAAGAGACCTCGAAGAAGGACAACGATGCTGTCGTCGACGAAGCGAAAGAAGGTACCGAGGCTGCGAATTCGCCGCAAAAGTCTACGCCAACCAACTTCACCGAAATCGTCCTCGTCACTGCGCGGCGTCTTCATGTGGTAACGAAGACAGAATCTACGGCACGACTGTACGAGTTCGCTGTCCAACGACGCAATTCATTGCAAGCTCTGATCGATGCGATTGATTCTGGTAGCACACCAACGGACATGGAAGACCCGAGCGTGCCTGTCGTCGCTAAACTTCACGCGGAAGTCACCAAGCTAACGGCAAAAATTGCCGAGCTGAAAACAAAGCACAGCAATTTGGTCGAAAGCGCGCTCGTCGCCGAAGGCCAGACGACCGATCCAGAACAACTAAAGCTCGTCAAGGAAACGTACGAGGAGCTCACCACTACGATTGTTCGATGTGAGAAACTCAAGGCGGATCACGCCTGTGAAGTGGTCAATTACCGCAAAGAGACGAGCCAGCTCGCGGATGAAATGGGCAAGCGCGACATTGGCAACGCTGATTCGACAGAATACATCCTGCGCGTGATGAGCGCCGTGCTCCAACGTGAAGTGACCGATATCGATGAAGCCGAACGCGAAGCCGAAATCGCCATCGGAGAGCTGAGAAGGTTGCGTCAAGACCTAAACGTCGCGAAAACGAAACGCGCGAAAGTCGGTCGCCGTCGCTCAAAAAAATCCGCGGCGACAAACGCGACGGAAGCCGTCGCCGACGCCGACGCCGACGCCGACGCCGACGCCGACGTCGAACCTCGCCAAGAGCTCGAGCCCCCTCGGCCCGAGCCCGAGCCCACCTCTGACGTCACCATGCTCGTCGCCGACGCCGTCGCCGACGCCGTCGCCGTCGCCGACGTCTGAGGTCCCCGTTGTAAAAACATCCCCACTCGCCCACTCGGGCGCATGCGAACGACCACCTCTCTGTTCGCGCAACGTTTGACCCTCATCAGTGGCCTACGCGCGTTCACCACCACGCGCTCCGCGCCCCGTCGCGCGCTCCACGCGTCGTCGTCGTCGTCGATCGTTTTCGCCGCTCGCGCGACCCCGGACGCGAATCGCGACATGTTTCGCGACGGTCCCGACGCCGGTGGGCGCGGACAACCGCGCAAGCGCCCTCGAGGCGGTCGAGGCAACGGCGGCGCGCCCCGTCCGCGCAGCGATGGCGCTCGAACGCACGTGAACGATCGACTCGAGAAGCTGTGGGAAGGTCAGGACGACGCGCCGAGATCGAGCGCGCCGCCACCGCGACCGAATTTGATGAAAAACACGCACGGAGGCGCGCTCGCGCAGGCGCAGATCGTGGAAGTCGCGACGGGGAACGCGCCGAGCACGACGGCGGCGTTCGCGAACATGGGACTCACGGAGGCGTCGATGCGAGCGATTCACGAGGTGATGGGATTCACGCACGCGACGGCGGTGCAAGATTCGACGCTGCCGCACATCATGCGAGGATTGGATGTGCTCGCGCGCGCGAAGACGGGAAGCGGGAAAACGGTTGGATTTTTGTTACCGGCGATCGAACGGTTGGCAAAACAAGGAGCGCCGCGAAAGGGGGACGTGTCGTGCCTGGTAATTTCGCCGACGAGAGAGTTGGCGTCGCAAATCGGCGAGGAGGCGAAGAGTTTGTTGACGTATCATCCGTTCAATTGCCAGGTTGTCTTCGGTGGGACGAACATTAACAGCGAACGAAAGCGATTGACGTCGCAAGGGGTTGAATTTTTGGTCGCTACTCCCGGACGGTTGATCGATCACTTTGAGTCGAGCAACTTGGCGCGCGCGTGCCAAAACCTCGACGTCTTGGTGCTCGACGAGGCGGATCAGCTTCTCGACATGGGTTTCCGACCGAGCTTGGAAAAAATTTTGTCTTATTTGCCTACGCAGCGACAGACGTTGTTGTTCTCCGCCACGGTGCCGAAAACGGTGCATCAAATCGCTGCCAACGCTTTGCGACCGGGTCATCAGTACATCGACTGCGTCGGCGACGACGCACCGGCGACGAATTTGCAAGTTAAGCAATCGCTCATCGTCGCCTCGTTTCACGACCACTTGACGCTGATGACGCAAGCTATTGAAGAACATCAGGCGGAGGAACCAAATCACAAGATCATGGTATTCTTTCCCACCGCTCGTTCGACGCAACTCGCGTCAGAAATGTTCGAGGCGTGCGGCAAACCCGTCTTTGAGATTCACAGCCGCAAGTCTCAGGCTGTTCGTACGAAGGCGGCGGATAAGTTCCGCGAAGCCCGCGCGGCGGTCATGATGTCTTCTGATGTCACCGCACGCGGTATGGACTTTCCAGACGTGACGATGGTTATTCAAATCGGTGTTCCGTCTGCTCGCGAGCAATACATTCATCGTCTTGGTCGAACCGGGCGCGCAGGCAAGACGGGCAAAGGCTTGCTCATGCTCGATCCCGCGGAGAAGTTTTTCCTCAACGGCGTTCGTGACTTACCCATCGAAGTCTTAAACCCTGCGATTGATTCTCAAGTCGACCAGCGCGTGCGCAAGGCCATCAGCAGAATCAATCCGGATACCAAGGCGCAAGCATACAGCGCATGGTTGGGCTTTTACAACGGCTCGAGCGGAAAGATGAAGTGGAGCAAGGACGATTTGATCTTTGCAGCCAACAACTACGCCTTGGAGACCTTGCAGTGCGAAAGTTTGCCCGGTCTTTTGAAGAAGACTGTGGGTAAGATGGGTCTCAAGGGGTTCACCGCGAACTTGAACATTGTCTCCGAGTTGGGCGGCGGCGGCGGCGGCGGTCGCGGCGGCGGCGGCGGCGGTCGTGGCGGCGGTGGCGGCGGTCGCGGTGGCGGCGGCTTCGGTGGTGACCGCGGCAGTGGTGGATTCGGCGGTGGTGGCGGTGGTCGCGGTGGTCGCGGCGGTGGTCGTGGTGGCGGCGGTGGTCGCGGCGGCGGTCGCGGCGGCGGACGCGGCGGCGGCGGCAACGCGACGAGCATGAACTGGCAACAGCAAAGCTTCTATTGAGCGCGGTGTCACCCTTTTTTCAAATAAATTCGCAGTAGATTACATTCTTTTATCCGTCGTGTGGACTAGAACCCTATTCGACTAGAACCGTGATTGTATCAAACGCCTACTCTCCTCTCTATTTCACGCACTTCTTTAGATGCCTCAGGACGTCGCCGACCAAATACAGACTGCCAGTGACGAGGACGTTGACGCGCGCCGGCGCCACCTCTCGCGCTCGATGTCGAATGAGACTGAGCGCTTGATGAATGCTCGAAACCACGACACCTCGAGTGTCTTGAGCTTTTTCTGCGAGCACGTTCGCACGTTTGACGATGATATCGTCCCACGTACGCGCACACCTGTCTTGCCAAGAGGTCGCCTTTGCGTCCCCGCACTTGTCTAACCCGCTCGTGGTGCTATCCGGCGGGCTAAAAATAGCGCGCTCTAACTGTACGTTTGAAGTCGTGTGGAAAACATCCGCGACCGGTTCGAGTAAATCCTCCGGTTTGCGATCATCCATGCAGTTGAAAAGCATGATGTTGTGCTCCGCCGCCGTCACCGCTCGCGCGGTGCTCGTAAACCATTCGGCGCTGTGGCGCATGGATTCGATGGTGTGCGCGCCGTCGAGATAAAACGTCAAGTTCATCACATCGGGATCGTGCATCACCTGCGATCGACCCGGCCACGTCGTCTTCTCTAACCCGACGCGAAAGCTCTCCGGTAACTCGTTTCGCGCGAACGAAGCCTCCATCTCCTCCGCCCACGGCTGGTTCGTGGCGTTCGCCCACTCCCGCACCAACTCCACGGCGACGGCGGCGTTGACGCGTTGGTGCGGTCCCGCCAACCCGACTTCGATCTCACTCCCGCCCTCGTAGCTGTCTAAATCTCTCGCGACGACTAACGGCGAACCAACCTCGGCGGCGCGACGCTCGAGCGCGACCATCGCCTCGGGTTTTTGCGGCGCCGTAAACGTTCGCACGCCCGGCTTCATGATCCCCGCCTTCTCCGTCGCGATTTTCCCCAAAGTATCCCCTAAAATATCCACGTGATCCATCCCGAGCGACGTGATCCCGCACGCCGCCGGCGCGCGCACCACGTTCGTCGCGTCCAGGCGCCCCCCCAACCCCACCTCCAGCACGCACGCCTCCACCCCCGCGCTCGAGAAAATTCGCAGCCCCAACAGCGTCAAAAACCTAAAGTACGCCGGCATCCCCAGATCTCCGCACCGCGCCGCGATCGCGTCCCGCGTCCACCAAAACTCCCTCGCGAACGTCTCCTCGTCCACCATCGCCCCGTCGATCCGAAATCGCTCTCGCACGTCCATCAAGTGCGGGCTCGTGAACGTCCCCACCCGCGTCCCGCTCGCCCTGAGCATCCCCTCCACCATCGCGCACGTCGATCCCTTCCCCTTCGTCCCCGCCACGTGCACCACGTCGAGCGCGTCGACGCGACCTCGCAGGTCCAGCCTCGAGACGTACGTCTCCAGCTGCGCGAACTGCGCCTCCCACGTCAGCGCGCCCGGGTCCGCGCGTTTTTTACCCGTGATCGTCTTCGCGAGCTCGCGCACCGCCGCGTCGTACGCGCGGTCGTCGTCGCGCATCGTCGTCGTCGTCGCGAAAGTGTCGTCGTCGTTCGATTCGTTTCGTTTCGATTCGACGCGTGCGTCGCCGGCGCGCGC
>Ga0255753_1000448_pt1 | contig 54003 bp, 72 predicted proteins | sample 041ome_10_FD_179953 | JGI IMG/M metagenome (GOLD analysis project Ga0255753, IMG submission 179953) | Coastal salt marsh microbial communities from the Groves Creek Marsh, Skidaway Island, Georgia - 041412US metaG (version 2) | ecosystem: Environmental > Aquatic > Marine > Intertidal zone > Salt... | reverse complement strand
AATAGTGTGGTTTTCCATCGTTACCGACTCCTAGATATTTTGGATTGATATCTTTTTTACAGATACAACAAGTTTCAATTTGTGATTTATCAATACTCATATTTATTTCTCCCAAGTTAAAATAAGATTGCTAAAATAATGATCACCAAAAAGATGACCATTATACGAGATAAGTTTGCTAGAAAATCAGCCATTAAGCATTCGCCATTTCTAAAGATTGCCAAGCATCTGAAGAAAGTAATTCTCTCACAACATCTGCACGCTGTCTTTCAACATTTGGCTTGTTAGCATTGGTACGACCACCATTAATTGTTTCCAATTTTTTGGTATCAGGATTATATCTTTCAACCTTATAATCAGTATGTGTCGACCAATGAGTTAAGGCGTTATAAGCTCCCCAAAGAGTAGAACCTAATTCCTTTTTCTCTTCATCAAATAAGCCAAGCAAGTAATTCAGCTTAGTTTCATTAACTGGATTTACGCCAACTTCGGCAGATTTGGTTTTCTTAGTACAAATAGTCTCTTTTAACATATCAGCAAATTGTTGATCTGTTATTTGAATACCACGCCAGTTAAGCATTAAATCTTTTTGGTGCGACCACATAGACAAACCTAAACCTGCCTTTTGAACCATTGCAGATGGATTAAGATTTAAAGTATGTTTCTTTTTTTGATGATAAGATTTTTCACCACCAAAAACCAAAGTGTTTCTACATAAGTTACGATAAGCTCCACTAAAAACTTGGAACGCCCAACTAGTATCGACAGAATTAAAAATATCAATTCTCGCTTTTACTATATCTCTTGAATTGGAAACTGGTACGGCTAGATCATCGTAGTAAATAGTTCTTTGAGCTTGTAAGCCACCATTGATAAGCTTATCTACTACTCGCACATTTGTTTTAGGTAAATCAGTCTTATCTAAAATATGAGCTTGTAAAGAAAATAAATCTTGGTGAGGTACAAGTTTATAAGTATCTGCAATAGGTCGAGATTGTAAAACCTTATTTAAGCTTTCATTATATAAACCTGAGTATCTTTCAATCTTAACTGGATTACCAACTCCATATTTATCTTCATCTTCATCATAAGCATACAATGGAATTCTTTTTATTTTCGCATTGTCTTCAAATAATGAAACATCAAAAGGATTTGAATGTTCATGTAGTTCGTTTGATTTAAGATTAGTATCTTGATCTATGGTTATTACGCTATCCATAATATTTTCTCTTTCTACACTAAAAGTGTTGTTGTTAAGCTACCTTAATTAGTAGCTAGATAGATTTGTAAACTATCTTATCTAGTTAAACAAGCAGATAATTTATTTTTATTTACTAGTCTTTTTCTTTTCTTGGCTAGGAATTCAGCCAACGCCCTATCCAAATTAACTGCTAGGTTATGGGTAGGTTCAACTGGGATTTGATTATCTGAAGCATGAGGTGCGATTTTTTCGTCCAACTCAATTTCCCCACGTGTTTCGATCCAAACTTTAGCTCCACAAGAAAGTGGCTTATCAGGTGAGTAAACTAATTCCATCTCCCCAACTACCTTAACTCTAGTAGCATAAATATTCTTTCCACCTTGTTTAATTGTGAAAACTGGATTGCGATCACCTGATTTAGCATTAGCTTTGATTACGTGTTGATTGACGTGGATACGTGCTATCTTATTCTGCATGGGATATCTCCTTTTTCCAATCTGCAATTTGATCTAAAGTTTCACTACAAAACAAATTTACATCGATAGTATGGTTAGTCGAGTTAGCTATTCTATCTAGGTAAACTTCTAACTTAGATATAAGTATCTCACTTGGATACACGCCTTGCCTAAGTAATTTACTAATTTGTTCCCTATTCATTAGTCATCACTCCATACTTGTTATCTACGTAGTGTTCCAACTTCTGTTCTCTTTCGTGAGATCGAAGTGCTTTCTCTTCGGCTAGATTAGCTTGACCATCGTAAAAGCTAGTGGCTTTTTGGATAGCATCTTCTTCTGACATTCCCTCTTCCATAAACTTGTCTACCAAGTCTTCGAGGTGGCTTTCTACAAAGTATTCTCTGCTCATCAATTTCTCCTATAAAATGTGAATGAGATTAACAGTTACTACAGATAGATTACCTAGTCAAATTATTTTTCTTCTTAACTTATCTACCTTATGAGGTGCAACTTCAAGCATATAGCAGATAGCACAAAGAAGTCTGCTTAAACTATAAACATCTCCTTTATCCCCACATTGGTCGCACATATAGCCACGTTCGTTGTGAGAAATAGGTGCGATTTTTTTGGAAGAAATAGGTGCGATTTTTTGCATCTGTTTAATCTCCTTTTTTCACATCAACATAAACCCTAAGACACTTAGACTTACTGATTGGTTGACCAAACTGATGCACTCTCCAACCCTCTGTCCTTTTCGTTTCCTCATCTAAGTACTGACCTTTGATCCTTATCTTGTAGCTTTCCTTATTCAGATAATCTTTCATCTTTTGTACAAACTCTCTACCCTCATCATCGTTAGGTATCTCGCTAAAGACATAGGCATGACCATTTGGGCATTTATCGTTAACCATTTTAGCATACATCATTGCACGATTTTCTTCATGTTCTAAATCACATAAAACATCATTAAGTGAAGAGTGTAAAGTTTTTACTTCTGCTTTTAAATCATTAACATCAGATAAAGCATGATCAAGTGATTGTCTAAGATCTTTTTTGTGTCTTTCCAACGTCTCGATCTTTTTCCAAGCAACATCGTAAGCTTCAGCCGTTACAGTAGGTTGATTGTTTAGCTTACGTATTGTTTTCTCCAACTCGATTACTCTATCTTGTAATCTAGATGCCCTTTCCTCTTGTTGTTGAGCATAGATAGCATCTTCAGCAGGTTCGTGTTTGCACTTCTCAATAAAAGCATTTCTAACGTGTTGATCTGTCATAGTAGCTATGTCGATAAACTTCTGTTTACTTCTTGAATAATATTTAGTCACGTATCTTCTCCATAAAATTATTTCTCTCTTCTTCACTTTTAAACCAATTGCACTCTATAATTTGTCCATGTTCATCTATAGGGTGGCAACCATGAATAAAACCATTGTTATTATCTTCTTTAGGATATTTACAATCTGCTCGCACATCTTCCCACATTTGAAATTCAAAAGATTGACCATCTGAATTAGTAACTATCATGTAAGTTCTCCTTTGAAAGTACTTCAATTTTTACATCATCGTGACCTTTATCAACCCAATAATCATGGTGTCTTTTTGCAGTTTCATAGTCTATGAAGTAATCATCTACTCCACCTACCCAAACTGCAAATTTCCATTCACTTCCAACACTCTTATATTTCTTTTTGGTTAGTGGTACAGTCTCTTCCTTGACTTCTTCTTTAGTCGCAACGCCATGTAACTTAGCTAGCCTATCTAGTGTTTCTTGACCACTACTAGATAGTCTATCATAATCCCAATACAGATCACTTATGTATTTCCATGAGAGTTTTCTTTTTTCACTTATCAATTTAATTTGTTCATCAAACATTAGTTTCTCCTAAAACTTTGGTTCATAAAGTACGCCATCTTTAATTAACTTCTTTAGTCGTACACTTTGATTTCTATATAGACTAGCTTGTTCAGTTTGTCCATTCCATTCGCAATCGTATTGTAACTGTCTTACTTTTTTGTATTCAGCTACACAATCTACAAGATGCTTATCTAGACTAATTGGTTCGATCATTGCCATGTTGTTTCCCTTTCAAAATAAACTTTATGACTTCGTTAGTCCAACCATTACCTAATATCTTGTACCCCTGACTATTACTTACTGCTTTGCAATAATCATCAGGTAATGTTTGTAACCTACAACATTCCTTTACAGTAAGCTTTCTCCATTGTAAAGTTTTATCTGTATAGGCGTTTGGATAGCGACCAACTGGTAAAGGCGATACAACTGTATCCTTAGTTAAGGTAGATAAGCAACGTGACTTATCCGAATCAGATACTTCCAAAGCTTGTGTGATTGGTACAGATAAATCATTGTCTTTCCTAACGCCATTGCTATCTAATCTACGACCAGTAATTGATGCAGATTTACAAAGTATCTTAGGTTCTCTGTGTCCACCTTGCATAGTCGTTAGAGCAGGTGATTTACCATCAACTGAATAAACTCTCTTGATAATATCATAACCTTTAAGATCAGCTACCCCAACTTGTTGACAACCCTCGTTGAATACCAACTGTCTACGTGACTTCTCGAAATACATTTTAAGATTGCCACCTTTCCAATAGTTTGCATCTAGACAGTAAGACTTATCCCTATCTACACAACCACACTCGACAATATCTTTTAACTTGATACCTCGATCTTGAGGTATATCAAATTCAAAATCAGTTATGTACATACGTAATCTATTCTGTGCAGATACGATTGACGAATTGATCATGTACAGTTTCAAATTAGGATTGATTTCTTGTAGGGTATTCAGAATGATATCTTGCCATTCCTTTTTCATTCGTACATTTTCAAAAAGCAATTTGCATCTTGGGAAACGTTCATAGTGGTATTTGTATATCTTGACAAACTCAAAGAACAACTTCGATTGAGGGTGTTCAAAATTCAATCCCTTGCCTGCTACGGAAAATCCCTGACAAGGTGATCCACATAAGATAACGTCAATAGGTACATTCTTTGTCTTATCTATGACAGTTCGTATGTCACCTAGATGCAAAAGATCATCGTGGTTATCATCTGCTACCTTGATAGCAAACTTATCTATCTCTGAAGTAAACCAGTTAGATACTGGTAATCCTAGTTCTTTTACTGCTTGGCGACCAGTTTCGCCACCACTACATAAGTTAAGCCAGTTCATTAGTTATCTCCTATTCTGTTTTCTCTACTGTTATTACAACTTGGTCAACCATGTCAATTATTTGTTGTGTATCGTAAGCATACATATAAATATAAATAGTTCCATACTCTTCTTTACCTCTAGGGTGTTCCATTTCTACATAGTATCTATTCATTTTTTGTTTCCCATTATTTCCATAGTTTTGTGAGCAACTAACTCTTGTGTCCAATAATCATATAAATTATTTACTGTTTCATCATCAGCTTCTTCAATCCATTTCCATGAATTACCATGTTGTTTTTCTTGTCTTATAATAAAGTTTATCTTATATTCACGTTTCATTATGCTCTCTCCTCTGATATAAAACCTTTCAGTCTTTCTGTTGGTATATCTTTTAACAAATCTTCTATAGCAGTATAATCTTTAGCATCTGCATCTTGTTTAATTTGTTCCACAATTTTTTTTAATAATTCAAAATCAATCATATTTCTGCCTCAAAGTTACAATAACTATTTTCTTTTAAACAATCTCTAATTTCTTTTCCAAGTTCTAATCTTGCATACCATTCTAGGTTAAACATTACATCTTTCTCTGTAACATCTCTACCTAGTTTATCAGTTAGGTATTTAGATAGCTGTTCATTGTTATACGAATCCTTTTCTTAAAGAATTTATTTATGTAATCTAGATACTCTCCTAGTACATTCTCACATTCTTTAATACCCTCTTCAACTTTAGGTAAATCAACTAGATCGAATCCATAGTTAAGATAGGTAGCAAATCCTTCTACTCCAAAGAAATCAGCATCGTTACTTGATTGGACACCGAACATAAACTTACCCTCAATATCTCCATGATAATATCTACCCATTATCTATCTCCATTAATTCTTTTTCCAAAAAAACATTACCACAATCTATAGTATACCAGTTTTCATTACTCCATCTTTTTCTTTTTATTATCTTACCTTCTGCTATTTGAGTGAGATTACCTTGAATGTACTCTGCACCTTGAACCTCTGTTCCTAGTTTAAATTTGAACATATCTTCTCCTATAATTTATGATCAGGGTAACTTATACAACTAACCAAAAACATATGTCAAATTATTTTTTTAAAATTATTTTCTTGACGTAAATTATGGTTTCGTGATATACGCACTTATCCCTTTGGGAGATACACCACGTAAGACAACTGGGAGATAAGTATGAGCCGACCTTTTAAGATAGCTGAAGAGACTAAAAGCTACAACTTAACAGTCTCGAAAGCAGACTATGACGAACTAGAGAAATTTGCTACTAGGGAGACAGATAGATACGCTAGCCAAGTAAGCGTAGCTGATCTAATCCGAAATGCAATAAAACTATACCTAGAAGATTTAAGGATAGCAGATGAACGAACAAGTAACGACTGAAGTTAAGAAACGTAACTATGATAACCAACACGTACTGTGGGCAAAACTGTCAGCAGTTAGGATAGGTTTAGTAGATAAGGAGCAAGTTAAGCTAGGCAACCAACGAGACTACCTAACATGGATACCTATCGCTATGGCAAAGCTACCTAATCTAATTAAACATGGGTACGACCTAGATAGGCTAGGGCAAGTTTATACTGTGAACACTAAGCAGTATAAACAAGCGATATCCCAATGATAGATAGATACACACTTCCCTACATATATGCTTTGGTTGCGATTTTTGTGTTACTTAAAATTTTGCAACATATGGGAATAAATTTATGAAGTGGTTGAAGAGTTATGTTGAATCCCTTTCCATTCCTGCTTATGGGCGTTTTAGGTCTGATTGCCCTTTATGTGGCAAGCCTAACACTTTTAGTGTAACTGATAATGGGTTTGAAAGATTGTGGCATTGTTTCCACGCTGATTGTCACACTAAGGGTGCAACTGGCATAAGCCTAACAAGAGATAATTCAAGTAAGGCATTTGTCAGGAGAGAAACTAAACAAGAAGAGACAGATATTGATTTTGTGATACCTGATACATTTGTCTCTTTATCACGAAACATTAAAGCTGAAACCTACGTCAAAGATGTACATTCCTACGATGCTTATCTAGATGGACTAGCAGATATACGCTACGATTTCCAAAGAGATAGGGTTGTCTATCTAGTTAAGGATATTAAAAACGGAAACATCGTTGATGCAACTGGTCGTAGTCTAGGTAGCTTTAAGCCTAAGTGGTTACGCTATGGTATGAGTAAATACCCATTTGTATGTGGATTTTCTGATGATCTGTTTATTGTCGAGGATTGTCCATCTGCGTGTAGCGTATCTCATCTAGTGTCAGGCTTGGCATTGATGGGAACATCATTACTTGATAGCCATGTACAAGTAATCAAAAACTATAAAAAAATTTTTGTGGCTTTAGACAGAGATGCAACTAGAAAAGCTGTTGACATTGTCAGGCATCTGTCTAATTATGTACCTACTAAATTAGTCGTACTAAAGAAAGACCTGAAAAATATGGAGAGAGAGGAACGTGATGACTTCATCAACAATTATATCAGTAGATAAACAAGTCTTAGGGTTTTGTTTAGATGTTGATTTCTTTGCAAAGGTAAAGAACAAAATAGATAGAGATATGTTTGATAGGGAACTTAAAGATATCTTTGACACAATCGTATATTCCCACACTAAGTATGCCAAGACTTTAACCAAGTCTGAACTTGCAGGCATCTTTAATGACAGAAATCCTGCGATGCCTGATTCAGCTAGGAACAGAGTACAAGAAGTTATATCTGAACTTGAAGATAAACCAAGTGACAATGATGAACTTCACCTAGACTTGGTCAACAATCTGTGGCTTAGAGATAGGGCGAGGCAGATAGGCGAGAAAGCTTTAGAGATATTTACTGGAGAGAATGAAGAGTTTGGTGAGCTACGTAGGCTCATCGATGCAGTCGAAGATGGTAGGATCAGCGACAAGACTACCTACAATATTGTCGAGAGTGACTTAGCTCAACTACTTGAAGAGGAAGCAGGGGAGAATGATTTCCCTTTTCAATTCAACCTTATCCAAGAAAAAGTTAAAGGAATGGATAAGGGTAATTTAGGTATATTATTTGCTCGACCTGAAGTGGGTAAGACTACCTTTTGTTGTTTCCTTGCATCATCTTACATTAGACAAAAATTCAAGGTTGTCTATTGGGCAAACGAAGAACCTGCTCAACGTATCAAACTACGTATCATTCAATCTTATTTTGAACTTACAAAAGAAGAGATGGTGATGCAAAAAGATGAGCTACTTGAACGCTATCACTTTGAGATTGAACCTTACCTAACAATTATGGATTCGGTTGGTACGTCTGTAGAAGAGATGGACGAGTACGCCAAGCTTAACAAACCTGATGTTATGTTCTGTGATCAGCTAGATAAGTTTCGTGTTGGTGGTCAGTACAATCGTGGTGACGAGAGACTCAAAGAGACTTATGTAACGGCAAGAGAAATTGCCAAGCGAAATCAATTACTTATATGGGCAGTCAGTCAGGCAAGCTACGATGCTCACGATCGTCAATTTATTGACTACTCCATGTTAGACAATTCTAGAACTGGTAAAGCAGGTGAAGCTGATGTTATCATAGGAATTGGTAAGACAGGATCAAGCGAGGTAGATAACATTGTCAGACATATCTGTATATCCAAAAATAAAATCAATGGGTGGCATGGTATGATCAATGCTCAAATAGATGTACACAGAGGAGTTTATTATTAGTGATAGAAACAATGCAAAAGCAAAACGTAGGAGGTATTGGTTGAACTATATTAAGGTAAAGTGTGGTTGTTCTATCTGTGGTTACAGAGACAATGCTCTTGCCTTGCAGTTTGACCATATAGCTAATAAGACTAGGCAAGTTAGTCATATGGTTTTAAATAAGTTAGCCGTACTATTTAAAGAAATAAGAAAGTGCAGAATACTCTGTGCTAATTGCCATTCAATACATACAGATAGGAGAAGAAATGGTAGAACAAGTAAACGTGTTGACACTTGATGTTGAAACAACACACAAAACAAAAGAATCTGGTGGCACTACTGCTTTGCCTTATTTTAATAATAGGCTTGTGTCCATCGGTTATAAATGGCTAGGTGAAGATAAGGTAGCTTACGACTTCATCTACCATTCTGATGAGAGAGCATCAGTAGGGGAAGATTGGTTTGCAAACATGCAGGCTACCTTAGATAAGACTGATGTTCTTGTAGGACAGAATCTCAAGTTTGATTTAACTTGGGTACGAGCATGTGGCTTTAAGTATGATGGTCACGTGTACGACACTATGGTAGCTGAGTACATTTTAGCTAAAGCACAGAGATGGTCACTTAGCTTGGACTCTCTTGCAAAACGATATGGCGTGACACAAAAAGAAAAAGATTTGGTTGCACCTTATCTAAAGGATGGTAAAACATTCTACGATATACCCTATGACATAGTAAAAGAATATGGTATAGCAGACGTGATTGCTACTGAAGAAGTGGCACTAAAACAACTTGAAGCCTTTGGCACAACATTTGGAGAATTATTTAATGACACTCGTACCGACACTAAAGCTTTCGCTTGAAATGACAAACGTCCTCACTCGTATTGAGATGAATGGACTTAAGATAAACTTAGATACCTTAGACGAAATAGAGAAACAATACATCGAGGAACTAAACTACCTAGAAAACAAACTACAAACTATGGCAAAAGAAGCTATGGGTGATACACCTATCAACCTATCTAGTCCTGATGATCGTAGTGTGTTGTTGTACTCACGAAAAGTAAAAGACAAAACTCTGTGGTCAGTTACATTTAATCTTGGGCATGAGATGCGAGGTAATACAGTCAAGCCTAAACTACGTACCCGTATGAAGAAGAATGATTTCATTCGCAATGTACGTAACATGACTGACATCGTGTACAAGACTGTAGGTGAACAATGTGGCGAATGTCAGGGTGAGGGTCGTGTCAGGCTTGTCAATAAGAATGGTCAGCTAGGTAAAGCATTACGGATATGCAAACCATGCAAGGGCAAGGGTACTATTTACAAAAGCACCAATGAGGTAGCAGGCTTTAAGATCATACCTCGTAATCCAAAAGATGTAGCATCTGCAGGATTTAAGACAGACAAGGTAACATTAGAAGAAAGATCACTTGAACTAAGTGGTGAAGCACGTGAGTTCTGTGTAGCTTACTCAAGATACAATGCTATTCGTACCTACCTATCTACCTTTGTCGAGGGTATGAAGAACAATGTAGATGATGATAACTTTATTCATCCTGAGTTTATGCAATGTGTCACAGCTACTGGTAGACTATCTAGTCGTAATCCTAACTTCCAAAACATGCCACGTGGTTCTACCTTTGCCATACGTAAGATAGTTGAGAGCCGATTCGATGGTGGCTACATACTTGAGGGTGACTACTCACAGTTAGAGTTCAGGGTGGCAGGATTTCTTGCAAGAGATCCCCAAGCTTATGAGGATGTTATCAAGGGTACAGATGTTCATAGCTACACTGCATCGATAATAGGGTGTTCTAGGCAGGATGCAAAGGCACACACGTTCAAACCTCTCTATGGTGGGGTCAGTGGTACTCCCGCACAACAAGCCTACTACACGGCGTTTAAAGAGAAGTATGAGAAGGTTGCCGAGTGGCACAAAGAACTTGAAAAGGAAGCAGTGAAGACTAAAGAGATAAAGCTACCATCAGGTCGTACCTACTCTTTCCCTGATGCTAGGTGGACTGAGTGGGGTGCGGCCACAAACAGAACGGCTATCTGTAACTACCCAGTACAAGGATTTGCAACTGCTGATTTGCTACCCATTGCCTTAGTTAAGCTAGATAAGGTGATGAGAGAATTAAAAATGCAATCAGTCATATGCAACACAGTACATGATTCAATAGTACTTGACGTACATCCTGATGAAAAAGATCAGTGTATTAAGGTATTATCTGAAGCCATGTTGTCTATTTCTGACGGCTCGAAAGCTAGGTATGGCTTAGAGTACGACATGCCAATAGGAATAGAATTAAAAATAGGTAATAATTGGCTTGACCTTACTGAAATAAAATAGTAAGCTCAAATTACGTTTTAAATTTAACTATAAGGAAAAATGAAATGGAAACAAACGAACTAGTAATCGGAAATGAAATGGATCAATTAGTATCAGCATTTAGTGATGATGATACCTCGACATTTATGGAACTTACAGGACAGGCGAAAGCTACAAACAATGTAGGACTACCTAGATTAAACATAAACTACGACACAGAGACAGATGATGGTGTAACACTTGCACGTGGCTCATGGAAGATGTTTGTAGATGGTGAGTTTATCTATGCTACTGAAGTTTTTGTAAGACCTATCTTACGTACATTTGAATGGAGCGTGTATGACATGGAGCAACAAGCATTTGTTTGTAAGTCCGTTCAGAAACCGACACTAGCAGGAGAATTCCCTGATACCCTAGCAGGGAATAAATGTGGTAGATTATCAGCTAAAGAAGAAGAACTCCTTAAAGATGATGACCCACTAAAAGTAAAGTCACGGTCTGCAGTTTGTAACCAAGTTATCTATGGTCAAATAACTGGTGACTTTCGCAAAGCTGATGGTACTAAGGTCGATGTAAAAGATAAACCTTTCGTATCTTATTTCAAACGATCAGGGTTCAAACCTATCAGCAATTTTATAGAGAGCTTAACTAGACAGAAGAAGATTATGCAAAAGGTTGTTATCAAGTTGACAACTAGCAAAGTCAAGTCAGGTTCAGTTATCTACTATGTACCAGTTCCGACTCTCCATTCGGAAGTACAAGTCTCGGACGCAGACAAAGCATTGATGAAAGATTTCTCAGAGACTGTAAAGGCTCACAATGAGAATGTTTTAAATCAGTTCAGAGAAGCTCAGAAACTCATCTCTCCTAGTGAGGAACAAGACTTGTCGGCTGATTTTGATGTTAAATCTGCTTAAAATCCAAGACTACATGCAAAAAGCAACTAGGGGGGAAGTCACGATCTCCCCTAGTGCTATTGAAGATTTCGCACAAGAATGTAAAGACTCTGTAGAAACTCAGCTAAATAAAAAGCGTGAGTTCAGAATACGTATGTCAGGCTTGGGCAGACCTCTATGCCAACAATTGCTAGATAGGCAAGGCATCTTAGAGGAGATGGACTACAACGCTCTGTTTCGTTTTATGTTTGGTGACCTCGTTGAATCAGTGGTCGTACTTATAATGGAACAAGCTGACGTAGAAATAATAGAGAAACAAAAAGCAGTCGAGCTAGAGATAGCAGGACAAAAGATTACAGGCACACTCGATCTTATCGTAAGAGATGAGACAGGCACAGATAAAGTGTGGGATGTTAAGTCAGCTAGCGAGTGGGCATATAAGTTTAAGTACACTGGGTACGGGGGATACGACAAGATAAAAGAAGATGATCCTTTTGGTTACGTTATGCAAGGTCATCTGTACGGTGAAGCCACTGGTCTACCCTTTGGTGGGTGGATTGTTGTGAATAAATCTAGCGGTGAGATAGCTATGGTTGAAGCACCTGAGTGGCAAGAAGAAGACAGAAAAGAATATATGAAAGATGCAGAGAGGAGAGTAAAGAGATTACTCGATCCTGATCCTACTTTCGTAAAGCCTTACAAGTCTGAGTTTGAGACTTACAAAGTTAAAGGTGAGGATGTACGAACAGGTAACAAGACACTGCACAAGATATGTAGCATGTGTGGGTACAGATCACACTGTTGGTCAAATGCAAAGCTACATCCTAAAGTAACATCAAAAGCTAAGACTGCACCTAAGATATGGTATGATGTCTTGAAGAAGAAAGAACTATAGTGCCTGCACTTTACGTACATAACTATGAAGTTAAGCTACTTGAGTTGAATGAGAACTTGTATCACATTTACATCGAGTCTCATAAAGGCATAGGTGGTGGTAGAGATATAACATTTCTTAGGCAACATGACAGAGGTATACCCTTAACCCTGAGAGATAACTTTTCTGAACAAGGTGGATTAAAGCCTGACACAGAAGCTAGGGATATTATAAAAGTGGAGAATGAATTTCAAACAATCAACTACAGTTTAAACTACGGAAAGATTTTATGTGTGCCGATATATCCCCTGCTAGAAGAACTCACTACACTAGAAAAACAATCCCCGAAGATGGCAGGGTATGTAAACAAACGCCTAGAGTCATTAAGTTGGAAAATCCGAATGGGGACAATATAGTGGCAAAAAGAAATGCAGGATACAGATCTAAGTTTGAATTGTTTTTAGCTAGAAAGCTGATACAGAACAAAGTAAAGTTTGAGTACGAGAAGAAGAAGATAATGTACATACCTAAAGTACGTACCTACACTCCTGACTTCTACATCCCTGCTACAGATATATACATCGAAGCTAAAGGTGAGTTTGATAAAGCAGACAGAGTTAAGATGGCTCTTATAAAAGAGCAACATAAAGACTTAGACATACGTATGGTGTTTATGAATGCAAGAAACAAAATCTACAAGGGGAGTAAGACCACCTATGCTGATTGGTGTCTCAAACACAATTATAGGTGGGCAGAGAAAGTAATACCTATGGAGTGGCTACGAAATGAAAAAAGATGACATGAACACACTTATGTCTTTGGAAAAAGATAAGTACTACATAATTTTATCTGAATTACCTGAAGATCGTTTTCACATGGTAGCCTACGACACAACAGGTAAAAAATACGAAACATTTGAAGATCATTCTGTTGCATCTATTATGCACGAGGGCGTACTGGCTTTGCTACGTAGGCGAGGTGATGAGGTGTTTCGTTGTGGGGAAGCTGAGATAGAGTTTGGCTTTGCGGCCAAAGAACTTAAACTCCAATATCAACAAGATACGGGAGAAATGCTTGACATTCCTGAGAATGTAATTAAAGTAGATTTTGGCAAGGATCAATAATGAGGTATTACGATTACATGTTAAAAAGATTAGAAGAAGAAAAACAAAAAGAAAAAGAAAATCCTAAAGTAGTGGATATGGTAAACAGTCCTGAACACTACAACAAAGCAGGCATAGAGACTATAGATATAATCCAATCTGTCACTGGAGATGGATTTGAAGCATATCTTCAAGGCAATATATTAAAGTACATGTGTAGATATAAGTACAAGAATGGTCTTGAGGATTTAGAGAAAGCACAGTGGTACTTGAACCGTTTAATTGAAACAAAAATAGGAGATGAATACGATGGCGTCTAACATGTTACCAACCTCATACCAAGAGTTTATACACAAATCTAGATATGCTAGATGGATGGAAGAAGAGGGTAGAAGAGAAAACTGGGGAGAGACAGTAAGCAGATACATAAACTTTATGTCTGATACTTTGTTAGAGAAACACAACTATAAGATAAGTAAAGTTGATAGAGAGATAATAGAAGAATACATAACTGGCTTGAAAGTCATGCCTTCCATGAGAGCTATGATGACTGCAGGTGATGCACTCAAAAGAGACAACACATGTGGGTACAACTGTAGCTACCTACCAGTAGATAGTCCACGTTCATTTGATGAAGCTATGTACATTCTTATGTGTGGCACAGGTGTAGGATTCTCTGTCGAAAGAGAGAATGTAGATAAGCTACCTGTAATCAGTGAGAATATGCAAGAGTCTGATGTTGTTATTGTTGTGGAAGATAGTAAAGCAGGGTGGGCAAAATCATATCGTGAGCTTGTGGCTTTACTTTATTCAGGAATGATACCTAAGTGGGATGTATCAAAGGTACGACCTGCAGGTGCAAGATTGAAAGTTATGGGTGGTAGGGCGTCAGGTCCTGATCCCCTTGTTAACTTATTTAAGTTCACTATTGACAAATTTAAAGGGGCAAGGGGTAGAAAACTTTATCCTATCGAATGCCACGATATTATGTGTAAGGTAGGTGAGGTTGTTGTTGTAGGTGGTGTTAGACGATCCGCACTGATTAGTCTATCTAATCTGAACGATGATCAAATGGCTCACGCTAAATCAGGTGAGTGGTGGAACAATCATGGTCAAAGAGCGTTAGCAAATAACTCTGTAGCTTATAAAGAAAAGCCTGCTATGGAAACCTACATGAGAGAATGGTTATCTCTGTACGAATCTAAATCAGGCGAGCGTGGCATGTTTAATCGTAAGGCCGCAGACAACCAAGTATCTAAAAGTGGTAGAAGACAGACAGGTTACATGTGGGGTACAAACCCATGTAGTGAGATCATACTTCGACCTTATCAGTTCTGTAACTTATCTGAAGTAGTCGTACGAGAAAACGACGATTTGATATCACTCAGATCAAAGGTACGTGTTGCTACAATATTGGGTACATTTCAATCTACTCTTACAGATCTGAAGTACCTACGTAAGATATGGAAAACAAATACTGAAGAAGAACGCTTGCTTGGTGTGTCACTAACTGGTATCATGGATCATTATGTGTTGTCCAAGACAACTGATTCAAAGGTTTGGTTACAAGATATGAAAGAAGTGGCAATAAAGACAAACAGAGAATATGCAGATGCTATAGGTATACCTAGAAGCACGTCTATTACTTGTGTCAAGCCAAGTGGCACTGTGTCTCAATTGACTGACTCTGCTTCAGGTATTCATGCTAGACATAATCCATACTACATTAGAACAGTACGTGGGGATAACAAAGATCCCCTAACACAATTTATGAAAGAAGAGGGTATCCCTGCAGAGCCTGATGTTATGAAGCCTGACAGTGTTACTGTGTTTTCTTTTCCTATGAAATCTCCTAGTGGTGCTATCACTAGAACAGAGATGAGTGCAATAGAACAACTAGAATTATGGAAAGTCTATGCACTTAATTGGTGCGAACACAAACCATCTGTGACTATTTCTGTAAAGGAAGAGGAGTGGATGGAAGTTGGTGCGTGGCTGTACGATAACTTTGATATAGCGTCAGGTGTATCGTTCTTACCATTTGCCGATCATACGTACCAACAAGCTCCTTATCAGGACATAGATGCGGATGAATATCTCGAATGGAATGGGCGTGTGCCTAAGTCACTCGACTGGACTAAGTTCTCTATGTATGAAAAGGAAGACAATACGAGCGGTACTCGTGAATTGGCTTGCACTGCAGATGCCTGCGAAATCGTAGATTTAGGTGCAAACTAATGATCGAAGTATCAATCAGCGAAGATTACATGCGTCATGCGAGGGAAAAAGCTTCTACTGTAGGCATTTTGCAGGGAAGTATTACAGGTGGCACTAGTAACGTTGTAGGTGCGATAGGCGAGGTAATCGTAGCTGATATCATTGGGGCAACTGAAGCAAATACATATAACTATGATTTAGTGAAAGATGGGAATCGTATCGACGTTAAGACTAAACGTTGTAACACTAAGCCACAGTCGAATTATGATTGCTCGGTTGCATCTCATGGTACGAAACAAGACTGTGATAGCTATGTATTCGTAAGGATACTGACTGATCTCAGTAAGGCTTGGATACTAGGTAGCATCAGTAAACAAGAATACTATGCTAAAGCTACTCGATATAAGAAAGGTCAAGTAGATCCGAGCAACGGCTTTACGTTTAAAGCTGATTGTTATAACCTACCTATAAGTGAATTAGAGCCGATCGATGAAATCAAAGGTAAAAGCGAAACTATTCTCACTAGAAGCGTTTCTTAATAAGGACGGAAATGTTGAGATATTCTACGATGCAGTAGATCCAAATGAATTTGAGAAGACCATGAATTTAGGTCTTCCCATGTACGAGGGTACAACTAAGGTAACTCAATTAATAAAGTACATGAAGTCTATGGCACAAGAGGTCATGGACAAATCAGGTAGGTATGTTTGATGGAGTGGTGGCAAGTTTGGCTACTGGTAGCTATCACTATCAACACCACTATCAATACAGTTGTTTTCTTCAGAGGTCGTAAGATACTTAGGAAAAGAGATAAGCCTAATTCTTCTTCCTCATCATCTTGAAGTCTTCTTTATCTATCTTGTTGTTCTTATTCATGTCTAGCTTGGCTTGACCACCATACATCATGCCCATATTTGAACTCATCATCATGTTTGATGGGTTAGCATTAGGCTTTATTTTCTTCTCATCCATCATGCCACCCATTTGCATGTTTTTGCCTTTCTTAGCCATGCCACCATACATCATAGGCTTTCTCATGGTAGTACCACCACCGTACATCATGCCCTTACGTGGTCCGTTGTAGTAAGTCTTCATTAGTCTCTCTCCTTAGTTAAATTATCTAACTACTCTGCCGAATAGTTTTTCTGCACCTGTTAAAGTCTCAGGATCTGTGTCAGGTGAGCCACCTAAAAATTCAGGCTTCTTTCGTACATCAAACTTTTCACCTACAGAAGCTCCCGGAGTTATTGCTTTTAATAAATTAGGTGTCAAGTACTCTCCTTCTCCTGCTACTTTCATAGCTTGTTTGTCTATGCCACCTATTAAGAAGCCTTTTTCTTCTGCTTGTTTGACGTAGTTGTGGTAGTTATTAATTACACCTTCTCCTGATGAAGAGAAGAATCCCTCTCCTGCATCTGGATTTAATTTAGATCCTTCTGCACTCTCGTACCTAGCAACTTGTTTTGCAAGAGCGTTGGTTATAAGTTGTAAAAAGTTTGTTTCTAACTTTCTATCTAAAGGCTTTCCAGTTTTTATAATCTTTAAAGCGTACTCAGCAATTTCTGGTTCATCTATCATGGCTGAAAACATATTAAAATTCTTCATCCTATAAGTTTGTAGGATTGCTTCTGTTGCTACATATTTAAATGAAACAACTTCTCTAGCCATAGAATACACTCTACTTATGTAAGACTCTACAGATAATCCACGTGGTATTCCTACAAAGTTTACGCCTGAACTTGCTCCCGGAACTCTCGTGTTCATCAAGCCTGCTATTGCTTGTAAGTTTTCGTAGAGTTTATCATCTCCTGTTGCTCTATTAAAAAGAGTTTTTATGGCCGCAGCTTCTTGGCTATTTCCTTCTCCACCTAGTTTTTTCCACATAGCAGCAGGATCAATTGCTGTAGGTATAGGTTTATCCATATTCCCCACAGTGCCTTGCACGGGTCGTACTGATCCTGTCTGTATAAATTCTAAAGCTTGTTTAGCTATTAATTTATCGTAGCGTCTTATATTGTCGTCAAAGGCTTTTCCTTCTATACCCCTTTGTTTTAGACTACGTATATAACCTCTTCTCACAGAATCTAATTTATCAAGTCCATCTGCACCTTTTTGAAGAGCCAAAGCTATATTAGGTGGATTTATATCCCCACTATATTTTACCATCAAGTCAGTTTCAGCTTTTAAATCTTTTGCCACTATGCTATCAGGTTTACGTATTTCTTCCACAATATTTCTAGTATTATCTAGGGCAGTCTTAACATGTAACTTAGCATTTTTACTAACTCTTACAAGCTCATCTATTCCTCCTACATCATAAATAGAATCAATATCGGCTTGATTAAACAAAGGTACGACTGTACCGTCTTGTCTTACCATAGTAGCATTCTGCATTTGTGACATTACAGCAGCAAAAGTATCTTTATCTCCCTCGCCTATAAGTTCACGACCTTCAGTAATCTCTTTACTAGTTAAGAATTTACCCCTGAATATAGGATCATCACGTAACTTCTGCACTAACTTACCACCAGAACTGGCATTAAGTGCCATCAGTTTAAGACTGTTTTTCATCAAGCTCTTAAATGATCTAGTTCCTCTTTGACCTTCTACAAATTGGTAAGTTATGGGCATATTTTTGCCACCTGATACTCTGACTCCATTAAAAACAGATGCCATATCTGACATAAAATCTGTACTTAAAGAAGACATTTTATTATTTTTAATATAGGAGTTTATTTCATTTGTTACCCAGTTAGCAGGGTTTTGTTTTGTTTTATAAACTATACCACTTTCGCTTTTACTAGAAATTGTATTTAACCAATTACCCCCGATAGTGCCAGTATCATATCTTTCAGCATAATCCAAGTAATTGTTTTTGACCTGCCTGTAATCGTTCATAACTTTATCACTTACAGGAATTCCCCCTGTTTGGTCAAAGAACCCTACTCTAAAACCTGTAGCTTGATCTTCCGCTGCATTAAATAATGACTCTCGTATATCTTTTACAGGTAGCACCTTTCTCTTACCTCTATCTCTATATACAACACTTGAAAGTCCTGACGCTACTAATTCAAAATCCACAAAGTTAAGAGGTAGCTTCATTACATCTTGACCTTTGTCAATGCCTTGCTGTCTTAGAGCAGACCATATTTCTAAAGATGAAGCATTGGGGTATTCTTCTTTGATTGCATTGACTGCGTCTGTTAATTCAGGTCTAGAGTTGAAAAACTTATCAGCAGCATCATTCAAGGTAGAGCCTATATTTGATTCTAAAATGGCTGACATTTTAATGCCTGCAATCTTTTTAGCCCCTTCTGATGCAACGTCATCTTTTACCATAGTATCAAAGACACTAGACACATCCATGAAAGCATCTTTGTTTTGCTCTCTTAATATATTAAACCCATTAGATGCTCTTCGGTATTTTCCTTCTTTAATATAATTAAAAGCTAAACTTGTTATTTTTGTGATATCAGAACTGACTGCTTTTTTTGAGTTCTCGGCTTTTTGTGTAAACTCCATTATAGCCTGATCAAATACTTCAAGCTCTTGGTTCAACTCTCTTGTTATTTGTTCGGAAGTTTTACCTAAAGCTATGTCCATTTTTTTCTTTGTTAAATTAAGAGTGTGTAATAGCTCTCCTGTATCTTCTAACTTACCTCCACCTATCTCAGCACCTGTTGTTCTTAATAACAATACGGCTTTAGAGTCATCTATGTTTGTATAAAAATCATCTATTTCTTTTTGTAAAGCTACCTGACTATCTTTTGCATACCGCTGTAGACCTCGTATAAATTTTTGATCAGCTTCTGTAATACTAGGGGAAGTCGCTGCGACATTAAGTTTGTTAACGGCATCAGCCAATTGTTGATTTAATTCTTTTTGGTTAATAAGTTTATTTTGCAGGTCTGTAAATTTTTGTGAGAAATTCATAGCGTCGCCTGCTTTTATAGAATTAGTCACAGAACCTGAAGTTTGTTTAAGTATATTTAATACGCCAATAGTTTCTATAGTATTTGTTACAAGATCGGGGCTAGTTATTATTGGGTTTCCTCTAGCATCTCTCAGAGACAATAATCTGTTTTGCATAGCTATGGTTGCATTTGCCCCCTCTTCAAAAATTACACCTAATTCGGGAGATTTTCCATACATAGTAGCTACAAATTCTTCAGCTACTTTTTTCTTACCTGTTGCTATGTCTGTTGTAAAAATTCCTTTAAGAACACTTCTCATACTACCTGTAGAACCAAATAATAACTTTTCACCATATAGACCTAGAGCAACACCTCCAAATTCAAACATAGTTTCGCTTTGATCTTCAAAGTATTCTTGATGTGTATATTTTGATAAGCCTACTCCAACTGCAGGAAACCCCTCTGTCTTTACGGCATTTAAGAATTTTTCAGGAATTCTAGCTGTTAAAAACATATTAGATTTTCTTGATTGCAGTTCTTTTAAAATATCTGATTCTTTTTTCCAACCCTCATTCCATCTAGGATCTTTAACTCTTCTCTCAGAAAATTCTTTTACTCTCTCGGCTTGTTGCTTAATCATACTATCTATTTCAGTAGTATCTACTTTTCTAGTATAATTTTTTAATACAGACATGGAGTTTATAGCATCGATAGTGGATGATTTTTTCCAACTATTAAAAAACGGAGTATTAAAAAACTCACTACCACTTTCAGCATAGTTAGTTAATATAGACTCGTAATTCTCACCTTTTTTTATACCATTTTCAACAGCTTCTTCAAAAGTTTTACCGCCATATTGTTTTTTTACATAGTTTCTAAAGGAAGAACTTCGTAGCATTACTTTACCAAATCTAGCGAGACTTAATATACCTGCTACAGGTAGCCCTGATACAAATTCTCTTTTAATTGGTGCTGTCCAATCAGGACTCCAATCAAGTATTCTTTCTGCTGTTTCTACATCTATACCTGTTCTTTGAGCAAATATTTCAGCACCGTAGTCTATGTGGGTTTCAGGTAATCTCATAGTCTTAAGCCAATCAGGAGTTTCCTCGTCATCAGCACCTTTAAGTAAATCACCCATAGTATTTACGCCCTGCTCAATCATAAATAAACTAGCATTACCTAACAGCCTGACTATATCTTTAGTGTAATTAACTGTTCTAAATGACTCCAAAGACTTGTCTGGCTCTAAGAATCCTTCAGTAGCTTGTGCTTTTATCAGCATTGCCTTTTGGTATTCACTTAAGTTTGTCTTCTTGTCAAGAAAGTTTTTGAATAGCAAAGCAGGGTTTTCATAGTCTAGTACAACCTTACCTTCTTCACCTACATTACCAAACAAAGGTCGTTCTTTAAGCTCAACTTTGTTTCCTTCTGTGTCAATATAGAACGGTTTTCCTTTAGGTAGGCGAACAGGTTCTTTCTTGTCTCTAACAGGCTCTGCAAACTGAGTGAGAAGACGATTAACAGGTAAGTCAGCGATGGAATCAACAGTTTCTATCTGTTTAGCTCTGTTATTAGCCATTACCTTTATCTTGTCTTCGTAAGTCATACCTTCTGCAAAAGGTACAAGAGGAGAGTCTTCTACGTTAGTGATGATATTTCCATCTTCATCTTTTATTTTCCCTTGATCAGCCAATGTCTGAAAGTCAACTTTATTCATAAGTCTAGCGTTAGGGTTAAATCTTTTTTCATCTTCAACATACTTATCATAGTAAGTTTGAAAAGTTCGATACCCTATTGCATTGTTTATGTCTGTACGTAGTTGGTCAGGTCTATCGGTAGCACCACTAAAGAACCTTCTGTCAAGGCTCATGGCATCACTGCCATCTATCTTTATATCTTCTAAAAAATTAGCAGGCTTTGTCTCGTCTTCTTTTTCTACAATGCCACTTTGAATTTCTTGAACAGTTGCCATTAATACGACTTCCTTACTTTTTTATTAGATTGTTGATTAGGTTGTTGATTAAGTGTAGTATTTACATCATTTCCTGTTGGATCTATATTTTGTGATTTTTCCTTTTTAAATGTGTAACCTTCTTGTTTGTTAACACCTTCAGTATCTCCTATTAAAGAGCGACCTCTATCGTTTTGATCTTTAATTGCACTAATTATTGCCCCTAATTCTCCTCTGTAAGCGTCTAGCATAACGAGAGCAGCTCCTGCATCCGCCACATCTCCTCTAGCAATCATTTCAAATATTACTTTTTCTTTTTCCGCTAATTCGGCAACTTGCATAGCGACTATTTTTAAAGCTTGAGGGTTTTCGTTTAAACTTTGTTGTAACGCTTGGGCAGATAACCTTACGTCACCGTCAGATAATCTTACTGTAGTTCCACCTGCAGTTAGACCCCCGCCTGCATCTTGTGCCATAGTTGCAATATCAAATACCATAAGAGTTGTCGTGTACTTTAATAAAGCATCGTTTGCTATTTGATCTTTTGTTTTTATTCCTCTGCTAGCTTGTTCCGCAGTTACAGTATCAGGTGCATTAGCAATATCGTTGCTTAAATTATTTATAGTATTGCTTAATTCTTCTGCTGTTTGTCCGAATTCATTGTTTCCACCTTTGTATCCTGTCATTCTTTTGAGTAAACTTTTTGCCTGCTCATAAAAACCCGTTGCTCCTGACTGAATACGTGCGGCATAACCAGTTCCTGCTCCTGCATCTACAAGTGATATAACTTCATTTGCTCTGGTAAATCTTTGCCCTGATTGTTGAGCTTTAGATAATGAGTTTATAATCATCTTACCTTTGTCAGGACCAAATACTCTAGTTAAAAACGCTTCTTTGTTAGATGCGACTTGTTGGTTATTTACTTGTCTGAGGGGAGGATTCGCTTTTCTAGGTAATGAATTCTTAATTATTCTATGAAAAATTTCAGGATCATTTACTAAAGTTTCTCCTAACTCTGGCATTTCTTCTCTGAGAGCATTTCGTATAGTTTGCCCAACTTCAGGAGTTAAATTACTTATTTGACTAGGTTCTAATCTAGAATCGATAGCTTTTTTTGCTATGCCTATAGCTTTTATAAGGTCACTACCTGTGTATGCAGGACCTCCTGAACCAAATCTTTGTTGGTGTTGTATTTTTTGTTCTTCCATAAATTTTTGTTGGTTACGCATCCAATCAATTACTTCTTTATTAGACCCCGTCCTTAATATAGATCTTTGAGCAATCATAATATCTTCTTTTTTAAAAAGACCTCGTTCATCTGCCCCGTAGAATCCGGGAATAGACATAGTTACCATGCCATTAGATTCTTTTATTTGAGCCTTTGAATCAAGGAAAGCATTTGGATTTGTACCCTTAATATATTCTTCTAAATATGTCTTATCCTTTTGAATCTGTTGAGCGAGTACATTTGCAAGATCAGGATTAGATAGTATAGCTTTATAATATATAGGATTATATACTACTTCTACATCTTGTCCTTCCACCTTACCATCTTTAACTGTGGACATACCTGCATAGTTCATAATAATATCACTTAATAAATTTTGATATCCTTGATCAGTTAGTTCTCTTTTTAATTTTGGTAGATTTTTTATTTGTTCAGCATATATACCTGTTGCCGTTGTGTATTTTGATTTTACGTCTGGTAAACTGGCATACCCATCAGGCATGAAAATATTAAACTTACCTAAGTTAGGATTTTTATATTCGTATTGACCTAAGAATTTCTTTTTGTTTTCACTTTTTGCCTTTTCAAGTTCTACGCTAGTTGTTAACTCCATTTCTTTGAGTCTTTTTTGAAAACCAAACTGTCTTTCTTCTTTCTTTTTTTGCCTTTCTTCTTCTACCTTCTGTTGCTCTAGGTACGCAACATTAGCATTGTATTGTTGAGCTGCACCTTTTACAAAGTTCTTAAAGAAACCACCTGCACTAAGCCTTGCCATTATCTATGTCCCCTTCTATAACTTCTTCTGGAGCTATTGCTATAAATCCCCTTACTGTAGTAGGTTCAGGTTCTTCATCAATCTCATCCGCTTTTGATTGGATAAACTTGTACAGATCAGGATTTCTGTCCTTCATCACTGCAAGCATGTCATCATCACTCATACCCTCATCCATTTGGTACAAACCATCTCTTGTATTGTACACTTTTACAGGTATCTCTTCCTCTGCTGCTACCCCCATGAGGTAAGCTGCAAGAGGTCCTTTGATTATCTCTGCAACATCAGGAGTAAATTGTCCTTGACTAAAACCACCTATCGCAATGCCATTAACTATCTCTTGAATAGATACGCCTGCAATCATAAGCTTTTCCATTTGGGTACGAACTTCAGGAGCTTCTAACCTATCAATTACAGCATCAACTGCTTTATCAGGGGTAGCATGTACAGGAGGTTTTTCCCATGCCCATTTACCTTTAGGTTCAGTCAAAGACCACCCCGGAGGGGCTTTGTTAAAACGGTTTGCTCTAAAGTCTTCTCTTGTAGGGGGACGCTTTATTTGTTTCATGTTTATTATCCATAGTATTTAGGAGCAAATGATGGTAGCTTAGTACGAGCAGCCACGCTAGGCATCTTAGCACCCTGTAGCTTTATAGTTGCACCACTTGAACCTTTGTAGTTCATCATCTGTGCTACTGCCATTTGTATTGAGGGAACTTTACTTGCGTTTGCTTTTATTATAGCATCATTTACTCTCGGTGTATAGCCAAATTGAAGATTTGCTAAATTACTTTTACTTACGTTAAATTGTCCTGCACCTGCAGTGCTTCTTGGTGCAGATACTCTTCTTTTCTTTGATTGTGGCATCTGAGTGGTTGCACCCGCTGGTGCTACAATGTCCATAAAACCACCTGCGAACTCCATAGCAGTTCCAAGATATCCTGCAGTTCTTCCTGTTACACTATCACTGCCCATAAATTCTGTATCTGGTAAATCGTATGTGCCTGTTACAAAATCGTAGGCACTTTCGATTCCTTGTCCTACGTAACTATCGGCTACATAGTCATATACATCTCCAACCGCCTGTCCGACTACACTGTCACTTATGCCCGTCCAAATATTACTTAACCAATCCCACATAGTTTTTAACCTCTTCTATTTACTTACGTATGCCGTACCAACTTTAAATATACCATTTAAAACAGCCTTACCTAGTTCTGTACTGAAGGTAGCATCACTTTCCATCTCGTACAGATCTGTATTAGCATCTATCTCCATAGATAGTAACCCTATCTCGTGGAAACGTTGCTCTTGACTCTCTGCTATTTTCAACGCCCAACCTGCTTCATCTCTGTATCTTTGCCACAAAGCATCTAAAGAAGCTTGAGTTATACCCAGTAGGTTTTGTACGTTCATTTGATTGGCTGCATTTTGGTTGGCAGTCTCTGCTGTATTTATCTCTCTACGCCACACAGCATTTGATTGTGCTATCTGTGTAGCCATAGTTGTGTTAAATCTTTCACGAGCATCAGATAGAGAAGCATTGTACTGAGCAATTGCATTCTTTTCGTTGACGTTAAACTGATCTTGAGCAGCTCTACGGTTTACATTGCCCGTTTCAATCTGGGCCCCTAATTCTGCAAAGAACTCGTCTATTTGATTTTGTGATTGTGCATTGAATTGAGCTGCTGAGTTTTCTGCTGCTTGATTAGATGTGAGTGCTTGCATCTGTCCAGCATAATCTATCTCTTGCATCTTCTGTTCGTTGTTTAAATTTTGTAGATCCATTGACAAGAATGACTTAGCATTGTTAACGGCAACTTGCATACGAGCATCTAAGTTAGCCTTATCCATTGACGCATAAGTCATGGCATTTTGCATAACTGCTTGCTGTTGGTTACTCAGATTAGCCATATCCATCTGTCCATAACGATCTGCATCAGCTTTGGCTATTGGTATACCTGATTCCATGATGGCTTGTGTTATGGCTGCAGAAGCCATACTAGATGCACCTAATCCTCTTGCCTGCATCATTGCACCTACGTTTCTTACAGCAGGGGCTGCCCAAGCAGGTAAAGGTTTACCTTCTTCAAATGATGAGAATAGTTGTTCTAATTGGTACTTGACAGTAGATTGTTCAGATACTTTACCTTGTGCTGCTTGAACTAGGGATTCCTTACTGACTGCTCCCTGTACGTCACCTATCACAGATTCAGATGATAGCTTACCTTGTGCGGCTACGGCTTCAGGAGTTCCGGGGATAGTACTTGCTGTGTACTTCTCTGCGTTTTGTTGAGACGGTACGGTGACATCTAAGTTTTCTGTTGATACAAGGCTGGGACTTACTGCATCAGTCGTATCTAGAGGATTTGGTGGGGTAAGAAGCTCTTCTCGTTGTACTTGTTGTACTTCAGGTACGTATTGAGTACCCGTTGGTAACGTGGTCGCACCCGCTCTTTCTTCTATTGTCTTTTGAATGTCTGTTACTGGTGTACTTTGTGCCATGTTTGTATTTCCTTTTGGTGTCTCAGGCGGTGTTACCCGTCCTAGATCACTTATGTTACTATCAACAGAGGTTGTCGGAGGTTTACCTATAGACTTTAAATAATTATCATAATCTTCAGCTTGCAGAGGACTACCAAAATTAACAACAGTTCCATCTGCTAGTCTACGAGGAACAATTACAGCAGAACTCGCCCTAAACATATTATTGGGTATTGTTGATTGATATTTTTTAAATGCTTCGTAATCAGGTAGAGTGTTTGCATTTTTGGGTTGTTGTGGCGATAATCCTACAGTTCCTGCATACTGTTGTGGGTCTTCAATCTTTGGTCGTGATTCAAATCTAGGGTCTCCCCTAAGAATTGGTTCACCTCTACCTACAGGCGATGATTCAAAACCTGACTGTTCGGTACTCTTTTTTATTCTACCTTGTTGACCTGTATCTGTAAGGTAATCTGTATAATATTTAGCCATCGCAACTGTTCGAGGACTATTTCCAAACCCATAAGCATCAGGTGTATCTATAGCAGAGTATATCCCCGTCATAGGGTTTTCTTTTAAAAACTGTTGAAATTGATTAGACTGAAAGAATTTCTCATCAGCACCTTTATCTATCCCAATTTGACGAAGTTTATCAGTATCCTGTTGTTGCATTGCCTTTTGCATAGCTTCAACAGAAGGATATGTTTTTCCGTCAAATCCAATTATAGCCACAGTCTACTCCCTACTTCATCACAATCGCAACCACTAAAGCTACCACACCAAGCGTACCCACCATAGACATAGCTTCTATTCGCCACATTCTTTTGTCTAGGGTTTCTAGCTTATCGTTGACTGCTTGGTATCGGATAGCACACTCTTTTTCGTGTGCTTCCAATTCCATTTGTACCTTTAACTCAGGCTGCATCTTCATCTGCTGCACTAGCTGTTGTTTCATTTTCCTCGCTACCCTTCACGGACTGTATTAACGAATTAGTAAAAGCATTTTGTGCTACAGTTACTTGGTCAAGTTGAAACTTTAAACTTGCAGCTTTAGCCTGTAAGTCTCTTATCTGATTGATAAAGTAACTTTGGTCTTGAGATAAGTCTTCTTCTTTATACTCTTTACCATCTATTGTGATTACATTGTTCTGTTCACTCATGCTGTGTATCCTTGACCTGCTGTGATTGCAGAGTTAACTGCTGTCATATCTTCATCTGTCCAATAGTCCTTAGCCACCATAATCTCTAAGTGTGCTACGTTCCTATCAACACAGTCTTGCTTATCTTCTGCTGTATCATCTGCCATTGCTGTACCTGCAATGATAGCATTGATAAGGTCAACTGAGTGACCCATAGCTGTGTAGTCTTGTGCTATTTCTTCTGCTGTTTTTTCTATGTCTGGCATTTTATTCTCCTTTTAAATTATTAGCCATTTTCTAAAGCTGTTACTTTAGCTTCTAATGTCTCAATCCTTGTCATAGCTTCTTGTAGTGCTTTGACTGCTTTCATGTAGAGTATTGAGTATTTTACTGTCTTAGTTGTTGTGCCTAAATCTTGTACATTTCCATTTTCATCTATTTCTGTATCCTTATTTTCATTAATAAGACCATTCATTCCTGCTGTCTCTACCTCTTGAGCAATAACACCTAATCTCCATAAATCATCACTGTCACCTTTGGCAGAAACTTCTTCTTTCATTTTATACTTACGAACAGTTAATGCTTTTATATCATCCCATTGCGATGAAGCATCTGTTATCTGTTCTTTTAGTTTCTCATCAGATATAGCACCATAGCTATTATTAGTATTTTGCACATTACCATTATTAAAAACATAGAATCTAGTTGCTGAACTATCAACACAAGCCAAAAAGTACTCAACACCATCATTATCAGCAGAAGCAGTAGTCCTAATAACAGCACCATAGGGATTAGTTGCATTATTGTTATCAAATCTAAAACCTAAATCATTGTTAGCATTTGTTTGCATTACCCACCCAGCAAGACTACTACTGTAATAAGCTCTTGGAAAACCATCACCATCTGATATCACAATGTTATTGCTTGATGTTCTTATGTCTAAGCCATTTTGGTTGCCATGATACCCACCAATAATAGTGTTTTTAGAGCCTGTCGTTACAAAATAACCTGCTCCTACAGATGCGTTTGTACAACCAATAAAAGTGTTTCCAGAACCAGTTGTAAGAGAACCCCCTGCCTGATATCCAACTGCTGTGTTGTAAGCACCTGTAGTATTGCTATAACCTGCTTGATATCCTACTGCTGTGTTATTACCTGATGTGGTGTTTAAGATTAAAGCATCTCTACCAACTGCTACGTTGTAGTTTCCTGTAGAATTTGATTGAAGTGCAGAACGACCCAAACCTACGTTAGATGCTCCTGTTGTGTTGCTATATAAAGTATAGTGACCTAATGCAGTAATACTGTCACCAGTAGTATTTGACAATCCTGCTAGAGCACCAACTGCTGTATTGCCAGATGCTGTGGTGTTTAACTTGAGTGCTTCTAAACCAATAGCTACATTGTAATTTCCTGTAGTCATTAGTCGTGCTGAAGCTGTACCTAATGCAACATTGCCTGTTCCAGTTGTTAGAGTAAATAAACTATCTTGACCAACAGCAGTATTATTACTTGCAGTAGTATTATTTGCTAAAGCATTTTGACCTACTGCAACATGGCTTGAACCTGTAGTATTTGTAGTTAATGCGTTATAACCAACTGCTGTATTGTTACTTGCAGTAGTATTTCCTCCTAAAGAATCACGACCTACTGCTAAGTTATTACCACCTGTAGTGTTTGCACCTAAAGCATTGTAACCTAGTGCCGTATTGTTAGATGCTGTGGTGTTAGAAATAAGTGCCTGTGAACCAACTGCCGTATTAGCTGAACCTGTAGTAAGGTATAAAGCAGCATATCCTAAACCTGTATTATCATTAGTTGTAGTGGATGCACTAACTGCCCAAGTACCTAATCCTGTATTTCTTGTGCCTGTAGTATTGGCAGTTAATGCTTGATGTCCAACTGCTACGTTGTTAGATGCTGTGGTGTTTTCTTTTAGTGCATCTTTACCTAAAGCAGTATTGTTATCAGCAGTCGTATTATCTTCTAAAGCAGAGTGACCAATCGCTACGTTATTATCTCCTGTAGTGTTTGAGCTTAAAGCTAATCTTCCGACTGCAATATTTTGAAACCCATCTGTATTTGCAGATAATGCACTACTACCTACAGCAACATTATTAGTTCCTGTAGTGTTTGCGTAAAGCGATTGATAACCCACTGCTGTGTTGTTAGATGCTGTGGTGTTGGCAGCCAAAGCATTATCTCCAACAGCCACGTTGTAATTACCTGTACTAGATGCAGTTAAAGAATAACGACCCAAAGCAGTGTTTTGAATGCCCGTAGTATTTGCGTCTAGAGATTTAAAACCAAAGGCACTGTTATAGTTACCTGTAGTGTTTGCATAAAGAGCCTGATACCCAACAGCAGTGTTCTCACTTGCTGTGGTGTTGTTTAAAAGTGCTTCAGAACCTACAGAAGTATTAAAAGAACCAGTATTATATCTTAATGCTTGTTTACCTATTCCAGTATTATGAGTTCCAGTTGTATTTGCCCTTAAAGCATAATATCCAAAAGCTGTACTATTAGCTCCAGTAGTATTGTCAGCAAGTGCTTCAGTACCTACAGCAGTTAAAGTAGAGCCAGTTGTGTTATCTTGTAATGCTAGATATCCAACAGCTACATTTCCAGATGCTGTGGTGTTTGAATTTAATGCTGATTTACCAATAGCTACATTGCTTGCACCTGTAGTATTAGCATTTAAAGAAGCATGACCAAAAGCAGAATTGTCACTACCACTAGTTGTTGCTCCCATAGAAGATGCACCAACAGTTGTATTGTTTTGACCACTGCTAATAACATCTCCTGCAAAAGCACCTACAGCAGTATTGTTATCTGCATTGCTTGAGGTCAAGGCAAGATAACCAATTGCCGTGTTACTTGCCGCAGTGGTCAAGCTGTCAAGAGCCGTGTCACCCAACGCCACGTTATTTGAACCAACTGGATAATTACCATCTAGCTTGATTGTGCCACCATCTACTGAGAGGTTACCTGCTACAGTTAATCCATCTGTGACTGCTGTACCTGTTACGTCAATGCCTGCTGAGGTGGTGGCTAGTTTGGGACTAGCATCGTGATAAAGTGTTACTGCACCATCAGCAGTACTAGTAGCCATTGCTTCGCTACCTGCTGAGTTAGTAATCCTAACATCATCCCCCATAATCCTAAAAATATTAGAACCAGTTAAATCTGATGTAGAACCATTGCCTGTAATTGATAAATTATTCCCTATGGTAACATTCTGACTAGCATCTATCGTTACAGCATCTGTTCCTGCTGTTACAAACTTTAATATGTCTGTGCCACCTCTATAGATACCAGTGTTGGTGTCGCTAGTGAATGTAAGAGATGGTGCAGAGTTAGAACCATTTGCAAAACTAGAAACTCCTGTAACACCAAGAGTACCTGCTATTTGTATGTTTGTGTCAAGTTTAGCACTTGTGACTGCACCATTGGCTAGACCTGCTGTTGCTATCTGTGGTCCTTCACCTGTAGTGCCATCATGTGAGTGTCCAGTTGAACCGTTAAACGCAGCTTGTACCGCATCAAACTCTCCATCAAGGTCTGACGCATTGATCACGTTACCGTCAGCTATATTATTAGGCGTATCATTCCTTGTGTAGCCTGTTCCCATTTCTTATCTCCTAGCGTTAGTGGAATACTGCAGAGTTGCAGCATCAATAGTAAATACAGCGTCTATGGTATCCCCTATAGTTTCATATAAAATAGACACTGTAAAACCTGAACCTATTGTTTGCAATTCGTAAATTGCCTTTTGTTTACCCCCATAAGAGGATGTTCCATAAATCCCTGCACCATACGAAATTGATGAAGCTGCAAGGTTTGAAAAAAGTAATGAACTCGGTTGAATAACATTCTGTTGATCAAAATCAAATTTAAGAGAGTATCTAATATCTACCTCTCCGTTTACATCTAAATATGTTATACCCTTATATACTGTTTTACGGATAGTAGGATCACCTAAAGGTATGTAAGGGGTAGCAAATGTAGCCTGTATCTTCTCTCCATCAAAGCTATTACCATCTTCCATTCTATATATGTAGCCGTCACTTGCACCAAAATAGATAAGTTCAGTACGATCTACATATTCACTGTGTACAACGTAAGCATTTATGCCACGTAAATCATTGAACGATATACCCTCTTGTAGTTGCGTGGCTGCAAGTCCTTTAGCCGAAGCATTGGTGTAACCAGTGTTGTAACCAAATAATCTGTATTGACTTTTCTCACGAATAACTGTGCTAGAAAAACCATTTGGACTACTCGTAATCAAATCTAGTATTTCATCTTGTACTGGCTTCGATACGGTAGCAAGACTAAAATCACCAAATCTATCGGTAGCAGAAAAAAGTCTTAAACCATCAGGTCCTAGAAATATTATGTCTCCACCAATCTCTTGTATAGTATCTTCAGCAATACAACCTAAATCACGAGAAACTGGTTTTAGTTGAAAATCACCTACACTACTTCCTGCAACTACGTTGATACTGTTTTCACTAAATACAATGAGTTGATCACGAAAAACAATTAACCCTGTAATCGCATCCGCTACGTTTATTATACCACCACCACTCGCACTTGTAAAGTCCGTATCTGCATAAGGAGCAGAAAAAACAAGGTTTTTGCCATTTCCGAGAAAAATGTGGTTCTTAAAGTTAACTGCAAACTTAGAACCTGATGTGTCAGAGGGCAATGAAGTTAGTTGTTCAAACGTAGTTCCATCAAATCTAAATGGTTTGCCTGTTCCATCGACAAGCATAAGTTTCTCTGTACCATCAAAGTCGTACTTCAGAAATCGTACTTTACCTGTACCACCAACTGTAACACCCCCACTACTGTAGGTTGCGTTGTCACTTACTTGTGTCCATCCTGAACCACTAGACTTGAATAGGTCATCTCCTCGTACGGCATACACTTCGTTACTATAATGGTGTATACCTCTTATAACACCTGTATTCGTTACAGCGTTTGTATCGAACTTAGAAAATCCTTCTACTCTTCTGTAACCACCAAAGATAGATGGTTCAAAGTTACGTAATATTCTCGCCGATCCGGGTGCTTGAAATCCCTGCTGATACGGAGAAAGGTTGGTTATCAAACCACCTTTAAACTCAAATGAATGTGTTTGCCACCTATCAGGCATTAAACAGCCCTTGCGTATACATTTTCATTAACAAGCAAAGTTCTCATTTGCTTCAATCCATCTTCAAACTTACGAGCAGAGATGGTAGCCGACTCAAGATTATCTCTAAACATGTACGAGTGATACATTGCACCATCAACAATAACATGTTTAAAACGGAAAGGTATAGTTGGTACGTCATCATATGTTTCTAAATCTGCAGGAAACATAAAAAATTCATATTCAATTGTGTAAGCTTTGTTTGGCATTGGTGCTACAATGATATCACCGTCTTGGGAACGAATAATGTACTCAGGCACTGTTCCTTTTGTAGCGTCAGTTTCACCTTCTTGGTCTATGTATTTATCTATGTACTCATCATAACTCATCTGTTTGAGTCTTCGTGCTTCATTAAGATCTAGTGAAGCATTACGTAAGATACGAACAGTATCGAAGTCTGTGTACTTTGCATTTTCTGGTAAAGGATATCTTAGCTCGCCTGCAGTAAGAGTTATGTCATCTGTGTTGTGATTGAAGGGCCAGCTAAAATGTTTTTGGTTGATGTCACGAATTGCAGAATTAATCGCATCCTTTACTTGGGCATAAAAGCCAGTTGCTGTTGCAAAGTTACTTGATGTTAATTCTGTCTCATTAAGTCGTCTGCAGATTTCATTTGTTAGAGAAAGATAGTTATAAGCCATTAGTTTTTCTCCACGACTCTTATGCGAACTTCTTGTTCACGAATAGTTGCGTCACTGGCAGTCATACGACACACTATTTTGTACGTTGTAAAAGCAGTGCCACTTCCTAAGTATATTGTGGCAACGGTATCTGTGTTGGTACGACTAACAAGTTGCAAGCCATTAACAATTTGGCTATCTGACCAAGTCTGTAGTACCCCATCTGCATCGTAGATTTTCCATACTAATGATGAGATGGTATCTGTATCTAAAGCAGGACCCCAATCAATAGAGTAGTCCAATTGCTCATCAGGATCTTTATCGGGCCATTTAAGCGACATTAGGCTGCCTTTCTTCTTTGAGAAGTTGTTTGTGACGGTAGAACAGTAACAATTCTGTGTGGACTCATTTGCTCTGTCACAATATTTACAACTCTTTGCGAACTTGTTTGTTTAGGTAGAACAGTAACAACGTGTCTTCTGTCAAAAGCTGACGGAGTAAATACAGTAATTACACCTGTTGTTGTTAGTGTGCCTACTGAGAATGTTCCGATTACTCCTGTGATAGTAAATGCGTTACTTAAGGAAAGAGTACCAATACTTCCTGTAGCACTAACGCTATTTAAAACTTCAGTTGGTTTATCTTCTACTGTGTTTACAGAACCTGTAGCACTTACTCCTACTATTGGAGTACTAATATTTTCTTTTACTGTATTGATCGTACCTGTTGCAGATACACTAGCTAATTTTTCTACAAGGTTAACAGTTACATTGTTAACAGAACCTGTAGCACTTACACTATCTAGTGCTTCAGTTGGTTTCTCTTCTACTGTGTTTACAGCACCTGTAGCACTAACTCCTGTTATTGGAGTATTGATATTCTCTTTTACAGTATTAATTGTACCTGTAGCTGAAACACCTACAACAGTTACTTTAATAAATACATTTAAAGTTCCTACTGAGCCTGTAGCACTAACACCTGCAGATATAACTTCACTAATATCAATCTCGAAGCCACCTGCAACTACAGGAGCAATAGTACCTGTAGCAGAAACACCACTAATACTAGCGGTAAGGTTGACTACGCCATATTCAGATGTTCCGTATAGACCTGAACCGTATCGTGCTGACTGTGCTATGATCGCCACAGCCTACTCCTTAAGCAATACGTATTACAGCGTTTGATGCGTCAGCGGCAGGAAATTCAATTGTTAAATCACCTGCAGTAGCAGAAACAGTACCACCAAAATCAATAACAGCAATCGCAGAGTTACTATTTGCTGTATTATAAATGATACAACCATCTGCAGAAACAGTTACGTCAGTGAAGACTTCGTCGGTAAAATCAACAATAGCAGTAGAACCATCAAGTGAAATAGTTGCACCGTCAAGTGGTTGACCACCAGTGGTATAGTTTGTACCGCTTGCTTCATCAGAATTACCTGTTACGTCAGAATAATTGGTTGTACTAGCATTGTATGTACCTGTAGGCGATGCTTTAATAAGAGCAATTTTAAGTGTGTCTGTATCTAAATCGTGAAGACCACCTAGTAGTTCTGTCTTAAAGCTATTACACATTGCGGTTGTGATAGCCATTTATTTCTCCTTTGGGCTAAATTATAGAGAAGTCTGAAAAAACTCCTCTAGGGATACTGTTATATTCACAGCACTGTTTGCACTTGCAAGACCTCGTATCTTGTCACTACCAACTAGATACAAAGGATAATCTGTAATTTGTAATAGTGAGTTTGCAGGTAGTTCAACAAGTTCTGCTAAAGTATAGAACGTTGTTGATGCTGCATCATACCAGTCTAAGCTAAATGTGACCAACGAACTAGAAGCATTGTTAATATATATGCTGTTTACTTCAGTCGTAAATCGTGCAGGCACTGTGTAAATGTCTTGGTTGGCTGTTGTCAATTCTAAAGCAACGGTTCTTTTTTTACGTTCAGCCATGCTTAGTTCTCTATGTAAATAATATCAAAAGTTGTTGACACTCTCAAGTCAGCGTTTGAACTATCTGCTATTGCACGAAACTCAATATCTGTTTTTTCAGGTATAGGTTGTGGGCAAGTAATGTCTTGATGATATGAGCCTTCAAATAAATCAAACTTTTGTTGGGTACGGAATACCCCATTCAATTCTCTTGTTATCATTCTTATGGTAGCAACTTTATTGTTCTGTACTGTAAATGCTGTTGTATCTATCTGAAACAAGTAAGCTGTGTACCCTGCAGGTACAGTCCAGAGTGCCATCAAAGTCTGTTGGTCAGAAGATGATACATAAGCATAAGTTGTGCCACCATTTGCAATTGTGATATTACCTGCAGATGCTGTGCCACTTGCTACAAATGCACGATAGACACGTAAGAAGCTACCTGTTGTTGTTGCAGTTCCTGATGCGTCTAGAGTTACTGTTTCAGATAACTCGTTATAACTTGCGTCCACCCCTTGAATGGTTACTTCTACATCTTCGTCTGTAGCACCCGAACTACTGGTAGCTGTCATGGTAACAGCACTAGCAGGATAGGCATACAGTCCACCTACATCCCAGATGGTTTCTTCTGAATCATCAATGTCACCGTTGTAGCCAAACTTGAATACACGCTTGTGTCCTGCGATAAGTCCACGAGATACTTGTAAGAAGTAAGGATATGATCCTACACCACCACTAAAAGTAATTACATTTGGATATGACGTGATGGACATCTATTTTATTTTTTCTGCTTCAAGTTTATCTTTGAGTTTGCTAACACGTCGATAATGTTCACGTATTCGTTTTACTCTTGTTGGGTTTCTCAAAAACTTATCTATTTTTTCTATTTGTGTCTGTGTAAGAAACTTAACAGGCTTAGTACCAACTGGTATAAGTATCTTTAAATTTTTTTTTTGTTTTAAGTACTTTGTACACTCTTAAGAACTTTTAATTTTTCGTTTGTTTCTACTATATCTTTTAATGCTTGATCTAGTGCATTTAGCGATGAATTATTATTATTCAGTAAACTTTGTGCATTTTCAATTTTTAACTTATATTGAAAAATCAAAGCTTGAGCAGCAAGGTTGTTCATAAGGCGTACTCCTTTCTAGGATTATACAGAAAGATTAGCCTAATGTCAATCTAAAATCTTCCTACCCACTTACCTGCAGCCCATGCCAATAACCCTGCAAAGAATATAACTAAAATAAAAGCTATTCCATAGCCAACATATTCCATCAACTCTTGTCTACGTTTCTCTGCCATCTTTTCCTGATAACGTCTAGACTTACGAGCTTCAGCTTGAAAGGCTTGCCAATCTTGCCACAATCCGGGTCTACCTAAATAGATCATCATCTTCTTGAGTTCTTCTTCTTTTTCTTTTAATTGCTCAAGAGCCATGAACTCTTCTAGGTCTGAACCTCCTACCCCTTTAGCCTTTTGTTTACTTGCTTTCTTTTCTAGTTCTTCTTTTGCAAATACAAAATCGCTTATCTGTTTCGCACATCCACTCAGTTCTTTGCCGTTGGACACAAATTGCTTGATAACCGAAAAGGCAGCGTTTGCTGCGGCTAATTCTGCTAACACCTACTTTTTCCTCTTACTTTTACCTGCTTTAGATAGAGCTATTGCTATAGCTTGCTTTTGGGGTTTGCCACTTTTTATTTCTGTTCTGATGTTAGCAGAGATTGTTTTATTAGATTTACCTCTTTTAAGTGGCATTTTATTTCTTTCTTACTGGTTTACAATACGCTGTTATTTGTAAATTAGATCCTTCCCTTTGAGGTATAGATGGTTGGTTATGTAGTCTTTGTGCAAAGTATAAGCACCTATCTATATCTTGGAAGGTTTGTGTTTGGTCTACTACGCTTAATCCCATCATAAACACAAGCACAAATTCAATCACACTGGTACTCCTTGTACCTCCTCATCTTTATCTTCTTTGTGGCACTGGCAATTGCACTCCTCACAATCACACTCATAACATTCACATGTTACACATTTTTTCTTTTCTTCAGTCACGACCACTCTCCATTTTTCATAGCTAGGGATAATTTCATAGCCCTGTTACCTACTTGATTAGCCCATCTTGAATCAATCATTTCTTCACAAGCCACTAAGTAATCTTCTCTTTCTATCGCTGCCCACATGTTCTTAAATTTTAAAAGACGAGGAACGCCCATATTAAATGACATGTCAACAAGCACCATTTGTCTGACATCGTCAAGTTGATTTACGATAGGTTTATTAGCTAGTAATTCTTTTTCTACAATTGCTATGTCATTCATACAAAGATAGTAAGCTTCTTCTTCAGTAAGACCAATCTCGTAAACTTCTTCCATAGTTTTGTTTATGAAAGATAATTCACCATCTGTGATACCTCTGTCTTCTAAGTTACGCCCGATTCCAATCGTATCGATCCCCAAATGGTCCTGATAGACTTGTAAACGTAATCCTTCATGCAAGGCTACCATTTTGACTAGTTCACTACGTTCGTACTTCATGCTTTCTTCCTTGTTGTTGGCTTACGCTTTCTACCTGATGCAGTAACAGACCACTTTACTTTCGAAGGTCCTGTCTTTTTACTTGCTTCTTTTTTACTTATCTTACTTGCTACGGCTTTAGGTCTACATGCAGGATAAGGTCGTTTGCTTTTTTCTTTACCAGATCGACCACACTTCTCGCCTGTCTTAACGTCACGCCAATCCTCTTTAAACCACTTAGTCAATCCACCTTTAGGTTTAGCCATTATGCGTATGTACCTCCACGCTTCTTGTACTCACGTACTAACCAAGCATTTGCATACGCTGAAGGATACACTTTGAATTTCTTCTTGGCCGCAGCTTTTACTGAAGCGTAAAGCTTTGGGTTCTTTGGTTTGGGACTACTTCTTTTCTTAGACATTTACTTTTCTTGCTGTATCACTAATCATATGCTCTAAATGACTTACAAGAATCTTTCTCATATTCTCTGCTCTTTGTCTGTTGGTAAAAGAATACTCTCGTATATCATCATTGCTTATCTTGAGTGAAAATACGTAGAAAGCTCCCTTTTTTATGATACTAGAAGTACTACCATTTGCTACTCTAGCAGGATTAATTAATGTACCAAAGTTTGTTTCAATTATGTTTGACATCATTATACCTCTATTTTATTTGGTTTTCTAACTGTGCTATTTGGACTATATGTTTTTCCAGAAAATATTGTTAAATTCTTATTAGATGAGGAAACTGCTGATGACCCATTTTTAGAAGGTATTGTAGGGCTGTATACTCTTCCAACGTCTGCTGTACTTTCAGTATTTTTTTTCTTAATATTTTTTCTTTTTTCACTTAGAGATTTAGAACCATCATCGTGGAGTGTATTTTTTATTTTATCTTTAGTTTTTTTTTCTAATTCACTACGCTTATAGGCATCCCTTGCTTGATTTCTAATTAATGCTTTTTTTCTGTATTCTTCATGTTGTTTTTTACTTATAGGAAACCCTAAAGGATCTTTATACTTACTACTCATATTACTTCTTCCCCATGAGTTTCATTGCTTGACCAACACCCTTAATTCCAAAAGAGGAACTAACGGCTATAAATAAAAGATACTGATACCAATCTGGTAACGTATTAAGAACTTCAAATCCTGATCGTACATATTCTGTCATACTAGGAATGAAGACTAATATAGCAGGCAGTAGAAGGACAATCAATGCAAACTCGTCTTTCCATGATCCATCTGTGGCATCTGCCATAGACTTCTCCCAAGCAACTTCTCCTGCTGCTACCTTTTCTGCGACGACTGCTTTAGCTTTGGCTTCTGCTACTTTAGCTTGACCATCAGCCTTGACCTTCTCTACCTTGCTTTCCATCCACGAACCTGCAAGGTTAGCTATAGGACCTATTAACGCACCTAACATTATTTTTGCTCCTTATGTTCGTGACCCATCCAAATACCAAATACACCTGTCATCACGCCCATAACGACGGATACAAATGCTGATTGGGCTGCCGTTGGTGTATCCAAACTCATAAACCATTCAGCACATCTCCAAGACATTATTGTACTAGCGAGCATCATACATCTTGGGAGTATCTTCCATTTCAGAAACTGCTCAACGGTTACCATTATCTACCTTGTGACTTATGTAGTAGCTCTACGTAGCGATTGTAAAATCTGCTACTTATCTTATTAAAAAATTTAAATAGCTTGAAGTTAATCGAAATCAGCATTTCCATCTCTTTCTAGCTTGTCTTAGACGGCTATTAGGATCTTTTGCTGCTTTAGGAAACTTTTTCATTTGCCCTGCACTTCTTGCACAAAAGGACTTTCTTCTTTTAGCATCTTTGCTCCCCGGCTTAACTTTGCCAGTTACTGCTGTCTTAAGTTTTGATCCGGGATTATCCCTTCGATACTTAGCTACACCTTTTGCAGTCATACCCGCACCTGCTTTAGTTGGGCGTTTGTGACCACCTTTAATGGTGTGACCTTTCATTGTACCTTTCTCAGACATTCGTGCTACCTCGTTGTTGTCAAAGGGGCAAGTTGCCCTGCCCCCTTGAGTTAGTTATTTAAGCGAAAGCCGCTGCGGTTTCTGCAGTGCCAAGTTCTGCAATAACTGCGAACACTCTAACCTTACCATCGAAAGTTGCTGTATTAGCAATTAAGTCGATAGTATCGGCTGCAGTGTAGAACTTACCTACGCTTGTTGTACCTGAAGCTAAAGCAGTATGACCTGCAACTGCTGCAGCATAGATATCATCATCAGCGTCATCACCTAAGTCAAGAACTGGAGAACCAGTTGATGCTAAAGTAAGAACCTCAAGACCTGCCATAAGAACCAAACTGTTAGCAGGAAGTTCAAAAACTTCTACTGAGTCGGATGTAGTCAGACTTGTTGATGAGAAGTCAAGAACAACTTCCACGATTTGAGGTTTAATGCCGAGTGGAACACCAGCAGTAGCACCTGTAATAGTATAAGCGGGCATTATCTAGTCTCCCTTAAGCAAAATCTACAACGCCACGAACGATTGCTTCTTGTCTTAGAACTTTTCTTCCAAAAACATGCAATCCTCTGATAACGTCGGAGAATGATTCAGTTGAACGTACCACTTCAGTCTTTGCGATGTGGGACGCTGTTGCACATGATGAAATGTGACCAGCTAAAACAACATTCTCAGTTGCGTCAGTAGCTAATGTACCAGCAGCATCTGTTAATGTTACCTGATCAATTCCGCCTGTGCTATTTAAAGCTGTAGACTTGTAACATCTAAAACCAGCAAGAGTTCCTACTGTTGCAAGACCATTTCTTAGAGGAGATACACCGTCGCCAGATACCTGAACTTCAGCAATCTTGTTTCCTGCTTGGAAAACTTTCTCATAGAAAATTGGAGGTGCTACAAACCATCTGTTCTCTTCAGGTACAGACTCATCATCAAGAAGTCTAGCCATTGCGAGCATCATGTTGATACCTGCATCGTCTGTCTCAATGTTGATAGGAGCAGCAGTTGTTCCTAATATACTTGCAGCAGCAGTAGTTGTTAAAGTTGTACCTGATACTGCAGATGCTGCAATTCCAGCACCGTTAGTTAAGGTTTGAAGAACGTTTGCATCGAACTTTCTCTTTAGAGCATAAGCACCTGAAGAAGTTGCTAGTGCTTCAAAGTTAATGTGAGAGTGTCTCTCTTCGATGTCGTCTATTTTGAATGCGAAAGCATTGGCTTGGTCGACAGTCAATGTAATTTGATCGTCTGCCAAGTCTTGTGGGTTAACTACAGAACCTCTTGAATATGCGGACACAGTCAGTGTTGGTTCTTTCATTATGTTAACAGTATCACCAAAGTTTTCAATTTCGCCAGTATAGTCGGTATTCGTAATATCTTCTGCAACCGAAGCTCTACGGAAGAACTTGAGAACTTTTTGGCTAAATATTTCGGGTGAAAAATTACCTGACGGTAAATTATTATACCCTGAAGCTGAATTAAAAGCCATTTTTCTATCCTTCCTCTATTTGAGGTTAGTTTATTGAGTTATTCGCCCCTCTGCCCGTGCTTGGTCGATTTCTTTTTCAAGTCTTTCAAACTCCCACGGTTTCAGTTTGGCGATGTCTGATACCTTCCAAATCTTTTTGTTTGCATTTTTATCAATCGGAACTTCTCTAGAACTTGGTGTTCTGACTGCTTCAGCCGCAGACGCATTAGATTTATTAGGTTTCGTTTTTAAGCCACTGTCGGCTTTGTAAAGGTCAAGAACTCTGATTGCCCATTTGCTATCAGTATTGTTTTTGGTTATACCCTCAGAAATTGATTTTGGTTGCTCATCAAGCCACAAAAGAAACTTCTCGTCATTCCTAATATCATTAAAATCAGGATGTGCCGCAAGTAACACTTTGTACGCACTTTGAACTTCCATTTCCTTCTCACGACCTTTTATAACTTCAAGTTCCTTTTTTAAACTTTCAGATTGTTCTTGAGCTTGCATTGCCGCTACGGTTTGCACTACGGCATACACGTCTGGATACTTACTCTTAAACTCCTCTAGTTCATCTGGACTTTTAGGAAGTTTGATTGAAGGGTCTAAATCCATCTGTTGTGCAGTTGTTTTCAAAGCTTCTTTCTCGTTCTTCCATTCTTGGAGTTTGTTGTCATAATGCTTTTTTAAATCATCATAACGTTTTTTGTAGTCATGTTCAGGACTCTCTTCCTGTTTAGTTTCCACAAAACCTTCATGCTGTTGGGTAGCTTCCTGTTGAGTGCCAACGTCTTCTGATCCTGCTTCTACCTCATCCTCATCTTCTCTATCAACTTCCTCTCGGTATTTGTTTTTATAAAGATTTGGATTGTTAATCACTCCAAAGGAGTCATTGGGTTTAAATGCTCTTGCACCTCTTACTTGTTTTGCCATTGTTTTACCTCATCATATGCAGTGCCACTGGCTGTGGGTAGCTGCTTCGGTTTGTCAGGGCCACTTATGTGGGTAGCTGACGAATTCTACTCTGCTCTTACGCTCATCATTGGTGAAACTCCATCTATCTCTACTGTTTCACCTTTAATTAATTTATCCACTACATTTCTAGCTTGTTTTGTAAACTCTACTCTGTCTGGATATTTTTGTCGTAAAAGCCTTCCGAATTTATTGTTATTCAAATCAATCTTTTCTTCTTCTGACATATTTTCACTTTGTTCTCTTCTGTCAAAAAGATCAGACATAAGGCTATTAAAAAGACCATCTTCACTTATATATCCACTTGTTAGTATGTGGCGTAAAGTGTCTCCTTCTCTACTCTTTTCACCGTATTTAAATCCTTCCCCTAGACCCTGTTCTATATTCTTTAAATGACCTGTCATACGTAGTAGCATAGCAGTAGTAGCGTCTATGCCACCTTCTGAGTAATCAGCACTAGCTATATCGTTATTTGTTGACATAAAGCCACCTTCTGCAGCTGGTCTAGGTGGAGATTGTTCTTGTTGTTGTTCGGATTCTTCTTGTCTACGTGCTACTTCTCTTTTGCCACGATTATTTATTTTTTCTAATCTGTCGTAGCCAATGACTTTAGCTATTTCTGGTGGTACAACAACTTCTCCACGTGATATCATTATTTCAACTTGTTCTTTACTAGGTACTTTAGCTGCTTGAGCAGTTCTATCTGTTCCTGCGTCTGTGTCTGCTTGAGCAACTATCTCATAAGCTTCGATCAACATTTGTTTTATATCTTCTTTACCTGCAAACTCTACAGCAGGTGCGTTGATTACGAATGTTCCTTCAGGTACTTCTTTGGGTATGTCGTCAGCTATGGTTTGTTGTTCGGTAAATTGATCTGGTGGTCCTCCGATGAATCCCATTTCAGTTGATGGATTTTGAGCAACATCTCCTGCTGCCATTCCAATTCTTCCACCATATCTCGTTCCACCATGTTCACTAGAGTCTCCTGCTCCCCCCGAACCTGAATCTGCTCCTTCTCCATCATTAGGGCTACCATATCCTCCACCTACACCTGTAGGTCCTCCTAAACCTCCAGTTGATCCTACTGCACTTCCAGTAGTTGTACCACCCTGAGATGGATCTACGTCTTGCCCACCTATAGTCTGTGAGCCTGTTCCTGTAGATGTTCCTATACCATAACCACTTCCTAAATCCCCTATACCGCCTAGATCCCCTGTTGTTTCAATACCTTTAGTATCTTCAATCTCTGTCAGAAAAGATTGTGCTTTTTTATTGCCTGCTTTAGCATCTATTACAGCTTGAGCAACTGTACCATAATACCCTGTATTTTTAGATGCATTCATTGCAGTTCCAAAATCAGTAATACTTCCGTAAGTTGCAACAGTGTTTGGATCTAGTCCAAATCTACCAAACTGCGTCATTGCGTTAGGAGGTCCAGTATAGGAAGGGGTAGGGTTTTTAAATACATTTTTTTGAAGTGAGTAAGGTGCATTTGCCAATGGCATACCCATTTGATAATCTATAGCTGCAGTAGTAGCAACATTTAAACCAGCGAAACCCGGATGAAGACTAACTAAATCATAACCATAATATCCCTGTGCATATCCCGGAACTCCTTGTGCTACTTTGTCTGCAACGCTATAATGCGTTGACATTAAAGACTGAGACACTTGTCCAAGCAACCCACTTCCCATTGCAACGTTTTGTCCGTAGGGATCTTGTGCAGTAGGACCAATTACTCCTGAAATAAGACCAAACGCTGGACCACTAACTACATTTGCAATGTTTGCTGCTGCTCTTGCTGCTTCCATTTTTCCAGCCATAGCCAAACCTAAAGGTGCTGTCTGCACTACTCCTTGTGCTACCGCATCAGTAGAAAATCCTGCAATGGCTGCACCAACTGGATTAGACTGTGCAAAATCAGCTTTGGCTCTGTCCATCTCAGTATCAAAGGCTACTTGTCCTACTGTTTGACCCCTGCCAACTCCTGCAATGTCCATCATCTCTTGTGCATCAGCTATGGATTGAGATCCAGCGGAAACTGAAACATCAGTCGCTGATATACCTGAAGCTTCCAAACCACTTATGTCTGTTACTTGAGTACCAATAGATGTAACATCACTGGACTCAGATTCTCCTTCTCTTTTTTCTAAAGATGTTTCGACATCAATATTGTTTTCTTGCAAAGCTTCCCTAGAACGTTTTCTATTTCTAGCTCGACTCATTAAAAAATCAAATTGTGGATTTCCAGTGCTAAATGCCATTATTGCTTTTGACTTTCTCTACGTTACTCTTCAAACTGAGGAGCGTTTCCAGTAAAACCAGCTTCCCCTGCAGCTGGCGTAGCTCCGACTCCGATTGTGCCATCGCCAGCCCCTTGACCGTTAGATCCTTGAGGTTGAGGAGGTACTCCTCCAGCCCCGCCCATATCAGGGGATTGTTGACCAGTGGGGCTACCTTGACCGCCTGTTCCTTGTTGAGCATTCTGTTGCATTCCTTTCAATATCTCTGCGTAAATCTGTGCTTCGTTTACGTCGTTGACTAAACTATCTGGATCGATATCTTGTGATATAGCCAACTCTCTCATTAAATTCGGTATTTTTACAAACGGTGCTAATGTTGGGTTCATCACAGTTTGCAACAAGGCAGTTAATCTTTGACTTCGTACCTCTTTTTGCATCACTGCAGCTACCCCACGAGGTTTGATCTCAAGATCTCCCTCTATGTCGTCTGCATCGTCATTGAATTGCATGTTCCATTGAAAATAGGCTTCGCCCATCGGTTTTAGTAGATAATCGTCAATATTCTTTATGACTGTCTTCATAGACAAACCTGCAGAACCCATCAACATAGATAAACCTGAAGCAGTACGTCCTGTTCCTGTTACTCCTGTTTGTCCGTGCATAATTGATGGTATGCCAGTTTCTTCATCTGCTAATTGACGAGATATTTGGTACATCTGTATGTTTTCGCCTGCAGTGTTTGGAAACTTAAGACCGTTGATTGCTGTACCAGTAACTCCAGATTGTCTACGGAATATCTTTCCGGGGAATATGTCCATGTTTTGTCCGGGAACTAAACTTGCTTCATCCACGTCAAATACAAGATTACCTGCTAATGCTAAGTTATCAATAGCCATTCTTACGTGACCATTCATAAGCATCTGTGCATCTTCCATGTTTTCTGCTACACCAACACCCCACATTTGATATGGGTTAACTTCGTATGGAAATACTTGATAAGGTATTCTTGATGGTGTAAATGGATTAAGAACACATCTAAGTATCGTTGTTCCACAAACCCATACGTTTACAGGTATTTGATCTAGCTCTGATATTCCTTGAGGTAGGTCTAGTCCTGCTTCATCAGCAAACTTAGAATCAATTACACCCCAATACTCAAGAACTTCAAATCTATTTTCCTGATAGTATGGCTCAGTTTCATCTTCACGAATAGTATCTTCGTAGTACTTATCTTCGTAGTTAGGACCTTTTGCAAGACACTCCTCTACGGCTTCCATGTCGAAATGAGGTCGTTGAGATAAGGCACGAAGTTGTTGTCTATTCATACGATGTCTTTGTATGACGTATTCACAATCATCTATACTTGTGGCTGCTGGATCAGGATGAAAATCCCACACGGATACAGATTCTATCTTAGGCACTGTTTTCTCGTATGGCATGTACTCTCTGCTACCTTCTTCATCTCTTTGCCACTTGTGTACTTTCTTGTTAAAGTTGAAAGGACCTTTAACAATTCCTGTACCAAGTAAAGATGCTTCAAATATAGCATGTCGGAATACATTAACTGCATTTGTATCGAGCAGTTGATCGTGGATCATCTGTTCCATTTTACGTGCAGCTTCACCAGATGGACTTATCTGAGGTTCTCCTACTTTTGAAGGACCTTCGACAAGAGGTGCATTTGGAAATTTTTTAGCCATACCACCTAAGAAATCCATAGATGGTGTTGCTTGAGTTGCTCCCGGAGGTAATTCTCTACCATCACCCTCGTAGCCATACATATCTGGCGGAGGTGGAGGTGTTACCTGATCAGCAGGAGTTTCCAAATGAGCAAACTTTGCTATACCTTCTGGTATGGGTGTATCTTCTACAACAATAGGAAACTTCTTGTTGGCAAATAATATATCAACAATTTGTCCGTATGCTGCAAGAACTTTGGTTTTGGTTATTCTGACAAATACTTTTGATCTCTCAGAGTCACGATATTGTGTACTTGAATCGTAGATGCCACGAAAGTTTTTATAGGCTTGTAGCCATCTATGTTCGTGAGAACGTCTACCGTTTTCAGAATCCTCAAGCCTACTCTTTATGTATCCTGCAAGTCCGGGCATGATTGTCCCTGCATTGGACATAGCTGTAGGTTTATCGGATTCTTCGTCTGAATTTAAAAAATTGTCAGCCATAAATAAGTCCTAGCCAAAGTAGTTTTTGTCGTCTGCCATAGTAAAGAATGCACTTTCAACAGTCGGCTTTGACTGCTTCTTTGGCATGTCAGATTGTAAGTCGTAGTTTTCAATCTTTGTAGTGAAGTCTGCACCTTCACGAGTTAATTGATCTGCACCCATTTGGTCATCGACTGAAGTTTTGTCGCTGTTCATTATGTATGCAGCACCGTAGTTATAGTTGTTGTTTGGCATTGTTGTCTCCCATATACCAGTTACATAATTCCCTGTTCATCAGGGATATCCTTACGTAAAAGATCACTCATTTGCTGATCCATTGCGTAATTCATTGGACTAGTTGTAGCCATGTCTTGCTCAGATGTTTCTAAACCCATAGATGTCATATTTGCATATTGATCATCAGATATAGTTCTGTATTCTGCTGTCGGATCAGTTGGTACAAATTCAGATCCTGCTCCTGCAGGGCTTGATTGCATAGCAAATCCTACTGTAGCTCCCGGACCCATTCCTAATCCCTTTTCAAGTAAAAGTTCTGTTGCTACATCTTGGGCAGCTTGAACAGGATTATCTATAATCTGTCTAGCTAATTCTCCTACTGCTAGTCCTGTAAAAGCTTTTTTTGCTGTATCAGAAGATAACGCATTCCACGCTTTATCAAACGCAGATTTAGCCTTGTCACTAAGTTCAATTGGAGAACCTTTAGGTGGTATCTTTTTTTTGGGTTCTTTTTGTTTCTTTTCCTCTTGAGTAGCCCCTAGTTCACTCATTTGTTCATTTAAAGCTTGTAGTTTTGCTACCTGTTTTGTAAGATTGCTTACTTTACCTTCGACCTGCTTGCTGAGTATACCTGCAGTTTTGTTTACGTCTGCTGCCGTTCCTTCAACTTGTAAAGTTGTATCTCTAGCTGTTTGTGATAGTATATCAGTAGGAGCAGAGAAAGGAATTACTGAGCTTTCCTTAAAGAAGTCTTCGTTAAATCCATAAGTTTTGTATAAATTTTTTGGACTTACTTGATTGATGTCCTGAAGATACATGTTACCAAATTCTTCAGAAGCTCTCTGAACCACACTCATTTTTCTTCGTGATTGTCTGTCAACCTTATAGTGAGTTAATCCTACATCTCCTTTTGTAGAATGTCCTAAAACTACGTTTGCTACCCCTGCACCCTCTGACTCATTTATTGCATCAAAAACATTTTTTCTCAAGTCAGATATTGTAAATGGTATTTTTTTATTTGTCTTTTGGTCTGTAATTTCCAAGCCCATTTCGGACATGGTTTCATTCATAGTGTTATTTATAAGTGTTCGTAAAGTAGCTTCACTTTGCTTAAACAATTTTACAGATTTACTGTCACCCATTCTTCCTTTAGCATCTGTTCCAAGATCAGCAAGTATGTCTTGAGCTAAAGATGGTAACTGGTAGTTTGTTCTCTGACCTTTGTTACTTATGCCATAAAGAGTGTTTGATCCGGGGTCAAGTGTTCCGTAAGGTGAATCTTCAATTGCTTCACCAACTGTAAGATTAACCAAATCTCTGTTTCGTATTCCTAGCAGATGCTTCAACTGAAAGAATGCTACCGCTTCTTTGTTACCTTTTAACTTTAAGGTTGTAGCGTGTATTGCCTTGTTCAAATCCTCTATAGATGGAAGAGTAATCTTTTTCGCAGCAGCTTCACCTCTTGGCTGAGTAGCTTTTTCAAATCTTAGCTTGGTAGGATCACCTTTTACTTTTGCAACTCGGATAGTTCCCTTGCCTGCTTCAAACCTATTAGTGTAAGGATAATCGAAATCTTCGCTTGCTGCTAACTTAGTAAGACTACTTTCAACCTTACCTAATGTCACATAGTCTGGACTACTAGCAACCTTGTTAAAAATATCGTGTTTATCTCTGTCTCCAATACTATCCCAATTGTCAGATAAGTTAAATCCTGCATCTTGTAACTTTTTTAACAATGCAGTAGGTTTACCATTGTTTTGATATAACTTCACATCAGGACGACCTAATTCAAAAGCTTCAGCTATTGTTAGGTTTCCGTCTTTTAGTTTTTGTAGGAGTTCATCCATTTGTCTTAGTACCCAAATGTTTCATTTTGGACTTGATAGACCTGATTCTTAATACCATTAAGCGTTTGATGAATCGCCGCATAACCTGTCATCCTTGTCATTAACATATACCTCAACGCATCGTATGCGTGGTCTTCCGCTTTGGTGTCCACGTCTTCGCTGTTAGTCTTGGAAAGAGGAATTGCTGCCAATTGCTTGACAGTGTTGCTACAATTAGAAAACACTCGTAATCTCGGTTCGTTTGTTCTTGGATCATCTGCAAGCCTACGATGTATTTCCATTTTACCTTGTATTCTATTTCGATCTGAGGGAGTCCAACGAACTCCGCATCTCATCATTGTTTCAGCTATAGAAGGACCAAAGCCTGTCTTATTCCAACATGATGAGTCTAATACTGTGTAGTGGGGTAGTGGATCTAATTGTTCCGCTTCTAGTATTTTATCCGCTAATTGCTCTGCTGTCAACTGTTTTACGTATAATTCTCTATAAATCCAAATATTATTGTCCCAATCAATAGCACCCCATAAAACGCAAGAAGGACTCGCATACCCGTAGTCAGCCGCCCTGATGCGGGGCCAGTTGGTAGGTAAGTCAAAAGGTTCGACAACATGTTTCGCTCTGCTAAATTCTGGAAAGGCTGCACCATCGGCTACATCCCAATCCCCTTCAAGTAATCTTTTCCGTTCTATCTCAGGTAGTGAACGAAGCATAGCTTCATATTGTCCATCAGCCATAAGGAACGGGTTGTCTGTTAGACGTGCAGGTATGAACCTACGATAAAATAAAGGTTGCCCTTCTTTTTCGTGTCCTTGCGGCCACAAGAAAGGTTTACCTGTTTCGACATCGGATGCAGGGAACGGTTTGTTGTGTTCACCTATGTCAATGTACATCTTCTTGATCCACCATCCACCGATTCCTCCGGGGTTGGCTGTACACCTCATATACAGATTTTGCTGTAGCTCTGGGTCGGTGCTTCTCAATCTTGATCTCAGGTAGTCCCACACGTAGGGTGTCGGGTACTGGGTTATTTCGTCTATCCCTATCCAGTTGAAAGCTTGTCCTTGAAATCGGGTTACATCTTTGTCTTTGTCTAGATACGTAAACCAAATGGTAGCTCCCGATGGGAAATGCCACGTTGACTTTGACTCCCTGAACTTCGCTCCGGGGAATGCCTTAGGATATAGCTGTCGTGACTTATCTATTAACTCAGTAAGTTCGTCGAGAGTACGCCTAAGAAGAAGACCCCTATGATTAGGATTAGTGCAGTAACGAAGCGGATCTGCCAACAAGGCGAAAGATTTGCCCCCACCAGCAGCACCTCCATAGAGTACATCTCTTTCACTAGCGGAAAGAAACTCTTCTTGAGGTCCTTCATTCGGTTGAAACACCACTTCACGGCTACCCACAAGTTCTTGGACAGGTGGAGGAAGTGTTGCCAAGTCACCTGTATCGATAACGGTACTTGTATCTCCCTTAAGAGCTTTCTCAACTTTACCAACTTTCTCTTCAAGCTTTCTGGCATATCTTCTTTTACTTTCTGCTACTTTAGTTAATTTATCTGCACGTTTCTTTGCGTCACGTAATCTCTTTTGTGATTGTCGTCTCGCTTTCTCTGCGGCAGACAGGAAATATCTTTGCTTCGGTGCTTCGGGGTCTTTCTTCGGTCGACCACGTCCACGCTTCGGTTCTGGTTCAGTCATCTTTAACTATTGACTTTACGTGTATTCCTACTGTCTCTGTTGGCACTACATTTCTTTGATGCTTTGCCACCATATCTCATTCCCTGCTTTTGTTTTTCTTTCAAGGCTTCCTTTGCTTCCTTCTTTTCAGATGGAGATAAGGATTGAATCATTTGATTTAATTTGTCACTCATCTTGTCGGTAAGCTCGTTGGGAGTTGTGAGAGCGTTGATTGTATTGAGTACTTTGAATAATGTGTTTAGATCAGCCATCGATTACGACCTCTTTTTTTTCTTACTGATTTACTTTACGTGTACCTGCCCCTTTTGCGTATACTTTAGGTACAAACTTATTTTCTTTTCTTTCGGGGAATTTTAATTTAGGATCTTTCTTTTTTGTACTTGACCTCAAGTCAAGCATTCCGGGTGCAACTAATCCTGCTACTATTCTTGTGACGCCATATAAACTCATTGATCAATAACCACTTCTTTCTTTGGTGGCAGCAACACAATACCGTGTACTGCTTGTACATTTACGTTAGTTGTTTCTTGTTTTCCTAATCCTACCCTGTTTAAGAGCGATTCTGCAGCCCTGAAGCGTAGGTCGTCCCCTCTTTCGGGTACGGGGTTGTCAATTGTGCTTACCAAGCGTGTAGCAGCCTTAAATGCGTTCATAGACAACACATTCTTTGTACGGTTAATGATCTCATCGGCTAAACTGTTCTTTAACCACGTCACACTACCCTTAGAATACCCCGCTGCGAGTGCTGCATCGGTGACATTGCCACCATTTTCAAACAAAACGTTCAGGAATTCTTCTTGTTGGGGCGTTATTTCACGCTGGGAAGTCTTTTTCGGGAGTAAATTTGTCACAACGGTACGCTCTTGCTTCCATGTAAGGCTTATATGCAGGTAATTCCTGCTGTATTTCGTATATTCGTGCTAAACACTCATCGTGAGTAGCGTATGGACCTCGTGTATCTACTAGTTCTTCACAATTTGCACCCATAGTAGGCTGTCCTAGCAGACAAATTAGTACAAATGCTTCAAACACGATAAAATCCTTAGTTCTTAGTGAGTCAAGATCCTTAAAAGTTGAGCCAAAGCACGAGAAAGGATTGATTGCTGCTGCTCTAAACTGGTCTTGATACCTAAATTATACGTACAGATTTACCTAATGTCAAATAAAAAAAAAATTTGTACGAATTTACTTGACTTTTCCGTCAGAATGGATACAATCGGAGTAGATCCTCCGGGGAAATACACACATACACACAGGGATACCCTAAAGGGTACGACCAATCGTAACACAAGAATAACTGTTCTTAGTATAGGGGGGTTATCCCTTCTTGTTCCCTAAAGGGAATGCAAATAGATTGTACAAGTAACTCATTTGGGTAAAAATATGGCGACATTGCATACGTATACGGGGGGGTCCCCAGTGTCCCTTTGCACCCCGTATAGGGACTTTTTTTTGTGTTTACCCTCATTGAAACCATAGGATCACAAGCCAACCTAATATAAGCCGTGTTTCATATTGGGATTACTAGCCACGTTTAATATATAGACGTCACGTGTATTTCTTTTTAATTTAGGTGCGATTTTTTCATTTAGTTTATACAAGTTAAGCCTAAAAGGTAGCGTTTAAGGTTATGATTGCGAGCATATACCAAAACAACAACCCTCCAAGAAACCCAATAATATCAACACTTTGAGTATTATTCTAATTAACCCAAAGAAAAACCCCCCAAGCAGTAAAGCAAGGGAGGTTTTAAGGGGAAAGTTTAAAGGTTATTTAATTCAAGTTCATAAGAACATAAACATCATCTTTGATTTTTTGTTTAGTGGTTTTAGTATCTTCATTAAGAAACTCTTTCCTATATCTTGAAGTAGTATTTGAGTAATCCCAACACGTACGATCAAGGAAAGTAATTCCATCAACCTTAACAGCTATAATTGAATTGTAAGATTGAAACACTTCTGCACCATTCTGCAAAGTAATCCTAAACTGGTTGGCAATTGGATTACCTGACCTAGAGCTTTTAAAGTTCTCAACTTTAACAATATTTTTATATTTGTTTAATCTATTCGGCATATTTTCAAGTGCAATAGTCATTAGTTTATTTCCTTTCATTAAATAATTATTAAGTTACCTTTTAGACGAATCTTTTTAGAAACACATGAAACACAAACAACTGTTTCAATATCTTGTTTCTTTCCCTCTTTAGATTCATCATACATTTTTCTTTTAGGAAAGGTTTCTTTCTTTCCACAAGTTTCACATTTAAAAAAGTAAGCCATGATCAACCCCACAAACTAGAAAAGCTAGTATCTAAACCATGATAACTAGCCAAGCAATAAGCAAGAGTAAAACCACAACAAATCCATTTAAACAAATCTAAAAGTTCTTTTAAAAAGTAAACCATGTTTAATTTCCTTTCTTTTCTTCAATAAGTTCTTCAATATCTAATTGACCATGTAAACCCAACTGGTATTCCTTTTGCTTTTGTTCCTCTTCAAAAATGATACCTATTCGTTGATCAATTAAAACCCTATCCTTATTAACTGGTTCATCAAACTTTTCAACTTGATCATTTATATTAGGTAAAATCTTCAACATCTGATCTTTATGGCAAAAGATTTGGTGCTTAAATTCCTCGTTGGTGCGACCATTATAACGCCCTACGATTTCAACTAAACAACAACTGTCCATTATTTTGAATTGCAAAGTAAGCTCACAATTATTAACAGCGTTAAATTTTTTCTTATTAAAATCGTATTCACTTTTTATTAAATATTGTTTTGTTTCCATTGTAAGAAATCCTTTTCTATTTAAAAATTGAGGTTTTAAAAAAAACCACCCAAGAAAAGCCTTGAGTGGTTTAATTATAATCTTAAGTTTTTTAAGAAGTCAACTAGATAATTTATTTACCAAGTTTCTATCCATCGTATGAAATGAGAGAGGATAAGATTTATAAAATTTATGTCTTTCACCTTTTATCTTTATTGTTTGCACGTATCCTTTTTGCTTAAGAATGTTTACATATTGCCTAACAGTATTAAATGCTTTTTTATTGGTGCTATCATTGTAGACGTCAATAATTTTAACCATGTCATGCGATTTTATAACCTTGTAAACTTCAAATTCACCATGTGTCAGCGTGTCATTGCCTTTGATCTTGAAAGGATTGTTTTTCTGTTCTCGATTTGTAATAATGCTTTCAATTGTAGGTTCAAAAACTTTGAATTGATCAGCCAACTGCAAAGCCAGTTCGTGACATCTGAAGCCTGATCTATGACCTTTATTTTTTGCATTACGTGAAACAACTTCCAAACTTTCAAGCAAGGTTGACATTTTATTTAAGTGTAATCTTTTCATGTTTTAACCTCCCATTCTTGACATGGTTAAATTTATCATACGTTCAGTAATTACAATTTGGTTACAAGGATCACAACACCGACCATCTGCAATAGGTAAAGCATTATTTCCCTCGTACCAATAGTGTGGTTTTCCATCGTTACCAACTCCTAGATATTTTGGATTGATATCTTTTTTACAGATACAACAAGTTTCAATTTGTGATTTATCAATACTCATATTTATTTCTCCCAAGTTAAAATAAGATTGCTAAAATAATGATCACCAAAAA
>Ga0255753_1000447_pt1 | contig 54081 bp, 37 predicted proteins | sample 041ome_10_FD_179953 | JGI IMG/M metagenome (GOLD analysis project Ga0255753, IMG submission 179953) | Coastal salt marsh microbial communities from the Groves Creek Marsh, Skidaway Island, Georgia - 041412US metaG (version 2) | ecosystem: Environmental > Aquatic > Marine > Intertidal zone > Salt... | reverse complement strand
CGTCATTGGCGGCGACGTCGGCGGATTTATTAGACTTGGGCGTGCGCATCGATCGTGCTGATGTCTCAAAGAACGTCGTGACGGTCATGAAATCGTCACAAGTTCCGCAAGCACCGACGCGCAAGTACGACACCGTGAGTTCGAGGATTTTGGGTGGCATGGCGCCGCCACCGAATCCGTTTGGCTCATCGAAAAAGCGTCGAAGGAAAAAGACGGCCGAGGGCGGCGACGCTCAAGCGGGCGCAGGCGCCGCACCAGAATCGAACAAAAAGAAGAACAAGAAACAAAGACAATCCAACGAGCCGATGAGTGCCGAAGACGCCATCGCACGGCTGCAGCGACTCAGTTCGTTTTAATCATCGCGTGGCGGTTATCAATAACGTTTCAGTTTCAACAAGTTCCCTAAGAGCCTAGCGACGCGCGCGCCGTTCTTTGCGGCGCGCTCGCGTGTACAAATCACATGTCAATATTCTAGTAATAGTAGTAGCAGTAGCATTTGTGCGGCGACCGTTCTCGGTGCGCCGCTGTGTATATCGTATCTTGAGCATAATCCACGTCACGCCATGACGGTGAAAATCTCATCCCAAAACAGATTCTTCCATCGCGCCGACGAAGCGAGCTCGCGCGTTAATTCTCGATCATCCACCAACACCGCGAGTGCGATTGTGATCCAGAAAATGATCCATAAGAACGCACACGCGGCGGCGACACGCAGTATTCCGCTCGTCACGGCTTTGGCGCACGTCGCGACGCTGGCGGGCGACGCCCACGTCCCTTGGTGACGCCCCGTCGTCGTTGTCGTCGCTTCAAACGCGGCGTTATCCAGCATTTTCACAACTTCAGCGCTCGCGCGCGTCTCGGTGGGTGGCGCATCGCAATTGTCGTCTTCGTCTTCGTCGTCCGCGTGCCCAAATGCGCGCGCCTCCAATCGCTCCAATCGTGCCTCCATCGCGAACAATCGCTCCTCGAGCGCCTCGGTGAGCGCATCAATTTGCGTCGCACCGTGTCTCGCCAATGCCAGCGCCTTTTGCACGTCCGTGCTTATGGCGTGCTTGACATTTGTCAAACGTGTCGAGAATGTCTCGAGCGCCCGCGCGACTCGATCGTCCTCCGCGTCTTCCTCCGCGCGCGCCTTCATCGCCGCGCTCGGCGACGCATCAATGTCAATGTGCGTCGTGTACACATCGTCTCGATGCTCGACGACAGCGTGTCCAGTGCGCGTCATCGGCGAACGGCAGCGGCGGACAATGACGCGCGAGCGAAGCTATTTCTGGCGCCTTCGCGTCGACGCGAATCCATTCCCGTCCTAGGATCCGCGCGTCGTCTCAAAATCATCCGAATAACTCACACCAGCAAAGAATAACCCACCCGGGGGCGCGGGCGGCGCCACAGCGCGTCGATCGCGCGTGGCGGCAATGTTAAGCAACACGTCGTCGTCGCCGGCGAAATTCGCGGATTCGCGCATCGTCGTCGATACGAGGCACCGCACGAGTTTTCGTAAGAACCGGTCGGCGACGAGCTCGATGACGATGACATCCATGGTCGACGGTGATGACGCCGACGCCGACGCGATGGCACCGTCGCCGTCCTCGGCGCGTATGGCGCGTTCGCGAGTCACAGCCGAGCGACTTCGGCGATTCGCGCGCGACATCGCGTCTTCGGCTTGGTCTTCAACCGCGTCGTCGCCGCGCACATCAATCGTGCGCTCGAACGCACGGGCGACGACGAAACGTACGTGCGTAGACTTTCCTTCTGGCGTCGCGCGCGCGTAGGCATACATATCTACGTCACCGCGATCGACTAATCGCTGGAGCACGCGATTCGCGACGTCGACGTCAATCGACGCGCGCGGCGTTCGCGCTTCCCGAAATAATTGCGTCTTCGGCACGACGTAAACATATCTCCTATACGTGGCCGAAAACGTGGCGTGAAATGAATGCGGAGCGATGGTGACATGCGTAACGCGCAACGCCCCGACGCGGCCTGGCGGAGAATTTGCGACGGCGCGCTCGATGTCCGCGACGTCGACATCCAGTCGCTTGGTCCAAAACGACACCGCGCTCGCCACCGCGTGCACACCGCGATCGGTGCGCCCGGCACTTGCGATTGGACGAGTTTCTTTATCGAGCAGCGGCGCCCAGGCGTGCGTGAGCGCGCGCGAGACGCTCCACGAGCCCGGCGTCCACGTCGTCGTCCCGGCGTTATCCGTCGCCGCGTTCCACGCAAACCCCGCAAACGATGGTCCGTGATACCACACGCGCGCCTTGTACGCCGCACGTCCCGGTCTGTGTTTGTTATTCCCATCCAACGCCGCGGCGCCGAACGCGTTGTCCACGCGCGCGTCGGGCATCGACAACGCTTCGCCCAACGTCGCCGGCGTCGGCTCCGTCCCGCTCGAGCTCACCCCTCGCACGCACGCGCGCGCCAGCGCATCCACCGCGCGCCACGCGCGGTCATCGAGAAAACAATTCGACGCCACCGGGTCCCATCTCGCGCGATTGAAATCGCGTCCGGCGTGGAATTCGCCGCACCGTAAGCTTTGACTCGCGTGTCGCAGCGCTGGTTCCGAAGCGTCTGGCGGCGGCGCGTCTCGCGTCGTCGTCGCCGCAGCCGCCGCGGCGGCGATGGCGGCACCGCCCGTCGTCGTCGTCGTCGTCGTCGTCGTCGTCATCATCGTCGCCGTCGGCGGCGCGGTCGCGGCGAACGCGACGCCGCGCGCGGCGATGCGAGCGCGCGACACGGCGAGAGAAAAAGCGTCACACAATGCCGCGCGAACCGTCACCGGCGCCGTCCTCGTCCTCCTCAGCGCTCGGTGACGTGGGTGCACGAGAGCGCGATGAGTTTTTCGACCCAAATGCGGACGACGCGGACGCGCGCGCGCTGTCGCGCGCGAGTGGAGGTTCGAGCGCGACGGATGCGATTTTGAGCTGCCCTGGGTGCTTCACTGAAGTGTGCGTTTTGTGTCAAAAGCACGCGCGGTATGCGGGGCAATACCGCGCGGTGTTTGCGCAGAACGTGTGCGTGGTTCGTGAGAGCGCGCTCGTCGCGCGCGGGGGCGGTGACGCTCGGGGGACGGGTGGGACAGAGGCGATGTTGAGCGACGTTGGGGAACGGTTTCACGAAGTCAAGTGCGAGACGTGTCGAGAAGTCGTGGGCGTGATTGATGACGACGAGGTGTATCACTTTTTTAATGTCTTTCCGAGTCAAGGGTGATTTATGCTGATTTATGTGTGCTGCGCGCGCGTACGCGATGCGTCGTCGTTCGGTGCATGGGTGCTGTCCCGTATTCGACGTCGAGAGACGGTTGGATTTCGGCTCTGTTATTTTTGTCTCACGAGTTCATTTGCGCGCACGCGCGCGCGCGCAACGGTGTGTTTAACGATTGCGCGTAGAGTGTGAGTTGGTGCACGGCATGAATGACGGCATGGATGCGCGTGCTTTCGCAATGGCGCCAGAGGGCGCGTCGGGGGCTGCGGGCCTCGATGAGTCAACCGGCGGAGCGTTGACCGCATCTTTCAATACCATGGAGAAGATGCGCGCGCGCGAAGCGAAGACACAGTCTTCATCACGACTATGGGAAGTCATACACGATTGGTTCATCATTCAAGCGTGCGTGTGCTGCGGATTACTCGCGCTCACGGGATACTTTACATTTATATCAACCTCGGTGTGGCGTAAATGCACCCGCGGCTTTGATGTAGAATTTCGAAACGCGCTAGGGCGCGAAGAAGTCGTTCGTTCGTTCTTGCAGTGTACATTTGGGCGAGAATACGGCAACGTGTACCGGCCGTGGCGTATGGGTGACTTTTCCGTGCTTTTCGTGCGCACGTCGACGCTCGCATACTTTGGAGAAGTCATTTTTCATCAACTTAGCGCGTGGCACGCGTCGAAATATAGGAAATGGCGCACCAAACTCGCCGTGTACTCGTTTGCAGCGTATTACATTGTATATTTCGTCATGATTTCAATCCTCGGGAATCATTCACAGTATTCTCAGTTTGTATGTATGTCGTGTTTTGGTGTGCTGTTTTACTGCGGCGCGACGAGCAAAGAATTTTGGTCTACAAAGGGTCTGAGTTGGATTTACACGTACATCATACTCATGGCCATTATCGGCAAGGCGGTCGTTGAAATTTTCATAATCATCGCTGCAGATCCCAGCGTGAGCGTGACACTTAAACTCGGCGTTCGGTTCGTATTGGATCCTTTATTTTGGGAATTCGTCCGCGCCGTCGAACGGCATTACGCGCGACTCAATCCGTCACCTGGGCCATGTCTACAACTCCCGTACTTTGTGTCATTTACGCTTCAACAGGCGTTCTTCTCTCGATACATTATGTTTCTTTTGTCCGCCGGTGGCGCGGTGAAGAATATGGCGACTGTACAAGCAGTGCTTTCGCTGCACGAGCTCATGATTAACGTCGTCCAAAAGGACCGTGACGTGCATCTGGCCAAGATTTTTCTGGGTAAGCAAACAGCAGAAGCGATGTTAATCTCCCGTAAACAGCACGATATCGTAGCTTTAAACTCAATCGTGTCGTCGTTTGCCGAGATATGTGCAGTGATTGTCATTTCACTCTACCTCTACGTATTTCGCATGGCAAGCATCGGGAACGAGGACATCGTCGACTTGAAGGCGTACGGCATACAAGCCCTCAATTTGATCGCCATCGAAGTGTTACTGTCATTCTTCATCATGTACGCCCAACAACGATTTCATGGCATTCGCCATCGAGATGTTTTCCCGCGTGGCAATTTCGCTGGTAAAGGTAAATGGTTTTGCGTGACGTATCGTTTTGTCGTCTTCATGTGGATTACGGTGATGATGGCGCATAAGATAACAATTTATCTCGTCGGCTCACAATTTCACAAGTATTTGTGTCCGCGTATCAATGATGATGGGAGTATTTTTTCATATCAGTGCACCACGGAGGACTTAAAACTCGCACCTGGCGGCTTCTACCTCAACTCGCGAGCCTTTCTGATACAAATGTATGATTTCCCAGTGTCAAATCTCGTGAAAGAGACGAGCCGTTGATTAAGAGCGACCTTATGCTTTAAATTACAAATCTCAACGCCAAAAGTGTTCTTTCTCCTTCTATTTACAAACGCTCATCAATAGCAGACATCACTTCGATGTAATTCCTGTCTTCGAGGGAATTCCTGGCGCTATTTGCTGCGCTTGGAGGTCTTACGACACTTCCGGAGGACGTACTCGCCGCGATGTCAGGAAACTGCTTTTCGGGCCCCCATACGTCTGCAAAAGACAACTTACGCCTATGTTTTGGCACCGGTGGCGCCGCCACTGGTTCGACGCCTAAACTCTCAACAACGACACCTTTCAACGTTCCTAAACGACGCGGAGATTTCACAGTGATTTCGACATCCGTGTTCACCGTGATCGATTCTCTATCGGACTTAGTTCGCGTGTTGCGCTCATCCGCGTCGAAATCTTGCACTTTATCCGCAAGTGTTGGATAATAGTTGCGACGAATCGTGATCACCATTATGTACGGAAGTAGGCCAGCAACTGCCACGGGCCAAATTCCAAGCCAGAACTTGGCTGACTTGGATACAATCGGCACGAAAGTTTTGTAACTGAAGGTCGAGTAGTACGGATCCGTTTCACTCAAAACGGTGTTCAGAATAAACCACAGCACAATCGATCCCCAGATGGTGATGTGGTGATAAATGGTCCAAAAGTTAGAGTACAACGCCATTTGAACGTTGAGTGTCACGACAATGGATGTATACAGCGTCGTACCCACTTCCCATAGACCAAACGTGCGACCGCTGCTTGTGTCGGATTCGCCGCCATGAATGCCGTAAAAGACACACATGTAACTCACTACGCCCACGTAGATGCCGTTTGCGAACCAAAGAAGACGACGCTTGGAAGTAAACTGTGTGTTTGCTTGCGTTTCTTTGTACAACGCCGGGTACTTCAACGAGCTCGACGGTCTCACATCTTGATCAAGGATACCGAGCGCTAAGACGGGGAAATTCGTAAAGAAGATGTTGAATGACGACATCAACCAGTCATTGTACACTACTTGTCCACTCGCGTTCGTATGCATGTTGTAAATGAAAATGGTCAAACCAAACGCAATGTTTTTGTAGAAGAAGTACGTCACCATACGCGCGATGCGCTTGTAGTTGTAGCGTCCGTGTAAAAGGATGAGGCGTTCCAAGTATCGGAACTGAGCGAACGAGAAATCGGAAGCCATGACAGCTTGCATGCCTTCTTGACCACTGATGCCAACACCAATGTGCGCCGCTTGAATCATCCCAACGTCATTGGCTCCATCACCGATGGCAAGCGTGATACGACCCGAGTCTTTCACGAGCATTGTCACGAGAGCCTTTTGAAGCGGAGAAACACGGCAGCAAATTACCGCAGCACAGTGCGTACCGAGCGCCAAGAAGCTCGCACTTAGTTCTTCAGTGAGTGCCAACGTCAAAGAACGACCATCAATAACCATACCAATATCTGCATCGAGTAACTTAGCCGCTTCGGCGTCAATCAAACCAGCCTGAAGCTGCTGCTTAACAGAGGCCATGGCAAGTTCCTCAAACTCCGCGCTGGAAATTTCACCATCATTTTCCTTTTTAACCAAGTCTTCTACATTGATGATGCGTAACTTCATGTTTGGCGTAACTAGAGAGCACGCTTGGCCAATATTGATCGCGGTATCTTGCTTATCACCAGTAAGAACCCAAACCGCGATGTTTGCTGCCATGAGTTGCTCAATCGTGCGCGGAACGCCTGTTTGCAACTTGTCTTCAATAGCTGTCGCGCCCAAGAGAGTGAGATCCTTTTCAACAAGTTCGGCGACATCCTCAAGGAGCTCTGTACGTTGCTCTAAAGCTTGACTCGCTTCGATAAATTTCTTGTTCCAGCTGTTATACTCTTGCGCTTCAATTTCACGCTCGGCGATGCATAACGTACGCAAACCACACTGCGCCCACTCATCCATATGCTTTTGCGTTGCCTCTTTGTAGCCGTTTGCGGATGATGCGAGTCGCTGGTAAATAACAGAATCCGCACCTTTGCAGAAGAGCATGATTTTGCCATTGCTCGAGCGCGCAATTACACTCATGCGCTTACGCTTTGACGAGAATTCGAGAATGTTCAAAATTTCATACGTGACGACGACGTTCGGCTTTGACGGATCGAGCTGTTGTTCTTCGACCTCGATGCTCGACACCGTTCGCTTCTTGAAAAAGAAACCAAATTGCTTAGCCGCAACGACGAACGCAAGCTCGTCCGGACTTTCCGCTTGATAAACAATTTCCTCCGGCGTCGGGTTGCCTTCAGGGATCACTGTCTGGCAAACAGCGAGAACTCGGAAAAACCCACTGCATAGCTGCTTATCGCTTCGATCGCGCCAAGCTCCATCAGTCAATCGCTTATCACGGAAGTTGAAAGACGGCTCGATCGCATGTTCATGCTCGCTAACTGGCGGAAGTTTGATGCCCTTGCGTGCTTGAATGGCTCGCTCGATTTCAGTAATGCCTTCGCCGTAGCTCACACCACCGATGGAACACTTGAAGAACTCCATAGAGTTACACGTTAACGTACCAGTCTTGTCACTCAAGACTGTGTGAATCATGCCAAGTTCTTCGTTTAAGTTCGTGGTTCTGGCGACAGCGGGGGTGTCCGTATCCTTGTGGTACATTTTTCGATCCTTGTTCAAAAAGACGAATCCTTGGAAAACTTTGACAAACTCGAGCGACACATACAGTGAAATGGGAATCAAATAGCCGTATAACACGTACGATGTGAAGAAAGAAATCGTACCAACAAGAGTTTTGTTGTCCGGATTGAACGTCACATCTTGCTCGTTCACATCAATGTACCAATGCTTTGCGGCACTGGACGTGATCCATTGCGAGCAAAACACTGCTGAAGCAGTGCCAAGAACCGCCAAAGAAAGCAACATGGTGATAACTACGCCATCCATCTGCTTTTCCACGTGTGAACGCTTAGAAGGTGTGTCAGTAGAGTTCATCATGACCTTCGTATCATGACCCGTGTACACCGCGATGCCAACCACCCATTCAGTGTTTCTCAAGTTGGAACCTCGTAAGAGCATGTTGGATGGGTTCAAAGAAATCTTCTTTGGCTGCGGAAACAATGGCGCACCAATTGACAAGTTTCCTGAATATGTGTACAACGAATTGTTTGGATGCTCACACTCGACGCACGAAGATCCTCGCGAGAGCTTGGTCATGTTTGCTACGTTAAGCGGCCCAATGTCTTTCACCAAATCCACCGCCCGCTTCGTCTTCAAGTTCGTTTCACCATCGAGATTTTTCGTTTCGACGTAGCAAGAATTCTCTTCCGACGAACTATCCAACATGATCAAGTCGCAAGGAAAAAACTGGTCCCGAACAACGCGAACGATATTCCCGACGCGAATATCCTTCCATTCGCAACGTTCAAACGACGTTCCGTTGAAACGTTCAGCCGCTGACAAGTTTTGCGTTCGATCCTGCACGTGTCGCTTGTAATCTTCAATGCCTTCCTTGAACATGGATAAGCCAACGACAATCGTCAATGGCGTCCACGTCGTGTACGGCTCGATCGGTGAAACCGTATCAAACAGGGAAATAATCGCCACCGATAAAAAGTACAAGTTCGCCACGCGTCTGAACTGCTCGTAAAGCCCTTTCGGGAAAAACGTCGCCACATTGTACTTTCCCGTCGATATAGCGTTATCTCTAAATCTGAGCAACTCGTTGGGGTGACCCGCGCCGAGCACCAGCGTTCGGTTTGTTGGTTTGGGTCCGCGGTTCCTCAGTCGACGCAATGAACCGGACGGGGTTACCGTCACTGGCGCCGCAGGCGTGGCACTCGCGTCAGCCATGGCTATCGCCGCGTGCTCTCACGCGTCGATGTCGCGTTTGTCGTCACGTGCCGCTGAAAAGTCAACAAAGAGACGGCCGATCGCGATTGAACCTCCGCACGCGCGCAAGTTCCGGCGTTCGACTGCGCGCGCGTCGCTCGGCGCGAGGACGCACGAATGGACGCGACGTGTAGGTTACACTTGTCACGTTCCACGCGTCGTGCGCGTTGGAGACGGACCGTGCGAGCGAATGACGCGCTCAAAATGGTCGAGGAGCATGAATTGGCCACCTCAGCCGCGCGCCGGCGGTTACGCGCGCGCGACTGGATCCACATGTGGATTACTAAAGCGTAAAATGAGGATATTCGTTACAACAACGACGTCAGAGACAATTAATTAGTCGCGCCTAATGGATCGCGGACAGTCCACGATGAGTCATCGCGAGGAGCGGCTTCGGAACTGCCAATAATGGCGACGGCGGAGGACGTCTTCATGGCAGGCGCGAGGTGCTCGCGCGCGGCTCGGGCGATGTCTTCGGGCGAACACGCGAGTAAACCGTCACGGAAGTGTTGACGTTGTGCGTCAGTGAAGCCAGTGTTGAAACCGGACTTACCGCGAGAGCTCGGCGCGAGAGGGGCGTCGAGAGCCTTGAAGGCGCGAAGCTGGGCCTCTTCGAGTTCTTTGGACGTAATCGAACCGGGCGTCGTCGCCCACTCGACAGACTTCACGAACGTCTCGAGCGTCTTCGTCGTGTTCGGATCACGGTAAGAAAAGAACTGGAACAACGCACTCATCGGGTCGCTCACGGCGCCACCGCCGTAAGCACCACCCTTTTCACGAATTTCGCGGTGAAGGTAGCCCGCGCTCAACGCTTGGGCAAGCAAAAAGAGCGCTGGAGCGTCGGGGTGCGTGTACGGCAAAGCTGGCACCGACGTAGAGCAGTAGTTCGTTTGACCCGGGATCGTGATGAACGTCTTGGATAACTCAGGTTTGAACGACTTCAACTTGGACTCGAGCGTAGAGCCGGTGGCGTTGGGGCTCGCGGCGGCGGGCTTGATGTCGCCCAAAAAGCGCGAGAGGGCGCGTTCGACAGCCGGGAAGCTTTCAGATTGACACGCAATACGGCATCGTTGCACGCGCTCAGGGCGGAGTGCGAACGCGGCGATTTCAGAAAGAGCGCTTTGCGCTTCTTCAATCGCGTTTTCTTTGGACAAGCGCGTCACGAGCGCCACGTATGGCAACCCAGTGAGCTCATTTGCAAATGCGCTCGAGGCGTTGATTTGTGCAGCCGAAAGCGAGCGGGCGTATTGCAAACCGTTCGAGCCCACTGAGGAGCCAAGAGATGCCGCTTTGCGAGAAAGTAACAACTTCAATCGGTCTTCTTCGCCACGCCACTTGGCGGTTTGCAAGTCGGTGAGAATTTCGAACATGTCATCAACGTTGCGCTCGAGCGCGTGCGAGCCAATGGCCAACGACACTGTCGGCGTTCCCTTGCCATCAGCGATCGGACGCAAGACAGACTCGACGGAAAACCCACCCGTCTTGAGCTTGATCTTCTCCGCCAAGTCCTTGTACTTCATCTTCTCCGTACCAACTTGGTCGATGAATTCGCAGAAAAGATCCAAGTACGGCACGAGGCGCTCGGGAAGACCATCCAAACTAAAGTGCGTAGTAAAGTACGCCACGCCATTCGTCGGTTGCTCGTCGTATTGAAGCGGGATACCGTTAGCAATTTTCATATCCTTAGACCCCCATTTCTTGATCTCCTTCGGTACTGCTTCGGAGACGACGAGTGTGGGTAAGATGGACACGTCCTCCTTCATGTCTTGGTTCTCCTTGAGCGCCAAAGCATTGGCGACAATCTTTGCCTTTTGTTCTTCCGTTAAAGTAGCTTCGATAGACTTGAGCTTCTTCTTTTCCGCTTCGTCGAGCTTCTTATCGTAATCTGGATCAGTACGAGCGGTCACTGTGAGGCGGTGAGTGTTGTCCAAGAACCATTTCTTGATGAGTTTTTGCCAGAATTGAGGATCGGCGTCGAGCGCGGCGTTCAACTTGGCGGCGAGCTCAGGCGTGCGAAGCGAGCGCAAAGAATCCCCATCGTGAACCCAAGTGCTGAAGGCACCGAAACCAGCGTACAAACCAAATTGTGTGGTCACCACAGCGGCGTCGAGTTCAACTTGATGCATCACCGCTTCGACGCGGTCGCGAGGAAAGCCTTCGCGAGAGATGCGCTCGAGAACTTCTAAAATGGTCGTTTCAACCTTCTTAAGGTCCGCGTCGGCGACATCCTTCAAGCCAACGGCAAATGAGGTTTCACGACGAGAACCACCATAACCAGTGCCTGGAGCAAATCCGCTACCCAAGCCAGGTTCGAGGAGCGCTTCGTAAAAGTAACTTTGAGGTCCACTCGTCAATAAATCGCCCGCGACGTTCAACGCAAAGTTCTCCAACGACACCGGATCCTTAATCTGGTTCACCATGAGCCAGGCGAGGGAGATGATCGATTGTTTGTTGGCGTCGGCCACGATGGCATCGGCGGGCACGGTGACTTCGACCGCTTGCGGCGCCTTGAAGCGTTGTTCGTCTTCTACAATCAACTTGCTCACGTCGAGGCGGTCGAAACGGTGAAGCGCCAAGTCTTCAATCTGTTGCAACGTCTCTTCGAGCGGCAAATCACCATAGGTGTAAAACTTGGCGTTACTCGGGTGGTAATGCAAGGCATGGAAAGCCTTGAGTTGCTCGTACGTTAAATCCGGGATGTTAACCGGATCCCCGCCGCTGTTCCAGTGGTACGTCGACGTCGGGAACAAATTCGCCCCAAGTTCGCGCCCAAATCGCGCGCTTTGCGACCCCATGGCCCCTTTCATCTCGTTAAAGACAATGCCCTTGTAAATTAAATCACTCTTCGGGTCATCCATCGTCGCAAACTCAAATCGGTGACCTTCCTGTGAGAAGTCTCCTTCTTTAATCTTTGGAAAGAAGCACGCGTCCAAATACACCCCCAACAAGTTGCTGTAATCCACCTTGTTCATCGTACTGAACGGATAACACGTAAAATCACTCGCCGTCATGGCGTTCATAAACGTACTCAACGATCGACGCAACATATTAAAAAATGGATCGCGAACCGGGTACTTTTCACTCCCGCACAACACCGTGTGCTCGAGCACGTGCGCGACTCCCGTGGAATCTCTCGGCGTCGTTCTAAACGCCACGTTAAAGCATGCGTTCGAATCATCCGCGCCGACGTGTAATAACTTTGCCCCAGTGCGTACGTGTTCCAATTCAACCGCCACCACGTCATACGGCTTCACGCGTTGCACAGACGTCACCACGAATGCGCCCTTGGCGAGCGCGCTTCCGACGGGCAACGCCTCGAGCGCGTCCAACATCCCACTCGCGCTCACGGGTTCCACCACCGCGCTCGCCCCGTTCGCCCCACCCGTCGCGATCGCCGCATTCGTACCCACCACGGCGGCGCCCGTGCCGATCATCACCTCGCGTCTCGACGCCAGCGTCGACGACGAAAGTTTGCGATGATGACGATGATTCGCGCGCTTATTCAAGACGACGCGCCCAATCGACGCTCCTCGCGCCACGCACGCCGTCGTCGTCGCGCGCATCAACCGTGCGATGTGCGTATACGCGCGCGCGTGCGAGTCTGTGCGCGTCGTGCGTCGAACGCGGCGTCGCGTCAATGACGTCAATGACGTCACGCGAGCACCCTTTTGGCGTCGTCATCGACATCGATTCGCGCGCGTCGATCGACACCGCGCGCCTCTCTCTCGCGCGCGCGAACGACGCATCGCGACGCCTCCTCGCGCCTAGCGCCTCGCGCGTCGTCGCGCGCCTAGCGCCTCGCGCGACGCCGGGCCGTAGCCCGCGACGATGATGGGGCGTCGGAGCTGAATCGACATTGTTCGCCTCGCGACGGTCGTCGACGTCGTCATGGCGTCTCGCGTCGCGCACACCGCGCGCACGGTGCGATTGTTTCGCCGCGCGTTCGCGTCGTCGTCGTCGTCGACGGCGTCGTCGTCGACGGCGTCGGTGGCGCGCGCGATGACGTCGAGCCGCGCGCGAGTGCCGGCGGCGGTGGCGCGCGCGGTGACGTCGGCGTCGTCGTCCGTCGCGCGCCGCGCGGCGTCGCCGGGGATGACGGCGTGCGCGGTATCGTCGTCGCGCGCGCGATGGTTGAGCGCGCGCGCGATGGTGGTGGCGGGAGACGGGCGTCGCTGGGGCCGCGAGCCGTCGCGGGCGCGTCGGGGCGCGGAGACGTCGGTGGCTGCCGTCGCGAACGACGACGAGCGCGTCGCCGGGTTGGCGATTCCGAGCATTTGTCCTGGCTGTGGTGTTGGGTTGCAATCGCACGATAAGAATTTGCCCGGGTTTTTCGTTGTTCCGAAGAAGGTTTTGGACGCGCGCGAGGCGGCGGCGGCGGCGGCGGTGGAGGAGGAGGAGGGCGAGGACGCGAACGAGGATGGTTTCGACATTGATGGTGGGTTTGGATCGATGGATGACGATGATTTCGATGACGATGATATTGATGAAGACGCGGTATTGCCTGGGTACGCGTTGGCGGAGGATTACGTCGAAGGTGAAGAGGAGCTGGCGGCGTTGGACGCGCTCAACGCGATGTTTGACGAGGAGGAGGAGGAAGACTCGCTCGCGGACAAGCGTCGTGCGCGTAAGAAATCTGGCCCACCAGCGATTATTTGTGCGCGCTGTTTCGCGTTACGCACATCAGGCAAGGTGAAGAACGAAGCGGTGGAGGTGTTACTGCCGTCGTTTGACTTTGAACGCGTCATCGGCGATAGCTTTGAAAAGTTGCGCGCTCCGGGCTCCGCCGTGGTTTTACTCATGGCGGATTTGCTCGATTTTGATGGCTCGTTCCCCGTCGACGCCTTGGATGTCATCGAACCTTACGTCGAAAGCGGCGTAGTGGATGTCTTGCTCGTGGCGAACAAGGTGGATTTGATGCCCGTACAGTGCACGCGGACGCGGTTGACGTCGTTTGTGCGACGACGCTCCAAGGCGTTTGGATTATCGCGCGTCGCTGGCGTGCACTTGGTGAGCGCTAAAGCCGGTATGGGGGTGGCCATTTTAGCCGAGCAACTAGAGCAAATGTTAGATAGAGGGAAAGAGGTGTACGTCGTCGGCGCACAAAACGCTGGGAAGAGTTCGTTGATTAATCGTTTGAGTCAGCGATACGGCGGCCCGGGCGAAGAAGATGGCGGTCCGATTGCGAGCGTGCTTCCAGGCACGACGCTCGGGATGGTAAAACTGCCCGCTCTGCTCCCAAATGGCACGGACGTGTACGACACCCCAGGGTTGTTGCAACCGTTCCAACTATCTTCGCGATTAAACGCCGAAGAGATGAAGGTGGTGCTACCGAATAAGCGCGTGACGCCGAGGACGTATCGCATCGAGGTTGGCGGCACGCTCCACATCGGTGGCTTGTGTAGAATTGACCTATTAGATTCCCCGCAACGCACACTGTACCTTACAGTTTGGGCGTCGAACAAGGTGGCCACGCATTACACCACGAGCTCAAAGACGGCGGACGTGTTGCTCGAAAAGCACGCCGGGACAAAGCTCACGCCGCCTGTTGGTGAGCTTCGCGTCAAGCAATTCGGTGCATGGGGGCATCGCACGTTGAATGTGTACGGCGAAGATTGGCAAAAAGCGACGCGCGACATAACCATCGCCGGTCTCGGCTGGGTAAGCGTCGGATGCAATGGCAACGCGTCATTTAGAGTATGGACGCACGAAGGCGTGCAAGTCGAAACGCGTGAGGCGTTAATTCCAGACATGGACAAGGCGCTCATGTCGCCTGGGTTTTCGTTCGAAAATGTCGGCGGGAGCGGGAGCGCGCGCAAACCAAATGACCGCGCCAACCGGCAGCGCGGCCGAGGCGGCGGCCGAGGCTCAGTCGGCGGTCGAGGTAAAAAGTAAAGCGAGGACGATGGTGGGTGGCGCTGCGCGATTTTTGTGTATTACACTGTTTAAATAGAAACTCATTCCTCACCATCCTCCTCGTCGGTCTTCACCGCACCGGGATTATTTTCCTTGAACTTTTTCATCAAATCATCCGCCATCTTCTCCTTCCAATCACGAGGTGGGGCGCCAGCTTCGCGAGGTTTCTCCCTCGCCACTCCGTCGTCGCCGACTTCAAAGCGCTCGCTCGCGTCCACCTCCAACGACTTCGCCACCCCGAGCACAGATTTCCCCATCACCGCCGCGGTGATGACATCAGCGACGACTAAAATAACTCCAAGCTTCCCAAACTTTGTCGCCGTACCGCTGACATCCACCGGCGTTTTGTCTTCCTCGTCTTCGTCCTCGGCGCCCGACCGCGACGCCTTGGCCGCCTCGCGTTCACGTTTACCTTCACCCGGCTCATACTCCTTACCCGCTGCAGCGTCGCGCATCATCCGCCCGAGGTCCAAGTCCGCATCGGCGTCGAGCGTGGACGTCAGCAGCCAGTCTATGGGCTGCTTCGCCGCGCGCGCGTCGCGAGCGAGCGAAATCATCGGCGACATCGCCCCGAGCAACGCCATCTGTTTCAACGCCGCGCGTCGCGTCCCACGCGTCGATGGCGGCGTCGCCGCGCACGCCGTCGCGCGCGATGACGACGATGGCGCCGTTGCGCGCGTCACCGTCGCGCGCGGCATCGAGGCGGCGCGCATGGCTCGAGAATGAGAGTTTTAAAGCTGCGCGCTCGAGAGTGACGCCATCACGCGACGCACGACCGCAGACCGTGCGCTCCCGTCGCACACGCATGCACGCGACGCAGGCGTCAGTGCATCGGCGGTGCGTCGACGCGTCGAACGCGAGCGGAGCGCGCGCGGCGGCGGCGGCGGCAGCGCGGGGAATCGACCGCGCGCGATCATTGTTTGTGAATCGTCGTGGAGGAATTACGCCGCGTAGCGCCGCGGTGATGTGGCCGTCGACGCTGGTGCGATTGGCGAGGCGCGGTAAGACGGTAGAGTGTGCGTCGCGCGCGATCGGGGTGCGATGCGCGGCGACGCAGGGTGGGAACGGCGCTGGAGGTGGTGACGGCGGCGCGAGCGTGCGATGGTTGGGCGGGACGCCGCAGAATGGGAGTAACGGCGGTGGCGCCAACGCGCCACGAGGGCAGCCACAAGCGCCGCCGATGCGAGGACAACCACAGGTACCACCGCCTCCATCGCAAGGCGCGCCCGCGGTGCGTTCGAATGGTGGTCAAGCGGGGTATAATCGACCGGCGCCGGCGGGGAATTCTGCTCGAATGGCGCCCGCGGCGGCGACACAGAAACCCGGTGGAGCAGTGGCACAAAGTGCGGTGAAAAGTAAAAGCAACAATGGGCAATATTTTGCCACGCCCGCACCGGTGGTGAAGCGATCGAAGCCTGAGGAGGAGGGCGAGTACGCCGCTCCAGAGAATACTGGTCCGCCGGGCTTGCGGGACGCGATGATGGAGAGCGGCATCGTACTTCAGAGCTACACTCCTGGACAGCATAGAATCATATGTCCGACGTGCAATGGTGGGTCCACGGGCGAGCGTTCGTTGGCGGTCAACATCGAGGATTGCGGAAAACGCGCGCAATGGATGTGTCACCGAGCGAATTGCGAGTGGACGGGTGGCACGGATACGAGCGGTCGCTCTCGCGCGCCCAGGGGTTCGGACGGCGCCATTTCCAATCGACGCGTGGCGAAACCTAAACTTCCAGCGCCAGAAGATTTGCAGCGCATCGGGCCGGGCACCATGACGCCCGCTGCCGCGAAGTGGGCGGAAATGTTGAAGCAACGCGGCATTTCGCTTGAAACCGCCGAACGCAACGGCTTGGCGGTGCAAAATCTGTACTCCCCGGCGTCGAGTGGTTACGTCGACGCTTTGTGCTTTCCCTACATGCGCGGTGGTGAATTGATCAACATTAAATACCGTGGACCGGATAAGACTTTTTGGCAAGTCAAGGGTGCTGAAAAAGTGTTATACGGCTTGGACGACATCGAAGGCGAAGAGGAGGTCATCATCGTTGAGGGCGAAATGGACAAATTGGCGCTCGAAGAGGCTGGGTTTAAGAATGTAGTGTCCGTTCCCGATGGAGCACCGGGTAAGGTGAAGGATGGGCCGACACCCGCACCAGAGGAGGACAAGAAGTATGAGTACCTTTGGAATTGCCGCGCGCAGCTCGATTCAATTTCTCGATTCGTCATCGCGACCGATTCCGATGGGCCAGGGCAAGCGCTTTCGGAAGAGCTCGCGCGACGACTTGGAAAGGAACGATGCTGGCGTGTCAAATGGCCGGAAGATTGTAAAGACGCAAACGAGGCGCTGCAGAAGCAAGGCGCAGAAGCCGTGCGAGAGTGCCTCACCACCGCCGAAGGATTTCCTTTGCGCGGCTTGTTCCGCTTTTCCGAGTTTGCGCCTGAAATTGAGTCGTATTTCAACATGTCCGCCGCGAATGAACTCCGCGGTGTGTCGTCAGGGTGGAAAAACGTCGACAACCACTATCGCATCGTGCCTGGCGAACTCACCGTCGTCACTGGCGTGCCGAACAGCGGCAAGTCGGAATGGGTCGACGCGTTGATGTGCAACTTAGCGGTTCAACACGGCTGGTCGTTTGCGTTGTGCTCGTTAGAAAACAAAGTGCACGAACACGCGAGAAAGTTGGTGGAAAAGTATGTGGGCGAACCGTGGTTTGAAGGTAAATATTCCAAGGCGGCGCGGATGCATCCGGATACCATGCGCAACGGCATGCGCTGGTTGAATGAACATTTTGTATTGATTCGACACGAAGATGACGAACTTCCGAGTGTTGATTGGATCTTAGGCTTAGCTCGCGCCGCGGTGTTGCGCCACGGCATTCGTGGCTTGTTGATTGACCCGTACAACGAGCTCGATCACAAGCGTCCTCACGGGCAAACGGAGACAGAGTACGTATCGCAAATGCTCACGCGCATCAAGCGATTCGCGCAGCACTACGACGTACACGTATGGTTTGTGGCACACCCTCGGCAGTTACATAATTGGAAGGGCGAAGCACCGGGGCTTTACGATATTTCTGGCTCGGCTCACTTTATCAACAAGTGCGACAACGGCATCGTCGTCCACCGTAACCGCGACGAAAAGATGGGTTCTCTTCGCGAAGTCACAATCAACGTACAAAAAGTTAGAAACAAAGTTGCGGGCTCTATTGGCGATCCAAAGCTGGAGTACAACGTCTCAAATGGACGCTACACTGACGTCGTCTAACAAACTAACGCGCGCCACCGTGTATTGTAATAAATCCGCTCGTCGTTGTGGAATACATTAAGATTCGACGCGTTTACACGAATATGTATCAGTCATGAATGATTACAACGTAGCATTCTTACGCGCATCCTCTCATCACATCCTCCCTTGTCCTGGTCCATTGCACGTCCATCGCACGAAGAAATAAAACGAAGAAATAAAAAATCCTCATTCGCGCCAGCCCTCGCGCCAGCCCATTTCATCAGTATCATCCGTCATCCTCCGCATCACAACGTCTTCCCCGGAAAGCACTGCTCAAACGTATTCTTCGGATGCTTACTATCGCTATGATCCTTCAATTTGATCGGCGCCAGCGTGCACATGAACGCTTGTCGACACACTTGACAAATCACATTCATCGCCGCCGCATTCGTCTTCGTTTGCGACCCCGCGGCGGCTTTTTGCGCCTTTTCCATCGCCTTCTTACGCGCGTTCGCCGACTTGTTGGCGTTACCCCCACCCATGATGACTCGCGCTCGATCGCTCTCCCGCACGCGCGCGTCAGTAACTCGCGTCCGACGCCGCCGGCGGCACCGCCGCGCGCGTCACGCGCCATCCGCGGACACGTGTGTGTACCCCATGTATTTCACCAATTGTGACTCATCAGCCTCATCCACGCAATCCATCCTTGGATCACGACCCCACGGAATCACGCGGGGGTACACACACCGTCCCCCACAGCGGGTCCGCTGACGTCGTGGCCGGCGTCATAAAGCGTCGCGATGTTATCGTCGTTCGCGCGCGCCTCGTCGTCGTCTCGCGCGTCAACCGCGGTGGCGCTGACTCGAGCGTTGTCTTCGTCGTCAATCGCGAGCGAGAGCGGTGGAGGTGCGGGCGCGGCGGCGCGCGAGACGCGCGCTCGAGGTCGAGGTGAGGGAGCCTCTGCGGTGCGCGATGCAGATGACGATGATGATTCGTTCGATAAGGTGGCGCAGTTGCGACAGGCGTTAAAGGTTGGACCGAATTTTGATGATTTCGTCAAGGGTGATGCAGTCGGTGGCACCGGGCACGGGTTCGCGTACAGCGTGCCGGCGCCGAAATCGCTCAAGGATAAAGCGACGCGGAAGCCGGCGTGGTTGAAGCGCGAAGTCCCGGGGGGCGAGCGATACACGGAAATTAAGGCGAAGTTGCGCGAGTTGAAGCTTGCGACGGTATGCGAGGAGGCAAAGTGTCCGAATTTGGGCGAATGCTGGGGTGGTGGCGATGGACGCACGGCGACGGCGACGATTATGATTATGGGGGACACGTGCACGCGCGGGTGCCGGTTTTGCGCGGTGAAGACCTCTCGCGCTCCGCCTCCGCTGGATAAGGATGAACCGACGAATGTGAGCAAAGCGATCGCGGCGTGGGGGTTAGATTACGTCGTACTCACGAGTGTTGACCGTGATGATATTGAAGATCAAGGGTCGGGGCATTTCGCGGAGACGATTACTAAATTGAAGGCGTCGAGCGACATATTGGTTGAGGCGTTGACGCCGGATTTCCGAGGCGAACCAGAATTAATCGCCAAGGTGGCGCGTTCGGGTTTGGACGTGTTCGCGCACAACGTCGAGACAGTACCAGAGCTCCAACGTGATGTGCGCGACCGCCGAGCGAATTGGGATCAGTCCATCTTTGTCCTGAAGCACGCCAAGGCGTCGGGCGCGGCGATTACGAAAACCTCAATCATGCTCGGCCTCGGGGAGACGAAGGAACAAGTCATCGAAGCGTTAAAAAAGCTACGCGAAGCGGACGTGGACGTGGTGACTTTTGGTCAGTACATGCGCCCGACGAAGAAGCACTTGCCGGTGGTTGAGTTTGTCACCCCAGAGGCGTTCGCGGCGTATCAAAAGATTGCCGAAGACCTCGGATTTTTGTACGTCGCGAGCGGGCCGATGGTGCGCTCGAGTTATCGCGCCGGAGAATTTTTCCTCGCGAACGTGATTAAAGAACGCAAAGCTAAAGCGACGCAGCACGCTGCTTTATAGATCGTTGTTATTAGATTCATATGTGCGCATCATCTATTTGATTCGTTTTCGAGCCAGCTTCATGATGAGTTCTGTGTCGTCGTCGATGGAAATGTATTCGCGAATGCGCACCGTGAGCAGCAGCAGTTTGAACGAGTAATCCATCGTCCACACGCTCCAGTTTGGCCGTCGCCCACGTCCATCGTATGTCGGTCCCTCCGTGGTAAACTTCATAAACTTTAACGTCGATCCGTCGCCTCGCGCCGAAGAAAGCCGCATGCGCGTAGACATTCGTTGGACGGATTCATTCAAACTCTTCAACACATCCGCGCGTCCTTCAAAATATTCTCCGTGTACGTTCATAAACTCCACATCGGGATGAAACATGTTCACGACGTCTTCCTTCGTCGCCCAATCAAACTGTTGATGCCGAATGGCCTCGCCGAAGCGCCGCGAGAGCAGAACCGGAAGCTCGGGCGGCTCGCGGGAAAGCCACGCGGGACCGCCGTCTCCCTCGCGTTTCGGCATTTCATCCGGCAAATTCATCAAGTGCTGAAACGTCTCTGTGTTACTTTCCCAATCTTTTGCGCACAGACGCGACGCCATGGTACGAATGATTTCGTCACTCGAACGCAAGTTCTCATTCAGCGCATCTTCGACGAGCTTTTTGGACGACGCGCGCGAGACGACTCTGTCTGCATCTGCATCTTTGTCTTCGTACGATCCATCATCGTTTACGCTCGCACGGCGATCGACGAAACCAGTAATATGAAGTGGATCAAACTTTATCGCATCACGTCCATCGTGGTCGCCGTCGTCATCGTCATCATCGTCGTCGATGTTGACGTCTTCGGCGCTGTCCCTCGGGTCCTCGAACGCGCGTCTCTCCCCACGCCGCCGCCCATCGCGCCGTCGCGTCGCCACCTTCCCCTCGCGCGCATCCAACGCATAGTCGTCACGAACGACATCACCTCCACCGCCATCGCCGCCATCGTCGACGACGCGCGACGCCAATCCCCTCGACGCGCACGCCCCCATGTGCGCACACACCCAAGACACGTACGCACGATGCGTTTTCCTCTGACGCCGCACGCATATCGTCACCCGCGACGGTATGCGTGCGGCACACGGCACGCACGCCTGCCGACGGTGCTCATCGCGCCGTCGGTCGCCGCGCACGTCGCGACGGCGGCGCGGGTGACGACGCGAGGTGACGCCACACCGCGTCGGCGTCGGTTCGTCTTCCAACACCAAAAAAAGTGGACGCGTGGCGTTGACTTGACGTGACTTTTCGACGCATGGTGTTCGCACCGGCGACGACGACGACGAACGCGACCGCGTTGAGCGCGAACGCGAGAGCATTCGCGCCGTCGACGCTCGCAACCGTTCGCGCGATTCGTGACGCGTTGACGCGCGCGGCGAACGCGAAAGGGGCGACGAGCCGCGGCGTGACGGAGATGGTGTTGGCGAATTCTGGCGCGGTGTCGTCGAATACGGCGTCGTCGTCGACGATGAGCGGTGGGGATGAGGAGACAGCGCGCGTGAAGGCGTTGTTCGCGGCGTTGCTCACGGCGCGACGGGTGAAGTCGGATGCGGAGGCGAGCGAAGTGGCGCCTGGGGTGTTTGTCGGTGGCGTGGGCGCGGCGAAGAATCGCGACGGTTTACTCGCGCATGGCGTCACGCACGTGCTCACGGTGTGTAACGGGATCTCGGCGTTCTATGAGGATGACTTTACGTACGGCTACGCTCGGGTGGAGGATAATACATCGGCGGATATCGCGGCGCACTTTGAGTACTGTTACGCGTTCATCGTCGACGCGCTCGCGAGCGGCGGTTGCGTCTTCGTGCACTGTTTTCAGGGTAAATCTCGCAGCGTGGCGGTGTGTGCGATGTATCTCATGCGTAGTGAAGGTTTGAGCGCGGAAGATGCCCTCGCGCGCGTGCGTGCGGTGCGACACGTGGCGGCGCCCAACTCTGGTTTCGTCGCCGCGTTGAAGGCGCTGGAAGCTCGCTCGTCGACGCGCGACGAGAGCGAGGACGACATCGAGGCGTCGCCGAAGAAAAAGACGAAACGTGCATCGGCGGACGTTTCGGCATCCGAGTCGTAATTGAACGCGCGCGTGTTAGTGTTGAGTAGAGACTTTTGTACCATTTTAGTGTTGTGAGCCTCAACGTGCTCAAGTAATCCTCACAACAATCGCGTCACACGTCCGCGCGCTCGCGCCCGCTCGCGCCGCGCGCCGCGAAATCATACACACACATTCGCGTCGCGCGCATGCGCACGCCAGAGCCCCCGCCGCGGTCGCCCGTGGCGCCGCACGCGGCGTCTGCATCGGCGAACGATGATGCGTTGGATCTTCAGTGGCGACGCGCGACGGTGTCGACTGCGGCGGCATCAGTGCCCGTGCCGGCGCCCGCGCACGCGGTGTCGACGGCGAGCGCGGTTGCGGTGAAGCAAGAACGCGCGGCGGTGGCGAAAGAGCTCACGGCGATGCGAAGGTATGTGAAAGAGATGGAGCGCGAGCTGGAGGCGTTGGCGCTCGAACGCGAACGGAGCGGAAATCTGGTGAAAGATGCGGATGCGCGAGTGAAAGCGATAGAAGAGGAGACGGCGACGCGAGTAATGGCACGTGAACTCGAACTCGACCGATTGGCGAAAGATTTAGCGATGCGTGAGGAGGCGTTGGAGGCAAAGTCTTTGGCGTTGGCGCGCGCGGACGCGCAGGAAGCGAGAAATGAAAAGTTTGCGGGGGTTATACGCGAACGCGAACGTGCGTTAGAGGCTTTGCGCGATGAATTAGCTTCAAAGGATGATGCGCTGACGGATGCGGTCATTGCGCTCGAGCGAGAGAGCGATGTTGTGCGACGGGATGCGGCGGCGTTGGAGCGACGCCGCGGCGACATCGCCGATGAGCTCGCGGCTCGTGAAGTATCCGTGCTCAAGCGCGAGGATGCGGTGACGACGCGCGAGCACGAGATTCGAATGGTTGAAAATCGTTTGACAGCGCTGCGCGCGCGCGTGGAGGATGAAGAAGCGCGTGCGACGCGCGCGATGGAGCGCGCGGACGCGGCGGAGTCCCGAAGCGGCGACGCCGACGAACGCATCCGCGCGCTTGAAAGTGACGAGCGTCGGGCATCTTTGCGCGTGCGCGAAGCCCAAAGTGAGCTCGAGCGCACCATAGATGCCAAATCAAGTGCCGAGCGCGAAATGGAGTCCATAAAAAAGACTATCGAGGGATTGCGTCGTGAAGTTGAAGCGCTTGAAAGCGAAAAGACGCGCATTCAAAGCGTCGTCGAAGACATTCGAGAAGAGCTCAACGAACGCGAGCGCGAAACCGCCAAGGCGGCGGAAATTGCCGCCAAGGAATGTGAGTCTATCGCCGTGGCGTGGGAAGAAGTCGAAGCCATGCGGCGTGACCTCGAGCGGCAAGAAAAGATGATTGAAGACACCGCCGTGCAACTCGAGGAAAACGTTAAGGCGTTTGACCGGAACGCGACAACCATGCGTGAAAAGGAGGACGCGCTCGAATTCAGATCGAAAGAACTTGACGAGCAAGAATCTTTCTTAACGAGAGTGGCGCAGGAGAACGAGAATAGAGACGTGGCTCTCCGAAATGCCGAGTCCGCCGCCGAGGCTTTGTCGCTCGATTTATCGACGCGGCGCAAAGCACTCGAGACGCGTGAATCCGAAGTTTCTGGATGGAAAGCCAAGTTCGACGAAGCCGCGGCAAAAGAAGCCGACATAACCGCGAAGATTTCGGATATCGAACATCGAGAGGCCAAGATCCGTGAGTCGCAAAAAGAGATTGATGAATTATCCTCTCGCGAGCACGAACTAGAAGTGAAAGAGGCACAACTCGAGCAAAGAGAAGAAGCTGTGGCGCGACAACTCAGCGCCGCGGCCGAAGCGGAGATGATTTTGAACGAAGAGCACGCGAAACTCAATGAAAAAATGCAATCAGCGGCTCCAGTACTCCTCGCATCGGCCCTTGAGGAGGAGATATTCGCATTGAAGGCTGAACTGGAACACGCCAAGGCACGCGCCAACGCAGCGACGGCTACGGCTGAACTTGAGCGCCGCCGGGCCGAAGAAGCCGAGTCACACGGGACAAATCATTCAACATCACCATCGATGTCGCACAACGATGAAATCGTCAAGGCACTCCAACGTGCACTTGAATTGGAGCGTGTCAAATACGAGTCGGCGCTGCGCGAGATGTCGGAATTGAAAGAGCGCTCTGTCGGCGACGAGCGCGTGCGCGCTATCGAAGATGAGTTTGCGGCAAAATCATCCGCTTTGCTACGCGCCAACGCATTGCTCGACTCGCGTGAAAGTGAACTCATTGAACGAGAGACTGCTATTGGCGAGGAGATGGATCGAGTCGAGCGTGACACGGAGCGATTGGAGCGCTTACACGCCGAGCTCAACGAACGCATGGAGTACGCTATGGCGCAACAAAACGCCTCGGACGATCGCGAAGCTATAAGTGAAGAGCTAGAGCGCGCACGTAAGAGTCGACTAGAGGCTGAGCAGCTACGCCAGACCGCACAAGCGCACTTAGAAGCGGCGGCGGCTACGGTTGAGGCGACCAAAGCGATCAACGTCGAATTTGAGGCGGGCGAGCGACAAAACGTTGAAATGATGAAGCGCGTGTCGAGCGTTGTCGCCGCCGCACTCGCCGCGGCACAGCAAGAAGGTGACCAACTGCGCGCGCAGCGACAAGCGATGACTTCGCACCGGAAAACACATGACGTCAGCCGTCGAGATTCAACTAGAGATGATAAAGCGGATATGCTCGAAGCGCAGCTCGAGTACGTTTCGCATGCAAAAGCTGAGCTCGACCGTCGCGAAGCTGCATTGCGTTCGATGGAGTTTGCAAAGTCATCTCACAAGCGATCGACGGTGGCGATTGAAAACTCACTCTCAAATACCGCCGCACGCTCGGATGAACAACGACTTCGGGAAGACGTGCGGCGAGCCGCGAGTCGGTTGCGTGAGTATCTCGCGCAAGGCGAATCCCGACTGGAACGCGCGCAAGAAGTGCTCCCGGCCACCGAGGTTGCTACTCTGAGACTTAAACTCGCCGGCCTTGTCGGTGTCGCGCAAAGACTCGCCAACGAAGACGGTCGCGCCGACAGCCGCGATCGCTTAGCCGAACGTCTCAAATCGCTCGAGCACGAAATCCGTCGTGCCGGCGGATGGTTTGAAGACCTTCGCGCCATCGTGCGTTCGGCGAAATAGAACCCAAAGCGAACACGCGCGACGTACATTCGCATATATATATACAGGCACGACGGATTGTAACTATTGTAATAACCATCACAGCGCTCCTAGTCCTCGCACGGGTTAAGACAGCGACACGAAGCTTGAAAATACAACGAGTAATCCACTCACCTCACTTTCATACGCGCGCTCGCGTGCTCCGCCGAATCGCCATGACCGACACCGCATCGACGCCTGCGTCGAGCGTGTTCGACCGCCTCGCCGCGAACGACGCCGCGCGCCGCGCCGATGCCGAACGGCGTCGGTTGGAGACGCTCGAGCTGGCGCACCCGAGCGAAAGCGCAGCTGCGTTTTCCAGCGCATTCAACGCCACGCGAGAGGACATTGCGCGAGCGTTGAACGATATCGCGCTCGATGATGGTACGGGCGACGCCACCGTCGCGTCTGAGGGCGCGTCGACGAGCGCGATGGATCGGTTACGCGAAGTCAACGCGCGCATCGTGGCGCTCGACCGCTTCCGCGCGGAAGCGTCGTACTATCTTCCATCGTACGACGAGCGCACGAGTGCGAACGCGTTAAAGGCTCTGCGCGAGCAATTTACGCGAACTGTGAGCTTGAAAGCGCCGCGGGAGAAATTTCGATTCAAATCGAGAGCTTTGATGATGAACCGTCGCGCGCCTGCGAAGAACGCGGAGGCGGCGATAAAGTCAACGGAAACCGCGGAGACGTCTTCGTCGATGACAACAGCCACCGTCGCCGGCCCAGGAACGAGAGATAGAGCAAATGAAACCATAGTGATTGATGCGTTGGATGAGAATGAAGATTACGTGCTGGAGCGCTTGGTTGAGTGCGACGTGTACGTGCTCGGAGCGCCGAGAGCGCTTCGAGCGCACGATTTGAATAGATGCAACATCTACGTCGTCGCCGTGGGTGGCAGCGTGCACGTAGAGAACATTATAGATAGCACCATTCACCTCGCCGCGCGTCAGCTGCGCGTGCACGCGGCGAGAAGGGTGAATTTTTACATTCGCACGCTTTCGCGGCCGATTATCGAAGACTCACGAGACGTCGCCTTTGCGCCGTTCGCGTTTGATATTCCAGGCAGGAGCGAAAATACGCTCAAGAAACACGGTTTATTCGAAGAAACTGGAATGTGGCGTGAAGTTGACGACTTTATGTGGCTCAAATCGACGCCATCGCCGCATTGGTGCGTGCTCGACGAAGCTGAGCGCGCGCCGCCGCCGTCGGCTTCGGGACGATCGACCTAGTACGTAAACACCACCACCACCCACTCTAGCGCTCGCCACAACTCTGTACTATTAATTACAATCGGACAAATACACATGCTACGTAAACACGCACTCCTCGGTTCTTGCTTTCCTCTCGACGACTAGAGCTCACATCGAGCTGTATCTTCTGAGCTCGCGGCGATTGACGCTCACTCGGAAAATATCCTCCGAAAGCGGCGGCGCAAACTCACCACCACCGCGCATAGTACTACTACTACTACTCCTATTCGTACTCCTCGCGCCCGCCGTCAACGCCGCGGCGGCGCTATCCGCCGCTCGCGCCCAACTCGCGCCCCCGCTGCCTCCGCCTCCGCCTCCGCCGCTCGCCGTGACCGCTCGTCGACCCGTCGATACCGCCGCCGTCCCCGCGCCAACCCCGCGCACACCGCGCGCGCGCGTCACCACCGCCCCAGCCAGCGTCGCCCGCCCCATCGTGGTCTCGACTTCCGCCGCCCAAACCACGCTCTTTCGCGACTCGCGCGCGCTCGACGATCGCATCAACGACGACGGCCGCACCGCCTCCGCCGAAGCCACCGCCGCTGCATCGCGACCGCTGCATCGCGCCCCGTTCGCGCCCCTCCGCGCGCGCGCACGCGCGCCATCGTCGACGTATTTATCGCCAATCATCTCCGCTCGACCGTGCGCGCTCGCGGCGCTGTCCCAACGCTCGAGTGCGCGCGTCGTCGTCGTCGTCGTCGATCGCGCGTCGCTCGACGATCGCACATCGTTCGTCCCATCGATCACCGTCGCCGGCGACGGGTCCGCGGCGACGTCGACGGCGGACGACGACGCGCAACACGACGACCACATGATGCGATGCGGCGCGCAATGCCGTCACAAAACGCCGCCGCGTCGTCGGATGCCCGGCAAACGCGCGCGCGGGGAGGATGACGCCCGCGGTCGTCGATGGCCCGAGGCTCTGGTCGTGACGCACGACGGCGCGCGCGACGGCGGCGCCGCGGCGTGCCACGCGTGCGCCGAACACGGGGATGCCGAGGACCTCGCGGCGTGGTTATTCGCGCCGCTCGACGCCGAGGCGTTCGCGCGCGAGTGCGTGGACCGGCAGGTGGTGCATTTTAAGCGCACGAATGCGCGCGCGCGGTTTGATGGGTGGTTTGGGTTGGCGGATGTCGAGGCGTTGGCGAGGTTGGGGACGTGCGCGTACGGGACGGATGTCGACGTGACGTCGTACGTGAATGGCGTGCGACGGACGCATAATCATAACGACCGGGCGATGGATGGTGATGGTGATTGTGGTCGTGTGGGTGCGGGGGCGAGCGGCGGCGGTGGCGGTGGGGAAGAGGCGCGAGATGTCATCATCGACGCCGACGCGTTGATGCGACGGTTTCGCGAGGACAAGTGCTCGCTTCGCGTGTTACATCCGCAGACCCGTCACGATGGGATGTGGAAGATTCTCGCCACGCTCGAGACGTTTTTTGGATGCGCCACGGGGTGTAACGTGTACTGCACGCCGCCGAATTCGCAAGGGTTTGCGCCGCATTACGATGACATTGACGCCTTTGTGTGCCAAATCGAAGGCGAAAAGCGTTGGCGCGTGTACGAGCCGCTCGAGGATGAACAGTATCCGCGCGTGTCGTCCAAGAATTTCACGCAAGAAGAAATCATGCACCAGCGCGTGTTGTTTGACGGCGTTTTGAGCGCCGGGGATGTGCTGTACATGCCGCGCGGGGCGATTCATCAGGCGGAGTGCTCGAGAGGCGACGAGCTGAGCGTGCATGCGACGATTTCCACCAACCAGTTGAACGCGCCGGCGGATTTGTTAGAGATGTCCGTCGGTGATATGCTGCAAGATTTCATTAACACCGAAAAAGAGTGTCGGAAATCGTTACCGCGCACGTTCTTGCGCGACCAATGGGCGCAAGACGGCACGGAGGCGGGTGACGCCGTCAAACGCGTGGTCGAGTTCCAACGGGAATTCTTGCGTCGTATGACGAACGGCGACGAGTACATCAAAGAAGCGCGCAACCGCTTAGGCGCGCGATTAATGCTCCAGCGCTTGCCACCACCACCGTCACATTTTGCAAAGAGTCCGTCGTACACCGGACCCGACGCCGCGCGCAAGATGCTCGAGAAGGCGCCGCCGCGCGTGACGCTTCAGCTCTCCGGCGCGCAACGCGTGTGCGTCTTTGACGACCGCTTGGCGGTGTGCCACATCTTCGACAACGCTCGAGACGCGAGCCATAGACTCATCACCACACACGACGTCGCCACGGCGTCATCGTCAACGGCAAAATCAATCGACGACGAGAACGTCCCCGGCTACGCCTACTTTGACGCGCGAGACGGCCAATTTCTCGACCTCCTCCTCGACACCGCCGAAGACGCCTTCATCGATGTCCAGGACCTCGCCACAGAATACATGAATGACAAAAGCGACGACGGCTCGGATGACGACGCCCCGGTCGACGACCGCGACGTCGGCCACTTTGTCCGCGTCGCCGCCCGTCTCGTCGCGTGCCGCGTCCTCGCCCTCGAACGCGCCTAGCCACTAGCCCTACTAGCCCACATCGTGTGCCAACATCACAAAATCACACGAAATCACACGAAAATCACACGAAAGCACACACCACCAAAACAGCGCGACTCGCGACAAAAAACAGTTTCGTCTTGTGCGTATGACGACGGTGGGGTTCGAACCCACGCCCTTGCGGACCAGGACCTTAACCTGGCGCCTTAGACCACTCGGCCACATCGTCCACATCGCACGAATCGCCGGGGCTATACGGCGATCGTCCGAGGGATATATGCATCTAAACCCCGCACATCGATTCCCGACTCCTCGCGTGAACCTATGGTGGCAAAAAGTATGGGTATAATTAACTACGTCGCGTACATAGCACCCCATCGGTCGCCACCGCGTCGCGCGCGCGCGCGCCTCGATCGCCATCGCGTGCCCATACATCGACCGTCACGCGCCCCATCACCGCCACCGTAAACCCCGATCGTCCCCCACACCCACGCCCCACACGGGTGGGCCCACGACGACCCACGCCCCGTACCCCGTACATCCATCCACCAATCATCACCACGCGCGACGTGTCGACACCGATCGTCCGCGTCAGCACCCCGAACCTCGAGGTCGCGCTTTTGTCGCGCGCGCATCGATGGGGGTGTCGTCCCTGATTGTGATTCGTCGAACGACCGGGTCCACGCGCGCGCGGGATCTGTGGGCGAGATATTTTGCTGACGCGATCGATCGATCGATCGATGCGATCGATGCGCCGATCGCGCGGCGGTATACCGCGACGCACGACTGCGCCGCGCATCGAACGAACGAACGAGAGATCGATCGAGACCGCGCTAAACGCATCTCGCGTGCGTATTTTTGAGTGTCTGTGTGCGGCGTCGACGTGACGTGAGGTACGCAGGAGGCGCGCGCGGGAATTTGGAATTGGTGGCATCTTGTTTCAAGATCTGGGATCGCGAGGATCGCGGGCGCGGGGCGCGCGCGCGCGTGTGTGTGTGTGGGTGTGGGGGCGTGGGATGTATGGGACTGACGGTGTGTTGTTTTGTATCGCGTGATCGCAGGGCATACGTGACATATATACAGAGAGAAGAATCGGCATTCACAACATGTGCGCCGGACCGAATGGGGACGCGGTGAAGGCGTTGGCGCAAGAGCCGACGACGCGTAAAGCCGAGGCGTTCGCTGCGGATATCGCTGCGCGCGTGGCGGATGTTGCGATTGATATTCCTGAGCGACTTGCGTTGGCGCAGGATGTGACGGCGGCGATTACGTTGAAGGTGGCGACGATTGAGTCGGCGCTCATCCGCGACGCGACGTTGCACGGGGCGTTGTTGCAAGCGTGCTCGGATAAAAAGTCGCCTGAAGTTGGCGAGGCTGCGCTCGAAGCGTTGCTCGCGCTCGCCAAGTCGACGAATGATTTCGTTGTGGGTGAACTCGTGCCGAGCGTGTTGAATGCGCTCGACCCGAAGGAACGCTGGCAGACGCAAGTCGCGGCGGCGAAGACGCTGGCCAAGCTTTCGGCGTGCGCGCCGCAAGTGACGTCATCGTTGCTCACGACGATTTTACCCGTCGTGACGTCCATGGTGAACGATGCGAAGCAAGAAGTTGCGGATGCCGCGCGCGAAGCGTTATCGGCGTTGTGCCACACCATTGATAATCGCGACGTTGAACCGTTCATCGACTCGATGGTCGCCGCAACGGTGGATCACGAGCAAACGGATGAGTGCGTGCAAAAGCTCGCGTCGACGACGTTTGTGCAAACCGTTACGGCGGCGCCGCTCGCGTTGATTTCGCCAATCTTGCTTCTTGGTTTCCGCTCTCGCGCCACCGCCACGAAGCGTTTGTCCGCGGTCATCGTGAACAACATGTCCAAGCTCGTTGAAGATCCGGAGGACGCCGCGCCGTTCTTGCCCAACTTGATGCCCGCCGTGGAAAAGGCGAGTGACCAAATCTCTGATCCGGAAGCGCGCGCGGTGTGTGGTAAGGCATTTGAGCAGCTCAAGTCGATCGACGATCGTTTGAAGGATGCGTCCTTCAAAAGCCGTCGCGCGGACTTCGCCGCCGTCAAGGCTGTGGTCGCCAAGCACCTCGCGTCGGCGCCCGTCGACGAAACGCTCTTTGACTATTACGCCATCATCGTGTGCGCGGCGGTCAACGCCAAGTGCCAAGATTATGATTTCGAAGAAGCCTTCAAGGCGGCGAGCAAATCGACGATTGACATCAAGACTGTTCGCGCCTTGTACGCCGACATTGAAAAGATGTACGGCGACGCAGAGCAAGAGGATGACGACGACGACACCGCCGACGTCTTGGCGGACTGCCAGTTCACGTTAGCGTACGGTTCCAAGGTGTTGTTGCACAATACGAAGCTCAAGTTGAAGCGCGGTCATAAGTACGCCTTGCTCGGCGGTAACGACAGCGGTAAGTCTTCTTTGATGCGCGCCATCGCAAACGAACAAGTCGAAGGCTTCCCGCCCGCGACTGAATTGCGCACGGTGTTTGTCGAGGCGGACATCATCGGTGAACTCTCTGATTTGCCGTGCGTTGATTACATCCTCGCCGATCCCCGCATCAAAGAGGCTGGCATCACCGAACAAGTCGTCGAAAAGATGTTGCTCAACGTCGGCTTTGGTGAAATGCAAAACGGCGCGCGCAACTTGGTCACCTTTTTATCGGGAGGCTGGCGTATGAAGCTCGCCCTCGCGCGCGCGATGTGCTTGAACGCCGACATCTTATTGATGGACGAACCCACGAATCACTTGGATGTCATGAACGTGAAGTGGGTTGAAGAATACTTGAAGTCTTTGACCGACGTCACCGCGGTGTTGGTGTCCCACGACTCTGGTTTCATCGATCGCGTGTGCAACAACATCATCTCTATTGAAAACTTAAAGTTGAAGCAATTCTCGGGTAACTTGACGCAATTCGTCGAAAAGAACCCCAAGGCTAAGTCCTTCTTTGAACTCAAGAGCTCGACTGGTTTCGTCATGCGATTCCCCCAACCAGGTTTCATCGACGGCGTCAAGTCCAAGGGTAAGCCGTTGATGAAGATGGCCAACTGCACGTACACGTACCCGGTGAACAAGGAGCCGACGGTAAAGGATGTCACCGTGCAAGTGTCTTTGGCCTCTCGTGTCGCATGTGTCGGTCCGAACGGTGTGGGCAAGTCCACCATGATCAAGCTTCTCACGGGCGAGGTTATTCCGCAAGAAGGCACAGTGTGGAAGCACCCGAACGCTCGCGTGGCGTACGTCGCCCAGCACGCGTTCCACCACATCGAGCAACACCTCGACATGACGCCGAACGAGTACATCCGCTGGCGTTACCAACACGGTGACGACAAGGAAGCGTTGCAAAAGGATACCATGACGTTGACTGCCGAGGAAAAGGAACGATGCAAGCTCCCAGTGCCGGTGGACTTGGGTAACGACGAAAAGGGCAATCCGATCAAGGTGAAGATGGTCATCGAAAAGCTCACCGGAGGCCGCAAGCAAGTGAAGAAGGAATACGAATACGAAGTGCAATTCGTCGGGCGTGACTACAACTCCAACCGCTACATCCCGGCCAGCCGTCTTTCCAAGCACGGTTTCGACAAGCACATGAAGATTGTCGATGAGAAGGTCGCGGCTCGCGCCGGCGCCATGCACACGCCGCTCACCACGGTCAACGTCGAAAAGCACCTCGAAGCCGTTGGTTTAGACAAGGAGTTTGGCACGCACACGCGTATGTCTGCGCTTTCTGGCGGTCAAAAGGTGAAGGTTGTCATCGCCGCGGCGATGTGGAACTGCCCGCACATTGTCATTTTGGATGAGCCGACCAACTACTTGGACCGCGATTCGCTCGGCGCGCTCGCCGGCGCCATCGAAACCTACGAAGGTGGTGTCGTTATGATTACGCACAACAACGAATTCTGCTCTGCGCTTTGCCCTGAAACGTGGCTCATGCAAAAGGCTGCTGACGGTATCGCCCGCTGCAACTGCAAGGGTGACGCCGAATGGATGGCCAAGGCTTCCAAGGAAGCCGTCACCGCCGCAGCGACCCTCGACGAGTACACCGATGCGTTGGGTAACGTTGTTGAAGTCAAGAAGAAGACTGTCGCGTGCAGCAAGGAAGCGAAGAAGAAGGCAAAGCTCAAGGCGAAGCGCCTCGCTCGAGGCGAAGTCGTCACTGAAAGCGACGAGGAAGACTTTGAATATAATGATGAATAAAAGCGCCGAAACAAACGCTCGCCGATGACGCGCGTCGTCGAAAATGATACATCTCAGTATAACATGTTGTACCGTTTGAAAACATAATCACCATCACTAGCAATGACACTAGTTCATGCATTTACAATACGCACATACCAATTTTCCATCCATTGATCACCGCCGCTCCACGTACGCTCTCGCTTGATGCCCTGCGCAAATAATCCAGAAGAGTCCAGAGTCCAGGAGTCCTTAAGTGTTTAATTACAATTATATCTAATGATGGGGACGTCGCGCAGAAGCTTTATCGCCAAAGAATGAGAATAAAGACTGCTGCGTCGTCTTAGACGGAGCTGGTGCATGCATCGGTCGAGCATTCGCCGCCACCGGCTTCAACGGGCTTCTTTTTTGCACGTTTTCATGCTCCTTTAAGGGCGAAGTAGATTGCCTCCGCATGCGAATTTGTTCTTGCCATCGGCGTAATGCCTCCATGTCTCGCTTCAACGCCGCATCTGCCGCCGCTTTCTTACGGGCTGCGATGATTTCCGCCTTGGATGGTTTCTTCGGCGGTCGTAACATGGCGGCGAGTAGGCGCGTGAGTCGAGTCTTAAGAGGCGCCACATCGGGCCATTCGCGCACTTCATGGTATTCACCGTCATCGAAAACACCAGTGCGCACGGCAAAACGAAGTGTCTTGTCGTGTCTGATGCAGTCTAACTGGGATTGAAGATCACGAGTGAATCCAGGAGTGAAACCGTAACGCAACGAACCGCGGAGAAGGTGCTCGTCGTCCTCCGCAGTCCACCATTCCGCTGGAATAGACGCCTTGGGACCTAGAACGGGTAACGTAAATTCAGACTTTTCTCGCGGCATGCCTTCCATCTTGGTTGTTTGCTTGTCCTTGTCGTCGCCGGCGTCGTCGTCGATATCTATTTCGACAGCCTCGATGAGCTTGGCGAGGGCGTCTCGTTCCTTCATTCGCTGTGCGCGGCGCGGCGCGCCTCGACGTAGTTTCTGCCACAACACTCGACTTCCTAACGCATTAGCCGCAGCAGCCGGCACGAGAATCTCCTCCATAGCTTTTTCCATTGCTATTTTTGTTTCTTCAGAGTCTTCACTGTCGTCATCACCATCGTCTTTGTCATTCGCGCCTTCGTCGGCGTCTTCGTCGTTGTCCTTTTCGCTCGCCTCTTTCTTCTCAGAAGTGTTTCCGGCTCGGCATTTATCGATGACGGCGAACATTTCTAGGAGGGTTTTCGCTACCGCGAATTTTTGTTCAAGTGGTCGATCGACATGATCGCATCCATTAATGACTGCACGGCGAGTATCTCCGTTTGGCGCGCCGAAAGCGCCGAGCGCGTCGATGACCGCCCACACGTCGTTATTCGTCCAGTTATTCCTGAGCTCCTCTTTAGCCTTCTCCGCTGCTTCCTTCGCCGCCGCTCGTGCAGATTCACGGGCTTCACGGCTCATTTTCTTTTCTTCCTCGCGTCGGCGCTTGGCCTCGGCTCGGCGTTCATTGTACGTCATGCGCGAGACTCGCGCATTCGCATTCGGAGATTGCTGTGTGTTTTGGACAATAGCGTGTACTTCCTTGTAGTTCACCTTGCGACGTTTACGTGGACCCTCGACCGCGAATCGTTTATCGATCATGGGCGCAGATGCTTTTTGTTTGGCTGCCTCGATAGCATCGGTGCCGAACGCATTCTCCCAAAACGCTTCGTCGTCGCCTTCGCTTCCTCCGCCGCCAAAAGTGGCAACAGAAAATGAGTTACCCGTTCGTGGACCAACTTCGCGATGTTCAGCGCGACGCGAAAGAATTTGATCAATGTCTTCCGCGGCAAACGCATTCGCTTCTTCGCCTGATGTATCTTTCAACGCCCCGTGCACGCCAAATTTCAACAATTCGTTGATTTTCTGCGCCTGTTCCTTGGCAGATTTCTTCGATTGAACGTCATCACTGTCGCCTCCGCCGAGCACGGCTTCATCGAGACCGTACTTTCGAGCCGCCGTTTCAAACAACGATTGTTCATACGTATCTTTCGTGATGAATCGATACACCTTGACCTCCTTCGTTTGACCGATTCGGTGACAACGCGCCATGGCTTGTAAATCATTCTGCGGGTTCCAATCAGAGTCGAAGATGATCGCCGTATCGGCCGAGGTGAGGGTGATGCCCATACCACCAGCGCGGGTGGATAACAAGTACACAAAGCCCTGACCTTCCGTGTTGAATCGATCGATGCCAGCTTGGCGATTTTCGGCCGACGTCGTCCCGTCGAGTCGCTCCGTCTCATACCCAGAAGCATTCATAAAGTCCTGAATAAGATCCAAAACCGTAGTAAATTGCGAGAAAATCAACACCTTGTGCCCATCACGTTTCAATTTCGCGAGAAGTTTGGAAAGTAAGCCCATCTTACCGCTACCTTCGGTGAGGAGTTGCAGCGGCGTCGGCGCGGCTTCGCCCTTCTCGGCGGCGGCGGCTAATCGCTTGTCAGTGTAATCTTGTTCCAGACCGTCGCACAAGAACGGATGATTGCAAATCTTACGAAGTTCCATAGAGAGATTTCGAAGCTGAGGAACACTCTTAACTTTCTGCCCTTCCAACAAAACATGGATTTGGTTTTCGTACAACGCGCGATAGTACGCACGCTGCTGCGCCGTGAGCTCAACCCACACTACAACCTCTTCTTTGGCGGGAATCTTTTCCACGTCTTCCTTCATGCGACGCAACATGCGCGGCTTCAAAACCTCACGAAGGCGCAACACTTGCTCAGCGTCTACGTCACCAGAAGCATCGCAGTACTCATCTTGAAAGTCCTCCCACGAATCAAACTGTCGAGGGTCGAGAATGTGTAACATGCCAAAGAGCTCTTTGATGTTGTTCTGAATTGGCGTACCCGTGAGCAACAACAACCAATCGTACCTCAACGCAGTTACCGACGCGGTGGTTTGCGAGTTGATATCCTTGAGCTTGTGAGCCTCGTCGACGACAACCATGGCCCAAGAAAATTGTTCAAACAACTCTGTGTTGCGGCGGACGTTTTCAAAACTCACGAGCATGACGTCAAACTTCACGTTACGCGTGCCTTGGACGTAGAACTCGTATTCGGCGCACAACTCACGGTCGGCACCCGAACCATCGTAAACGATCACGTTCATATCCGTCCACTTCTCCATCTCGCGCTTCCAGTGACCGAGCGTCGTGAGCGGCGCGACGACGCACATCGGCTGTCGCCGGCGAAGCAATTTTGTTCGCGCGTACTCCATCACAGAAATGCACTGCGCAGTCTTTCCGAGACCCATTTCGTCGCCCAAAATGACGTTTCGCCCGCGACAATAGTTATTGATCATCCATTCAAAGCTCGTGACCTGATATTCGCGAAGAGCCATGTTATTTTTAAACGTCGGCGGTTCCGGTCTGCCGCGCGGCATCTCCTTAATATCCATCGCCTTGGGCGCTGAGAATCGGTGATACCTCGCCAAGCACGCACGGTCGGCATCGGAATTTAGACTCGCTTCCGCCTCCCACGTCGCCGCAGCATACCCCAAACCACACCACTTTACCAAAAACTCTGTCGAGCCTTCCTCCTCGCCTTCTCGATGCGCCACGACGCGGTCTACGACGGTGTAATGCTCCGCAAAAGGCATATCCTGCGCCTCCACGCGCTCATGCTTACGCATAAACGCCGTCAACTTATGAGGCGCCTCCACGTTCAACGTCTCCGCGGTTTCCCACGAACATCGGCGGTAGCTCACGCCTTCCCACTTGACGCAAAATTCAAGCCCGGCGTCCTCCGTCGGGCGACAGTACACAATCTTCTCCACCACGTCCTTGTCCTCATCGTCCTCTCCCGCATCGACATCCATGTCACCCTCATCGCAACTCGTCATTAAATCTGCATCGTCATCGGAATCAATCTCCTTGAACGACGCGACGGTCGCCGCCGCCGCGCGTCTCGTCGGTCGAGCGTCTCTCGCGCCGGCGGTAGCAACCTTCGCGTACTCCTCCGCGTCCTCGTCTTCGTCCGATGACGTCGCGCTCGCGTCGTCAGATATTGCATCGTCATCGTCATCGTCGTCGACGTCGTCGCTCGCGGGATCACTCAACGACCCGTCGTCGTCGTCGTCGTCGTCGTCATAATCTTTTGGCGATTTTGAACGCGCACTCACATCAACCACCGCCCGTTCCGTCGCCGTGTACGCGAACGACTCGAACGGCGGGTGCAGCGCGCGCGCGGACAACGCGCCGTCGCCCGCGCCCGCGCCGGCGGCGCCGTCGTCGCGCGCGGACATGGACCGTCGCGCGTCAATGTGTGCCGACAGCTCGGATTCAGTTTGAATTTTTGCCCGCATTCGCTCGCGCGCATGCGGCGGCGGCAGCGCATGCGGCGGCGCATTAACGCCGCGCTGGCGTGTGCGATGGCGCTGGCGTGTGCGGTGGCGCGAGGCGCGCGCGCGGCGATGGATCCGCGCGCGGGTGCGGCGGCGAACACCATCGATGCGTTCGGAACGACGATGCTGACGGCGACAGCTCCGGAGGCGTGGCGCACGGGCGCACCGAATAGCGCACACACGGCGGTGCGGTTTAATAATCACGCGCGTCGCGCGCTCGAAGTTCTCGCGCCCGCGCGCGCGTGGGACGCCGCGGAGGCGTTTTTATCGCGATTGGATGACGCGCTCGTGAACGACGCGAGCGACGGCGTCGTGTTGCACGAGTTTAATGATTTACCATTCGTCAAGCATTTGGACGTGTCGATCAGATTGGAGTATCACGCGATGCAGCAAAACGGCGTGCTTGATCGATTGGCGACGTGTGATGGGGCGGTCGAGGGTGGGCCGTCGTCGTGTATGGGGTTGCAGCGTTCGGCGGCGTTTTCGCAAATGCAGTCGTGGTGGCGTCGGTTAAAGGAGAGGTATCCGAATGGGCATCCGTATTGGGTGGCAGAGTACTTGGAGTTTGACATGAGTGTTGATGGTGTTGATCCGACGGCGAGTGTGTTTATTGAGCACGTGTCGTTGCATAGTGGGCGGCATGCGGAATTCGTGCCGGCGGTTCGGGAGTACTTTGACGCCATCGGCGCCGCGACCAACGCGCCTTCTAGCGAGGTGCTTTTCAAAAATTTACAGCACGTGGTTGACTTGGCCACGGGTGATGGGTTTAACACGTCGATTTGGTCGGCGGGTATTATGTTTTCTCGCGTGCTCGATGCGGGAAAGGGTGGGATTGAGAGCGTCCGGGTGTTGATTTACTTCAACCGTCACGCCGCGTTAAACTCAAAAGACGCTGAAGAAGACGGGTACGCGAGCGAAAAGACGCGTCAGATGGTGAGATTGTTAGAATTACTCAAATGGACAGGCGATTATGACGAATTCGATCGGATAGATGACTTTTTCACCGATGACGGCGGTATCGGCTCGGTGCTACAAGTGGACGTCCTCGCACGAGAGCCGACAAACGAATCGCCATCCATCATCGGCCCGCGTGTGGGCGTGGAAATAACCGTCGGGCAAACATACGTCAAAGGAAGCGTCATGCCGTATCTCGCATCTCATTTACTGTCCTCTGGATTAGCTCAAAAGGATTGGTTGATGAATTTCACCGACGCGTTGTGCAAGCCGACGAGAGCCGACGCACTCAGCATGCGTTCCCGGCTCCAACGCCCGTGCTTCATAAAGCGTCGCACCGCAGCAGACAAGGTCGAGCTCACCAGAGATCAAACTGGCGCAAGCATGCTACCACCGATATCCGTAAGCGCCAGTCACTTCAAGTTTATCGTCCAGCCCGGCCGGTCGTTGTACGCCAAAGCGTACGTCGGTTCGCAACACACATTCAAGTATTGCCTCGATACCGATTCCATCAGCGTTCCCAACACCGCCGTGAAGTACGAACCGTGCTCAGTGTAGACTATTGTTATGTATAAAGCCAAAAAACGCAGCGCTCGAGCGAGTAGCGAGCGTCAATGACTCGTCGATGTTGCGACGACGACGCGTCACTCTGCGCCTCGACTGTTGACTGCGCTTCAATTCACAAATATTTGCACCGCGCGCGAGACGACGGCGACGAGAGAGACCACGCGCGCGCATCGGAGACAGTAAGATCACGCACGTGTGCGCCGCGAACGCGCGCGCAGATCGACGACGTCGTCGTTTGCGAGCTTTGAGCTGCGCGTCGGGTGAAGAATTCAGCGAACACATCAGAGCGCATGATTCCACCCCGCGAGCGCCCCGAACGGCTTGAGCTGAACACGATCCTCGGCACCGCAGAGTGGGTCACTCGTCGTAGCGGTGAAAACTACTCCGGGCGCGAACGACGGGATCATCGGCACGATGGGAGGGATGATTCGAATAAGCTCGTGTGGAGCGGCGCGCTGAGCGTGACGAGACGAGGGACGGCGGCTCGCCCGGATGAGAAAGTAGATGAGACGATCGGGGCGATAAAACGCGTAGGGAGTGGAGATAAAATTGACGGCCACGGGTCAGCGCAGGCGAGTGATGCGGATGAGAGCGTGATGGACGCGCCGAGGCGGGCGTCGGGCGGTGCTCCGGGGTCAGCGGCGGCGACTATAGATACGTTTGCGAAGCAACATGCGTTGACGTGTCAAATCGTGGCGCAAGCGCCGCCGGCGAATGCAGATATTCCGGGCACGGCGAGAGGAGAGGGATTTGCGCGCGCATCGGCGGCTGGCAGCGCGTTACCAGAAATAGTGCACGCGTCGTGCGTTTCGCCGGGCGACGAAGGGTGGCCCGAGGTTTGGGATCCAGTCGCGCTTTTGAGGTTGTTTCCAGTCTCTGCGCACCATGCGGCATCATTTCAAGAAATCCAGAGTTTATTAAGTGGCGAGTCTACGACGGCGACGGGAGATGAGGAGGCTGAATCTTGGCAAGCGTCGGCGGCGAGGATGGAGCTTCCGGACGGTTACGTGATGTTCATTGTCTCAGATGTCGGATTGCCAGATATTGTTTTCGAAGCTGTCGGAGCAAAAACAAATAGCGGTGGAGCGAAGCGCACGGCTACCGAACCAAAACGTTCTCGGCCATTGTGGGCGATAATTCAAAGCTTACTTCCGCTTGCGGCGCCCGAGCCGCCGGCGGCTGTCCCGACGCCAGATATCAAACCCGCGCGTGGAATTCTTCGCGGCTGGACGGCTCCTCTCGTAAAAGAGCCAAATGACGCTGATGATCAAACCAATGCGTCTACGCCACGTGCGGAGGTAGTGGAGGCGGTTCGCATGCCGGAGGAGTTGTCTGGCGTCCACGCGGCGGCCGAGACGACGGATGAAGAAAAGTCCTTGAGCTCAGCGCTTAGTTTAGATCGCGAAGGTATGGGAACGGTGACACCCGTGACGAGTGAGGATACGAGTGAGTTGACGTCCGGGACATCTGAGGTAGAACGTGTGGTGATTAAGATTGGTGATGATGACAAGTTGGACGATTGGCTCTCGCCGCCGCTCGCGAGACGCAAGCGTAAATCTCGAGCTAACATAGGTGTTTCTGGATCTGGAGGATGGGGTTCAGATGGCGAGAACTCGGATGACTCTTCTGGGCGCGAGTTTGCAAAGTTGAAACGCACGGCGACGTCACCAACGGCTTCGCCGAGCTCGTCTGAAGGAGAAGAAGAGTTGGTGCAAATGGAGGGCCAGCACGAAATCCCTTCGAGCGCGGCGGCAATCGCTGCTGTAATTTCTCCCGAGGAACGCGTTCCGAACGTCCCGCTTCCAGGGTTGCGTTTCATGCTGCTAGGTTTCGAGCTGAATCACCCGCACGTTGTGCATTTGATCAAGTCGCTGGGGGAAGAAGGGGCGATTTACGTTGGTGAACCCAAACCAGGTGATGTTGATTTGGTCGTTGTCCATCCGCCATTCTTGCAGCTTTTATCAGCGCCGCAGTTTCCGTTCCACACTTCAGAGTTTATCAGAACCCGCCACACTCGCTTCGCGCTTGGTTTACGCCATCTTGAGTTGTGCGTGGAGTACAAGAGGCAACTCGATCCGCGTTTGGAGACAGCGGAGGTGTTCCCGGAAGGCGTACTCGTTGTCATGGATGATAGCGCGCTAACTGAAGACGAAGACGCACTGCATAGAATCGTTCGATTACTCGCACAGGCTGCAGCGGCGAGTGCGGCTGCGGCTGCGGCAAAGGGAATCTTTCATTACGGTCAAGACGGGACGCGCGAAAATCCGCCGTGGCCGTGGGCTATTAAAGTAGCCAACGGCACCATACAAAAGCTCATGTTGACCAAGCTCCGAATGATGCAAACGAATCCCGAGAAGGCTTGGAAAATTGAGTCCATGATCAAGGCGCTGCACGCGTATAAGCACGCGGGTGATCGCGCTGGTCGAGGCTCGCGGGTGATGGGAATCACGTGGGAGGAAGCGTCACATCAACCCGTCGAGGAGCCTCCACAAGCGGTACGTGATGCGGTGAAGATTGCCGCCAGACATGTATCTATGTGTCGTGCCGTATTTCTCGTCAGTGAAGATCAAAAGACGCTCGTCGCTGCCAAGGGCCACCGAAGCATTCTGTCTGGCTCCGTCCATGACGCGTGCGAGTTTTTAACCGGCTTGGTGCGAGAGATGTGGGCGGAGACCACAGCGGCGCGCACAGGCATGAACGTGCACGATACCAACAACATTCGTCGTCGTAAGACCTTATCAGGCACCCTCAGCAACCAGCAATCCGCGAGTGAGGTGAATTCAGAAGCCGGCGGCGCGCCCGTCGCGCAACTCGACGTCGACGACGAAGTCACCGGCGGCGTCACGCCCGGCAAGCGCGGCGGCAAAAAAGTCGTCAAGTTCCCCACCATGATTGACGACGGCGGTCGTAGCACTCGAAGCCGCGGTCGGTACAGCCCGCCACCGTCGCCCACGAGAACGAATTCTGGACGCACGGGCGACGACACGAGCAAGGACACGTCGAAGACGTCCACGGGCGACGCGCCCACCGACGGCGAAGAAACCCAAAGCCCCGTCGCTGGCGTCCGTCGACGCCGCTTCTGAACACGAACGGTCTGTGTCAACGCACCGCGGTGCGCGCCGCGCGACGCACCGCACGCTCGGCGTTGGATGGCGACCAGGAGACGTGCGAAGATGTGTTGACACGGAGACCCCCCTGTACGCGTACACGTAATAACGCATATACATATTGTAACACATATTAGTACCATTAGAATTTTATTTATGTCGCACGCGGCGCATGTCCGACCGACCGCTCGCCCCGCGCACACCGCAGATTTCATCTTTACAATAATCATAACAAGAGTACAGTACTACATATCACACACATCGAGAGTCTATTCATAAGCAAACAAATAATCTAAAAGAGGCGCTACACACGCCACAGACATGCTATTCCCGAGCAAGGTGTACCGCTGTCGTTTGCTTAGCGTCTCTGGCCACTTGAAATCGCTCGGAAACGAGTGCAGCCGAGCGACTTCGTTTACGGTAAAATACCGCAGACGTACGGCACCTTGGTCTTCACCAATAACACCGTCCCATGTTGTTTTATCGACTTGTTTATTCGACACGACCGATCCTGTGCCCTTGATGTATTTGAAGTAACTCTTGGTAAAACAGTTGCTCGTAACGTCAAACGCGCTCACTATATCGATCGTTCCTATCGCGCGATCGACATCCACTTGCTTGACCGCGTGATCGCGCCATAGCTTGTCGTCAGAATCACCCCCGCACGAGTCTAAAAATCTAGCTAATGGAGCAACGTTTAAGTTCGCATCATTCGCCGCGTCGTATGACGGAATCCATTCCCGTCGATGCGACAGCGCTCGCGACGGTGGCGAACGCCGAATACCGTCGACTGCGTCGCTAAATTGAGCCGTCGAACGCGCACATAGAAAGTAACGTGGTCGACTGTATGGCACGCCGAAGTCCTTGGGTGTCAGAATGAATTCCTGAACATGGAAATCGAACTCTCGCAGACGCTCCAACAACGCGTCCCTCATGCGGCTCGTTTCAAAGCCAACGACGTTCTCAACAAAAATATACTTTGGACGAGCCTTCATATCACCCATACAATCTACCAAACGCATGAAACTCTCTGCACGCCCATCGTCAACATCAAGCTTCAACCCTTGCCTGGTAAACGGCTGACACGGCGGCGACATCACCCACGCATCCGCGTCGTACTTTTCCAACGTCGCCAAAGGCACGCTCACCAAACTTTTCATCACAGGACGTACGCCGTGATTCATCTCATACGCATCGCACGCGTTAGGATTGACATCAAACGCACCCACGACATCCGTCTTACGCGCAGTCACGCGCCGCAACGCGAAATGCATGGCGCCCACGCCGCAATACAACTCGAGCACCCGCGTCGTTCGCGCGCGCTCCACCTCACCCTCACCCCTCGCGCGCTTCATCTCGCACGCGAGCGGTGCACGCGCACCAGTTTCACCACACACGTCCTATGTCCCACCCCCGTCGCGCCGTGACGCCGCCGTAACCTCCGCCGACGCGCGCCGAAGCGGTTCGTTGAAGATGTAATGTCCACTGACGATGCCCACCGCGATGGCCACGAACGGCGCCGCACCCGATCGCCGGAACGCGCGACCGAACATGCGCGCGCGCGGTGCGTTAAAACTCACCCCTCGCCGTCGATATCACCGTCGCGAGTGCGCGGGCGATGCGCGCGCGCGATTCTGCGGGCGCGAGCTCGATGGAAAACCGCTTCGAGGTTTACGGCTGACGTCACTTTTTCGACGCCGTGACGAGTGACGGTGCGTGCGCGACGGCGATGGGCGACGGGCGACGGGCGACGGGCGACGGCGACGACGGCGACGACGGTGATGGCGATGCGCGCGCGGCGGCGGCGACGACGACGACGACGACGACGACGGGGACGACGGTGCTTTGGGCGCGCTTCTTATCCACCACTGACGACCGAGCGACTGACTGACGAGCGCGTACGTTTTTGGCGAGCGCAGATGTTCGCTTCGACGATGCACACGACCGGGAGCGCGTTTACGGGCGCGCGAGTGACGACGCAGAGCGCGTCGACGCGCGCACGCGCCACGCAAGGGCGCCGAATGATGACCATTCGCGCGCAGGAGATTCAAGTCTCCGTGGACAAGCCGCTCGGGTTGACGCTTTGCGAGCGTAAGGATGGTCGACCGGGCGTGCAAATCGCTGGATGCAAGGGGAACGCCGCGAAGGCGGGTTTGAAGACTGGGGATATCGTCAAGTATCACTCGAGTTTCTTCGGGGATGAACTTTGGCCCGCGGATGCGTTGGCGTTTAGCCGAAGCGCGATCAGCGCGTGCCCAAACGAAGTTGACTTTATCGTCGTTCGTGGTGGTGGCGCCGCGGCGGATTTCGACGTGAAGCGTTTGCCGAAGCGTCCGTCGCCGCCGAGATTCGGGAGAAAGCTGAGCGCGGCGCAAAAGGAGCGCGCGACTCACATTTGCGTCGACTGCGGCTACGTGTACACGTTGCCGACGCCGTTCGGCGAGCAAGCCAAGGGGTACGTTTGCCCGCAGTGCAACGCGCCGAAGAGCCGCTTCGCGTTGTATGACGTCGAAACTGGCCGCGCCAAGGGTGGTGGGTTGTCCACGCCGCTCATCACCGTGGCGTCCACCGTTATCGGTTTGGGCGGTATCGCGTACCTCTTGAAGGATTTGCTCTAATCTTTCTCTTTTTGTACACCCAACGCCGATTCAACACACCATGGTAATAACTACACTACACTGATTCTATTATTCATTCATACACCGCGTTCGTTGCTACTGCGCTCTAAAATTTCGTCGCGGGTCATTGTTCACGTTTGTTTAACCGCTCCCAAAGTCGTCGTCGTCACCGTCGTCAACCATGTCCTCGTCTTCGTCTTCGACCTCATCCGCGCTCTTTTTCGCCGACCGCACCGGTTTTGGAAACACGCACGATATGTTCGCCGCGGGTAGATTTTTATACACCACCGTCGCCGCGTCGACTTGGTCTTGGAATTTACAGCGTCGCACGACGACGAATCCTTCATCCTTTGTCGGCGGCGCGTTGTCCTTCTGCCGATGCTGCCTCTGCACCACGCGCAGCGCAAACTCGCCCTGCACGCCGCCAGGATGATTCACTCTCGCCGCCGCACGTTTTGCATACACAGATATCGGCTGATTGAACCAAATACTGTGCAAAGCGCACGGCGGCGTAGCCGTCTTCGCGAGCGCCACGAAATCCTCGCGCTGCTGCACCGACAATCCGCAACGGTCAATGACGACGTGTTTACCCTCCTCGAGCGCACGTTTCGCCGCACGTATGCACTGCTGCCGAGAACCACGTTTACCATTCGATATCGTATCCTGATTCGCCGCCGCCCAGCGCCCAGTGGCGACGAGCTTGGCGCTCAGAGTCGATTTGCCGGCGCCACTTTCGCCGCACAAAACGAGAACAACAGGCGATGACGGCGCGTCGCATCGCCCACCGAACACGCCGACGCCAGGTGCCGGCCCACGAGACACTCTCGAGCGCGCAGGCGCAACCTGCCTCCATCCATCGCCATCATCAACGGATAAATCTACGACGTCGCCCGCGTCGGTGGATAAATCCACGACGTCGCTCGCGCGCACCCTCGCCTCCTCCTCCGCCGCGCGCACGGCGTACGCCGCGCAATCCACGAGCGCATCACACTTCGCGCTCTCCACCAGCCACTCCGCGCGCACGCGCACCGCACGCGACGACGCGAACACCGACGACGACGACGACGACGCTACAGATGCTCCAACGACCACGTGCGTGACCGAATCAACGTCGTCCCGTCCCGCGACGACGACGCGCGCGCCGAGTTTCGCCGCGACGCGCGCGAGCACGTGTGCACGCGTCGCGCTCACGCCGCTCGCGGCGTCAAAGGCGATGACGACGGGCGAGGACGGCGGCGACATGGCGCGCGCGCGCCAGTGTGGCGCGCAGCAACCATCGGCGTCGTCGTCGACGGCGGTGACGGCGGAGGCGATGTCGATGGCGAGGGCGGCGTCGGTGACATCGACATCGACGTCAACGTCGCGCGTGGTGCTCTCGGCGGCGCTGGCGTTGGCGCTCGCGGCGCGTTTGGTGATGCAAAAGCAGGACCATGAACTCGAGCTCGGGACGTTAAAGGATGCGCTGGAGGTTGAACGCACGGCGAGGGTTGGGTACGAGGCGCGCGTGCGGGCGTTGGAGCGTTGGCCGTGGTTTGCGTTTCGGCGCACTGGGGATTTGATGATGACGACGACGAAGACGACGAGCGCGGTTGGTTCTCGAGAGAAGTCGAGCGACGAGCCCAGTCGGCGGATGTTTTAAACGCGGAGTGTAGTATTGCTATAGAGTCATGATGAATTAAATATTGAACGCTATTATTGATGAACACATGTGTACTCTCATGTCTCGTCGTCGTTTGTGTCGGTGAGCACGCGGGAGACGTACGGCGCGAGCGCGAGCGCGGCGGCGAGACGAAGCGGAACGAACAGACGCACGACGTTGATGAACACCGCCCCAGCGCCGAGAAGTTTCGCTTTATCCGCAGTGTTTGACAAGTCCAACCACGTGCCTTCGGCGACTTTGTACCAACCGATTGCGATCGGGAGTGCGAGTGCCCAGAATGCGAGCTCGATGATGACGTACGACACGGTTCCCGCGACGCCGAATGATTTCACATCCGCCATGGACAATTTTGGTGCATCCTCGCCAGAGTTCAACGCGTAGTAGCTCCAAATCACGCTCGGGAGCGCAATGATACCAATTGCTTTGATATAGCTCGGCTGGGCGAAAAAATCAGCCGCTGGTTCATAGAGCTCGCCGTATTTCACCGCGCAACTGGCGAGTGTCGTCCACAGCGCCAACTTCAGCGCAAAACTAAAACCGTCGTCGATCGCACGTTCACCTTTGAGCGCGACACTACCGTCACCTACGGTAATTTTCTCTCCACTCGTAATCGTGTACGCCGCGAGTGCACACCCGCAGTTTCCGAGTAATGTCAATAGCGCTTGAAGCGGCACGAGCGCGTTGATGGAAGGCGCGTTGTAAAAAGCGTGAAACGTACACGCCGTCAACCCTGAAGCTAAAAATGGCGACATCGCTAGCGTGAGATTTTTCCACGACGCATTCCCAGTGCGTTCACTGTGCTGAGCGACGTACTTCATGGCGAGCGCCCATTCGGTGACGCTCGAAACGTGAACGGCCCACGTGGGCAAACTCAACGCGTTGGACGGCTCGCTCGCGCCGACGTCGCCTAATATCCCACCATCTACTCCCGCGCCGATGGCTAAAGTACTCGACGCGCACGCTAAAAATAAAACACCAAGAACGGCTAGTGCGGGTGTTGTCGTCACATCGTCGTCCTCGACGCCCATTCTCGCGTCGTCGTCCCCCGTCGCGCTCGACGTCCCGACGGCGGAACCAAATCCGTACGCAAACAACGCATTTGAAATCGTCAATAACGATTCGGACCCCCCATGCAAGACATCAACATTCGCTAATATATCCCCATACTGCGTCTTGGCGATGATACCCGCAGGAATCGTCGCCGCGACGAAGAGTAATAGAAATCTCGCGCCAAAATTTGACGTCTTTGGCGTCGCGCGCGAAGCGTTGAGAAACCAAAGGTAAACCAAATACGGTGCTAAACCAACTTGAAACAGCTTGGTCTCGATCCCGGGTGGAAGCGCGATGCCACTCGATGGCGATGCGGCGTTCGTGACGCTCCACGCGTCGACTGCAGCGATGGCGTCGACGATGTGCTCGGGAGCTGCGCGCGGTCGCGGCGCAGCAGCGTCAACTCGGCGCGTGTTCGGTGCGCGCGTGCGCGGACGATGGAGCGCGAGCGCCGGCGAAGAGGAGGACGAGCACGTCTGCGCGTGTGGAAGCATCGCGCGCGCGCACGAGGGTGCGTGCGACGACGATGCGAGCATATTGTGAGGATAAGACGAGGCGATTGATTAGAGCACTTTTTTCTCAAAGTTTTCAAGCTCGCGTTTCTTATGATGAGTTATTACACAGCGGCTGTCCAAGAACGAAAAGCAATGCGAATAGCTTAGAAGAATTTCTTGATGGCGCGCTTGGATTCGTCAACGACGGCTTCGAGGTCTTCCTTGACGTCGGCGTCGGTGGAGCCGTAGCGTTCGAGCGCGTAGACGATGACACCGGCGCCGAGGAGTTCTAAGGCTCGCGGCGCGAACGCGCCGAGAAGCGGCCAGTGGGCGACGTTACCGAGAACGATAGCACCTGCAACCGCGGTGGCAGGACCACCGAGATCGACTACGGGGTTTTCCAAGTCGCCGAACCATTTTGGAATGTCCTCTGGGGCGTCTTGTAACGCGTCGCTAATTTCCTCCGGGTTGATGGACGTGACGCCATCCACGATCTTGCTCGCGGCGATGCCAAGGGGTTCGAGGGTCTCGGACAAGGAATCCGAATCGACTGGCAATTCGCGGGGCAAAGCGGCGGTGACGAGATCGATATCGTCCGCGATGTCGTCTTCGCGAACGATGACGTAACGCGCCAACAGCAACGTCGCCGCGATAGCGCCGACGAATTCAACCGGACCTGGCGCGAGAGCGCCGACGATAGGCAAGTGCAACGTCGCGTCGGTGGCGATAATCGCACCGACTGTCGCAGCCTTGACGTTGAAGTTATCGATGGCGTCAATTTGATCGAAAACCGCATCGGCGGCGCCTTCGGTGTTACCATCGAGCAAGTTCTCCTTCACGTTCGGCACCAAGAGCAAGGTCGCCACGGTGGCGGCGAGGCCGACGACCGCGACGTCGCTAAACACGGCACCGAGGAAATCGAGACCCTTGTTGTTCTTCGCCGCCTTGGCACGTTTTGCGGCTTCAGCCTTTGCGGCGCGGGCGCGCTCAGCCTTCTTGTCCTCGACAGCCTTCTTCGCCGCTGCCTTCTTTGTGGCGACATCCTGCTTGGCAGATTCCTTCTTGGAGACTGGCGCGGGCGTAGACGCAGACTTGGTCGCTGCTGGTTTGGACGCAGCCGGCTTGGTTGGCGTGGCTTCCTTCTTGGAGGCCGGTGCAGCCACGGGCTTCGGCGCAGCCGCGGGCTTGGTGACTTCAACCGCCGGCGCGGCGACGGGCGCTTCAGCCTTCATAGCGGCTTGCATCTTCGCTTTAGCCGCCGCCTTGGAGGCTTCGCTGCCGCGTTCAGCCGCCGCCTTTTTAGCTGCTTCCTTGGCAGCACGCTCGCGCGCGGCTTGCTCTTGCTTTGCCTTCACCTCGGCTTCGCGAGCTTCGCGAACCTTGACGTCCTTCTCCATGGCGGCTTCCATCTTGGCCTTGGCTTCGGCTTTAGCCGCAGCCTTTTTGGCTTGAGCGGCGCTTGCAGCCGCAGCGCGTTCTTCGGCAGCGCGTCTGACTTCCGCCGCCTTCTCTTCCGCCGCCTTAGTCGCCGCTTCGACGCGTGCTCTGCTCTCCGCCGCCTTGGTCTCGGCGACGCGCTTGGCCTCTGCCGCCTTGGCCTCCGCCTTGGCCTCCGCCGCCTTGGCCGCGGCTTCCGCCTTGGCCGCCTTTGGATCGATGACTGGCGCAGCGACTTGTTCGACAACTTCTGTCACGGCAGCAACGGTACCTTCGGCGGAATCCTGCACGGCTTCGACGACATCTTCGATGACTTCAACGACAACGATTTCCTCGGCGACAACCTTGGGCGCGGCCGCCTTCTTCGCGGGCGCGGCAGCCTTCTTCGCAGCGGCTTGCTTGGCGGCGGCTTCCTTGGCCTCGGCAGCCTTCTTCGCAGTCGCTTGCTTGGCGGCGGCTTGCTTGGCGGCGGCTTCCTTAGCGGCAGCTTGCTTAGCGGCAGCTTGCTTAGCGGCAGCTTCCTTGGCTTCGGCAGCCTTCTTCGCAGCCGCTTCCTTGGCGGCAGCAGCCTTGGCGGCGGCTTCCTTAGCTTCGGCAGCCTTCTTTGCCGCGGCGGCTTCGCGTTCAGCCTTGGCGGCGGAATCTTGCGCTGCCTTGGCCTTGGCCGCGGCTTCCTTCTGCGCCGCAGCTTCTTGCGCGGCCTTGGCTTGCTTGGCAGCCGCAGCTTCACGATCAGCCTTAGCCTTGTCTGCGGCTTCCTTTTGCGCCTTAGCCTTAGCCGCGGCTTCTTGCGCCGCCTTGGCTTTCTTCGCGTTGGCGGCGTCGCGCTGCGCTTGGAGCTCGGCGGACTTCTTAGCCGCGGCTGCTCGGTCGACAGTGGGCTGAGCAGCGGGCGCCGCCGGCTTCGGTGCCGCTGGCTTCGGGGTGTCAGCCTTCTTTGCCGGTGCCGCCGCGGGTACGCTCGCCTTCTTCACCGGCGACTTCTTCGCCTTGGCTTGTTCGGCTTGCTTGGCGGCGGCGGCTTCGCGTTCCGCCTTCTCCGCCGCTTCCTTCTGCGCGCGTTGCGCATTCTGCTTTTGCTCTTCGGCTTCACGAGCGGCAGCTTGTTTATCCTTCGAGCGCTGGCTTTCAGCAGCCTTCGCCTTGGCAGCCTTCGCCGCAGCTTCGCGCTCAGCCTTGAGCGCCGCCGCCTTGTCCGCCTGCGCCTTGTCCGCCTGCGCGCGCGCCGCCGCCTTATCGGCGGCAACCTTTTGCGCATCACGCGCCGCCGCTTCCTTCTTCGCCGCAGCCGCAGCCTTGAAATCCTTCTTCGTCACCGTCACCGACGGCGCCGATTGACCATCCGCGAGAACACCGTCAAACTTCACGTTGTCCTCTGGACGATTCTTCGACGCCAGCTTTTCGTACGACTTCGTGCTCAAACCTTTCCCGAGTTGGCTCACATCCTACAACCACCGCACATCACGCACACAGTCAGTCACGCGAACACACGCACCCATACCCTCCCCATCATCACACCACGCGCCTCGCGCGACGACACATCGACGCGCGCGCGATACTAATCCAACGTCGCGCATCCGACGCGCATTAATTCTCCATCGCATTCCTCAACGCACCGCTTGATCATACGCGTGCGCCGCGCTCGCGAACACGCCAGTGGCAACAATCGCAGCGATTGCCTTCGCCGACGCTTTCGTCGCGTCATCGCGCGCGCCCTGGGCGTCGGCGCCGTCGGCATCGTCGCGAATCGCGCGTCTGGCGATCGCGCGTCGTTTCGTCGTCGTCGTCGTGCGCGTCGCGCGCGTCGTAGTCTTGCTCGCCGCGACCGCGGGCGCGGCGTGCGGGGCGACGCGTTGCGTCACGTGGGCCATGTCGTCGGGCGGGGCGCGGCGTCGTGTGGCGACGACGGACGGCGAGTTCGCGCCGATGGGACGGATGACGTCGATCGCGTCGGGGGCTATGAATACGATGACGGTGTTTTTTTGTTTGTGTTTTGACGTACCGGTAATATTAAAGTCTCAGCCGCGAAGGAAAACTGCGCCTGCGCGAGGCGACGATGGCTGTCGGCATGGATGGTCGTAGTAATGTCCATCGTGCGTATTGGTATTATTATGGTTGTTGTTGGATGACGATGATTTGTGGTTGTTGCGGCGACGCGGAAGCCGGCGAGAGGCCGAGGCGCTCCCGGAGCTGTTCTCTGTTGCGACGACGGCGCCTGATGCAGACAACGATGATCAGGACGATGACGAAAGCGATGCATCCGACGGCGACGCCAGCGATCTGGGCGTCCGTCAGGCCGAGTTTCGGATCGCCACTGCACTTGGGACCTGTGCACGAGTACTTCGCATTGAACGCGTCCGCGCCATCAAACATGTCTGTGTACGTCGCGACTTGATCGACGTCCCAGCCAGATATATCGCGAGCGAAAGCGGTGGCGCCGGCAAACATCTCTGTCATGTCGATCACTGAGCTCGTGACCCAGCCACCGATAGGTTGATTGAACGAACTCGCGTTCTTAAACATCTTCTTCATAGATGTGGCGCCGCTGACGTCCCACGAGCCTACGGGTTGGTTGAACGTGGTTCGTCCCTCGAAAAGGCTGCCCATGTCGAGATTAGTACCGGTGAAACTCCACTGGGAGATGGGACCGCTCAAAACGCCGCAACTGGCGCCCGAACACTGGCAATCCCCGGCGGCGTTTTCGGCGAAGCACGCACTGACCGCGGCGCTCAGCGACGCCGTCGTCACCGGAACTGCGGACGGTAGCGATGGACCGCCTCCGCCTCCGCCTCCACCACCAGAAGATGCCGAGCACGTGAACAACCTCGGCGGCCCGTTGTTCGGGTTCGCGGTGTCAGAGCTTGTGCACATGTCGAGCCACGCATTGTCACCGGCAAACATTTTCGCAAAGTTGGATGGGTTGCTCGTCTCCATCGCCGACGTATCCCACCCAGTGATGTCCTGGTTGAAGTCATTATTGTATTCAAACATACTTGTCATATCCGTCGCGGAAGCGACGTTCCAGGCTGAAATGTCCTGGTTGAAGTTAGAAGTCGCAAACATATTGGAAAAGTCTTGGACCGATGAGACGTCCCATGTGCCGATAGCTTGGGCAAATTTGTTAGTGCCGAAGAACATTTGTTGCATCGTAGTTACGGCGCCCACGTTCCAGGAGGTGATGTCTTGGTTGAAATACTCAGCTTGTCCGAACATCTCACTCATATAGATCACGCTTTGTGTTTTCCAAGACGAAATGTCCTGATTGAAGGCCTTTGCTCTATAGAACGTTTGATACATGCTGGTGACGCTTTGAGTATCCCACGTCGAAACGTCGCCATTAAACACCAGAGCATTAGCGAATACCGATGAGAGACTCGTCACCTGTGAGACGTCCCACGACGACAGGTCTTGGTTGAACACCTCGGCACCGTCAAACATGGAGTTGAGGGTTGTCACTTGCGACATATCCCATCCACCCACGTTTTGGTTGAACGCCTTGGCATAACCGAACATCAGCGAAACGTCAGTTACCGCTCCGACGTCCCAGCCCGAAATATCCGCGTTGAACATGTAAGCGCTGTTGAACAATTGTGCCATTGTAGTCACTCTCGCCGTGTTCCAAGTGCCGATCGGCTGGTTAAACGCATGCGCGCCCAAAAACATACCGCCCATATCAGTCACCTTAGATGTGTCCCAATCTTTGATATTTTGGTTGAATACCGTCGCGCCGCGAAACATGCCGTTCATGTTCGTCACCGACTGCGTATCCCACGCCGAAATATCTGCATTAAAACTCGCCATGTCATCGAACAAGTCTTCAAAGCTGTCCACCGCGCTCACGTCCCACGCGGTGATGGCAACACCGTTGGCTGACTGGCACGATACCCCCGTGGTGTCCAAGCCAGGCGAATTATAAGTACCGAGGCACGAAGCGTCCTCGATCGTCGCGAGTAAATCCGCGCGACTCGTGAACGGTGAGTTATGCAACGTCGCGACGGCGCCGCGCGCGACGCAGACGGCGCCACCGGCGATAACCACCGCGGCGGCGCGCGCGCATCGCGCCAATCCGATCGGCGCCATCGGCGCCGTGCTCGCGCGTACGCGCGCGCGCGACGTTCGACGCGCGTCTCCAGACGGCATGATCACACACAGTTAAACACACACACACACAAAGTAAATAGACCGCGGTGCGGCGGCGGTCGCGGTGCGATGTCGACGCGACTTTGCGACGACGAGTGACGCGCGCGCTGAGGCGGCACGCGATGTTCCGACCTTCAACCGACCTTTTTTCGAGATATTTGTCGCGTTCCGACGCGTTTTCGTGTTGGGGATGATGACTGACGTACGCGTGACGTAGACTGACACCCACGCGCACACATGTTAATAGATTAATAGAATACGCTCTTTTGAGCGATCTCCTGGTGATTCTACCACACCAATGTAAAGGTTCTAGCCATATCGTAGTCCTACTTTTGATAAGACCTCAGAATTTTACACACTGTATCTTAATTTGGTCATATACCAAACAAAACAGAACCCACA
>Ga0255753_1000446_pt1 | contig 54184 bp, 45 predicted proteins | sample 041ome_10_FD_179953 | JGI IMG/M metagenome (GOLD analysis project Ga0255753, IMG submission 179953) | Coastal salt marsh microbial communities from the Groves Creek Marsh, Skidaway Island, Georgia - 041412US metaG (version 2) | ecosystem: Environmental > Aquatic > Marine > Intertidal zone > Salt... | reverse complement strand
TGAACGCACTGTGGTATGAACCAGCTAGAGCTTCGGAAACCAGGCGGTTAGATTTTATTTCAATCTGCCTGACTTTCCGGAGAATCTCCTTGGTGAAGTCTTGATCGGGTTCCTGCATGGTTAGATTGGCAAGGATGCCTGGTTGACCAAACTTGCGGAATTAAGGAACGGGAACTGTTGCGAGTAGTTTATCGATGATGTCGTCGCTGGAAATATTTTCCGCTTCTGCTTCGTAGCTCACAATAATTCGGTGACGCAGAACATCCCCAGCAACATCTTTGATGTCCTGAGGGGTAACAAAACTCCTTCCGTTCATGAACGCAACTGCCTTGGAGGCCAAGGCCAAGCTGATTGTTGCACGGGGGGAGGCACCAAAACGGATAAAGGCGTCGAGCTCAGTGGCTCCGTATTGCCCTGGTTTGCGGGTAGCTAAAACAAGATCAACCAGATAGCCCTTGAGCTTATTATCGAGGTAAATTTTATCCACCAATTCCCGGGAGCGGAAAATTGTATCTGCATCCACCACTTGGCTCACTTGATGTGAAACCGAAACATTGGCATTGGATTCAAGAATTTGAAGCTCCTCCTCCCTGCCTGGGTAGTCGATGACAAGCTTGAGCATGAAGCGGTCCATTTGTGCCTCGGGCAAGGGGTAGGTTCCCTCCTGATCAATGGGGTTTTCTGTGGCGAGGACCAGAAATGGGTGGGGCAGGGGGAAGGTCTGGTCACCAATAGTAACCTGCCTTTCCTGCATTCCTTCGAGCAGGGCACTCTGAACTTTGGCAGGTGCCCGGTTGATTTCATCTGCCAAGAGGAGGTTGGCAAAGATGGGCCCCTTTTTGGTGGTGAATTCTCCTTTGCTCGGGCTGTATATAAGAGTCCCCACAACATCGGCTGGCAGGAGGTCGGGGGTAAATTGGATTCTTTTAAAGTCCGCTTTGATACAATCCGATAAGGTTTTTACAGCCAGTGTTTTGGCTAATCCAGGAACACCCTCCAACAGGACATGTCCGTTGGCCAGGAGCCCAACGATCAGACGGTCGATCAGATATTTCTGGCCGACAATAACTTTCCCAATTTCCTGTTTGAGCAAAGATACCCAAGCTGCCTCGTTTTTAATTTTTTCCTGCTCCTCAGGGGCAGGAGGCTTATCATTCTCGTTTGGTTGGTTCATCAGTAAGTAAAATCAAAAGGACAAAGCGTAACTGATGGTCGGATTTGTCCAAGGGAAAAGAGAATCAATTGAGAAGATATGATATTTTTCGACTTGCAAGTCGGAGTCATCAAAATGCTAATAAATACAGACCTATCCAGATAGCCTTTTCCCTAAACCATTCCTCGTAATTTCCAGTATGTTTACCTTAAGCAAAGAATCAAAGCGGACCTTTCTTGCCCTCCTGATCATTCCATGCCTGTGGATTGGATTGAATCACTTTGGCTACCTTGACTATCTAAAAACAAAATCGGTGGATTGGCGGCTGCAATTTAGAGGAGAGATTCCTCAATCCAGCTATAGCGAGCCTGAGGATAAAATTGAGCTGCCTGATGGTTCTTCTGTTCCACGGGTGCCCAAATTGGTTTATGTTAATTTTGATTCGGGCACCTTGGAGATGGACGGGGTAGGCGAGAGACCCTGGGATCGTGCCTTTTTCAGAGATACTGCCTTGGCTTTGCTTGATAAAGGGAGGGCGAGATCCATCGGTTTTGACTTTGGGTTTACCCCCAAAAGTATGTCGAGCATGGTGCCTAAGGAGAATTCTTACCGTAGTGATATGGCTCTGGCTCAACTTGTCAGAAAATATCCTGACCAAGTGGTGCTTGGGTGCTTGTATTCCGGTGTCCAAACTCCTTTCGTTAAACCGACCGGTGTCAGTGCTTTCCCGCCCTTTTTTAAGGATGGATATTCCTATGAATCGGGACAATTTCATTACCCGGAATCACCGACTTTCCCTTTGCTGAGTTATCAGAATGATTCCTATGTGGGGAGAATGGGTTCATTTACTGTGACTCCATACCGCAGTGTTGATGAGATCCCGAGGTGGGTACCTTTGTGGTATCATGAGGGGGGTAAGGCACATGCATACAACCTTCTTGGTGGCAAACAGAGTGTTCTTTCCTTTGAGCTTCCTCGCGATAATCAGGAAGAGATTATTCGTTTATCTACTGAGTTTTCTGTGATTATGGAAAGGAAGCAGCAACTCGAAGAAGTAACTGCCAGGATCGGTGAGCAGTTGGTCGAGCTAACAGAGCAAAAATCAATGCATGAGGAACAACTCAATGGTTTCATTGAAGTGAAATCCAAAATAAAGTCCCTCAAAGAAGAGCTCGCAAACTTTCGTAGTACGCTGTCGGCAAATCCAGCCTTGGAGCAAATCATCGGTCCCCAAATTACCACCCGGCAAGAGGAAATGATGAAAATTTGCAATTCCATCCTACAAAGCTCCTCCGGTTCAATCAGCAGTGTACAAACCGTTGATGATCTATCGGACGAGTTGGATAGGCTGGAAGAAGAGATTGCCAATTTCCAAAATACCCTGGATGCCAATCCAGCCTTGGATGCAGTCATCAGACCTCAATTGGATCTTCGGTTAGCTCGCAAGAAGGAATTGCTGGCTGAGGTTAAGTTAAAGAAAAGTGATGTAGCTCAGAAAATGACCCCTGAAGAAATTCGCGAAGCTGAGCTTATTCTCGAAAATAAGATCCAAGGTGTGGAGGAGTTGGTTTCATCTTCTATGAAAAATCTTCCTGGTTTGGTTACAGAATTACAATCCAGTCGGGAGAAGTTGGCTGCTGCCGAAGCTGACGAAGGGAGAGTGCAAACTCAGCTCAATAGAATCAAAGGACTTACGCCAACTCAATTGGTGGAGGGTAAGGATACGCTCCGATTAGTATATCAGGATACTGTTACAAGCAGCGACAGTGCAGGATTGCTGGTGCATACTTTACCCAATGAGGTTCCACTGATGAAACAGGGGAAAATCTTTGCCCTAGGCGTTGAGGCGTTGTTGGCTTACTATGGGTTGGAGGACGATGCTGTTGAGATAGATGATGACTATCAAACTTTCCGTATTGTTCATCCTACTGAAGGTGCCCTGGTTGAATCCAAGCTATCTGACGGGCAGTTCTTGGAAGTAAACTGGTTTTCAAAATGGTCAGCAACCCACGAGGAGAAGCTACTTACTCTTGAGGCCAAAAGAGCTTATGTGGATAAGAATATTCCTGAATATCTGGCCCTGGCTCCCAGAATTATGAACCTACTTTTATCCAGAATAGAAGGCTTGGAGGTGCCCAGTGATCATTCGCAGTTACCAGCTTGTCTAAGAAATTTAGGGATTGAGGAGGGAAAAGTGCAAGTCGCGGAAAGTCTGTTAGCCTCAAATCCTGATGATAAGGATATTCCATCCTTTGAACAGCTATACTCCCTTCTCGATGCCATCAGTTATTACTTCATCCCTCCATCTATTTTATCTGAATACAATCCGATGTGTGGAATGAAAGATGTGTTATCTTATGCAAAGTTTCATGATCAGGTTGGTGCCACCATTGCAGATCTTGAGTCAAAAATTGAGGTTCTTGCGGGTGATCAATATCTTGGGAAAATTGAAAGTGCTCTTGAGAAAGAGCCTGAAAACACAGCCCTACTATCCCAAAAGCAACAAATCGCTGAAGCCATCGTGATTAACAAAAAAAACCTTCAACTCCAACGGGAGGAAATGAAGAGAATTGACGATTTCTTTTCCGCATTCAAAGATGCAATCATCCTGATAGGACCGGAAGAAAAAACCTTTCAGGACTTAGCTCCTACACCTTTTGATTCATCCGGGGTGCCCAAGGTTAGTGTTCATGGAAATTTGATCAAAACCCTGACTTCCGGAGAATACTTAAAAAGGTTGCCTCTGAAGATCGATCACCTTGCCACTCTCTTCGTTTGTTTACTTATGGCTTTCCTTGCAGTCTACCAGGGTAACCATGCACACTGGGTACAGGCGGGAGGTATTCTTTTGTTAATTGGCTATGTGTTTCTTGGTTTTGAAACCTTTGCACAGTCCCATGTCATTTGGCCTGTGACCGCACCAGCATGTGCTGGTCTTAGTACTTCCTTTATTGGTCTTGCTGCAATGGTGGTGATCGAACAGAAAGCCAAAGGTCGATTGAAGGGAATGTTTGGAAGTTATGTTTCCTCGGACCTGGTTGAGCAAATGGTTGCTTCCGGAGAAGAGCCTTCTCTCGGTGGGGAAGAAACTGCGATTACTGCCTTTTTCAGTGATGTTCAGGCATTTTCCAGTTTTTCAGAATTATTAACCCCCACTGGTTTGGTTGATTTAATGAATGAATACCTCACTGCGATGACCAACATTTTGCAGGAGGAGCGCGGAACTTTGGATAAGTATATTGGAGATGCGATTGTGGCGATGTACGGTGCCCCAATCCCTATGAATGATCATGCTTATCAGGCAGTGAGAACGGCGATTTTGATGCAGCAAAAGCAAATTGAATTACGGGAAAAGTGGGTGCCAGAGGTCGAGAAATGGGGAAAATGCCACGGTTTAGTCACTCAGATGCAAACCAGGATCGGTTGCAATACGGGAACCGCCACGGTTGGAAATATGGGGGCGCTGGACCGCTTCAATTACACGATGATGGGCGACATGGTAAACCTGGCTGCCCGCTGCGAAAGTGGTGCCAAGGCATATGGTGCCTATATTATGGTAACTGAGGAGACCAAGCTTGCCTCCGAGCAAACCAAGGACGATATCGCTTTCAGGTATTTGGACAAGATCGTGGTGAAGGGAAGATCCCAACCAGTGGCGATGTTTGAACCCACTGGATTTATGTCTGAATTAAGCCAGGAAACTCAGGATTGTCTGGATTGTTTTCAGCGTGGAATTAATAAGTACCTGGCACAAGACTGGGATGGTGCCTTACAACTTTTTGCCCAAGCCAAAGAGCTTGAGCCTAACAAGCCAGGAGTAACTCCCGGGGTAAAAGACAATCCATCCATGATCCTGATTGACCGTTGCCGGGTGATGCAGGAAAACCCACCGGGTGATGATTGGGATGGTGTCTATGTGATGACGACCAAGTAGTTAACTAGGCCGAAAAGTAATCAGGCTCGTTTCCCGGAATCCATTTGATATTACAACCCATGCTTGGCACTTGTTGCTGAGGGGGGCTCTCTTTTTGTAGGAGCTTGTTTATGGCATCATGAAGATGCCTGCCATTAACTTCCTTTTGATTGCCAGGGCGGGAGTCATCATATTGTCCGCGGTAAAACAATACCAGGTTTTGATCGAAGAGGAAAAAGTCCGGGGTGCAGGATGCCCGATAAGCCTGAGCAACTTCCTGAGACTCATCGTAAAGATAGGGAAAGGTGAAGTGGGAATCAGTCGCGAGAGTGGCCATTTTCTCCGGATTATCCTGAGGGTACTTTCCTATGTCATTGGAGGAGATGGCTACAACTTCAATTCCTTGTGCCTGCCATAAACGGGATGATTGAATGAAATGTGGTAGCAGATGAAGAACATAGGGGCAGTGATTACAGATAAAAGCGACCAATAACCCATTTTCTGGAGATGGGTTTAAGGAGTAAGGTTCTCTATTCTTTGAATCTATCAGACGGAAAAATGGAGCTTTTGTGCCTAATTCAAGCATGGTGGAGGGAGTGGCGACCATAATAAAAATAATTTAGGGATTGTTCGTATTTTGAGAAAATTCAGGTTTATACTTTGAGAAATAAGCAGTTAGGATGTCTCTGGCAATCGGGGCTGCGGTCAGTCCTCCTTGAACCTGATCCTGAGGGATTACGCCTTCGACCAGAGTGGCAATGGCTACCTTGGGATCATTTGCCGGAGCAAAGCCGATAAACCATGCAAGATTCAGTTTCATGTTATGGTTTCTCCATTGTCCGGTTCCCGTTTTACCTGCTACCTGAATTCCTTCGATCTGACATCTGCGGGCGGTTCCATCCGTAGTTGCTTTTACCATACCTTGGACCAGAGCCCTATGATCGTCCGCAGCCAGACCGAGACCATTTCCTGCATTCAAACGGAAATTCTGTTCCTTATTCATCAGTAAAGTGGGATAAAAATCATTACGGTTGAGAGCGAGCTTACTGGCGAAGCATGCCATTTGCAGAGGACTCTGGCGCAATCCACCTTGTCCGATCGAAATATTAAAAGTGTCTTCCAGTGTCCATTTGACACCGATATTTTTTTGCTTCCACTCTGGATCAGGAACAAGGGGAGTGTCACGTAGAGTGGGAAGCGAAAGAGGAGTTTTTTGATCAAAATTTAGCCATCTTGCTTCAGAAATTAGATTTTGATGGGTGATCTGCTCGGCCGCTCTAAAAAAGTAAACATTACAACTCTGAGCAATTGCATCGATGAGATTCAGTTCACCATGTTGACCAGGATGTACATGGCATTTCATGCCACGGTAAATTCCTTCACATAGGTGAGTTTCGCTGGGGTTGATTTTTTTACCTTTCAGGCCAGCAATGGCCGTAACCAGCTTAAAGGGAGATGCGGGAGCGTAGCCAGGATGCCAGGCACGGGGAAGCCAGGCTTCGCGTCGCTGAATATCATCATAAGCTGCCTGAGAAATGTAGGGGGTCAAACTGCTGAGGTCATAATTGGGCTTACTGGCTAGGGTAAGGATCTGCCCGGATTGAAGATCAATGAGCACTGCTGCTCCTGGTGGAAGGGGAGGGGAAGCCAGTTGGTAATGAAGGAAATTCTGGGGCGATTTTTCAAGGACACCTTCCGCGTTGAGCAAACGGAGAAGTTCCTTGGCATCATCCACTGTGCCCTTGAATCCTGCTACGGTTGATGCTTGTTCTCCGGAAAGGGGAAAGGGGGCATCTTTAAAAGCGCCAATCAAAAGCTCCGCTCGAACCTCGGTTTCATCTGACCCAGTAAGGGCTTTTTCAGTTCTTCTTTTGATGGTTTTTTCCCAGTTGGAATCTGGAAGAATTCTTCTTTTGGCGACAATTCGAACCATTCTTTCGATAGAATGCTCTGCAATTTTTTGGAGGTCCCGATCCAGGCTAAGCTGTACAGATTTCCCTTTTTGCGCTGCTTTTCGGTCGATTCTTTCAAAACGGGATCCCATTGGGTTAACGATCCAGATATCATATCCATCTTCGCCGCGAAGGATGTGATCAAAGGTTTTTTCTAATCCAGCTTTTCCGGTTCTTCCCTGAAGTTCAAAAGTGGCCAAATCAGAACCTTCAAGATCCTCGGTGTCTGCTTTGTAGCCACTGCCAACATAACCGAGAACATGGGATGCCAATGATTTCTCAGGGTAATGTCGAATCGGCTTTGCATGAACTTGCACCGGTGAATCTGCGGGGAGGTTTTCAATAAGTAGAGCGTATTCCTGATGAGTGAGGTTGGAAGAAAGTTCAAGGGGCAAAACGAGTTGCTTTCGCCAGTGGGACTGAATTTCTGATAAGGTGATTTCTTCCTTTCTTCCGGTCAGATCATTGATCTTTGCCAGGTATTTTTGGACAACATGTAACCTCGCTTCCCATGATTGGGCATAACCATTTATGCGAAAAGAATATTCCCCGCCATTCTCGCTTTGGAGAAAGAGGGATATCCATGACTTGTCTGCATTGGTCTGAGATAAGATTTTTGCCCTACCATCATTATCCAAAGAAAACTGAACAGAAAACAGTCCGGAGACGGATACAGTTACCTCATTTGCAACACTGTGGAAAGTTAGGTTTTGTGGATTAAGCACATTCCATGAGTTTAGTAAACTTGTCCACTTGCCAGACTTGGTTTGGTTAAGGGGCAATCTTGACTCCCCAAGAAATACTTTTGCTCTTTCAAAAGAATTCTCTTCCTGATGCTTGGCAATTCCTGAAAGGCTGATTCCTCTGGAAGCGACATGTTCATGCTGCCAACAAATGGATAGGAATTGTGGTAAATTCAGGGATAGGTGAGCATTTAATTCCTCCCTGATTTTACTGGAAAGTCTTCTGAACTTAATTTTTTCCTCCCAAATCTCCCGGGACAGAAGTTCCAAATGTATAGAAGCAGAGTAATGAGCCCGGTTTCCAATTAAAAGATTCCCTTCCCGATCAAACAAATCCCCCCGGGCACCCGGTTTGATAATCCGCCTTTGACCTTGTTTTCTTTCTTTTTCCAGAAAATCCTCTGCCTGGAAAACCTGTCGGTAAAACAAGGTTAGAATAAGACACAGAAAGAGTGAGAAATATAATATCGCGAAGATACGAAACCGTCTCTTTTCAGGTAAATATTTTTCGAAAAATTTCATTCCCTGTTTTGCTCAATGAAACTTTCTCTTAGGGAGTTAGCACCAGTCAGTTGTATGAGAGCTTCACAAAACCTAGGATACCATTGAAAAACTGGAAACAGTATCAATCCAGACAGGATTGTATCGGACAGAAACCTAAAAAATGCCCAATTGTTGGAGCCATCCTTCGAAACCTTCAGGAAAAGAAACCAGCCCATAGCTAATAGGAAATGAGTCATCACTTGTATGCTAACGGGGCGAAGAAGACTCTTTTTTTGCCCAACTGGAAAAAATTCTGAAAGTAAAAGGTAGAGAAAACTAAGAGCGAAAGCATGATACCCAAAACTGCTGGAGAGGGCCTGATCGCAATACAGTCCGCTAATGAAGAGAATCAAGAGTGCCCGTAACTTATCGAGGAAAAGGAAAGTAGGAAACAGGAGAACCGATGGAAAGAAAAAAACAAAACCCCATTGATTGGTAAGTTCATTAATCAGCCCACATGAGAAAAGCAGTCCAATATTTGAAAGGCCAAGAAGTAATGCTATCCAATTATATCTAGCCATTCTTTAATCATTTTCAGGAATAAGGATAGTCACTTCTTTTGCATTACCGATTTCTCGGTTTAAAATCACTTTTCCCCTTTTGAATAAACCATCATCTCCGCCTTCCAGGAAATAGACTTCACCAATTTTGAGCCCATCGGGATAATTTCCGCTCAGAGATGAACTCATTAAAGTCAGGGGAGATTCTTCAGTCGCATGTAAGTCATGAGGCACATCGGTGACGATACCATAAAGAGTGCCTCCCATTCCGATTCCGTTGCCCTGAAAGGTGACCGGGCGGTCATCCCCAGAAAAGTGAGCAGCGATACGAAAATTTGGGTTTGTGATCAGTTCAACCTGGGAGGAGCGGAAGTTGGTATCTTTGATGCGGCCAAATAATCCAGCTTTACCTATTACACCCATGCCTGGTCGGAGACCGTGCATGCTGCCCCGACGGATGGTCAAACCCTGCCACCATCCAGATAAACTGCGCTTGGTGACTCGTGAAATTAGAGGTTTGAACTTTGGCTGGCTATCGATCCCAAGCTGTTGTTCCAGAGTTTTAAGGTGGGACTTAAGTCCATTGAGCTTGGCAATTTCATTTTTCAGTGTGGGTATCCGTTCTGCTTGAATTTGGCTGTCTGAATGAATTCGGGAAAGAATCTTATTTTTTTCAATCAAGGTTGTTTTTGAGTCTGACATATGACCCCAGAAATTAGTTAAGTCTGAGATGCGGGATGCACTTTCCCAGAGGGGAGCCTCAAACTCCTCAAATCCTGATTTTATCAATAATTTCCAGGATGTAGGAACGGCAACCCAGACAAAAACAAAAAGTCCGAATAAAAGAAAGGGTCTTAACCTGGGCCTGTCAGGAGAAGAGGCCAATGGGAAATAATTATTGGGTGACCAAGCGGTCGATTTGCTCTCTGCTTAAGGAATCAAGAAGATTGAGGAATTCACCTGTTCCATTCGCCACACAACTGAGAGGGTCTTCCGCTTGGATGACCGTCAGTCCAGTGGCATCACTGATCACCTGATCCAAGCCTCTGATCAAAGCTCCTCCACCGGCGAGAACAATTCCTCGGTCAATGAGATCGGCAGAATGCTCAGGTTGACAACGGTCGAGAGCATTTTTAACAAGATCAACAATTTGAGATACAACTTCCTTGAGTGCTTCCTCGCGGATCTCCTGAGAAGTGATGTGGATCGTTTTCGGGAGACCTGCAGTGGCATCTCTTCCACGAACATCCATGCTGAGTTCCCCCGAATCTAGGGGAGCCGCAGAGCCAATGGAAAACTTGATTTCTTCCGCAGTCCGTTCACCAATGAGAAGACCGTATGCCTTTTTCATGTAGGCGACAATAGCTTCATCCAATTCGTCACCGCCTACTCGAATGCTTCTTTGAAAAGATACCCCAGAAATGGATATGATCGCCACTTCAGTTGTACCTCCTCCAATATCCACAATCATATTAGCGTACTCGTCGTGAATAGGGAGCCCGGCACCAATTGAGGCAGCCATGGGCTCGCCAAGAAGAAGGACTTCCCTGGCGCCAGCTCGGATCGCAGAGTCTTTAACCGCTCTTTTCTCCACCGCGGTTATTCCGGATGGGACAGCGATGACCACACGGGGAGGGACGAGTTTTCTCTTATCCACTTTTTCAATGAAATAACGAAGCATCGCTTCAGAAATCTCAAAATCAGCGATCACCCCATCTTTCATGGGGCGAAGAGCTTCAATGGTACCAGGAGTACGACCGAGCATCCGCTTCGCATCGGCTCCCACTGCACAAACCTTTTTACTCGTTTTGTAGCGGGCCACCACACTTGGCTCACGAAGAACGATCCCATCTCCTTTAACAAATACCAAAGTGTTGGCCGTACCGAGGTCGATACCAATATCATTGGACAAAAAGCCGAAGAGATTACTAATCATAAGAAAAAGGAATTACAGTCTGATTTCTTAGGCTTTTGCTCATAGTGTCAAAGCCAAAGAATTAACAATTGGAATTAAAACAAATACAGTACAGAATACCAGTGTCGCAATTAGACCATACATTTGGATCTTTTATTGGCGAAGTGAATGACCAGTAACCCTCCCAAAAAAAGAAAAATGGAATAAAATTGACCTCTGGATAAGCCCATAAGTAAGGAGGCGTCAGGCTCCCGGAAGATTTCTCCAAAAATTCTGGCTCCGGCATAGGCAACCAAAAATTCGCCTCCAAGTCTGCCGGGGGATTTTTGATAAATGCCAGACTTCCAAAAGCGCAGTTGAATCAAACAAAATAAAAAGAGTCCTTCCAACAAAGCGGCGTAGAGCTGGGAAGGATGGCGTGCAATCCCTTCGGCAAAGCCTGGTGAGTTTGGAAACAAAACAGCCCAGGGTAAAGTGGACGGGGTGCCCCAAAGTTCTCCATTGATAAAATTCGCAACTCTACCAAAAAAAAGTCCGGGTGGTACCACAGTTGCAATCAAATCTGCGACTGGCCAAAAAGATTGATTGGACTGTCTGCAATACCAGAAAGTTGCCAGGATAACTCCAATAAATCCCCCATGGCTTGCCATGCCGCCTTCCCAAACTCTTAAAAGCATCAAGGGATCACTGAGTAAATTTTCAGTCTGGTAAAGCAAGGCGTAGCCAATTCTTCCGCCAAGTAAAACACCCAAGACCTGAAAGGTCATCAAATTGAGGATTTGTTCTTTATCGTAGGGGCTTCTTTTTCGCGTGTAGGAGATGAGTAATAGAGAGTACGCGACGATAAATCCTAAAAGATAGGAAATGCCATACCAGCGTATTCCGCCAGGTCCCCAATTCCCCCACGAATCAGGAAACTGCCACAGAAAAGGACTCAGGTTATGGGTCCAAAAAGAACTATCCATTTTTGTAAGCATCGGCTATTTATCTTTTTCAGAATTCTCGACTTTGGATAAATGCTTTCTTTTGGCTAATTCTCTCATATCAACTGCAAGATCATCATGTTCAAAGATTTCCTGCCCGAGGATACTCTCTACAATATCTTCCAAAGCGAGAACGCCTGTAACAGAGCCAAATTCATCAACCACTACCGATAATTGACAATGCTCACTTAGAAGAAGGCGAAGGGCTTTGTCAGCACTGGCATTTTCAGGAATAAAAAGGGCATCTTTCGCATGATCAAGCAATGAGGTGTTAGAATTACCTGCGACCATGGAATTGAGGAGGTCCCGTCTTCTGACTATCCCTGTAATGTGATCAATATTATCTGAGTAGATTGGGATTCTGGCAAATGGGATGTTTGGATGTTGCTTGAAGGTATCCTCAATACTAAGTAATTCATCCAAAGCCAGCATCACAGTTCGCGGAGTCATGATTTCTGAAACCTTGATACCATCCAATTTCAGGGCATTGGTAACTAAATCGCTTTCTTCACTGGTGAGTGTTCCTTCTTTGGCTCCTTTTTGAGCAAGTAGAATGATTTCATTTTCGTCTTCCTCACTGGATTTCTCTTTTTCAGGTACCATTGCCCTCATGGTGAACTTGCAAATTTTGGAGAAAGGAGACATGCAAAAACGAACCATCACCAAAGGTGGAACTAAGTAGGGCAGCATTTCGGTTCGGTAGGAGACTGTGAAATTTTTAGGCAGAATTTCTGCAAAAAACAGGATACCTAGGGTCATTCCGCAGGCGAATAAGAGTAGAGTATTTTCTCCATTGCCGAATGATTTTTCAGCTAAGCCACCCACGAGGGTTGCTCCAAGGGTATTTGCAATGGTATTGAGGCTGAGAATTGCAGAACTTGTTTCATCAATTTCATCCCGGAATTTGCTTAGTTTATGCCCCCATTTAGGAGAGCGATCCTTAAAATCCTCAATTTCTGCAGTGGTAATACTTAAAATCATTGCTTCGAGAATTGAGCAAAGTGAGGAAACTCCGATGGTGAGAGAGACAGCAACAATAAGTTGACTAATCATCTAGAAGAATGAGCTTGGACTTTGACAGAACAACTGTGCATAAATAAAGCTCACTCTTTTAAGCCATATCCTTAAGCATTAAGCAATCATTGAAGCATGCAAACCCTGAAAAAACTTACCCTTCATAACTATCATCAAAGCAATTCGGCGAAATTTGCTCCTTTTTCAGGTTGGGAAATGCCCATTTCATATAGCAGTTCCATAGAGGAGCATAAATTTGTTCGTCAAAAAGCTGGGCTTTTTGATGTCAGTCACATGGGAGAATTGCTTATATCTGGAACAGATGCGGAGAAATTTCTCAATACTGTTCTTACCAATGACATTAGCAAAATCGTTGATGGACAGGCACAGTATTCTCTTTTGTGTACTGAAGAAGGAGGAACCATTGATGATCTGATCATTTACAAAAAATCTCGGAAAAGTTTCTTCCTTTGTGTTAATGCATCCAATATAGAAAAAGATTTTCAGCATCTTTCTTCCATAGCTTCTGGGTTTAATTGTGAAATTTTAAATTTGTCCGGTGCTTATGGTCAACTTGCTCTTCAAGGGCCCAACGCATTGCCGATCATGATTGCATTGCTTGGAGAGAACATTGGAGAGATCCAGCGCATGCATTTTAAGCAATATGAGTGGTTGAATGGGCGGGAATCATTAATCGCCCGCTCAGGTTACACGGGCGAAGACGGATTCGAAATCTATTGTGATCAAAATGATCTTTGGGAGTGGATTGAACTCTTTAGTTCTAAAATTGATCAGCAGGCAATACGGCTCATCGGATTGGCTGCGAGAGATAGTCTCCGTTTGGAAGCAGGTTTTCCACTCTATGGTCACGAACTTTCAGACGAAATAAGTCCTTTGCAGGCAGGACTTCGGTGGGCAGTTTGTTTTGAAAAGGAAAACTTTATCGGATCAAATGCGTTGGAACGAGAACAAGGTGATGGATTGCCTGGTCGCGTGATTCACTATGAGGTTGATGGGAGAAGAATTCCCAGGAGCGAAGCAATTGTTACGGGTATTTCGGGTAATCCGATTGGTAAAGTACTTTCGGGCGGATTTTCTCCTTTGTTGGAAAAACCCATCGGAACTGCTTGGGTTGAGAGAGAGGCCCTGAGTGAATTTAAGCAAACAGGAGGGATTGTGGCTATGGGGCGGCAGGAGATGAAGCTTTTTCAAACCGCTCCAGTTTTGAAACGAAAGTAAATGATTCAGTTATGATCCTGAAAACCAGAGATAACTAGATCAACACCAGTGAAGTTATCAAAATTCAAATTATTCACCATGATTCCTTCCAGTTTTTCCTTCAGGTGAGAGCGGGTTTCCTTCACTTTACAGTCTTGTTCTACTCGCAAACTGACATGTAATCGCAAATGACCTCCTTTTCTGATAATTTTGGTTTTTGGAGAATGCACACCGGGAATGGCAGTACATGATTTTCTCACAAGTTCTCTTAGTGCACGGGGAGTAATTTGAACGGCACCTTCTTCATCTATAAAAACGGATACCAATTCAGTTCTTAGTCTCCTTGTTAGCCACCAACAGAAAATAAGGAGGAATACAGCAAGTAGACCGTAGTAAAAAAGAGGATGATTGAAAGCCTCTGCACCTGAGAGGTTAAGATAGCACTTAACCTGACTAATCATAAATCGAGCAAAGTTTACTAGTCAGATGAAGAGGAGTCTTCCCAATCATCAGAATCCATGGAGTGTTTATCAGCCGACTCTTGTTTGATATCATCGATTACAACATCAATGGTTTTCGCGTGATTACCAGTCATGGTGAGAATCTGATCACGGATGGCTTCTTGGATGTTAAGTCCAGTCTTTGCCAGATCTACGCCGAACCTTAAAACCACTCTGACTTCAATTTCGTAACCTCCATCCTCGCTTTCCGAAACCTGCACGCCACGTTCAGATTCTTTTTTTGCAAAAAAATCTGTAAGACCTTCCACCACACCGCCGCCCCCGACATTGATGACCCCAGCAACGGACTGGGTTGCGAGGCGGACGATTCCGGCCACGACGCTGTGGTTAATTCTGATAGAACCAAGTTCGCTCGACTCTTCCGAGAGAGTGGGGATTGATTCACTACTATCCAATGATGGAGATACTTTTTTCTTGGTCATGACGGTTTATGATTCTTTGGAAGAATTCTGAAAGACTTCTTTTGGTGCCCTTGATAGAAACTCTTCTACATATGATGTGGTTGCTTCACCTTGCCGGAAGCCTGGATCAAGAATTACGGCTTTGAGGAATTCAATATTGGTATCAATTCCTCTTATGATGTACTCACTCAGAGCTCGATACATTCTATCCAATGCGATTTTTCTGGTTCTCCCGTGTGCAATCAATTTGCATATCATGCTGTCGTAATAAGGAGATACGGTATATCCTCCATAAACATGGGAATCAACCCGAACACCGTGTCCGCCAGGAGCATAGTATAATCCAATGGTTCCCGGGGATGGAGCGAAGTTGCGAGATGGGTTTTCCGCACAGATTCTACACTCAATTGCATGCTTAGCCAAAACAACATCTTTTTGCGAAATTGACAGTCTGTTACCAGATGCAATTTGAATTTGTTCTTTGATTAGGTCCACTCCGGTTGCTTCCTCGGTCACCGCGTGCTCGACCTGAATCCTAGTATTCATTTCGATGAAATAAAAATTACCTTTCGCATCGACTAGGAATTCAATGGTTCCGGCATTTACATAATTGACTGCATTTACGGCTTTTAGGGCAGCCTTGCCCATGCGGTTGCGCAAGTTTTTGTCAAGAAAGGGAGAGGGGGCTTCTTCAATAACTTTTTGGTGTCTTCTTTGAACCGAGCAGTCACGCTCTCCCAGATGTATAGCATTGCCATGCATGTCAGCTAAGACCTGAAATTCTATATGTCTTGGATTTTCCAGGTATTTTTCCACATAAAGGGAACCGTTTCCGAAGGCTTTGGTCGCTTCAAGCCTGGCTGATTGAAATTCTTTGGCAAATGAAACGGCATTATGGGCAATTCTCATTCCCCGACCACCTCCGCCTGCTACGGCTTTGATGATCACAGGGAAGCCAATTTTCTGAGCTATTTTTATCGCTTGGGATTCATCTTCAATTGGTCCGTCACTTCCAGGAATAATCGGTACGCCAGCTTTCTCGACCGTTTCCCGGGCAACTGCTTTGTCACCCATTCTGGATATAGTATCAGATCTTGGTCCGATAAAAGTAATATTGCAGGACTCGCATTGTTCTGCAAATTCAGCATTTTCAGAGAGAAACCCATATCCTGGGTGGATGGCATCGACATCTGCAATCTCGGCTGCACTGAGAATGCGATCTGCCCGAAGGTAGCTTTCTGCACCCGCCGCAGGGCCAATGCAAATTGCTTCATCAGCAAGCTGTACATGAAGAGACTGTTCATCTGCTTCAGAATACACAGCCAAGGTCTGGATACCTAGTTCTCTGCAGGCTCTTACAATGCGAAGGGCAATCTCACCACGATTGGCGATTAAAATCTTTTTAATCATGCTGAGGGACTACGAAGGGCGTATTTTGAAAAGTGCTTGTCCGTACTCGACGCTGTTGCTGTCCTCTGCGAGAATTTCAACAATCTGACCAGATTCCTCTGCTTGAATCTCGTTCATTACTTTCATTGCTTCAATAATGCAAAGCACATCGCCTTTTTTAATCTTGTCACCGACTTTAACAAACTCCGGGTCATCAGGAGAGGGTTTCCGGTAGAATGTGCCTACCATGGGCGAATTAAAAGTTGCAAGATTGTCGTCTGTTTTCGACTCAGTGCCTGGTGTGGAGGGTTGGTTCGTCGCAACTGTTGGGGCCGGTGAATGCATTACGACCTCACGTACCGTTTGATCAGAGTGGCCATTTCCTGATCGAGCTAATCTAAGTTTTAAATCTTTAACTTCTATCTCCAATTCGGATAGATCAGATTTTTGCATCATTGAAATTATCCCTTTGAGTTCGCTTAAGTCCAAAATAATATCCTCCGTTAGTGTTTGATGTAAATGAAAGGAAAATATCTTCCTCTGGCAATGTTTGAATTGGGATGTCTCATTTATTATTTCGTTTTATTCGCTATTTTGCTTAATCGGAGAGATTTGAATCTCCCAATCGGGGTTTTTAAGCGGTCCGCTGATTTTAATCTGGGTTAATTTGGTAATAGGGTCGGCAAAACTAATGATTTGTTTGATCACTGGGATATTCACTCCTCCTAGTAATTGAAAGTCCGCGTCTATTTCGACAGTTTGGGAATTAATGTCACATGTCCCGGCACCTGATATTCTTGAAATTGGACCACCTAATTCAAAATTATCAAACAACAAAGATTCGTTTTCTATGCGGTATGGAATAAATAATGAATTAAACCGCAACGCATCAGATGGAAGCGGTAGATTGAACCTTCCAAGATTCCTGCGAATACCTCCCAATAAATTAATGCGCCCTACATCGAGGTCATTAAGGGAAATTGTACCAGTTCCTTCAAATTGATTTGGATTATCAATCGGACCAATTCCGGAAAAATTTAAGTTTACCAATCCGTTTCTTTTTAGAGAGGAACTAGCAAGATCTATCTCTGCTTGGCTTGATGTATCAGGTGTAAGTGGTTCTAGAATACTCGATAAATCTGAAAAAGAAGCAGATTGTAATTTGAGATTTGTCTGCACTAATTTCGATGTTTTGGAAACTTCTTTGGCGAATAATGTACCCTGTCCTTGGGCTATTAAGAGGTTGGGCAGATCTAGGGTTAATAAACCTTCCTTTCTGGAGACATTTCCAGAAAGAGATTGGATGGGAATATTTTTGTATTTTATTTCATCATTTGACTTAAGGCTCAAAGAAAAATGAGTCTGATTATCATCCTTGGATGAGCTTGATTCATCATAAAATACAGTTCCTGATCCTTCAATATCTATGACCGAGCAATTTAACTCCTGCAGGACCTTTTTCGTTTGGGAATCAAAAATCCCCCGTCCTTCATTAAGGGGATACTGGCCCTTAAGTTTGAATTCAACGTGGGGCTTTGAATGTGTTTTAGGAGAAAAAATTAATGAACCCGATAGATCTCCTTCGGAGTGAGTAAGGTTTTCGCAATGAATGGTTGTGATAGAGTCTTCTACTAAAATATTCAAAGAAGAGTCAGTCAACTTTAGGTCTCGGTAAATAATATCTTTTCCTCGGATTAGTCCGCTGGTTAGACAATTTCCTGATGGTCCCCCCCAAATTCCCTCAATGGTAAACTTTCCATAGGGTGATTGCCTACCAAAAGAAAAATCTTCCCATATTCTCGACCACCATAAACCGAGCCATGGATTAATATCCGTGGGGAGACAACTCCCCTCTAGGGTGAACTTATATTTTAACGGGGTCCAATGTTGCTCATATTTACCAAATGCTTCACTGGCACCAAATTTTCCGTATGCACTATGAATGAAGATAGAAAACTCAGGATTTATATTTCCATTAAAAATAAAATTCCCCGGAGGCGTTTCCAGTGCAGAAAAGTTATCGGCGGCTACATTGAAATTACAAATACCTCCGTTTTCTTCTGATTCATCATTATCTTGAAAGATGATGTTTAGTTTGTCTCCATCTATAATTTTTGTTTTTCCATAAGACATCTCGGCAAAAATATTCAGAGAGTTGGGATGGAGTTTAAGGAATCCAGTTAAACATGGTAAATCACCTTTCTCGATGGTTAGTGATATCTTTTGGTTATTTGAATCGGTAAATATATTGTAAGTGGATTGATCCTTTTTAAAGGATTGAGCGGAAAAGTGGATTCCAGGGATTTCCCCTGATATGGGACCATCAACCGTGATTGAGTTGAAGGATAGATTGGATTGGTTAATTCTTGTAAGATGGTTTTGCTCATCCAAAGTGGCATCAAAATTAACCAATAAACTATCGCTGCTAAAAGTGTAATTTGATGCAGAAAATTTGTTCGTTTTTGAGTGGATTTGTAGCGATATTTTTTTGCTTAGATCAGATGCAGAACGGTACAATAAATGGGCTACATTATTTGATTTCTCAGAGAGATTATTAAATGATGTAGCATGCAGTTCAACTTTGTCCGTAAAATGTCCATAAAGATAGAAGCTTGAGTCCGAACAGAATTGAAAAAAATCATCCATGTAATCGAGTGCCTTTGCCAAATTGAATTTATGGTTTTTAGGGCTTGGTGCCAATTTGACCATGTCTAAAGAAATATGAACATGTAAGCGTTTTTGCCCTGTTGATACTTGGGTAATAATTCTTATTTCATTGTGGGAATATTTGATTCTTGAGTTTTCTGCCCTAAGCAAAGTCCCCTTACTTTCAAGGGTCACATCACCTATGGTAATATTTAGTCCATTTTGAAATCTTTCAGGATCATAAACAACTGCCAACTGAATATCTCTTGCTTTTATCTTGGATGAATTTTCTTCCCAACTAATATCGTCTAATTTGATTTTATTGAAATCAATGATGTGGGCATTGGAGATTTTAAGCTTATCATTAGGATCAATAATCCTACTCAAGAGTTTATTAGTAATATAACTTGGAATTGTGATTTGATAAGAGGAAGCAAATAAGAACATTATTTGTATGGACAGGGCAATCCATAGAAACAATACCACAAAATTGCGGGTATATTTAAGGTGCTTGTTAATGATTGTATCTCCCATCTTTTGGAATGAAGGGAATAAGCATTTATTCTTTGAGAAGTAACCTACTTAAAGAATCCGAAACAGGTAATGGCAGGGAGAAGGTAATTTCGTTGTACGCAGTGCCTCCAAACCAGTGAGAAGTATTTTTACATAAGAATATAGAATTTTTGATTCCTGAATGATCAAAAAAATTGGCCTTGAAAGTCCAAGGTATCCAATTCCCTTCATGCCATATTCCGTCTGGATCTAAACTGTCGCTTAAAATCTCTTCTGCTTTAATTTCACTGATTATTTGAAACAATTCACCGTGACTATCTTCAGAAATGGTAACAAACGAAGAGTTATTTTCTTTAATAATGAACTCAATTCTTTCATAGGATGCACCCGTTTCTCCCACCTCCCGAGTCATAAATTCTTTGATGTCTGTTCTTAAAATCATGTCCCAATTGGTTTGAGTTAAACAGATTAAAGATTTTTCCATAACAAAAAGCTTCCAGAAAGAAACTTCTTCAGAAGTTTTATTAATCTGAATCAGGGATTTAGTTGAGTCAGCAAACTCTATTTCCAAAGTGTGCGAAGGGCTGCCAAAACCTTCTTGGGTAAGTTCATCATGATTTGGATTAAATCGCAAAAGTTCACTAATCTGAATATCATTTAATTGAAGGATGAATTCAGCAATTTTAGTTGAATCGAGAGCATAAGTTTTTTGCACAGAGCTATTAGATTCAGATTGATTACCGACCCAAGAAGTAAAGTCCTTCCTTCTCAGAGTGAGCGAGTTTTCCGAATTTCTAATTTTGATTTTCTCAATTTTTTCGAGAGAAAGATTCCAGAGCTTTTTGTTTCTTATTCTGTTACTCCAATCTTCAAAAATTGATTTAGATTTTGGATTAATCAAAAAACTCGGTTTCCATGAAGAGGAACTGCAAACTAATATATTTTGGTTTTCATGTTCAAAATATTGAAACCTTATGGATGTATTTTCGGTCATCGCATTGAATGTGAAATTACAATCCCACGAGGGCATTTCAGGAGTAAGGCCAGGATCCACGATGTCTTCTATTTCTATGGTCGCTATTTTATTTAATAAGAAGAGTAATTCATTTTGATCAACTTCTGAGACCATAGGAAGTAGCATTTTCCAGCGGTCTTCGTTTCTGGATAGTCTGACGATTTTAGAATCGTTTTGCTCTTCTGTATTGAGAGTAATTTTATCGATTGAAAATATGGGGGATTTCAAGATCGATCGATCGATCCATTCGATTAATGAAAGTTTAAAAAATTTGGCAAAAGATTTTTCAATCTTCCACAGTGCTTTTTTTTGCTTCGTGTGTTGAACCAAGAAGTAATAGAAATTTTGATCTCGGGTGGGGTTTCCCTTGGTCAAAATTAAAGAGGAATCATTTGCATGCAGGTGAATCTTTTGTGATTTATCGCTAATTCCATAATCCGAAAACTTCTCACCTTTCGCATACAATTCTTCAGCGTTGGAAAAATGAATAGCTTCAATGTTTGCTAAATGAGCAATCAATTCGGAAACTAGAAATTGGCTGATTTCCCAAGATATAGGGGCCGTGGAGTGCCATAACTTATCTTCTTCATTTACGACTTCGAGTTGACGATTATCGCTGGTTTTAATGGAAAAGGAGTTGAACTGAGAAAGTGCCGAAAAAGCAATTTCGTCTAAGCTATTTCCCTTTGTTTGATTCTCTGATTTATAAAAAATAAATAAAAACAGAAATATGTTTACTAGTAGTAGTATGAATATTTTATTTTTCATATCAGATATCTTTTCTCAGCCAATTAATGAAGAGGCCGAAAAACAGGGAGGCAACCGGTATCCCGCATAAAGCGTAGGAAAGTTGCACAAATTGTTCTGGAGTCAGTGTTATCGAGTAAGATGGTATTGGTCTTGACTTGATGTTGAGCATGTCATTTTTGTCTAGGAACCAATAGATTAAATTATTCGATAGCATCTGATTGGCTGTACTGGATCTGAGATTTTTGTTATTAATTGTCTCTGAGCATCCTAATACTGCAAGTTTTCCTGTAATGTTTCCTGGGAAACCAGATCTATTCTTGGAGGACTCTGAAATTGCGAGAATGGGGATTGGGCCATCCAAGTCCAGCAAAGCATTTTTCTGGGGAGGTATTTCACGATTCGTCCAGTTTGATAAAGCCCACGAATTTGATGATGTATAGAGGAGTTCAAGGGCGTCTGTATTTTGCTTTTTGGAAATTACTTCAACTGGTCTGCATCTGCCGGTTTTGATGACCGAACCAAGATTCATAATTTCCTGAGTTATTTTGTGAGTAATACCTCGAGGGAAAGTACGCACAAAATAGGAATTAGTAAAGACATCGAAATTTTGGTAGTTGTCGTCATAAACAAGCATATCGTGACAGCGAATGCCCCACTCTTTTAACAGAGGTCTTAATCCAAAAGCAGGTTGGCTGCTTAGTTCGTTTCCATCTACTGGGTCAAGCAAGGTTAAAACATTTCCGCCCCTGTGGTTAAGGAATTGTCTGATGTAATTTATTTCTGATTCGTGAAGGGATGCTTGTGGTCCATTTATAATTAAGATTTTGGCATCATTGGGCACCCCTTCGGTAGAGGTTAAATCGACTGTGGATACTTGTAGGTTTTTATCTTCGATTAACTGCCGAAAGGATGAGAAACCATCGGTGTCAGAATTATCGTCAGGACTTTTCTCTCCATGTCCAACGGTAAAATATACTTTATTAGGTTTACCTGCGGAGGAGTGAATTAGATTTAAAATCGATTTAGTGATAACTGCTTCGCCTCGAAAGAGTGCTGGTTCTAGAATTCCCCCGGGTGCTTCCTTCCAGTCTATGTAAAATTCTGACTCCCACAGAGCTTCTCTTGCGAGTGAATCACTTGACCGGAATACTCTTCCTGTATCGTATGGATTGGAGGTAGAATCTTGCTTGTACCTGAAGATAATTCTTTTACCAATTTCAGGGGAGGCCACTGCAATGATATTCCTTTCTCTCAGATTATATTTATCTGCAATGGCGTTATTTCTTGAATTTATACGATCAATATCAAGCCTGTGTATACGAATCTTATTTCCCTTTACTTGTTGCTCAAATTGATCGAGAAGAATATTGATATCTGAATAAAATTTATTGATAACTTTGGGGGTCATTGAGTTCTTTTCCAATGTGATCAGTATATCAATGGGTTGCTCAATCTTGTCCAAAATAGCGAGGGTTTCATTGGAGAGTGAAAAGGATGATTGAGGTGATAAATCAAATTGAAGATGCACTTTTGAAATAAGAAAACTTCCTGATAAAAAAACGGTAATAGAAAGTAAAATTACGATCCAAAGCTCCGTTTTTTTATTGCGGCTGGAATGTCTGAAATTCATCTGGCTTTATTTTCTTAACCTTTCAACACGTAAGATTGAAAAAAAGAGAAAAAAGATCGTCACAAGTAATTGATGCAAAACTGATTTTAAATCAACCAAACCCATAGAGAAATGATCGATTTTAGCGAGTCCGTTGAAAGTTGAATGTAAGGCAGCAATGATCATTTCGATAGCATTGATTGAAACATTGTAATTCACGGCAGTTTCATAAGAAAATGTCATTACTGCTAGGTAGATAGAAATCAAAGTAAAGGTTAACATGCCTGAAACCATTTGATTCTTTGTCAAAGTACTGGAAAAGATTCCAATCGCTGTAAAACTTGCACCATAGAAAAATAAAAAAATCATGATTGATGCCCATTGGGCAAGATTATCAAATTCCAAGAAGAGGCTCTGTGTAGGAAAGAGCAATGTAGTTAAAATTGGATAACAAAAGGTAAGCCCAAAGATTGTAAATAGAAGCATTAAACTGGCTACCCACTTGCCGAGAACCAAGGCGAGCGGTGATACGGGGGCAGTCATGAGTACATGGAGTGTGCCCAATTTTCTTTCTTCAGAGAATGATCTCATTGTTAGAAAAGGGATAATGCCAGGAGAGCAAAAGAGAAGACCTACCATTAAGGAAGAAAGCGGAGGTAATATCCAGTTTGTACCACTGAAATGTTCTAGGAAAAACCGGAAGCAAATACCAATGAGGGAAACAAAATAAAAAGTGGAAACATAGGTTGCAGGAGAAATGAACAAACAAAAGATCTCTTGCTTAAGGATTTGGATAAAACCATACATGGGGCTAAACTTTAACTAACATTTTTAATTCTTTTCCTGCCCAGTAAGTCCTGAGCTGCCCAATTATACTTGGTTGCTTTAAGAAAAATATCCTCCAGGTCAGGTTTAGAGATTTTAAATTCAGAAATGGATAAGTCATTAGAATGTACTAGTACTTTAAGAATTTTCATGACTTGATTCTCGTCCTTTTCTGTTCTGAAAAGAAATCTTTTTTTGCCGGTATTTTCGATAGGGTAATCCTGGATAAGCTGGCATTTGTCATCTATCTGATTGATTGCTTTCTGAAGGATTATTCTTGATTCGTTGGCAACAACTTCAAATTCAATTCTATCAACAAAACGATCTTGTAGTTCAGTGAGTGAGCCTTCCGCAACAATTTGTCCGTGACTTAGAATGATCATGCGGTCACAACAGGCTTCCACTTCTGATAATATATGACTGGAAAGAATTATGGAGACTTCTCCGCGTAAACGGTCCATCATTTTTCTGGTAATCGCAGTTTGTACGGGGTCCAAACCAATGGTTGGCTCATCAAGTATAATTAATCTGGGTTCTGCAAGCATGGCATCCGCAATGCCAACCCGTTGACGAAACCCTTTTGATAATGAGCTGATTTTTGTTTCTGCGGTTCTTCTTTCTAGGTCACATGCATCTAAAACAAACTTTATTCTATCTCTTTTCCGGCTGCCTCGTAAGCCCTTAAGGTTAGCTCTAAAGCTTAAATATTCGACAACTCTTAGTTCCTCAGGCAATGGATTGTTCTCCGAAAGAAATCCAATGTGATGCCTCACCTCTCCACCTTCTTCTGCAAGATCGACTCCACACACCTTGGCTTCTCCTGAGTCAGCGGCAATTAAGCCCGATAAGATTTTCAGGGTGGTACTTTTTCCCGCCCCATTTGGGCCGAGGAACCCCACTATCTCTCCTTTGCCAATAGAGAAACTGATGCCCTTGAGTGCTTGAACAAGACCATACCTTTTCCTGAGGTTGATTACCTCAACAATGGGCATGGGCTTACTTTCTGTACTCATGTTCCTTCAGAAGGGAGGTTGCTGGTCAAAGTATGCCATGGCAAGCCCTTCCAAAGTTAATGCTTTGTCCAGGATAGCATCCTCCATCAGAAATCTCTCACATTCGCCTCCCGTTTGAATGACTGAAATCCTCCTTTTTTGAGACGAGCAAATTTCCTTTGCAATGGAGTCAAGTATGCCCTTTAGCATCGGTAAATATCCAAATTGTAAACCGCTCAAAATGGCCTCTTTTGTACTTTTCCCAATAGCATTTATTTTTTGACAACAATCCAAGTAATTTAGGTGGGGAAGAAGAGCGGTTCTTGTTCCTAGAAAGTCAAGAATCCCTTGGGGGCCGGGCACGATAACTCCCCCTGCGTAGCCCGTTTCGGTGATGACATCAAAAGTTGTCGCGGTGCCTAAATCAATGACTACTGCTGGTAGTTTATATTTTTTAAAAGTAGCATAGGAATTTGCGATTCGGTCGGAACCAATCTCCTTAAGTGAAGGATAATCAATTGGAAGAGTAAATTGATTATCGGCAGTTAAGGAAAAAATTTTATGCTCTGTGGAAGAACCAAACGCAGCTTGGAGGGATTTTTCTGCCTCGGGGACAACGGAACAATAACTGATTTGTTTAATATGCTTCCAGGATGCTAGCGATAGTTCGGGTGCAGCAGCAAACTGAGATGTGGGGATACTGGCTTGTTTACCAATTGCACCGTCTTCCCACGCACCAAGTCGGCATGTAGTATTGCCTATGTCTATGCAGAGACAATTGCTCAAGATTTTCACTTCTGAAGGGAAATCTCGCCTGAGTTTACGGCTTTCCGTTTCCCATTCCTTGATTTAAGGATCAGAGCACCTGATTCATCGATCCCGTTTGCTTTTCCAGAGAACTGATCTTTTCCACTTTTGACAGTTACCTTCTGCCCTTTAAGAAAATCCATCTCCTCCCATTGCAGGAGTAATTTTTCACCAGAATCCTCTTTCATGCATTCCTTACTTGCTTTGATACTCACTCGTACAATTTTTGCGGCAAGTTCATGAATCCGCCACTCCATGCCAGTTTCCTCTCTTAAGGATGTGGATATATTTTGGAGATCGTCCGGAAATTGCTTGAGCGTTGAATTTACATTCAATCCAAACCCAAACACAATAGACCTGACTTGATCACAGTCAATCGAGGCCTCGGTCAGCATGCCACCAAGCTTTTTGTTATTCAAAAGTAGATCATTGGGCCACTTCACCTGGAGATCTTTAACTCGAGTATGTTTTTGAAGAAATTTCCCAATGGAAACACCCTGCCAGAGAGTGAAATTACGGAATTTAACCAATTCGACATTGGGTTGTAATGCGATGGATAAATAAAGATTCCCTCCCTTTGGGCTGTGCCACTTTCTTCCCATTCTGCCACGTCCATTTTCTTGCTGATGACTTAAAACAATGAATGGTGCTTTGTGTCCACTGGCGAGCAGCCTTTCAGCTTCAGAATTCGTACTATCTACACGGTCAAGTAAGTGAAAGGGGTACTCCAATTTGCATTCCTTAAACCATGCTTCCAATAATGGCCGAACGAGAATGTTGGGTTCACCCGCTAATCGATATCCTCGGTTCTGGCAGGCTTCAATCAATAATCCTGTCTTGCGAAGTTTATCAATTCTGGACCAAATCCCGACGCGGGACATTTTTAACTTCTCGGCCAGATAATTTCCGGAAATAAATTGTGGCGAGGCTTTTAACAAACTACCCAATAAGAACGCATTTGGATCATTCGTTTTGATCCCTTTTGCTTTTACTTTGCTGGGATCCAAAACTTTTCTTATTCCCTTCGGGTACTTAGCCATCTTAATTAATCCAATCCAACCCAATGTCTACCCATCTTGCCTGATGCACGGGAGCACCCGTGGATACAAAGTGAGGTCCAGCATTGGCGTATTCAGCAAGGTTTTCCTCATTGATTCCACCACTTGCCTCAAGCACGACCCGGTTTTGGTTAATTTTTACAGCCTGGGCTACTTCTTTAGGTGAAAAATTATCCAGTAAGACAGCATCTACCCCTCCTTCTATGGAGGGCTCGAGTCTGGCTAAATCGTCGATCTCTACCTCCACTAATTGATCCTTAGCCCGTTCTTTTATCGAGGTCAGAAACTCTAAATATTCTTTGTTACTTCGAATTCCAGCTGATGCCAAGTGGTTATCTTTGATCAGAATCTGGTCAAACAAGCCCATTCTGTGATTGTAAGAACCCCCGGTGGCAGTGGCATATTTCTCAAAAACCCTCAGTCCGGGAGTGGTTTTTCTCGTATCCAGTAAGCCAACACCATATTGGGAGAGAATTTTGACAAAAGCAGCTGATTTTGTGGCAACGCCCGATAATCGCTGCATAAAATTAAGCAGAGTTCTTTCTGCGGCTAGGATTTGGCTAGTTGGACCTTCTAGGATTCCTAAGCAATCGCCTTTTGGGCAGAAATCTCCATCTTTTTTTTGCGGTGTGAAATTTAATTCGTTGCATCCAAATTTTGGCAAAATGAGAGCAGGCAAATTAAGTCCGCAAATTACCATATCATCCCGGGCTACGAAGGCTGCATGACCACTGGTTTTGATATTGCAAGTTTGGCAAGTCAGATCCGATTTCCAGGGTGCTTCACTTTGAGCCTTACAGAGGTCTTCATCTACGCAAACGGTGAAAATTGCATTTACTAGCTTGGATGATTCTTCTACTTGATGCCACGAGATTCGTTGGCGAAAATGATCGACCCGGTTTGGAGCAGCGTTCACGAAATTGCCGATAACTCTAAACTCTTTCTTAGATCAAGAAGTTCTTTTGATCCAGGTATATCTGAAATAATTTCTCCGGGGTTTGGACCAACTCCGATAAATCTGATTTCGGGTAGTTTGCATGAGGAGTAAAGACCATCAGGAAAAGCTGCATCGACTAAGCTGCCTAGCATTTCAGCAACATATAATTGTGCTTCCTTAGGTAAGGAATGAAAGGACTGAATTTTTTGAATATCTTCGGTCCATCCAGGAAGGGTTTTGTAAGCGGGCTGTAAAGACCGTCTCAGTTCTTCATTTCTGGGTACCGTGTATGAAATACTTCCGTCAGCAGATTTGTACCCGGTGCAAATTTTCAGCTCAGGGGGTACTGATGGGTCTAAGGTGAGGGCATCTAATTTATTGATGACTAACTGATCGAATCCACCATACCTCAATGCGTTTCCTTTCTCCACAGCGTCGAACCAGCCAACCATACGCTGCCTGCCTGTAGATGTTCCAAATTCTAATTTTGCAAGTTTTCTGCCCCAAGGGTCATGGATATGATCGATTTTGGTGAGAAAATGATGGGTGCCGACTTTTGTGTCATAGGCCTTGCAGCACCCGACTTCGCTAACTGGCTGCAAGGGAATGCCTCCAGAGTGGAATAATTCCGCACTCGTGGTATGAGATGCGGTTACATTTGGGGTGAATCCATGTCTCTTGTCGAGCCAGTATGCCTGTCCAAATTCAGCAACAACCAATCGCTTTTCCTTCTTGGCACGAAGAAGGAAATCTCTGCCGTCCCTAATCTGTGAACGAAGCTCTGTCCCAGCTTTCCAGTATACTTCAAACAATTCCTCAACATTGAGGGAGTAGGGCTCGGTTCCCAGAAACCTGGTAAAATCAAACTCCTCAAGCGGGAAAATCCCATCATCGATAGAAGCTTGGTTTGCCTGTTTTTCTGCCTGAGTAAGAATTTCAAAAAAATTAAACCATTCAGATTCCTTAATTTTGCAAACCCAGCGTATGGTATCCATCGCCCGGTTGCTGCGCTGACGCAGGGCAGAATAGAAAGCATCTTTTTCCTGGTTAAAAACCTGGTAAAAAATTTGCCATTGTCCGGTTTCATCCCCGTATGAGGGGCTGATTCCTCGACCAGTGGAGCCTCTGCTCTCCATTCCGAGTTGCTCCACCCGATAGTTTTCCCAGGCTAGGTCAAGTAATCTGTGAGTCAGGTCGCTAACCTGACATTTTTCATCAATGAGTAATCGGTCAAGAATTTTTAATCCCCTGGCTTCAAGTGGTTTTGCTTCCCAGAGAAACTTTCGAGGATCTGCCACAACTCCGGATCCTATCAGTAGGGTGGGAACATCTGGGTCACCCACTCCTGATGGGAGTAAATTGAGCTTTAGGCCAGCCGCGGTATGACCAGCATTGGCTCCACCATTTACTTTCATTACTCCGATGGCAGGGCGTTTATGGAGTTTTTTCTCGTTTTTGAGAATTTCATGAACGACCCGTCCTTTGCCTTCATCTCCCATGCTTATTCCTGTAACCGTTACCAAATTGGAAGCGAATGATTGATCAGAAAAGCTCATTAAATGAATTGGAAAGGTTTAGGATCGGGTAAGATCACTTCTTTTGATTTCAACCACATCATGCGGAGCAGACTCTCGCTGTCCGGCCGGGGTAACCCTTACGAAGCGGGCATTATTGGAAAGGGTGGCAAGATCCGGTGCCCCAAGGTATCCAAGCCCCGCCCTAATGCCGCCGGCTAAATTTTCCAGAATTTCCCGAAGAGATCCCGAGACTTCTTTTAATGCCTCGATTCCCTCTGGAGCACTTTTGCCACGCAAATCTTTTTGGCTGTGTCCGTAGCGTGCAGCAGAGCCATCACGCATAGCCTCCAGGCTGCCCATGCCCCGATATTGTTTGTAATATTTCCCTTCAATTTCGATAATGGCTCCGGGAGCCTCCCGGCACCCAGCGAGTAAACCTCCACAGATTACACCGTCCGCAAGAGTCAGTGCCTTCACGATATCTCCAGACTTATTGATGCCACCATCCGCAAGAAGGGTAATCCCTGATTTTTTCTTGGATTGAGCAGCAGCATACAATGCAGTCAATTGAGGCGTGCCAACCCCAGCCACGATTCGAGTTGTACAGATTGATCCTGGACCCTGGCCAATTTTGACAATATCCGCTCCAGAATCGGCAAGAAACTCAACACCTTCCCCGGTGGTTACATTTCCTGCCATGATCGGTAAGTCTTTGAAGACAGACCGTAGGGATTTTATCGCATCTCCCACGCCTTTTGTATGTCCATGTGCAGTGGACACGGCGACCAGGTTGAGGCCTTTCGTCACCATTTCGCCAACATGGTCTAGCAAGGAATCTTTTTTGATGTTACCCTCATCATCCCGGGGGACGGAAACGGCTGCCCCGCAAACTAACCTGAAATTCTGATCCCTTGATGGTTTTAAGTGATCTGAAGATTCATCCATTATCCGCTCGATGTCACTGAGTGTGTAAAGGCCGCGCATGCGGTCCTCTTCATCGACTACCAGGAGTTTGTGAATGCCCATGTGGGCACTGAAAAATTTATCTGCGGTAGCAATGGGATCATCTCCAACTTCAGATTCCCGGATTGTGAAAACTTTATTCCGCGGGAGCATCCCTTCCGTAACCTTGCGGTCACGGTATCTTGCTTTGACAACGCGACCGGGTAGTAATCCCAGTAATTTCCCTAACTCGTCCACGATGGGAAAAGTGCGGAATTGAAAATTCTTCACCTCGATGGTTTCCAAAACATCGGCGATATATTTGTCCGCAGTAAAAGAGATAGGATCCTGAATCAATCCATGTACATGATGCTTTACTCGGGTCACCTCTTTTACCTGTTGTCTTGGGCTCATGTTGTAATGAATGAGCCCCATACCCCCATTAAGAGCCATGCCAATCGCCATCTGAGATTCAGTTACCGTATCCATATCTGCCGAAATCATGGGCAGGCTTAAGTGGATTGACTCACATAGCTTGGTGTCCAGTTTAACTTGGCTCGGTAAAACCTCGGAGTAGCGAGTAACCAAGGAAACATCATCAAATGTCAGCCCGCTAGGTAGAGAACGGGAGAAAAATTCATTTGCAGCGAGGAATAACTCGTTATCCATGTTTGGTGATTTTGTTGTCCATCGACGATCTATTTATATGATCTAAAAGGATGCTTATCTCAAGGATATTCAATGGAACTTTCTCGTAAATACTTAGCCTTTAAGCAGTCTTTTAAATCCCCGTTCGTTACTTCAAAAGGAAGATGGGAAGAAAGAACCAGTTGGGTCCTTCGCGAACAGAAAGAAGACGGATCAATAAGTTTCGGTGAAATTGCTCCCATTCCTGGCCGAAAGGATATCAAAACCGAGGAATTTCAGGCGGAGTTGGATAACTGGACCACGTACCAAGTTGATTCAGCAGATTTTTTATGGATAAGACCGGCGTTAACATCTATAGCCTCTTCTATTTGGTTAAATCTTGATTGTCCCCGACAGTATTTGAAGAGCAGTGCCCGAATATGGGAAATGAAGCCTGATCATCTTGAAGGAGTTGTGAAAAGAAAAATTGGAATCTTACCACTTACTGTTGAAATTCCAATGATTCAAAAATGGCTGGAGGATTTACCAGAAGGAGTACGGGTACGGCTTGATCCCAATGAAAGCTTTTCACGAGATGATCTGCAGATGTGGACCGAGTCCCTTATGCACTATAACTCGGTGGAATTTATTGAGCAACCTACTGGTTTCAAGGATGATGAGTGGTTACTAAATTATGCACCGCAGTCTCCCATACCCATTGCGTTGGATGAATCTTTGCTCAGACTGGATCTTGAAACTCAAGTTGCTGGGCTTGAGGGAAATATGTTTTTTGTGGTTAAACCAATTCTTTTCCCTGATTGGATTAGTCTCTTCTCTGTTTTCAATGATTGTATGGATAGGGTTATTTTTTCCACTGCATTCGAAAGTCCCTTCGGATACGAGGCATTGTTGCGGCTTGCTTCACATTCCCCTTTGGTGCCAGGATTGGAAAGATCCTGCTTCCTCGAAAATAAGCATGAATTTAAGCAGCATCACCAAGCTAATTTATTATCTCCATCCGTATCTGTTGATGAGTTGGACAGATTGTGGAGAAAGTTAGATCAATGATGGGTGAGTATTCCAGTTTTATTTCCGATTGGAGTACACCTGGGAGTCCAAAAGGAGAGTATCTTATGGAGTACGCTACTTCTGCTTTTCAAATTTTGAAAAAAGGTAAATCAGTTACTTTAACCGCTAATGGTCCTCATGAAGATACTGAACCAGAACAAGACATGACCTTGAGCTTTTTTTCAGGTGGAACTGGAGGTGAACCAGAGAGAGTTACTCACTCTCCGTCTACCTTAGGTTTTGCGGTTGATGGATTAATCAAACAAATCGGGGGAGGGGCAGTAAATAGTTTGTGTTGCTTGCCGCTATGGCATGTGGGGGGGTGGATGCAATTGGAGCGGGCGTGGAGAACAGGGGGTAAAATTATTTTTTGTGATTACAGGGATATCGCATTCCTGAAGACCTCAATCGCAAGTGGATTTTGGATATCGCTGGTTCCTGCCCAGCTTGTGGAAATACTTAAAGATGAGAGAGCCGTAGATTTACTTAAGTGTGTAAAAGGAATTTTTGTTGGTGGTGCGACCATCAGTCCCCGTCTAACTGAAAAGGCGAGAGAATCGGAGTTGCCGGTATTTCCTTGTTACGGGTCTTCCGAAACTGCAGGCATGGTAACCCTACTTCATTCTCGGAACTTTTTGGACGGAATCGATGGAGTAGGCCAGTGTCTTAGCCATGCTGAAATTCGTGTAGATCCCAATACCCAAGTCGCAGAAATTCAAACTAGCAGCTTGTGTCTATCCCGGGGAAATCAAAAATATAAGCGGGGTGATTGGTTGAGGACTCCCGACTACTGTACCTTCTCAGAAAATGGAAATTATAAAATCCTTGGAAGATCTGATCGGGTTATTAACACCGGTGGAGAAAAAGTAAGTGCTTCTCAAATCGAACAAATTCTGTATTCCACAGGAATGGTAGAGCAATGTTTGGTAACTGGCATTCCCGATGAAAAATGGGGGGCGAGACTGGTGGTTTACATCTCGCCTGAAAACATTGACCTTGAGGAAGTTCAGGTACGAACCAATGGTCTTTTAAAGGGGTGCATGAAGCCAAAGGAATGGCATCTTTGTCAAAAGATACCGTTTTCAGATTTGGGAAAGCCGATTGGTCCGTATTAGAGCCAAACAGGTCTATAATTTATCGATAATTTTATCAGCTAAACCATATTCAATGGCTTCTTGAGCATTTAGGTAAAAATCACGGTCAGTATCCTGTTGGATTTTTTCCATAGGTTGCCCTGATGTGCGCGACAAAATGGTGTTCAATTCCTCCCTGAGACGTTCCATTTCCTGGGCCTGAATATTAATATCGACTGCAGCGGCAACCATACGTCCAGTAATGAGAGGTTGGTGAATGAGTACCCGTGAGTGAGGATATAAATACCGGAGTCCTTTGGATGCTCCGCAAAGAAGGATTGATCCCATGCTCGCAGCCATTCCAGTAACCACAACTTTTATGGGCGAGCTGATTAATTGCATGGTATCAAAGATGGCCATACCCGCGGTGATAGATCCACCAGGAGAATTGATGTAAAAAGTAATTTCTTTTCCTGGATCAGTGGCTTCCAGATGAAGGAGTTTTTCGGTGAGATCGCGAGCGGATTTATCGCTAACTTCACCCCAAAGAAAAACCTTACGGTCTTCAATGAATTTTGATTGTATTGCTTCGGCAACCGGGCCGGCTTTTTTGTCTTTGTCTTTATCTTCGCTCATGGAAAGAGTTAGGTAATATCTAATTAAAAGTTTTTGTCGAGCATCTCAATCCTGCGAATGTGTCTACCTCCTTGAAACTCAGATTTGAGCCAGGCATCAATGATTTGCAGGGTTAATTCTTCGCTAATTTGCCTTTGTCCAATTGATAACACATTTGAGTTGTTGTGCTCCTTGGCCAGGCGTGCGGTTTCAACACTCCAACACAGAGCACAGCGAACGCCTTTGATTTTATTCGCTGCCATAGCTTCACCGTTACCGCTACCACCAAATACTACCCCCAAGTCGCATATTCCATCTGCAACACTCTGGGCAGCTGGTTGCACATATTTTGGATAGTCAACGGATTCATTGGAGTGAGTTCCAAAATCCTCAACTTCATGTCCCAAGTTGAGAAGGTAAGTTTTCACAGCCTGCTTATATTCAAAACCGGCATGATCTGTACCTAGTGCAATTTTCATATCATAAATTAATCTCAATTTGTTGGTATTCAGATAAGACCAAGTTCCATCTTGCCTTCCTCCGAAATCATATCCTGAGTCCAGGGAGGATCCCAAACAATTTCTACTTCGGCATGATCGATTCCAGGAAGCTCTAGCACTTTACCTTTGCAGTCGTCTGCGATAACAGGTCCCATACCGCAACCAGGCGCAGTCAGGGTGAGATCAATATAAGCCACTCGCCCATAAGTTTCAGTCGTTTCGATCTCTACCCGGTAAATGAGTCCTAAATCCACCACATTAACCGGAATTTCAGGGTCAAAAACGGATTTTAGGCTTTCTCGAATATCTTCGATCTTAGCAGGTTTTGAATCCTTGGATTTAATAGCACTATTTGAGGTCTCGAGGTTTTCCCCAAGGGCATCTGCATCCATTGCGGCGATGCGGTACATTCCCTGCAGTGTCATTACGGTGAAATTACCTCCCAAGCGATGAGTGATGGTAACTTTTTCTCCGCGTCCAAGAGTAAACTCCTCGCCATGCGGGATAAGCGTGGCTACCACATCTCTGGTTAATTCAACTTCTTGGTGGCTCATAATAATTTACGAGTCGAATGATTGAGCAAGCAGTTCCAACGCTAGTTCATGGGTTTGCTCGTCAGAGATTGTGTCAATTGACTGGCTGAGAAATCCGAGTGCGATTAATTTTTCGGCCTCTGACTCAGCTATACCTCGACATTTCATGTAATATAATTCCTGTGGATCAATCTTACTGGTGGTTGCTCCGTGACTGCACTTAACTTCATTGGCCAAAATTTCCAACCCCGGAAGCGAATCTGCTTCTGCTTGTGAACTTAAGAGTAGGTTGCGGTTGGTCTGATAGGCATCCGTGTGCTGGGCGTTCTCCTCTACTTTGATAAGGCCAGAAAAAACTGATTTGGATTCATTCCTCAGGGCATTCTTGCAGAGTAAATTACTGGTGCAATGGGGAGCTTCATGGATCTGAATGGTTCTTTGATCAAAAATTTGCTCATTTTTACCAAGAAATGCAGAACCGTATTCAAAGTGAGCACCGGGCTCTTTTAAGATGCCACGGGATTCAATTCGCGATTGGCTGCATCCCAAATGGATACTGGTGGTATGTAAGTTTGCATTTTTGCCAATTACAAAATTCTCCAGGTTCATAAGAGTGGCGTCTTTGGAGCAGTTCTGGATAACAATGCGGTTGAGTTTAGCTCCTTCACCAAGCTTTACTTTCAATAAATTGGAAATGTAACCTCCTGGACTTTGGCTATTCGGGGTAAACTTTTCGATCAGTGTAATCTCAGAATATGCCCCGAGTTCAATGAGATTATGATGAAAAGCAATTTTGCCCAGTTCAGGTTCTGAATGCTCGATCACAATCGGAGATGAAGTGGTCACAGAATCATCGGCACGCAATACAAATCCTGTTTCAGCAAATGCCCCGGTTAAATGATAAAATTCGTCTGCCCCTAAGTCAGGACCTGAAATTTCTGGGAGGGCAGACAAGACATGGGGTTGATCCAAAATGAGCTTATCAAGAAGGTCCAGCAGTACTCCGTCAACAATTTCATTTTGACTTAACATTAGAGAGTTTTTCGAATCTGCAAGCCCGGCAATCTTGCTGATTCCGAAGCGGGCTCGCGGGGAAAATCTCCAGCGTTCATCCTTGAGGATATGATCGGGCAATTCCGAGAAACTATCCCAGCAGTCTTTGCGGAAATCGGCAAGCCAGCCTGGTTCCCACGATCTACTTTCGGCAAATTTCTGGAAACTTTGAGGTGATTCGAGGAAAGAAGAGTGCATAGAGAGATCGGGTGATAAGGTGTTCTGACTCATGATGTTTTACCCGACGGAGCCTTCCATCTCCAAATCAATCAATCGTTTCAATTCTACACTGTATTCCATGGGGAATTCTCTAATTAAGTCATTAACAAATCCATTCACGCAAAGACTCATCGCTTCTGCCTCACCAAGCCCCCGTTGTTGCATGTAAAAGATTTGTTCAGCACTGACTTTAGAAACGCTGGCTTCGTGCTGGACAGAATTGGCATCTCCCTGAACGGTTATGGCAGGGTAGGTGTCAGTCTGGCTGTTGCTGTTGATCAGTAGGGCGTCACATTCAGTATTGTTTTTACATCCTTTAAGATGTCCGGGCATTTGAACAAGTCCACGGTAAGAAGATCTACCTTCACCAATCGAAATAGATTTGGATATCACATTACTCGATGTTTCATCTGCTGCATGAACCATTTTAGCACCGGTGTCCTGGTGCTGTCCATCATTGGCAAGGGCAATGGAGACAACTTCTCCCCGAGCTTTTCTTCCGCGAAGTACAACGCCGGGATATTTCATCGTCAGCCTAGAACCAATATTACAGTCAATCCAGCGTACTTCGGCTTCCTCTTCCGCAAGAGCCCTTTTCGTGACAAGATTGAAAACATTGTTTGACCAGTTTTGTACGGTAACATATTGGATTTTTGCTCCCTTCAGGGCAACAAGTTCAACCACTGCACTGTGGAGAGTGGATGTCTCAAATTTTGGAGCGGTGCATCCTTCCATGTACATTATTTCTGAGCCTTCGTCCGCAATGATCAGAGTCCGCTCAAATTGACCAAAATTTTCTGCGTTAATTCGAAAATATGCCTGTAGAGGTTGAGCTAATTTCACTCCAGGAGGAATATAAATGAAGCTACCACCTGAAAAAACTGCACTGTTTAGAGCTGAAAATTTGTTGTCGGATGTGGGAATGACTTTACCGAACCATTTTTTGAAAATTTCCGGATGTTCCTTTAGTCCTTCGGTAGAACCAACAAAAATAACGCCTTCTTTTTCGAGATCCTCCTTCATTCTTGAATAGGCAGCTTCACTGTCAAACTGTGCTTCTACACCTGCTAGGAATTTTCTTTCCTGCTCAGGGATGCCCAGTCTCTCGAATGTATTTTTAATATCGTCCGGCACTTCATCCCAAGTGCGGCTGGGTCGTTGCCCCTTGGCTAGGTAGTAACGGATAACATCAAAATTTATATTCTTAAGATCATCAGTCGCCCAATGCGTAGGCATTGGTTTTTTTCCAAAAGTGGACAGTGCTTTGAGCCTAAAATCCAAAAGCCAAGGATCTTCTCCCTTAACATCGGAAATGTACTTAACCACATCCTCGGACAATCCTATACCTGCATCAAAAGAGTAGTCAGTTTCATAATGAAAATTGCCTTTCTCTCTATCAACTTCAATTTGTGATGGACTAATCATAGTATTTGCAGTGGGTAGGTTCCTTCAAGCGGCTGCCTCCTGTTTGATCCAATCGTAACCTCGTTCTTCGAGCTCAAGAGCGAGTTCTTTTCCCGCAGTTCGGATGATTTTACCTTCAGACATTACATGAACATAGTCAGGCACAATGTATTCTAAAAGTCTTTGGTAATGGGTGATGACAAGAATGCCACGATCGGGATTACGCATCCTATTTACCCCTTCCGAGACAACCCGGAGAGCATCTATGTCTAGGCCACTGTCTGTTTCATCCAGAATGCAGTACTTGGGGTCAAGCATCGACATTTGTAGGATTTCACAGCGTTTTTTTTCACCCCCAGAAAAACCATCATTGAGGGAACGGGAAGTGAATTTCCTATCCATGCCAAGATCATCCATCTTTTCATAAAGTTCTTTATAGAAATCAACCGCCTTAACTTTCTCCCCTTCTGTAAGTCGGGCATTACGGGCAGCTCGGATGAAATTTGCAATACTCACGCCGGGTACTTCCATCGGATACTGAAAGGCGAGAAACAATCCAAGTCTTGAAATTTGATCTGGCTCCAGACCGAGAATTTCTTGATCGTCCAAGCTTACTGAACCACTGGTAACCTCATAATCTGGATGGCCGGAAAGGACTTTCGCTAATGTACTCTTCCCGCTTCCATTAGGGCCCATGATTGCATGAACTTCTCCATTGGGAATGGTAAGGCTAAGATTGCGGAGAATCTTTTTATCCTCGATGGAGGCGGAAAGGTTTTCAATTTTCAGAGTGTTCACTGTTTGTTAATAAGAAGACGAATTTAATTAGAGGGGTTAAAGGAACCTGTGAAGGTAAGTTCAAAATTATCGGAAGAGTAATGGTCCGGTAAGGATTGCTTAATGGAATCCACCAAAGACTCATCGATTTCCAAATCAAAGATTCTTCCACTTTCTGTGCATTTAAAGTGGGCATGGGGAGATAAATTTGGGCAATATCTAGCCGACGACCGGTCAAATACGACCTGCTTTACCAATGAGGATTGAGTAAGGGTTTCTAGGCAGTTATAAACCGTGGCAAATGATATGGAAGGGAGTTTTTTTCTCGCTCTGGTGAAAATCTCATCTGCGGTGGGGTGATCTCTTTTAACCAATATTGATTCATACACGGTTACTCTCTGCCTAGTAGGTCTGACACCACTATTTTTGAGGGTGTTTTTGAGATCTTCTATAGTTGGTTCAGCTTTCATTTAAGCTGTCACATCCTATACGAGTTTCTATTCCTCGCAAGAAAAATGGAATTATTCTAATTTTAAGAAAGGCAGGAGAATAGCTCAGTAGTCTGTGAATGTAAAAAGACCCCACATAAGGGTAGTCTTGGATCCTCTAAAATCCCTTCTGTGCAACACTTCTTCTGAGCTTAAATGCAAGGTTCCTGTTTCAGTAGGCTCAAAAGAGCCAGGTTCGTGGGTGATGGCTCCAGCTAAGTTGAATTTCTTGGAAAAATATTTTTTGGGTGTGAAAGAGCAGCCTGAGCACAACAAACAAACAAGAAGGGGGATAAGGACCACTTGAATCATATTTCTGCATTTACACACACTGGACATGGGTTCATTCAAGGAAGAAGTTCGTTGCTAGTCAACTTGAAGTTATTCGGAAAACCTTCAATTCAATGATGTTTTGACAGGATAAGGATTGTGCCAACCTTACAATAATTTATTCTTAATAGGCTATTATGACAAAAGAAAATACTTTGATGGAAGAGATCATATCTCTTTGCAAGCGGCGGGGTTTTGTTTTCCAGTCTTCAGAAATTTATGGAGGATTAAACGGTTTTTTTGATTACGGGCCACTTGGTGTAGAATTGCGAAAAAATATCAAGGATGTCTGGTGGGAAGATATGGTGAGAAGGCGGGATGATATGGTAGGTCTGGATTCCAGTATCATTATGAATTCTAAAATTTGGCAGGCTTCGGGACATGTCGATGGATTTACGGATCCAATGGTTGATTGCAAGGAATCAAAAATGAGGTACCGGGCTGATCAGCTTTACGCGGCAGAGGTATCAGTGGATGGAGATTCAGTGGGATGGATTTCTATGCTGGAATCAGAAACCATGAGTACAGATGCCGAAAAAATGGCGGAATCTCTCAAAAGAAAAGCATCCAAGCAAGGTGCCTTAGACGCAATCCATCTTCGCCCATACGATGAATTAACAGCCGAAGAACAATTATGTGTTCCTTCCCCTGCTACGGGAAAGCCAGGATCTCTTACTCCTCCCCGTGAATTTAATATGATGTTTGAAACCCATGTGGGGGCATTACGGGATGGATCATCAAAGTGCTATTTACGTCCGGAAACAGCTCAGGGGATATTTGCCAATTTTAAAAACATTGTGGACACAGGTCGTGTGAAAGTTCCTTTCGGAATTGCCCAGATTGGAAAAGCATTCCGCAATGAAATTACCCCCAGAAATTTTATCTTCCGATCCCGTGAGTTTGAGCAGATGGAAATCGAGTATTTTATACCACCCGGAGATGAGCACTGGCCTCGCTATCACCGCCAATGGATCGATACCAGAAAGCAATGGTTTGAATCCATCGGTTTAACTTCTGAAATGCTTGGCGAAGAGGAACATCCCCAAAATAAGTTAGCTCACTATGCCCGTGCCTGTACAGATATCACTTTCAAGTTTCCCTTCGGCGAGCATGAGCTTGAGGGAATCGCCGCCCGTGGTAATTTTGATCTAACCCAACATCAGGATCACTCAGGCAAAAGCCTGGAATATTTTGATGAAGGTCTTAAGGAGCGCTATCTTCCCCATGTAATTGAGCCCAGTTTGGGAGTAGACCGTACTTTTCTCGCTGTGCTTTGTGCCGCTTATCAGATTGATGAAGTGGATGGTGAAAAACGCACAGTGATGAAATTCCATCCCCGGGTTGCTCCGATCAAAGCTTCTGTTTTGCCCTTGGTAAAAAATAAACCAGCTTTGGTTGAAAAAGCCGACTCGCTTTACAAGCAATTACAAAGAAGGTGGAATGTGACCTATGATCAATCGGGTGCTATCGGCCGACGTTATCGCCGGGCGGATGAAGCCGGGGTGCCTTTTGCCCTTACCGTAGACTTTGACACGATCGAAGGAGACGGCACCATTACCCTGAGGGATCGTGATTCAACAGATCAGCAAAGAATGTCAGTTCAAGAAGCCATGCAATTTTTGGAGGAGAAAATTAATCCCTAGCATGCATTCTCATTGATCTTAGCCACAAGTTGTTTTCCAATCTTCCAAAACCAACTGGAGCGAGCTTCTTCCGTTCCAATAATTTCTACGAAGCTTAAAAGCTAAATCTATGCTTTGACCATGAGGTGGGATATTTTTTCCCATCCTCCAGGCGATGCCACGGATAAAATCAAACCCATTGTGGAAGGAAAACTGAAAATGCTTACCTTTGCTAATTTTCCGAGGGGGGGTCTCAAGCATAATCCCTTTCACTGCGATAACCGGCTCAGGGTTGTCTTGCCCAAAGGGGCCAAGCGAATTGATATCTGCAAGAAGCTTGTAATTTAATTCCTGTGGCTCAACCACTGCATCAATCAAAAGAGTTGGTCTCTCTGTAGTTGGGCTGAACAAGCGGTTGGTACATTCAGTGAATTTCTTAGTAAAGGCTTCCAGTTCGCTCTCCTTTAGTCCAAGGCCAACCGCGATTGGGTGACCGCCCCAGTGAGTCAGGTAATCCTGGCAGTGGGATAAAATTTCAACCAAGTTCAATCCGGGTATTCCACGCCCAGAGCCCGTATATTCATCTTCTGATTTGGCCAAAACGAGGCATGGTTTATTAAGCGAATTGGCTAGTTTTCCAGCCACAATTCCAACCACTCCGGGGTGCCAGCCATCCCCACTCCCAGTCACCACAACTGCGGGCTGGTCAGCAAAATATTTTTCTGCCTGTGCTAAAGCATCCGCTGTAAGTTCTGCTTCAATTCCTTTTCGTTGTTCGTTAAGTTCGGTGAGTCTGGTCGCAAGTTTTTTGCAATCCTTCTCATCGCTTTCTAGAAGAAGCGCAACAGCGGTTTCTGGTTCATTTAACCTTCCACATGCATTGATTCTTGGAGCCAGTTTGTAAGTAATATCTTCCGTTTCTGGCTCCATGGACTCATTCATTCCACATTCTTTAAGAAGGGCTCTTAATCCAGGTGATGCATCATGGAATAACCGTTTAATTCCGAAGTGTGAAAAGATTCTGCTTTCACCTTGAAGAGGCACTAAATCTGCCAGGGTCCCGATAGCACAAAGAGGGAGAAAGTCTCTTGGCGTAAGTTGATCAGCATCAGGTAAGTCTAGTTCCCGAGCTTTTTTGTAAAGTGCATGAATAAGTTTGAAACAGAGTCCGGTCGTGCAAAGATTCCTCCATGGTTGGCCATGGTCTTCCTGGAGATGTGGATTTACAAGGATAGCTAGGGGTGGATTGCCCGATTTTAGTTGATGATGATCAACCACTAGTAAATCAATTCCCTGTTCACTGAGATATCTAGCCTCCTCAACCGAGTTGGTTCCGCAATCTAAGGCAATTACCAAGCTATAGTCCATTCCTTGTAGTCCCCGTTGAAGAACTTTCTTAGTGAGTCCATACCCTTCGGTTATTCTTTGGGGAATGATAGTGTCTGCATGAATATCCAGAGATTTAAGGCCTTGCTTTGTCATAACCGTGGAGGAAATCCCATCCACATCGTAATCGCCAACAATTAAAACCTGATGTTTTTTTTCTCTGGCTACGAATATCCGATTCACAGCAGCCTCCATATTCTGAATCAGAAAAGGGTCCTGGAGATGCTTTAATTTTGGGGTAAGGAATTGATCGGCAATCACCGGATCCTGAACCCCTCTTTTTATCATCAGTGAGGCTACTATTTTGGATAGACCAAGTTGGTCTTTGAGAATGTCCGCGGACGAATGATCCTCATCCTGCTCGATCCAATTCTTCACAATCGAGCCGCTAAATAAAAAAGTAAAAAAATACCTATTTTGAGGTCTGCCAATCGTACTTGGGCAAAAACTCTCCTTCTTCTACATGCTTCCTGTCTCCGCGATGCCAGAAATAGAAAATGGGGCTGGCAATAAAGATGGAGGAGAAAGTACCCGTAAGGATTCCGATCACAAAAACAAAGGCGAAATCATTGATGATTCCGGCACCAAAAATCCAGAGGGATGTAGCCGCTAGTAAGGTGGTGAAACTTGTAAGAACGGATCTCGAAAGAACACGATTGATAGCAATAGTTACAATCTTCCGCAGATTGGTAACCGGGTTGAGTTCCAATTCTTCCCGAATCCGATCAAAAACCACAATGGTATCATTGATGGAATATCCAACAATCATTAGAATAGAAGCAAGCATCGGGGCGGTAAATTGACCTGAACAAATCATTCCATCAGATAAATGACCAATCAGGACAAAGAGACCAACCGTCATGAGTATGTCATGAATAGTGGCTACAACTGCTCCAACTGCGTATCCCATTTCGAAACGAAGAGCCACATAAAGTAAAATGCCGAGCAGAGCAACGGATACGGAGAGGATGGCATCACTCTTAATTTGTTCGCTGACTGAGCCTCCAATATTACTGAGGCCTTCTTCTATGAAAGAAGATTCGGGGAATTGTTTTTGCAAATGAGACAGAGCTTCTCTGGATTTGCCTGTTTCTGTTTGAAGAACCAACCGACTCGCTCCTTCGCCTGAACCAACTTCAGAGCGGTATACATGCTGAATTTCTCCTAGATTGGTGTTCGACTGAAAGGATTCTTCCAGATCTCCGGCATCAATCGCACTCGTAAAACCAGCGACTAATTCTTCTCCCCCGCGGAAATCGATCCCAAGAATCGAATCCTTTTTAGAATAAACCGAGAAGATTCCAATTCCCACTACGATCCAGGACGCGAGAAATGCAATCTTGCGGTACTTAAGAAAATCAATGCTTTCCTTGGGGTCTGCTTTTTGAATGTTCTGCAAACTAATCAAGTTTTGTACTCCTGATCTAAGAAGGAAGGTAAGGAAAAAGCGGCTCACAAACAGGGCACAGAACACGGAGGAAGCGATACCTATGGCCAAGGTAATACCAAAACCCTTAACGGGTCCGGTACCTAACCAGATAAGAATGCTCGCAGTGATCAAAGTGGTTATGTTTGCGTCAATGATAGTGGAAAAGGCTTTGGCATATCCACCCTCCAAGGAATGCTCTGGGGATTTGCCAGCTTTCAATTCCTCGCGAATTCTTTCAAAAATCAGAATATTCGCATCCACCGCCATGCCGATTGTCAGAACAAGAGCTGCCATACCAGGAAGGGTAAAAGTTGCTTGAAAGATGCCCGCGAGAATAGCAATAACAAGCAAAACATTAAGAGCAACCGATACAACCGCTACAATTCCTCCTGCCTTATACCAGACAATCATGAACGCGATTACTAAAATGGATCCCAGCAGACATGCATTGACACTACTTGATAGGGCACCAGCCGCCAGAGTAGGGGATACTTCATATTGTTCCCCAATGGTGAGCGAAACTTTAAGTGGGTTATTGAGAATATCCGAAAGCATCTTGGCTTCGCGGAAACTGAAGTTCCCTGTAATTACTGCGCTGCCTCCCCCTATTCGTTCCTTGACTGTGGGAGCACTTTCCAACTTGCCGTCAAGTACAATGGCTAGGCGACCAGGCATGCCTGTTGCCAAATCGCTCATTTGGGCAATTTGACCAGTTAGATCACCAAATAATTTTCCTCCTTCAGTAGTGAAATCAAGGCCCACTTCCCATCCCCCCATTTGATCCTGCCTGGGGTAAGCCTCCGAGATAATTTCCCCATCCGCAGACCAAAGGCGTCTTACCCAAATAGGTCTTTCATTGGGCTGGGCATCACTTCGTAAAAGAGCAACATAAGGAATTCCTTCATCGTCGGTCCATTCCTCTCCTTCCAAGACGGGAACAGGTGCTTCCGCATTGGTATTTACAATGCGGAATTCCAGCTTGGCTGGTTTCTGCAATTCGCTGATGATTCCTGGATCCTGCTTGGTGGTAAGGTCAGGAATTTGTACTTCAATGGCACGGACTCCTTTCTTTCGAACGAGGGTTTCGGCTACCCCAAACGCATTGAGCCGTTCGCTCATAATTTCTACGACTTTGTCCATCGCAGATGCACCCGATGCCTGATCAAGGTCAGCGGTCACATTGATATCGGTGGCTTCCATGGTGAAGGCGATACCACCGCGCAAATCCAAACCACGCTTGATTGCGGCTTGAGATTTTTTCAGCAGGGTACGGAGGACAAGATCATTTCTCTTGTTTCTGTCTTTGACATGAGTTGCCCGGATACCAGGTTTAACCAGAAAAGGAACAAGTCGGGAACCCACTGTGCCAAGAAATCCCTGGGGTGGGCGGAAATAAGCCGCATAATCAAGGCGGTTTCTGAGACCGTAGTCCCGAAGAGCAGAGTAATTAATTGGCTGGTCTTCAGGAATTTGTAATCTCAAATTATCAATAACCTCAGAAAACTGCTCATGCCCGGAATGAAATGATGCATTTGCATCTGAGGTAACCTGGGAAAGAGCGTATTCTCCGAGTTCCTGATCCTCAAGAGGAAGAATTAACGACACACTAATCGCAGTGATAAATGCGATAAAAATGAGTTTCCAGGTATTCGAACGATTCATAAATTAATACAAGAGAAAATCCTTTCGGGCAGAAAGGAAAAGGGGATAGTGAATTTAATCGATTTTTGCAGAGATCGCGTCTTTGGAAACCTCGACTTTTATGTTTTCTGCGATACGCACAACAAAACGATCATCTTTCACTCCAGTCACAGTTCCAAAAATCCCACCCACGGTTTTGACATTGGCACCCTTTTCCAAAGCCTTGATCATTTTGTCGTGCTCTTTTTGTTTCTTTCTTTGCGGGGCAATCAATAAGAACCAAAAGGCTACAAAAATTAAAATCATGGGCAAAAAGCTCATGAGTCCCCCTCCAGGTGCGGATGGATCTCCAGAAGGTGCCATCGCCAGAGCATGAATAAATGAAAATGAATCTACGGTTGGAAGTGTCATGACAAAGGGACAAACAAACAGAATTTAGAAGAAATTGGCAAGCTTGGAAGGGACGAGCTTACCACTCGTATCGATGTACTTAAGAAACTACTTACTGAGGAGACTTTGCTTTGATTAACTCTTCAGGCCAACTGCGCAAATGTAGATCTCTCTGAGGGAAGGGGATAGATATGCCTGCGTCCTGAAATCGGTCCCAAATACCAAGGAATACCTCACTTCTTGCATTTCCCACGCCGTTGGATGGGTCGTTGATCCAAAACCTGAGCTCCAAATCGACGGAATTGTCCCCAAATCCCGTAAGCAAACAACGGGGTTCAGGATCGTTAAGGACCCGGCCGGAGGACTTGGCTGCTTCAACACAAATCTGCATGGCCAAACGGGGATCTGAATCATAGGAGATTCCAACCGGCACGCGAACACGGATATTTTTGTCGCTGAAGGACCAGTTAATCACCCGGTTGGTGATTAAATCCTCATTGGGAATTAGATGCTCTTTCCCATCGCGGGTAATGATGGATGCATAGCGTGCCCTTAAAGAATTTATCCAGCCATAAGTGTTATCAATTTCAATGACATCTCCCGGCTTTATCGAACGATCAAGAAGCAGAATTAAACCGCTGACTAAATTGGAAACCACTTTTTGGAGACCAAAACCAATACCCACGCCAATTGCACCACCTAATAATGCAAAAGAAGAGAGATCGAGACCCACCGTGGACATTGCCACCAGAAAGCTAAGAAAAATTAGCAAGACCCGAACGACCTTCGCCAAAAGAACCTGAAGCGAGGGAGGTAGATTGGGGAGTTGTCTGATTCTTTTCTCTCCGGCACTTCCCAGCAGTGAGCTAACCCAGAGAAGAAAGAGTAGAATAAATACGCCGTTTACCAAATCGAGGATAGAAAGAGTACTTTTCCCTATGGCAAAGGATGCAGATTCAAGGAAATCAAAGGTGGGTTCGAGTAGGCCAAAGCTTTGCAAGGCAGCCATGCCAAAGACAATGAGGGCAGCCCATCTGAGCCATAAACGGTTATGGGTGAGTCCGGAAATTAATCTGTAAACCAACCATGCACATGTAGCATGCACCAATGGATTCAGTAAGTGTGCTACCCCAAATGAAGTTCGCTCAAATAGGCCACGCCCCAGCAAAATTAGGATAAGTAAAAAGAGGGGATGGAGTAGCTTTTCTACAACGGTAGCTATACGCTCAACCCATGGGGGACGAGTAGGATCCTGAGTCAATTTAACAATTTGAGGCTTGGCTTTCTTGAAAAAAATCCAAGATAAGAAAATGGATAGGGCGATAATGGCACTTTGAACCTGTGCAGTTGGAGATAAGCAGAATGCCAAACCGGTGTCCCAGACCTCGTTAAAAGTAGATCCAATTTTTGCCATTGAGGCTCAATTTTGCTCAGGGTGAAATAGGATGGCAATCTGGAAATGAATGGGGCTAGAAAAGGTTCGGCTTAGAAGGTCGTAACCAAGATAACCTGAATACACCCGATCAGGAAGCCAAGCACAGCACCAATCTTCTCAATAAAGCGGAATTCCTGTTCCATGAAGCCAAGAAGAAGCTCTTCTATTTTATTGGACGAAAAAGACCGGACCTTCTCTTCCACCAAGCTTTTTACATCCACGGAATCCTCCATCTTGGCAGCCAGTCCCTGGGCAGAGGCCCTTAGGAAATCTTCCAGTTCGCTTTGAAAAAGCTTGGTTACTTTTTCGATCATCTCATCACTTAGAAACATCGAAAGCATAGGAAACGCGGCCACCAATTTTTCTCTTATGGTTTTTTCGATTCTTTTTCCAACTTCTTCCAGGGCTTCAGGGCGGGTGGATAGTTCCTCAATTTTTTGGGCCACATCTTTAATGGAGAATAACTCATTGGCCACGAGTTCACCCAGCTTTTCAGCAATCTGCTTTTGTCTTTTCGGGAAAACTCCCTGAAAAGTTATACCCAGAATCTTTTTTGGATCCTGAGGATGGAATAACATCTTGATGGCTATAAAATTAGTAGCCCAACCAATGAGAGCAGCGATTACTGGGAGGAGAAAAATGAAGGATGATAATTCGTTCATTTGATGAAATTCAGGTAATAATTTTTATAAATGATCTGTTTTGAGTTGCTTAAAACTGACGAATAATACTTCTGCAAGAAGTGATCAAAATTGTTTTTACGAAATCTCTACTTTCCTTTGCTCTCTTTTTGAGTGGATGTGGAAGCATAATTACCAAGCCAATTGGGTTGGCTACTAAGGCTGTGGTCACGCCCGTAAAAGTGGTGAGTGGGGCGGCGGTGGATTTGGTAGGCAAGCCAGTGGGTAAAGCAGTGCGTGTCGTCAAGCCGCTCACTCTCGGAGTGAGGATTCGCTAGCGCTTCCTTCTTCCTCCAAAGGTTAACTGTCCACCAAATCCTCGGTTGCGTTTGCGGGAAACAACAGGTGCGGATGGTGCCAGACTTTCTGGTTCGTTGCGGTAGTTAAAATCATCCACAACTTTTCGGGGCAATGGGTTGCCCAGTAATTTTTCAATCGATTCAACTAGGGAAAGCTCTTCCGGTTTACACAAAGTAAATGCTTCACCTTCTGTACGTGCACGTCCAGTTCTGCCAATTCGATGCACATAGTCCTCCGAATGCTGAGGGACATCGTAATTTATCACATGGGTAACATTGGATATATCCAATCCTCTGGATGCTACATCCGTGGCACAAAGAATCTTTACTTTTCCTTGCTTGAAGTCTTCCAAAGCACCCATTCGGTCGCGCTGCTTTAGGTCAGAATGTAATACGCGCACATCCTGCCCGTGCTCGGTCAGCCAGTGGCTAATTTTATCGGTTCCTCTACGGGTTTGAAAGAAGATGATTAAATTCTCGAATTTAATTTGTTCGAGCAGAGCGATCAAAAGATCAAACTTTTGGATAGCGGGTACGGGGTATAACGCATGGCTAACTGTATCTGCAGCCGATATCTTTATGTCTATCTTTGTTTCTGCTGGGTTATTCAGGGCCCATGCGGAAAGCCTCCTCACTGTATCAGGTATAGTAGCCGAAAAGAGGAGGGTCTGTCTTGATCTTGGAGTCTTTTGGATGATCTTGGTCACGTCCTCGATGAATCCCATATCGAGCATGCGGTCCACCTCGTCGAGAATAAGAATCTCGATCTTCTTCAGGCTCAGGTTTCCCTGGCTTAGGTGATCGAGCAATCGGCCAGGGGTCGCCACGATCACATCAGGTTCGTTCTGCAACTGCTCAAGCTGCTTGCCGTATTTCACACCCCCGTAGAGCAGAGCCATGCGTAGATCCAAAAACTTTCCGTACTTATTGAAATTCTCTTCTATTTGAATGGCCAGTTCCCGGGTGGGGGCAAGGGCGAGGGCCCGGCAAGCACCATGCTTTCCCAACCGATGAATGCAGGGCAGGGCAAAGGCCGCGGTTTTGCCTGTACCGGTCTGGGCAGAGCCAACCAAGTCTCTTCCTTCAAGAATGGGCGGGATCGCATTTTCCTGAATCGGGGTGGGGGTTTCATATCCAAGCTCTTCGATAGCTTGTAAAATTTTTGGGCTTAATCCCAGTTCACTAAACTTCATACTTTTGATTGGGAAATAGGGCAGTGTGCTTCTTTCTTCTTCTTTTAATAGACCAATTCATTTAAATCTTAGTTTTTACCAATGAGCGAGGAGAAAGCGAAGCAGGCATACCGTGGGCGATTGGCACCCACTCCATCCGGTTTTCTTCACCAAGGCCATGTTCGCACCTTTCGCACCGCCTGGGATCGAGCCCGTTCGGTTGGAGGTACTCTTGTTTTTCGAATGGATGACCTCGATTCCGCCCGCTGCACCGAGGAATATGCCCAGGCAGGCATCGAGGATATGCAGGGCATGGGTTTAGACTGGGATGAAGGGCCGGACAAAGGTGGTCCCTTTGGTCCTTACAATCAGAGTAGAAGGACAGAGCTTTACTTGAATGCTTTGCGGACTCTGCACGAGATGGGATGTATTTACCCATGCCTGAAAACCCGTCGGGAAATCAGTGCCGCCGGCATCTTAGATTCCAGCGGAAAGGAATATCTCTATCCCGAGTATTTTCGCCCTGATTATCACGAGAAACTACCAGAAGATTTCCCAGCGAAGTGCAATTGGCGCTTTCGGACCAACTGGGGAGACCAGGTGGGATTTACGGACATAAAAAAAGCCGAACAATCTTTCCATGTGGGAAAAGATTTATCCGACTTCTTAGTTTGGCGAAAGGATGGGGAGGCTGCCTATGAACTGGCAACCGTGGTCGATGATCACCTGATGCAGATCAACGAAGTGGTCCGGGGTGAGGACTTGCTCGTTTCCAGTGCCCGCCAGTGCCTGCTTTTTGATGCTTTAGGATGGGTCCGTCCAACTTTTTATCACTGCGAATTAATGCGGGATGCGGATGGAAACAAGTTATCCAAATCTGCCCGCACTTTACCTCGTCTCTTTTCGGCTTCTTGAAATAGCCCGGGACTTAGAAAGTGATAAAAATTCGTATTGGGCATGGAGGCGTGCAAAGACATAGCCGGGCCACCCATCTAAAATTCCGCCTTGCCATAAGTAAACATAGAGAAAGCGAAGCGTAGGGCGGAAAGGAAGCTTTCTAAAGATTCTGCGTAATCTGCGTTTTCCTTTTACTCCATGATGTTGCAGTGCAGATTCATCATCAATTGAACAACTTTCCACCACAGCTTCCCAATTTGAATAACGGTTATGCTTTTCCACAAAGCTATCGATGGTGGGAAAGGCATGGTGATCCATGATCGATTTTAATTTTCCTGTGGATCCTTTTACCACCACATGCTCATGGATCTCGTGGTCGCCACTATCCGTGACTAGATCTGTTATTTTCTCATAACGACCAAGTTTATGCTTAAAAAGTCGAAGGTTCCAGTTGGGAAAATAAGCATGTTTCAAGGGTTGACCCAAAAAGAAGTACCTGCGATTAATCCAGTATCCTGTGTGTTTCTCATCTGGGTTGGTTACAATTTGTTTAATTTCCCTCTCCGCTTGGGGTGGCAGGCACTCGTCGGCATCAAGAATCAAGACCCATTCATGGGAAAAGGGAAGGTTTTCTAATGCCCAGTTCTTTTTCTTGGGCCATCCACCCTCATATTCAAATTGGACAACCTTAGCCCCTAGTTTTTCAGCAATTTCAATTGTCTGATCCGTGCTTTGAGAATCAACGACAAAAACTTCATCAACCCATTGAATGGATCGAATGCATTTAGCAATATTTGATTCTTCGTTTTTGCAAGGGATAAAAACAGAAACTGCAACCCGTGGTTTCAATCTAATTCTTTCTGAGTGCTAGTAACTGACCGCCAACCTGCGATGATTCTTCTAATGATTGAGCATTCAGGGGTTTGAAGTGATAATCTTTGAGAAAAGAAATTATTTTAGGGTCATCAAATCCATCGATGAAAACAGCTTTAATCTTAGACTCATCAAATAGATTTCTCGCACCGTTGAGGACTTTCATCTCTTGTCCTTCGACATCAATTTTAACGATTAAGGAGTCGCCTGTAATATTTTGCTCAGAAAGTTTGCCGGCAGTTACTTCAATAATTTTATCTTTTATGCTGTAGGTTGATTGATTATCAATAGTGGTAAACACATGAGAAACTGCACCAGCAATAAATTTTAATTTTTCTGATTTGTTAGAAATCGCTAAATTGAATGCATCAAAATTGTGTTTTTTAGCGTTTTCATAAAGTCTTAAAAAGGTATCTGGATTGGCCTCAAAAGCATAAATGTTAACATTCTTTTTGAGCTTTCGGAATTGATTGAGAAAAATTGAATATATTCCAACATTCGCACCTACATCAACGAAAGTATCGTCGTGGTCTAAAATATTGGCAAGATTTAATAATACAGGAACCTCATCTCTGAGAAATGCGGAGGAATTAACCAGCCTAGAGGACCTAAGGTATCCATGTTCTTTAATAGTATTTAGATGAACATCCAAGCCGAATAATTTTGGAGAAAAATCTCGGTTTCCTTCAAGGAATTTTGTTACTATTTTCCGGACTTTTGGTTTTTTAAAAATTATTTATCAATATATTTTATAAACATTAGAAGATTAATTGGATTCTAAGAATATTGCTTAGTTTTTAATGAGCCTTTTATACATCTCGAAGTAATTTCTTTTACAGTCATTAAGGGTTGGTAATTCTAAATTCAACTTTCTTCGAATATTGGACTTCAATAATTTAATGACAGCTTGGTTAATGATTTTTTGTGAATTAGGGTCTGCGTAATGACAGTATTCACCAAGTAAATCGTGTATAGCACCTGTTCGAGTAGAAATTATTGGGCAGCCGTGTGAAGCCGCTTCTAATGGAGGCCAACCAAAACCCTCGATGAAAGAGGGAAAAACCATAATCTTGGCTTTGCGGTAAAGGAAATGGAGGTTTTTTTCTGAAAGGTCTTTCATCGAGTAAATCGAATCTTGGTTAAGCCTTAGAAAAGAGGTCAAATTTACATCCAATTCTTCTTTCTGTGGGGCGGGTCCGACTAGGACAAGCTTGAGGTCATGTTTAGGTAAACATCTGTGAGCATACATAAAAGAACGAAAAACGGCCTTTCGATTTTTATACCAAGCGGCACTGCCCACATGGAGAAGGAAATTTGTAGTAGTTGGATCAAACGGAAGCTCATTTGTGAGATCTGTTATATTCGGACTTTTCAGAGACGAATTGACTTCAGTTCCAAGGTGAATGACGGTAGATTTTTTTGAGGACATCGGGATGAACCGATGTAGGTCTTCAAGGGTCTGCTTGGAATCGCAGGCATAATAGTCCGCATGATGGAGAGAGCCTGATATCCAATTTTGCAAATGCTTGCCAGATTTTGAAGTTTGGGGAGCTTGATCAAAATCTCCCTTCGCGGAGCGAATGGCGATTAAATCATGGCAGGTTATAACTTTTTTAGCACGAGTTATCCTACTTAGCTTGGGTAAGTAGATCGCATTTGAATGGTCGATGATATGGATCAAGGAAACAGAATCTTTTAGGCTAATTAACTCTCTATTTAATCCTTTAGGGAAGAGTAAATATTTGTCTATGTAGGCTGCCCATTTACGGAGTTTTCCGATGGGGCAAATTTTAGTGAATACAGGGGGCGGGAAAATTTCTTGGATTTCAAAGTGTAAGCTTTGTGGTTGCTCAGATGCGAGGAGCTTTCCGAAGCGCAACATGCTGAGCTGATTGTCCGGCCTAAAGTTTGATAGAAGAAGAATTTTTTTGATACTACTCAACTACTGGAAAACCTCTGGTTGAGTGCAGCAAGGCATAGCCCACCTCCGAAAGCAGCGAAACCAAGGTTGGTCGGTTGCCCGTAAGGAGAGAATAGAATTATAGGGGCGGCCGCACCAAATAAGAAAATTGCCAGGAAAGACCCTCTCTTCACTCCGTTGATGCAGGCCATCATGAGATCCTTGAAAATCCACAAACGCCAAAGAATATAAAGTCCTCCAACAAGTAATCCATTTTCAAGTACCTGCCTAGACCAGGAAATCTCTACACCTCCGATTCCTCCGGCTAGGGCGCTGCCTGCGCGGGTTGCAGTGCCAAGACCATTGCCGAAAAAATCTGTCCACTTGTTATATTGATAGGGGGCTACAATGATATCATAGTAACGGGTGAAGTATGCCTCGATCGGGTTTCCCTCGACATTTGCCGCCTCTTCAAAACGCAAACTCAAGAAGTCCAAGCCTTCCTGAAATAGATCAACCTGAGTGTAAAGAATAAGTCCCAGGGTAGAGAAGCCTAAGATTGAACCAGCAATCTTTCCGAACTCACTGGGTTTGAAATAGGCAAGGAATCCGATGCAGGCCAATACCTGCAAGCACTCTGCAATAACCGCACGACTACCTGCAGTTACCATGGCAAGCAAGGAGGCCGAAGTTCCCAAATATAGCATCCATTTAGGAAAGGTGCCCTTAATTAAGAAGCCGTAAATAATGTACGAAACGGTAAAGCAATAATAGAAAACAATTCCACTAACGAAGGAGAAAGTACCTGACCCTCGTACCTTATCGCCAGAGGTCATCATTTGGTGGCCAGTACCCCCAGCGGCTGTATTGATGGTATCGAAGCGGTCGGCTTGGAATTGCTGGGCAATAACCCAGGTCATGGGCAGGGCGAGCAAAAGAAAAGCTTTACCGAAATTAAGAACATCCTTGAAGGTGAGAACACGGGCCATGATGAAAATAAGCGGAAAATGAAGCAAGTTGGTGCGGGCACCATAGGCAATGGTGAATGGATGTGCTTGGTTGATTAGAAACGAAAGTGCAACCGCGAGGACGACCCACTGAAAGCATCGTTTGAGATATTTATTATCCAATGGAAAGACACCCTGAGCATAGCACAGATAATAAATCCAAATCACGATGGGATCTCTTATAATTAACAGGCCGTTAGATAATCCCGGTAAAAACCATTTTCTCAAGGCTCCCTCAAAAAGTAAGAGTAAAAAATAAGCCCAGATCAGTTTTTTGATGAAAGCATAATCGGTTGCCACTGCTTGGGAGACTACCTTTCTCTTAGGTAGATTTCTTGGCAGGGAGATTGTTTCCGTCGTGCTCATGGATCAAGCAATTTCAAGCCTTTGTGCATGGTTAGACAAGTTGAAATCAATAATGTTTTGAGCATAGTGTTCGCAGGTGTATTGCTTCGCTTTTTTTTGGCATAGCTTCTGAATCTCCCCTTTGGGACTCTTATTTTCGATCATTTCACGGATGGCCTCTGCGATTTTTCCGGGGGATCGAATGGGAACAAGGTGTCCGGTTATCCCTTCTTCGACTAAATCTTCTCCACCGGCGTTAGGGGTCACGATAATGGGCAACCCACAGGAGAGAGCTTCCTGTTGTACCAAGGCCCGACCTTCCACTATCGATGGCAAAACTAAGGCATCGTGTGTCTTCATGATTTCCCGAACCTTTTGATTTGAACAAGGCGTGAAATACTCAAATGCAGCAAATTGCTTTCGGTAAAACTCCATCGGCATGGAGGGTTGCCCCAAGATCGACAAGGATATCGGTTCTCCTTTGAGTAGCTTCATTGCTTCAAAAAGATCCGCAAGCCCCTTACGTTGGCTCATCGATCCGACAAACAAAAGCCTTAAAGTATCG